>Ga0272448_1004034_pt1 | contig 17014 bp, 12 predicted proteins | sample YNPCB0191_FD_202220 | JGI IMG/M metagenome (GOLD analysis project Ga0272448, IMG submission 202220) | Hot spring sediment microbial communities from Yellowstone National Park, WY, United States - YNP-CB-019-1 | ecosystem: Environmental > Aquatic > Thermal springs > Hot (42-90C) > Sediment...
GGAGGTGATGCTGACCTTCTGGTCATTCCGGGGGGCGATGCCTACTCGCGTCTCGAGGGGCAATGCGCATTGCAGCACGAGCGAGCCGGTGTAGTCGGCGATGCCGCCCATCACATCCAGCCGGGCCGGCGCCCGCGCCACGTATCTCGGTCCGCCGGCGATGGATTGTTCCGCCCAGATGCGCTCGCATAGAGAGGCAAATGCATCAACCGCTTTGTCGCTGTCAGTGCCGATCATTGTCCGATAAGTCTTGACGAAACCGTCGTACGGCGGCCGCTTCCTGCCACCGTGAAGCTCAGAAGCGCTACAGGCCCGGCGCCTCCGTCACCTCGCGCAGCACGTGTTCAGACACGTAGATCGGGGTGTCGGAAGCGACACCCAGCGCGATCGCGTCGGACGGCCTCGAGTCCACCTCCAGCAGCGCGCCGTTCTGCCGGATCACTAGTTTGGCGTAAAAGGTGTGATCCCGCAAGTCGTGGATGACGATCTTCTCGAGTTCGCCGTGCATCGCCTGGATGACGCTGGCCAGCAGCTCATGCGTGAGCGGCCGGGCCGTGGCGAACCCCTTCACGCGCCGGTCAATCGCCAGGGCCTCGTGGATGCCGATCACGATCGGAAACTGCCGCGTGCCGCCCTTCTCCCGCAGGACGATGATCTGCTGATCGCTCGTCTCGGAGATGATGATGCGCGACAACTCCATCCGGACGTCCATATGCGCTCCTGACCGGATTGACCACCGGATCACATCCGAGCTTATTTCTGCTCCCGTCAGGTGTCAAGGACGCGAACTCGTACCGCAACGATGACGGCGTTTTCGTCTTCGGCGCGGTGGACGCAGGCCGACGGCAACGCCGCGGCCTGCTGTCGCGATCTCCTGCGCGAGGCCCGCAACACAAGTCGGCGCCGGGTGTTACGAAGTGTCAGCGGCGTTGCCGGCGTCCCCGACCTGCGCAACGGCGCCAACCGCCCGTGTCCATGTGGCGCGGGCGATCCTCGCCTGCTCCTGGAAGGCCCGCCCCATGCGGTACAGGAGCAACAGATACATCAAGAAAAAGACGAACAGGAGAAGCGCGCTGATTGCCATGATGCAACCCGCCCCGCCGAAGACTACCGATCCCCTTGCGCCGGCCATGAGGGCAAACACCGCGAAAAGTGCTCCGACTGCGATCACGATCGCCAACGTCCCGCCATAGCCCCATCGGAGGAAGCGAGCTCGTGCGGCATACTTCGGCTCCGGTATCCGCAACGCGAGCTTCTCCAGGTAGACGAGTCTTGCGAACTCCCCCACGACGCTGGTGAGGCTTGCGAGGCTCGCGATGACCGTAAGAACGATCGCGACAGGGCCCGTAACGGCGTTTGCGCGGACGGGGGCGTGAAGCACATTGGCGGCCACGCCGACGAGCAGGGTGACGCGGATGACCCTTCGCGCGCTCGCGTAGCGGTCCTCGCCGATACCGCTCGGATCGGGTTCGGTCAGGAGCCAGGCCCCATACAGGCCAAGCAGGCCGCCGAGAAAACCGAGTGCTTCTCCGATAAGAGGCTCCGTCAACTGCGCGACGACCCCGCCCAGGATGCGTAGCAGGACGGCGATCACAAGCCCCCAGAGGATGTAGCGGATACCTCTGGCAAGTTTGTCGAGCCACTCCGGGTCGGCGAAACGAAGGAGGTCGCCGGAGGTGGACAATCCGATCGGGGTTGCGCACTCCGGGCACCGCCCCGCAGGCGGCAGCCCGCGGAGGTTGTAGCCGCAACGCCGGCAGACGACGTCGGTGCTAATCGCGCCTGAGGCGTCGATGATCTGTGCGACGGGATCCGGCTGGAGGGGGCTGTCCATTGCATGTCTCCCGGCGGTCCGGCCCTGCCCGAAACCCGGACTCGCCGCGAATCGCGTGTTTCCGTCCCGAGGGCTCGTCGCGAGGGGCGGCCCGCGGCGTCCCGCCGTCCATCGTTTCCCGCGCCGCAGGTCGCCGCCGGAAGCGGGCAGATTCGCAGCGGCGGCACCTCACAGGTGCCACGGCGGGCGCATCTTCGGGCAGAGCAGGGCGTTCGCCTCAGGGTCGTTCGTGATCCTCTCGGCCTTCGGGTCCCACTTGAGCGGCCTGCCCACCAGCATCGCGATGTTGTTCAGATGGCAGATCGAGGCCGTGCGGTGGCCGATTTCCGCGGTGGCGAACGGGTCCTTGCGGCTGCGGACGGCGTCGAGGAAGTTCTCGTGGTGCCCGGAGGTGCGGCCGAGCTGGATCTCGTCGTCCCGGATCTTCTCCTTGAGGATCGACTCCTTGCTCGCCTCGAGTTTCGCGCCGTGAATGTGGATGAAGATCCACCCCTCGTCGCCTTCGAACTTCAGGCCGCGCGGCCCCTGGTTCGCACCGATCATTCGCACGCCGTTCGCGTAGACGTTCTCGAACCGGTAGTCGGTGAAGACGTTGAACAGGGCGTTCGGATCGCGCCGGCCCTCGGCCGTGATCTCGATCGGGCCGGTGTCGTCGGTGCCGTTGCCCAACTGGGCGAGGTCGATGATGTGCGCACCGCGGTCGGTCATCTCGCCTCCGCCGTAGTTCAGATTGAAACGCCACCAGAAGTGGCAACGGTTCTTCGTGTAAAACACCTTCGGCGTGTGGCCGAGCCAGAAATCGTAATCGAAGCCCTCGGGCACGGGCATCTCGGGCTGGGGTTCCTTGTTCATCTCGAGGACCTGTTTGTGGTGGCCCTCGTCGAAGGGGAGGTTGATGGAGATGGTCTTGAGCTTTCCGATTCGGCCGTTGCGGACCAGTTCGCAGGCGTAGCGGGCGTTCGGCCCCGAGCGCTCCTGGCTGCCGCACTGGAGGATGCGTTTGTTCTTCGTGACGGCCTTGACGATGGCACGGCCCTCGCAGACGGAGTTCGCGAGCGGCTTCTCGCAGTAAATGTCCTTGCCGGCGTTTGCCGCAGCGATGGCGATGAGGGCGTGCCAATGGTCGGGCGTGCAGATGGTAACGGCGTCGATGTCCTTGCGTTGCAGCAGGTCGCGAAAGTCGTTGTACGCCTCGCAGCCCTTCCAGGTGCCCGAGGCGTTCTTGTCGGCGTAGTACTTTTCAACGGCGGCCTTGGCCGGCTCAAGACCGAGCGTGGCGCCGCCGTGGTAGAGGTTGCTCTTGCGCTCTACGTCGCAGACGGCGACAATCTGAACATCGTCCCGCCCCATGAATCGCTTCATGTTGCCGGTTCCCTGGCCGCCGACCCCGATGCAACCCATCACGATGCGGTTGCCCGGTGCAACGTTTCCGTTCTTGCCGAGCGCCGAGGCCGGCACGATGTAGGGAAAACTGATCGCCCCGGCCGATGCCGCCGTCGCCTGCTTGAGGAAATCCCGCCGGGTCGTCTTCTTCTGTCGCATTCGTTTGTCCTCCTGCCAGAGTGCCGATTGACCGTGACCGCCCGAGCCGGGCGGCGAGACGCAGCCAGTATGCATCGGTACGCCGCCGGATGCAATCAGTCACCCGGTGCTCGCCGCAGACCCCCAGGCGTCCCGGGCCGTCGGCCCAGCAGTCGGCAGGTTCCGCTGTGCGGATGCCATGAAGCTTTCAGTGGAACAGCTCGCATTGCCATCACACACGATCTGCATGCCGGGGCCCGGCGGGGCAAGACGTGAAGCTCCTCACCGGACGCCCCCGGCGCCGACGAATCACCCGGCATGGCGCGGACGGCCTCTTCACAGACGGCGGCGTGGTCGTGCAATGACGGGCGATCCCAATAACGCAAGGGGCTTCGGGGCTCCACAATGCCGCGTTTTTTGTTGACGCGCCGCCGCCGGCCCGTTATCCTGCAGACCCATGACGAGACTCACGTTGTTCTCTCTCGTCGATCGCGTTTGCGCAGGGCGAAAAGGAGTAGCGCCGTATCTGCTTGGGGGGTTTCGCGCCGCCGCCGGCGGCGGACTTCCACATCGGCGGTTTGTGCCATAACCGCGCGACATTGTCGCACGGGAAGTGGTAGCGGATCGTTGCGTGCAATACCCGGACGTATATGACGCGCCGATCGTGCATCACGTCGATGCCGCGCGTCAACCGATACGTCGCGGGCAAGGAGTACATGTCATGTTTCACACTCTCTCGGTCATCGGTCGGGTCGTTCATCGGGTTGCCGGCTCCGGGCAGACGCAAACGGCAGTCCTCGCCGTGGCGTGCCTGCTGCTGGTCGGGGCGCCGCTCCACGCACAACGCCCGCTGGGCATTGACACCTCCGTCTGGGACGGAACCATTACCCAGGACGGCTGGAACCAGGTCTACGCCGCCGGCTACGTGTTCTGTTTCCAGAAGGCCACGCAAGGCGTGAGCATTACGGACAGCACCTTCTACAATAACATGGAGCGCGGCCGGAACGCCGGCCTCCTGATGGGCTGCTACCATTTCGCCGACCCGGCCAACAACTCGGCCATCGCCGAGGCCGACTACTTCCTCGCCGCCGCCAGCGCCTACTGCGGCGGCGGATACCTGCCGCCCGTGCTCGACATCGAGTGGGGCGGCGATGTTCTCGGTAAGACTGCTCTGTCGCAGTGGGCCAACACCTGGATGGACCGAGTGGAAGGGCTGACGGGCGTCAAACCGATCCTCTACTGCAACCCCAACTACGCGATCAACTACCTCGACTCCACCGTCGCGGACCACCTGGCCTGGATCGCGCAGTACTTCGTCAACCCGGACCCGCAGAACGGGAATCCCACGACGGGCGTATTCCCCACATGGACGTTTTGGCAGTACAGCGACGACGGCGTCGTACCCGGGATCAGCGCCGCCGTAGACATGGACGTGTTTAACGGCACCCTCGCCCAGTTGCAGGCCCTCGTCGTCCCCGGCAACACGCAACCGCCCTTCATCGTTGAGAGCCGATCGGGCGGCCAGCACTACGCCAACTATTCGGAGACGGGAACATGGTCGAACGGCTCGTCAAAGAGCACAGCGCCCGGCTGCACCTCCGGCATCGGCCACCGCTGGTGCACGCTCGACAGTTCCGCCAAGACCGCCGTCTTCCGCTTCACGCCCAGCACCACCGGCGTCTATGAGGTCTTCACGACGAACTGCACGACATCCAACAGCGGCAACCCGCTGATTCACCGCGTAACGCACGCCAACGGTACAACGAACGTCGGCGTCTGCCAGAACACGACCTGCAACCCCAACGCCGTGAACAACTGGTACTCGCTCGGCCAGTACACCCTCTACGCCGGAACGCAGTACACCGTCACGCTTGATGGCGCCACGGGAAGCGGCTCCGGCCCGGCCAACAACGCCGGCCGTTCCGATGCGATCAAGTGGGTTTACATCCCGGGTCCGTCCGGCCCCACCATCACGCAACAGCCGGCGGCGCAGAACGTCTGCGCGGGCGCAACGGCGTACTTCGTCGTCGCCGCGACCGGCAGCGGCACGCTGACCTATCAGTGGCAGAAGAACCAGGTGAATCTTGCCGATGGCGGACACTACTCCGGCGTCACGACGGCCACCCTGACCGTCACCGGCGCCGACAGCAGCGACGCCGCCGGCTACCGCTGCATCGTCACCGACGCCAACGGCAGCACACCCTCGAACGAGGCGGCGCTCACACTGAAGGCGGCGACGACGATCACGCAGCATCCGTCCAACCAGACCGTCGCGGCGGGCGGTACGGCCACGTTTACCGTCGCGGCTACCGGCGACGGCACGCTGAGCTACCAGTGGCAGAAGAACCAGGTGAACCTGGCGAACGGCGGTCACTACTCCGGTGTAACAACCGCGACGCTGACCATTTCCAACGCCGACAGCAACGACGCGGCCAGTTATCGCTGTATCGTCACCGGCGGCTGCGGCTCGGCCACTTCCAACGCCGCCACGCTGACCGTGACAACGGTCGTGACGATCATCAACGACAACTTCGACAGCTACGCCACGCAGTCGGCGTTCCAGACCGCGTGGCCGGCCGTCGGCACGAGCCTTACGTTGAGCACGGCCCGCTATTTCAGTTCGCCGAAGTCGCTCTACAGTCCGAACGACAGCACCGCCCGTCAGAACAAGAAGACCTTCGGAGAGACCATTGGCACCGACGCGAGCCCCCTGATCCTGACCTTCCGGCTCTATGATCCCGGCACAACGGGCACCGGCAACCAGTGGGTCGACATCCGCGACTACAGCCCGGTCACGCAGAAGCAGTTGATTCAGTATGGGATCTACAGCGGATGCAGCACGACCAAGTACTCGGCCCGCGTCACGTTCAGCCCGGGCAACGGGTGGGTCGCCACAAGCGTTTCGCGTACGGCCGGCTGGCATGAACTGAAGATCGTCATCAAGAGTACGACGATGGACTTCTATGTCGATGGCGTGCTCGCCAGCGGCAACCGGGCTTACGCGACGGCGGAAGGCGCGGTCAGTTGGGAAGAAATGCGGATCGGCGCCGGATACTCATCCGCGGCCGTCTACGCCAACTACGACAACGTCACGTTGACGAAGGGTCAATAAGCGCCGAGCTTTGCGGAAGGCCAACACGGGCATGCCTGTCACCCGGCAGGCATGCCCGCTCGTTCTTGTCGGATGCGCGGTTCTCGCCGAACATGAGGTTCGGGCACAGTTGCCGGCTTCCTCACGATCTGACGAAGAGCCCCTCCGTCAATCGGCGGGCCGGCGGGGGCGCGACAACGTCGGGCTGAATCGCCGTCCTCCAAAGGAGAGCCGGCCGGCGATGAGGACATCGGTAATGAGAACAGGAGGCAGATGCCCTGGAGAGCAGGCCCTGGAAGGCCGTCCCTTGTTGGGCCGGCCCGAACGCAAACGGCTGTCGGTCCCGCCGCCCCGCCGGGCAGCGCCGGATGGCGTCTTGACCGTAGCCCGTTCGATACCGGCTACTTCGTTTGTGTCGTTGCCGTTCGGCGACGGCTCGTGACCTCGACGAGCGTGTCCTTGTCCAGGACGCGGGGGATCTGGAAGATCGCGTTGCCGTCCACGTCACGGCTTACCGGGCGGATTTCGATGCCATCCACATACGCCCACACGTCGCTATCCGCTACATCCACGATCTTGAAGGCCGGCCCGAAGCGCATCCTTCGGCTGCCGTCGAGCCGAAGCTTCACGACGTTGCCGTCAGGTTCGAGCGTGTAGTGCCCGCGAGCCTCGTTGAAGCCGTCGCTGTCGAAATCGCCGGGATCCGTCCGCAGGAGACGGCCGGCATCGACGGTGATCGGCATCGGGTTCACATAATCGAGGACGATTGGTTCGGCCTGCTCGGTTCCATCGATATCGGTGGGCCACACGGTGAACACAGCGGCCCACACGGTGAGGGTTTCGGCGGGGCCACCGTAGAAGAGCGTACCGAGACGCGGCTCCTCGTCGTGGCGCAGGGGCCTGGCCCTCGGTGCGACGGCGGACCGATAAAACGCGTAGAGCAGGTCGGGTTTATCGCGGCCGTCCTGGTGATACAGGACGTAGCTCAGGGCGTCTGCGGTGCCGGCACCCTCGCTGCCGACGGCCTTCGGTGTGCGCAGCAGGCGCTGGAAGCCTTCGCCGTCGGCACAGCTTATGAGATAGCCGACCGGGCTAACGGGCCCCGCCTGCGTCTGACCCGAGGGGGCGGTCGCATTTCCGTGTTTCTCTTTGTTCGGCGGGGGAGCCGGCACGGTGCCGGCAAACTCGAGGCAGACCTTGCCGGTTGTGTAGACGGTGTACACCCAGCGGTGCAGCGGCGTCTCGGTGCCGGGAGATGATATCGCGGCGGCGGTTCCGAATCGCCATTCGCCCCAGATGATTACGCGGGTCGCCGATGCCTCCACGATTCGCTGAAAGCTCTCGGCGGCCGGGCCGAGCTGTTCCCATCCCGAGGCCTCGTCCACGTGCAACGGGGCGTCGGGGTCGGCCGGGATCAGCACGGGCGTGGGTCCTAACGGGCCGCCGCCGGTCAGGTTCCGGATGCGGTTGGGATCGGAGCGGAGGTCGAACCATTGGGCAATCCGGCCCCGGGAGAAGACCAGCTCGAATCGTTCTACGACGCCTACGCGGAAACGGCGGCCTTCGGCGCGAACATAAAGGTCGCCGGGCTGGCCGGATGGGGAGGCGAGCAGGTCCTTCGCGTTGTCGCCGAGAACGATATCGTCGAAGTACAGATCGATCGGCTCGTCGATTTGCGGACACCCGAAGCGAAGCTGACGAACGTCCGCGAGATCAATGCGCTCTGCCATGTCGCCGAGGTCGATCCGAAGCAGGTTCCAACCCTCGCGGAGCACGATGCCTCGCTGCCGATACTCCGCGGGCTTTTCGGACCCGCTGCGTGCGGTGAAGACGGCACCCGCAACGATGCGGGGGCTATAGACACTCAGGAGCAGGAGGTGAAAGCGGCTCCAGTCCCTCGGCAGTGTCCAGTTACCCTGGCCGGAGTCCTCGACGACGAGTTCCTGGTCGCTGCTGGTGAAGCGGACCTTGAGCGAGCCGGCGCCCGTCTCGGGTCTGGCGCGTTCGGGGACGATTCCGACGTACCCGGCGGCGGTAGGCGGCGCAAGACGGAAGATGGCACCCTGTTCCGGGGCCTCAAAGTCCGCTACGATCAGAAACCGCCCGGAGGCCAGGTCCGGGTAGGTTCGCACAAGGCGGTCGGCAAGCGGCTCGAGCGGCCGATGGTATGCCGGCAGCGGGGCCGCGCAGCCGGCGAAGACGAGGAGACCCCCCGTCGCGAGGGCGTATCCGCAGAGTCTGCGCCGATGATGGCTTGCCATGAGTACACCCGGATCGTACAGCCAGGAAGGTATGCTCTCTGCGGGCGGCGGTCAACGGCCGCTCGCGCGGCTTGCCGGAAGTTCCGGGACGCGTCACAATATGGGCGTCGCGGCGGCGTCGAGTTTTTTCCCCATCCCCCGCGACATTGAGCGGGCGCCTGCTATGATTACAATGTCGGGAACGGAAGCGGGCACCACATAGGGAAGTGCGAAGCATGATACTGATCAAGAGCGTGTTCGATGCGGCGGACGCAAGCGACGGGCTTCGCTTGTGGATCGGCGCTGTGCCGCTGACCCGGGATCTCACGGAATGGTGCCGGGTGGATCGCTGGCTCCAGGAGGGATCGCCGCCTGCTGAACTCGCTCAGTGGTTCGACGAGCATCCGGGCGGCTGGGAATACTTCCGGGCGAAGCACCACGAGGCGCTGGACCGTGGCGACTCGCTGCCGACGTTGCGGCGGCTGAGTCGCAAGGCGATGGACGAGAACATCACCTTGCTCCATGCGGAATCGAACCCCGCTCAGAATGCGGCGGTATCGCTTTACGAATACCTCGTCGAGTTGCAGGCCTACTGCTCCGACGACCAGTCCGGCACGCCCTGACGGAATCGCACAACTCGGGTACGGATTGCCTTCCGGGCAGCGCGGACAGCCGAGGGGTCGCCCGGCCTGGAACGGTCCGATCAGATCAGTCCCTTTTCCCGCCGGTGATCGATCACCCGTCTCGCCTTGCCCGCGGAGCGTTCCAGCGTCTGCGGCTCGACGAGTTCCACGTTGACGCGGATGCCGGTGATCGAGTGAATCTCGCGGTCGATACGGTCGCGGAGGGCCTGCATCTGGCTCATCTTGTCCGAAAAGTCCTGCGAGCGCACCTCGACGCGCACGGTAACGACATCCAGGGTACCCGGCCGGTCCACCTCGATAAGATAGTGTGGCGCCGTGCCCTCGACGCGAAGGAGGGCCTCCTCGATCTGCGAGGGAAAGACGTTCACGCCGCGGATGATGAGCATGTCATCGGTTCGCCCGAGGACGCGGCTCATCCGCACGCCGGTGCGCCCGCAGGGGCACGGCGAGGAATCGAGCGACGCAATATCGCGCGTCCGGTACCGGATCACCGGCATCGCCTCTTTTGTGAGGGTGGTGAACACGAGCTCGCCGGGCGTGCCTTCCGGGACCGGCTCGAGTGTGTCCGGGTTGAGGCACTCGACGAGGAAGTGGTCCTCCTGAATATGCATGCCCCGGCGGGCGGCGCATTCCCCGCTGGTGCCCGGCCCGATGACTTCGCTGAGGCCGTAGTTGTTGAAGGCCAACAGCCCCATCTCGCGCTCGATCTCGGCACGCATGTCCTCCGTCCACGGTTCGCCGCCGAAGTGCGCGAACCGCAGCGACAGGCTCCGGGGATCGATGCCGCTGTTGCGGGCAACCTCGGCGATGTTCAGCGCGTAGCTCGGCGTGCAGACCAGGACGTCCGCGCGGAGGTCCTGCAGGAGCATGAGTTGCCGTGGCGTATTGCCGGAGGAGGCCGGAACGACGGCCGCGCCGACCTTCTCCACGCCGTAGTGCAGTCCGAACCCTCCGGTGAACAGGCCGTAGCCGAAACAGATGTGCACAAGGTGCTCGGGCCGCAGGCCCCCGGCCACCAGAAACCGGGCGCACAGGTTGGCCCACAGTTCGCGATCGTTCGCGGTATACGCGACGAACGTCGGCTTGCCGGTCGTCCCGGAAGAGCCGTGAATCCGGGCGATCTTCTCGCGCGGCACGGCCAGCAGGCCGAGCGGGTAGTTCCGCCGCAGGTCTTCCTTTGTGGTAAACGGGAGCCGCCGGACGTCGTCGACCGTCCGGATGCTGTCCGGCGAGACCCCGGCTTCGGCAAAGGTCGCCTTATAGAAGGGTACCTCGGCGACGCGTGCGACGCATTCGCGCAGGCGGCTCGCCTGCAACTTCGCCAGGTCCTCGCGGCTCAGCGTCTCGTCACGGTCCCAGATCCGGTTCTCGAATGGAAACTTCGGCATGATGCGGAGTGTCCTTGCCGGTCGGGGCGCGTCTACTTCTCCACTTTGTCGTAGAGCTCGACGCTGCCGATCACGTTTACACCCCCCGCCTGGAGCGCTTTGATCGCCGCGTCGGGATCCTCGAAGCGGAACACCAGGACGGCCTTGTCCTCCCGGCGAAACGTGAAGGCGTACATGTACTCCACATTCATGCCGACCCGCTCGATCACGCCGAGGACCGCGGCCAGCCCGCCCGGGCGGTCGGCGACTTCGACGGCGACGACCTCTGTGGTCTTTACAACGTAGCCGGCCTTTTCGAGCAGGGCCCTGGCCTGCTGCCAGTCGCGGACGATCAGCCGCATGATGCCGAACTGCTGCGTGTCGGCCAGGGAGAGCGTCAGGATGTTGATGCGCGCGTCGGCCAGCACCTTGCAGGGCCCCGTAAGGCGCCCGGGCTTGTTCTCGAGAAACACGGAGAGCTGATGGAGTTTCATGGCGAGCCCCTTCTGAATGTATCTGTTCGTTTACATGACCCGTTTATCGATCACTCGCTTGGCCTTGCCTTCACTCCGCTGGATCGTGTGCGGCTCGACCAGGCTGACCTGGACGCGAATGCCCAGGGTCCGTTCGATCGCCTTGGAGAGCTGATTGCGGAGCTCTTCCAGGGCGCGGATCTCGTCGCTGAAGGCCTGGGCCGTGACTTCGACCTGGACCTCAACCTGGTCGAGACCCTTCTCCCGGGTGAGGATGATCTGGTAGTGCGGCAGCGTATCCTCGACGGTGAGCAGCGCGGTCTCGATCTGAGAGGGATAGACGTTCACGCCGCGGATAATGAACATGTCGTCGCTTCGTGCGGTGATGCGGCTGATCCGCCGGATGGTCCGCCCGCACTTGCACGGCTCCGGGTTGATGCACGTGATGTCGCGGGTGCGGTAACGGATCATCGGCATGGCGCGCTTGCTCAGCGTGGTCAGGACCAGTTCGCCGGGCGTGCCGTCGGGACACGGCTCGCCGGTATCCGGGTGGACGATCTCCATGAGGAAGTGGTCCTCGAAGATGTGCAGGCCCGCCTGGTACTGGCACTCGATGCCGACGCCCGGGCCGATGATCTCCGAAAGCCCGTAGATGTCGTAGGCCTTCAGGTTGCTGTTGGCCTCGATGTGCTTGCGCATGCCCTCGGTCCAGGGTTCGGCGCCGAAGACGCCGGCCCGGAGCGGAAGTTTCTTCATGTCGACGCCCAGTTCGCCGGCGCGTTCGATCAGATGGACGAAGTAGCTCGGCGTGCAGCAGATGGCCGTTACGCCGAAGTCCTTCATGATCATGATCTGCCGATCGGTGTTGCCGCCGGAGATCGGGATGACCGTCGCCCCGAGGGCCTCCGCGCCGTAGTGCGCGCCCAGCCCGCCGGTGAAGAGCCCGTAGCCGTACGCGTTCTGGATGATATCGCCACGGTGCAGGCCGCAGGCCGCGAAGCTTCGCATCATCACGTTGGCCCAGACGTCGATGTCCTCCTGCGTGTACGCCACGACGATCGGCTTGCCCGTGGTCCCGCTCGAGGCGTGAAGGCGGACGACCTCGCTCATCGGGCTGGCAAAGAGCCCGAACGGATAGGTGTCTCGCAGGTCGGTCTTGACGGTGAACGGCAGCTTGCGAATGTCTTCCAGCGTTTCGATGTCGCCGGGGTTCAGGCGGCGCTCGACCAGGCGGTGCCGGAAGAGGCTGACGCTTTCGTACGCGCGGCGAACGATCGCCTTGAGCCGCTGCAACTGCAGGCTCCGCAGTTGCGGCAGCGGCAGGAAGTCCGGTGCGCTGACGGGATGAAAACCCCCGTCGGTATCAACCGATGAGAATCCGATCATGACGTGTTGCCTCCTTCAGACTTTGCCGGACCGCGCGGCGGAGCGGCCAAGCTCGAATGCCTGCAGATTCGCATCATGCAGCTTCGGCGCCAGGTTCGCGCGGACCGCTTCCAGCCAGTCCGCTTCGGGAATCGGCAGATGAACGCTGAGCGCGCCGAGCAGGGCGACATTGAGGCTCCGGCGGTTGGCCAGCGCCGTTTCGTCGATCCGTTCGGCCGTCAACAGCACGCCGCCGGGGCGCAACTGATGCCGGTTCGACTCGACCTGATCGGCAGCGACCGCGACGAGGAAGTCCGCCTCGCCGGTGGGGACCATCGGGCTGAGGACCTCCTCCCCGAAGCGGACGTCGCTCGTGACGGAGCCGCCCCGCTGGCTCATGCCGTGAATCTCGCTCTTCTTGACGTCGTAACCGGCCCGGAAGGCGGCGTCGGCCAGGATGTCGGAAGCCTTGATTACGCCCTGGCCGCCGAGCCCCGCGATCACCACGTTGACGACCTTATTCGCCATCTGTGCGGCCCTGTGCCGCCGACGTTTCGCAGGACTCGCGGCCCGCGGCGGCCCGTTCGTATTCCTTGATCCTGCCCGCCGCGAGCAGACACGGCCGGCGCGTGACGATCAGACTGAGCTTTCCGCAGGCCAGACGGTCGGCCAGCAGTGCCTCCAGCGCGGCGGGATCGAGCGTGGGGTCGATCACGTCCACGTGGGGAATACCCAGCGCGCGCGCAAGGTCCTCGAATACTACGCGCCCCGTCGGCTCGTGGTTGAGCGTCCGGCCGGTGCCGGGGTGCTCCTGCAGGCCGGTCATGGCGGTGGTGCCGTTATCCAGGATCATCAGTACGTGACCGGTGGCGGGGGGGTTGTAGACCATTTCGACCATCCCCGTGATGCCGCTGTGCACGAACGTGCTGTCGCCGATGACGCTGACGACGCGCCGCGCCTCGGCGGGCGGCAGCACATGGCGAAGCCCCAGCCCCACGCCGATGCTGGCGCCCATGCAGACGCAGGAGTCCATCGCCTCGAACGGGGGCAGTACGCCGAGCGTATAGCAGCCGATGTCGCCTGCGATGATGCAGTTGAGCTTGCGGAGGACCTCAAACACCGTGCGGTGCGGGCAGCTTACACAAAGCTGCGGGGGCTTGCCGGCCGGCGGGGCGGGCTCCGGCGACGTATCCTTCGCGAGGATTCGCCGGACGCGTGCCACGTTCAGCTCGCCGAAGCGATACATCTCCGCCTTGCCCTCGACGGATACACCGGCGGCGCGGATCGACTCGACCAGATACGGGTCGCCCTCCTCGATGACGACGCATCGCTTGACGCCGGCGGCGAAGCGGCGGATGAGTTCCATTGGCAACGGATAGGTAACGCCGAGCTTCAGGAAGCTTGCGTGCGGCGCGGCTTCCCGGGCATGTACGTAGGAGACGCCGGAGGCGACGATGCCCATCGCGGGATCGCCGTCTATCCGGCGGTTCAGCGGCGACGACTCGTTCCATCTCTCGATCTCCGCCAGCTTGGCCCGCAGGCGGCGATGCGCCGGGCGGGCATAGGCCGGGATCATCACGCGGCCCCGGATGTCGCGCTCGAAGCGGGGCGGCGCGGGTGGGCCGGGGATTTCGTGAGGGTGGACGATCGACTTGGAGTGACAGACTCGCGTGGTCAGCCGCAGCAGAACGGGCAGCTTCCAGCGTTCGGACATCTCGATGGCGGCGGCTGTGAAGTCGTAGGCCTCCTGCGAGTCCGAGGGTTCGAGCATCGGCACGCCGGCGGCCACGGCATAGCGGCGGTTGTCCTGTTCGTTCTGGCTGGAGGCCATGCCGGGATCGTCCGCGGACACCACGACCAACGCGCCGCTTACGCCGGTATAGGCCGCGGTGAACAGCGGGTCGGCGGCGACATTCAGACCGACGTGCTTCATCGTCACCAGCGCCCGGGCCCCGCCGAACGCGGCGCCCAGCGCGACCTCGAACGCCACCTTTTCGTTCGGCGCCCACTGGGCATGACATCCGAGGCCGGCGAATGCCTCGAGGATCTCCGTGGAGGGCGTTCCGGGATAACCGGTTCCCAGGGCTACGGCCGCATCGCGCGCAGCCAAGGCGACGGCCTCGTCTCCACTTAACAGCATACGACTTGGGGGGGGCACTGCGTACTCCGATTTCTTTCCCGCCGGCGCGAGGGGCGTAACGGCCGGCACCCGCCAGCGCAGCCCACGGAAGCGTCGGTATCCTATCGGCAGCGTACGGCCGGGGCAACCTCCGCGCCTGCGGGGAATACGGCGCCTGCCCGAAGGCCGTATCTGCGGGTTGTTTCGCGCGGAAATCGGGGGGGCGAGCCGCACTGCTTACGTCGCTGCCGCGTCATCCGGTCGGCGGGCCTCTCCGTGCGCGGCAGTCGGATGCGGGTGAGCTTCCAATGGCTCGCACCTGGCACCGTCGCAGAAGGATGCCTCGAACTCGTGCTCCAACCGGCCCTGGAGCGGCTGGAGCCGGGAAACCATCCGCTCGTATTGCTCCCGTGTGATCTCCTCGTAGGGGGCCTGCGGGTAGCCGTGGCGCGATGCCGGCAGAAACACGATCGCCTTGAGCCGACGTTCGTATCGCGCCAGGATGCGGGGAACCTCGGCGGCTTCGCTGTCGGGATCGAAGTCGGCGGTGCAGCTCACCTGATTGTCGGACCAGTATCGCTGCATCCGGGCCGCCAGATCGACCTTTTCGCGGAGCGACACATCGGCCTTGCGGCGATCGAGGTGGGGGACGTGAACCGGAAAGGAGATCACCATCGTGTTGTCGGCGTAGGCGTCCGGCTCGACAGGGTAGCCCGCCTTGCGGCAGAGATCGATCAACGGGTGGCCGCCGGCGACCCGCATCCGCCGGATGTAGTACGGAGCGTGTTCCCAGTGTACGCCGGGCGTCGCGCCGGCCAGGAGGCTGACGCTGCCGGAGGGCTTGACCGATGTGGTCTTGATCGATCGCGGCACGCGGAAGTACTCGGAGCACTCCCGGTCGAGCTGCCGCACGAAGCCGTAGGCCTCCTCGCACCAGCGGAAGAAGCGGGCGCTGCCGAGCTTGCAGATCGCCTGCGTGATACCCGTCATCGAGCAGCCGATTCGCCGGTTGCGCTGCATGACCGCGTTCGTGCGCGCATCGTGCGTCGGGACGAGTGTGACGGTCTTGGCGTACTCGTAGGCGACCCGAAGCGTCTCCTTGAAGTCCTCCAGGCTTTCGTGATTGGCCGGGTAGGTCTCCACCAGGCAGCACAGTTCCCGGTCCCAGAGCGTCTGTTCAACGCACGGGTTGCTGCCCTCCGCCGGCTCATCGGCGTGATCGGGCGGGTCGCCCATCCGACCGTACGCCCGGGCGTTGGCCAGCCAGAGGTAGCCCGGCTCGCCGTTGACGATCGTGCGGCGGGCGACGTCGGAGTAGTCCATGCCCACCTCGGCGAACACCGAGTTGTTGGAGGCCCATCGGTAATCCAGTACCTTCTCCCGGTCGAGCTTGAGGTCGAGGAACTGCGTATCGTCGGGGTCGCCGAAGGCGATCTGCGCCGAACGGCGAATGCCGCCGGCGACGACACAACGGCCGATGAGGTTCATCGTGTCGACGATCAGGCGTGCGTCGGCCTTTCTGCCGACGTAGGAGCCGTACAGGGCCTCGAGGCTCTCGATCATCTTCTGCAACGGCTCCGGGCCGCTGGCGAATCCGCCGAAGCTCCGTAGAGGCGTCAGTCTGGGGCGAATCCTCGAGTAGTCCCATCGCGCCGGCAGGGCGGCCTTCCCGACGTAGCCTTCCAGCACCCGTCGCAGCGCGCCGACCCAGCCCTCGCGGGTGTCATCGATGAAGTGGATCTCGTCGGAGCGTACGGGCCTCTGTATCGTGACGGTGCCCTTGCCGCGCGTATCGAAACCGACGCCAACGCCGAGCATTGACATCGTCATCGTCCAGACGAACGGATCGGCGTAGTCCCGGGCGAGATCCTTCGTCGAGACGAAGCCGCAGTTGTTCAGCGCCGCTCCGCCGCGTTCATAGATGTGGCGCGTGCCCATGATCCACAGGCCGCGCCCCGGCGGGGTCCACTGGAACCGCCACATGCGGTCGTACGCAGTTTCGGCGACGTGCTGCGCCCTGGCCGAATCCCAGGGCAGGCCCTGCTCGGCGAAGTGGGCCCGCTGGATGGTGAACATCCCTTCGATGACCCGCCGGCACGTCTGCCACCACTCCTCGCCGCCACGGCTGTACGTGCGTTTGTACGTGACCCAGGACAGCGCGCCGAATCCCCACGGCACCGGACGATCGCGGTAGCCCGCGAGAAAGTCCGGATCCAGCTCGAACGCACCGCATCTGTCCACATCCACGAACACGGGGAACGCCTCGGCACATCCTCACCCGGCGGGGCGCGACCGACCGGAACCGGGGCGCACCGTCACTTTGTGTGCTCCGCCTCCGTGCTGAACTTCAACCCTTCCAG
>Ga0272448_1004035_pt1 | contig 17014 bp, 13 predicted proteins | sample YNPCB0191_FD_202220 | JGI IMG/M metagenome (GOLD analysis project Ga0272448, IMG submission 202220) | Hot spring sediment microbial communities from Yellowstone National Park, WY, United States - YNP-CB-019-1 | ecosystem: Environmental > Aquatic > Thermal springs > Hot (42-90C) > Sediment...
GGTATGACCATGCTGAGGCATACTATAAGCAACAGCAGGCAACGCAATAAAAAGTACAACGGGCACAAAGGGGACATTCCCAATTCTAGAAGTGGGAAGTGGGAAGTGAGGGAAGTGGGAAGTGAGGGAAGTGGGAAGTGAGGGAAGTGGGAAGTGAGAAAAGAGAAAACTAGAATCCCACCTCTCACCTCCAGCAAGAGGTGTGTCCCCTTACATTATACCTGAAAGGGGTGGTAGGCGCGGCAAATGGGTTTTCGGACAACAGGCTGACATAATGCAAGAGCATTGGCAGGGAAAATAAAAATAAGGGGGTTTTAAAAATGAAGTTATTCAGGATGTCGAAGGTTGTTTTGAGTCTGTGTCTAGCTGTGTTGATTGTTGTGTCACTGGCCGGATGCGGCGGAGGCGCGCAGGGAGGTTCAACCGGATCAAGCGAGAAGCCTGCGGCTTCCGAGCCGGCTAAAAGCGCGGATAATGCGTCGGGCACTGAAAAAGCGCCGGCTTCGGAGAAGGCGGAAGCGAAAAAAATCACAGTAGGCGTAACCATCCAAGGCAACAAAAGTACTTTCATGCAGTATGTGGTAGCGGGCATGAAGGACTATGTGAAGGACATGAAAGATGTCGAGCTCCTTGTTGTATATGCTGAAGACAAGGCAGAAAAGCAGGTCGGACAGGTAGATAATTTCATTGCTCAAAAAGTGGATGCGATAATTGTGAACCCAATTGACAAGGAGGCATCGGCCCCGGCTATCGATGCCGCCGTAAAGGCGAATATCCCGGTAATCACTGTCAATACCCAGACAACGAACCAGTCCAAGGCTACGGCTTTTTCAGGATGCGACGATGTGCAGTCGGGCGAGATCCAGATGCAGTATATAGCCGACCTGCTTGGAGGGAAAGGGAATGTTTGCTTTATCCACGGCGCTATGGGTCACCCGGCGCAGATAGGCAGAAGGGAAGGTTATATGAACATATTGAAGAAATATCCCGATATGAAGCTTGTATTCGAGCAAACTGCCGACTGGCAGGCGGATAAAGCCATGGTGCTCGTTGAAAACTGGCTGCAGACAGGCAAGCAGATTGATGCGATAGCCTGCAACTGCGATACCGAGGCTATAGGGGCCGAGAATGCCATCGATGCGGCCAAAAAGACGGGAAAGATAATTGTTATGGGCATGGATGCGATACCCGATGTCATGAAGAGCATCAAAGACGGGGTTATTGCGGGCACCATCTGGCAGGACGGAATCGGACAGGGCAAAAATGCAGTCGATCTGGCTATCAGGGCGGCAAAGGGTGAAAAGGTGCAGAGCATATTCATTCCGTATGAACTGGTCAACAGGAAAAACATCGACGACTATTACAAGAAAGCCGATGAAAGGGATGCCATAACCAAAAAGTATTTCTAAGATTAATAATTCCAGGCAATACGGGTGTCGTGATATAATTTATATATCACGGCACCCGCCTATGGATTCAGCCGTAAGCCGGATTATAGAAGGATGATTTTTATGGGCGAGGACACAATTCTCGAAATGAAAAACATATGCAAGAATTTTGGAGGGGTAAGCGCCTTAAAGGGAGTGGACCTCAGTGTGAAAAAAGGTGAGGTGCACGCCTTAATGGGCGAGAACGGGGCGGGGAAATCAACCCTGATGAAAATACTGATAGGCATCCATGCGCCTGATAAGGGGGAAATATATATAAAGGGAAAGCCTGTGCGCATATCTAATACCAAAGACGCAATCAGCCTGGGTATTTCCATGATTTATCAGGAACTCAATCCGGTCCCTCATATGACCGTTGCGGATAATATTTTTTTAGGCAGAGAACCCGTCTCTAAGAAGACAAGGCTTGTTGACTTCAAAAAAATGCATGCGGATGCGAAAGCGTATTTTGAAAGCATAAACGTCGATATCGAACCCAACGAAAGGGTTTCAAAGCTGAGCGTTGCCAAAGTACAGCTTGTTGAGATAACGAAGGCGGTTTCCTTCAACTCCGAAATCATAATAATGGACGAGCCCACTTCCGCGCTCAGCACAAGAGAGATAGAAAGGCTGTTCGATACAATAAGGCTTTTAAGGGAGAAAGGGGTCACTATAATATACATATCGCATAAAATGGACGAAATATTCAAGATATGCGACAGGGTAACGGTGTTGCGCGACGGCTCTTATGTGGGTACGGAATCCATAAGCGGCATCGATATGAACAAGCTGATAAAAATGATGGTTGGAAGGGAAATAACGGAGATGTTCCCTAAACAGGAGGCGCAAATCGGAGACGTAATATTTGAGGTGAAGGGCCTGACCAGAAAAGGCGAGTTCGAAGACATCAGCTTCTGCTTGAGGAAGGGTGAAATTTTGGGCATCGCAGGGTTGATGGGAGCGGGCAGGACGGAGATGGTGGAATCAATATTCGGAATGAGGAAGCCTGACCGCGGAGAGATAAATGTCAACGGGAAAAAGGTTGCGATAAAGCTCCCCGAGGATGCAATCAGAAACAGGATAGCAATGGTGCCCGAGGACAGGAAAAACTTCGGACTTGTTTTGAAGTTATCGGTTAAGGACAACGTTATCATATCGTTCCTGAAAAAGTGCATGGGGAGGTTTTTGTTGAGCAGGAAAAAGGAAGAGGAGGCCGTGAAGGGTTTGGTTGAAACGCTCCAAATCAAGGTCGGCAGCATCAGTCAGGTCTGTTCTTCGCTCAGCGGGGGCAATCAGCAAAAGGTTGTTTTATCCAAATGTCTGTTTGCTGATCCTGAAATTTTGATACTGGACGAGCCGACAAGGGGAATAGACGTGAAAACAAAGGCGGAAATTCATTTTCTCATGTCAAAACTTGCCCGGATGGGTAAATCGATCATCATGATTTCCTCCGAAATGCCCGAAATAATCGGAATGAGCGATAGGATACTGGTTTTGCATGAAGGCAGGATTACGGGGGAGTTAGGCAGGAATGAAGCCGACCAGGAGAGAATAATGGCTCTGGCAATGGGAAAAGCTTTGTGAATCTATAAAGGCAAACATTATCGGAGGGTCAAAATGCAAACGGATTTGAAAGATAAGGAAAGCGTTTTTTCCGGAAGGAAAATCAGGGAATATATAGATAAATACGGAATACTGATCGGTTTCATAATAATTGTCATATTGCTGTCAATAACATCTCCTGTTTTTCTGAAGCCGACAAACATAATAAATATATTGAGACAGGTATCTATTATCGGAGTGGTATCCATGGGTATGACCCTGGCTATCATCATGGGCGGGATTGACCTTTCGGTAGGCTCCGTGCTTGCGCTTGTAGGCGTCACGGCGGCATTGTTTGCGAGGGAAGGTATGTATCCCGTATATGTTCCGGTACTGGTAGGAATTCTGGTTGGCGGTGCGGTGGGGCTTTTGAACGGCTTCATCATAGCGAAAGGCAAAATTCCTCCCTTTATCGTGACCCTGGGCACGATGACCGCGGCGCGCGGCCTGGCGTTGATCGTCGCGAAAGGTATGCCGGTGGGGGGCCTCTCGGAAAATTTCAACGTAATAGGCGGAGGTTTTATTCTCGGCATTCCTATCCCGATCCTGATATTTTTCTGTATTCTGGGCCTGGTGGCGCTGATTCTTCGGAAGACGAGATTCGGCAGGCGCATATACGCAATAGGAGGAAACGAGCAAGCCGCCGTAGCATCCGGGATTAACATAGATAAAGTGAAGATTAAAACATATACTGTTTTGGGATTGCTGACAGGCATTGCGGGAGTCGTGCTTGCCTCAAGGATAAAGACAGGGCAGCCGAACATAGCCGTAGGCTACGAACTGGACGCAATAGCGGGGTGCATAATCGGAGGTGTGAGCTTTAACGGAGGAATAGGCAGCGCGCTCGGTACTTTTCTCGGAACCATAATTATAGGGGTTATCAATAACGGTCTCGATTTACTGAATGTTCAAACGTTCTACCAGCAGATTGTCAGAGGAGCGATTATCGTTTTTGCCGTTTGGCTGGATAGGAAGCGCGTAATATGATTAATTGCGGCAGGAGGGACTAGCTTGGAAAATAAGTTTTTATTACTGTTCGTGCCGCCGGCGATAGCGGCGGAATGGGGGTTAATATGGCCAAATTGAAAGTGTGCATCGTTGGGTGCGGAAGGATATCGACACTGCAGTCCCTTGGTTATAGGGACAATCCTGATGCGGAGATTTACGCGGTTTGCGATTTGAACGGAGAAAAAGCGGCGGCAAGGGCAAAAGAATGGGGAGCAAAAAAAATATATACCGACTATGGCGATATGTTGAAGAACCCTGAAATAGACATTGTTGAACTGCTTGTTCCGCATAATCTGCACTGCAGGATGGCCGTGGAGGCGTGCGAGGCCGGAAAGCACGTGTCGGTGCAAAAGCCTATGGCTTTGAGCCTGCAGGAAGCCGATAAAATGATAGAGGCTTCCGAAAAAGCCGGCGTGAAATTCAGGGTCTATGAGAATTTCGTTTTTTATCCTCCCTATGTGAAAGCGAAGGAATTAATCGAAGCGGGGGAAATAGGGGAACCGATTTCGATAAGGATTAAGCTCAATGCAGGCAGGCAGGACCTTGGCTGGGAGGTTTCAGAGGATACGTGGTCCTGGCGGATGAAGGAGGAAACATGCGGCGGAGGGCCTTTGATTTTTGACGACGGTTATCACAAATTCTCTATAGCCAGATACCTGATGGGAGATGTGGAAAAGGTCTACTCGTGGATTGACAGGACAGACGTCATTCCGGGAGTATTTTACGAAGACGCGCCTGCGGTCATCATGTGGAAGTATAAAGATGCTAAAAAATACGGGGTCATGGATATCACCTTTTCAAAAGACCTCTATATAAATACGGATTACTATGTCTGCGACGAGAGGGTGGAGGTTACGGGAACCAGGGGCGTGCTCTGGGTTACAAGGTGTACGGCAAAAATGCTGCAGATACCGACGCTGATAGTCTATAGGGATGGCAGAACCGTTTCTTATGAGGGATTGAGGGACAACTGGGCGGATTCGTTCATAGACGCCACAAAGGACTTTGCGGATGTGGTAAAGAATAATAAAGAACCGAAACTCAGCGGGAAAGACGGCAGGGAGGTTTTGAGATTTGCCCTGGCTGCGCTTGAATCCGCAAGGGAAAACAGGGAAATTTATCTTGAAAACTTGGATTAACGGGAGATATAATATAATGAATAAAAAAGACGTATGGGTAGAATTTGAAACAGTGGAAAAATTCATGGCGGATGTGTTCAAGGGGGTGGGAGTTCCGGAGGAGGATGCAAAAATATGTGCCGAGGTGCTTATCGCTGCCGACAAGAGGGGCATTGATTCACACGGAATAAACAGGATGAAGCAGATTTATTACGACCGGATCAAAGAAGGCATACAGCGCCCCGTAACCAATTTTGAGATAATCAGGGAAGGACCGACGACGGCAGTTATAGACGGGCATGACGGTATGGGGCATGTTATTGCCGTGAAGGCAATGGCGATGGCGATTGAAAAGGCTTCGAAATACGGGCTTGGCATGACTGCGGTAAGAAATTCCACACACTACGGGATTGCAGGGTATTATGCAACCATGGCTACCGATGCGGGAATGATAGGCATTACGGGTACCAATGCAAGGCCTTCCATCGCGCCGACCTTCGGAGTGGAGAACATGCTGGGGACCAACCCGTTGACTTTCGGGATTCCGACGGATGAAGAGTTCCCGTTTGTTATCGACTGCGCCACGTCCATTACGCAGCGCGGCAAGATAGAAGTGTACGAAAAGCTGGGCAAGGACCTTCCGGAGGGGTGGGTCATCGATGAAAACGGAAACACCAGGACGGATGCGGAGCAGGTGCTCAAAGACCTTGTGAGGGGGACGGCAGCCCTGACGCCGCTCGGCGGTATAGGTGAGGACGGCGGGGGATACAAGGGATACGGGTATGCTACCGTGGTGGAAATACTGTCTGCGGCGCTCCAGGGAGGAAGCTTTCTGAAGATGCTTTTGGGCTTTGAGAACGGCAAAAAGGTGCCGTATCACCTTGGGCATTTCTTTATTGCCATAAACGTATCGGCCTTCACCGAGCTTGATTCGTTTAAGAAAACCGCGGGGGATATACTTCGCTCGCTGAGGGCTTCAAAAAAGATGCCCGGCCGTGACAGGATATATACCGCGGGCGAAAAGGAATACCTCGCATGGCTTGAAAGAAAGGACAAAGGGGTGCCGCTGAACGCAGAGCTGCAAAAAGAGATCATTGCCATGAGGGATGAGCTGGGGCTAAGTCAGTATAAATTTTCATTTGAATAAATCTTTATTTCAGGAGAGGATTGAATGACGATACAGGAAGAGTCATTGAAGCTGCATGGGGAATGGAAGGGAAAGATAGAGGTAATAAGCACGGTGCCCGTGAAAAACAAGAGGGACCTGTCGCTGGCATACACGCCGGGGGTGGCGGAGCCGTGCCTGGCGGTCCGGAAGGATGTGAACCTGTCCTACGCCTATACGAGGAGGTGGAACCTTGTGGCCGTCATAACGGACGGTACGGCTGTGCTGGGGCTTGGGGACATAGGCCCGGAGGCGGGGATGCCGGTGATGGAGGGGAAATGCGTGCTGTTCAAGACCTTCGGGGATGTGGACGCATTTCCGCTGTGCGTGAGGTCGAAGGACGTGGAGGAGATAGTAAAGACAGTAAAGCTGATAGCAGGGAGCTTCGGGGGGATAAACCTGGAGGACATCTCGGCGCCGAGGTGCTTCGAGATAGAGAGGAGGCTGAAGGCGGAGTGCGACATACCGATATTCCACGACGACCAGCACGGCACCGCGGTGGTGACGCTGGCAGCGATGTTCAACGCGCTGAAGATAGTGAGGAAGGATATAAGGGAGATATCGGTGGTGGTGAACGGGTCTGGGGCCGCGGGGATAGCGGTGACGAGGCTTTTGATGGGGATGGGGCTGAAAAAGGTGATACTGTGCGACACGAAGGGAGCGATATACGAGGGAAGGGAGAACCTGAACGCGGAGAAGGCGGAGATGGCGAAGATATCGAACCTGGAGAGGAAGAAGGGTTTGCTGAAGGATGTCATAGCTGGGGCGGACGTGTTCATAGGGGTATCGGGGCCGGGGCTGGTGACGAAGGAGATGGTGGGGAGCATGGCGAAGGACCCGATAATTTTTGCGATGGCGAACCCGGTGCCGGAGATAATGCCTGAGGAGGCGAAGGAGGCGGGAGCGAAGGTAATAGGCACGGGGAGGTCGGACTTTGCGAACCAGATAAACAACGTGCTGGCGTTTCCGGGGATATTCAGGGGGGCTTTGGACGTAAGGGCGTCGGACATAAACGACGCGATGAAGATAGCGGCGGCGAGGGCTATAGCGTCGCTGATAGGCGAGGATGAGTTGAGCGCGGAGTACATAATACCTGCGCCGTTCGACCCGCGCGTAGGGAAGGCCGTGGCCGAAGCGGTCGCCCGGGCCGCGAGGGAATCGGGAGTCGCCAGGATATGAAAAAGAAGTATATTCTTGCCATAGATCAGGGCACAACAAGCTCAAGGGCTATCGTTTTTGACACCGGAGGCAATATAGTAGGCAAGGCGGGGAGGGAATTCAGGCAGATATACCCCAGGCCGGGATGGGTGGAGCACGATGCCGGAGAGATCTGGACGGTTCAAAGGGAAGCGATAATCGAAGCCGTAAAAAGAGCGGATATAAATCCCTCGGAAATAATCTCGTTGGGAATTACAAACCAGAGGGAAACGGTTGTCCTGTGGAATAAAGAAACGGGCAAGCCGGTATACAACGCTATTGTATGGCAATGCAGGCGGACGTCGGACGAGTGCGAAAAGCTGAGGGCGGACGGCCTGGAAAACGACATATGGCTCAGGACGGGCCTGAAGGTCGATGCGTATTTTTCCGGAACAAAGATAAAGTGGATACTTGACAATATACCCGGCGTCAGGGAAGAATCAAAAAAGGGCAATATTTGCGCAGGCACAATAGATTCATGGCTGGTATGGAACCTGACATGCGGGAAATCGCATGTAACGGATGTTTCAAATGCATCAAGGACAATGCTTTTCAACATAAATACCCTCGAGTGGGATTGCGGACTTTTGAAAACGCTCGGCATACCCATAGAGATACTGCCCCGGGTGAAACCGTCCTCTTCAATTCACGGATATACGGACAACGGCATACTCGGTTGCGAAATACCTATCGCATCCATATTGGGAGACCAACAGGCATCCTTATTCGGCCAGGCCTGTTTTGAAATCGGAACGGCTAAAAATACCTACGGCACAGGATGCTTTATGCTGATGAATACCGGCCCGAAGCCGGTATTTTCGAAAAACGGTTTGCTTACGACGATTGCATGGGGGGCCGGAGGCGAGGTGGTTTATGCTCTTGAAGGCAGCACCTTTATAGCGGGCGCCGCCATTCAATGGTTAAGAGATGAACTCAAGCTTATCCAGAGTGCCAGGCAATGTGACGAACTGGCCGAAAAGGTTGACGGTACAAACGGTGTGTATTTCGTACCGGCTTTTGCGGGGTTGGGCACACCGTACTGGGATATGTACGCAAGAGGCGCCATATTGGGGCTGACAAGGGGAACCAGGGTTGAACATATTGCAAGAGCGGTGCTCGAAGCAATAGCATACCAGGTAAAGGACGTATTAAACTGCATGCAGGAGGATGCCTTCCACTCCCTGAAGACGCTCAAGGTGGACGGCGGAGCCAGCGCGAGCAACATTTTGATGCAGTTCCAATCAGATATTTTGCGCGTAAACGTATACAGGCCCAGGATAATTGAAACCACGGCGCTTGGTGCCGCGTTGATGGCGGGACTTACCACCGGAGTCTGGGCCAGCAATGATGAAATAGCGAGGGTTTGGTCCGGAGACAGAATATTTGTCCCGAATATGAGTGAAGAATCCTGCGACAAACTGTATTCCGGCTGGAAAAAAGCAGTTTCAAGGGCAATGAATTGGGAGGATAAATGAGATTGCCGCGCTACCGCTTGCCGCAATGACAGGCCGCGAATCGAAGCAAACTCATTTTTTTGTTGCAATATATCGGTTATAGGAGTATGATAATAATATAAACAAATATTGATTGGAGATTAGGAGTCCATATTGAATTTTGGCATACGTGCCTGAATTTGGTATGGCTTTTTTATTTGCCTGGTTTTACTTGAACCTGACGGAAGGGGTATTTGTCCATGGACTATGACATAGCGGTAATAGGGGCCGGAATAGTGGGTTCGTTGATTGCGAGGGAGCTTTCCAGATACAGGCTTGACATCTGCGTTGTAGAAAAGGAGGCGGATGTCGCAATGGGCGCCTCCAAGGCAAACAGCGCTATAATACATGCCGGCTATGACCCGGAGCCCGGCAGCATGAAGGCAGCCTTGAACGTGCGCGGAAACGCGATGTATGACCGGCTCGCGAATGAACTGGAAGTACCGTTTAAAAGAATAGGCTCCCTGGTGCTTGCATTTACCGAAGAGGACATGTTCACACTTAAGACGCTTTACGACAGGGGCCTCAAAAACAGGGTGCCTATGCTGGAAATAGTTGCGAAAGACAGGGCCAGGAGTATGGAGCCGAATGTATCAGGCGACATAATAGGCGCTCTGTACGCGCCGACGGCGGGTATCGTATGCCCGTACGAGCTGACTCTGGGGAGCGTTGAAAACGCAATGGGGAACGGGGTTGATTTAAAGCTTGAAAGCCCGGTTGCGGGCATCGAATATGCCGGCGGTGTTTTCACGCTTCATACGCCGGAACAAAAGATATCTTCAAGGTATGTAATTAATGCGGCAGGTCTTTATGCCGACGCTGTGGCGAATCTGATCGGGGATACGAGTTTTTCCATAAGGCCCAGGAAGGGGGAGTACCTGCTGCTTGACAAAACACAGGGGAATCTGGTGGGCAGGACGGTTTTTCAAACGCCTACCGCCATGGGCAAGGGGGTGCTTGTTACGCCGACGGTGGACGGTAACCTGCTTCTGGGGCCTACCGCCGAGGATGTAGAAAGCAAGGAGGACATTTCTACGACGCGGCCGGGGTTGACCGGAATAATCAAGGGCGCTTTGAAATCCTGTCCCGGCATAAATCTTCAGGAGGTAATTTCTTCCTTCGCCGGACTCAGGGCGGTGCCTTCGACAGGCGATTTCATTATCGGACCTTCCAAAGCGAACGGACGGTTCATAAACGTTGCAGGGATTGAATCACCCGGGCTGACAGCCGCACCGGCTATCGCCGAATATGTAAAGGGAATCTTGAGGGATACGGGTGTCGGCCTGCTGCCGAAGGCCGACTTTAATCCGCACAGAAAAGCTATATGCAGATTTCATTCCATCGGCGACGCGGATAGAAAAAAAGCAATAATGCGGGACCCGCGGTATGGGAGAATAGTTTGCAGGTGCGAAGAGGTAACGGAGGGGGAAATAGTAAGCTCGATCAAGCGGCCTGCGGGTGCAAGAGACACGGATGCCGTGAAGCGGAGGACAAGGGCGGGCATGGGCAGGTGCCAGGGCGGGTTCTGCCTTCCCCATGTTATCAGGATATTGTCCGAAGAGTTGGATATCCCGATGGATAAAATCACAAAATCGGGCGGGAATTCGGTAATTCTCGGCGAAAAGACAAAATGATGGGAGGAGGGTCTGCGGTGCTCAATGTTGATTTGACGGTAATAGGGGGAGGACCTGCCGGACTTGCGGCGGCCCTGGAAGCCAGTGAGAACGGCGTGCGGGATGTATTGATCATAGAGCGCGGGGGCGAACTGGGCGGAATATTGCAGCAGTGCATTCACAATGGCTTCGGGCTTCACATATTCAAAGAGGAGCTGACCGGTCCAGAATACGCCTATAGATTTATTGAAAAGGTAATTGCTCGGAAAATCAATTATAAACTGAATACCATGGTACTAGATATTAGCGCCGACAGGGTCATAAGAGCGGTAAACGGCAGCGACGGCCTCGTCGAAATAAAGGCTGGGGCGGTAATACTGGCCATGGGCTGCAGGGAAAGGACGCGCGGAGCGCTTAACATTCCGGGCACCAGGCCTGCGGGAATATTCACCGCGGGCGCTGCTCAGCGGTTTGTCAACATAGAAGGCTACCTTCCGGGGAAAAAGGCGGTTATCCTCGGCTCGGGGGATATAGGACTTATCATGGCCAGGCGTCTTACCCTTGAAGGCGCAGAGGTGAAGGCCGTTTGCGAAATACTTCCGTACCCGGGAGGCCTGAACAGGAATATCGTGCAGTGCCTTAAAGACTATGGAATACCCCTCAGGCTCAGCACTACAATAGTGGAAATACACGGGAGGGAAAGGGTGACCGGCGTAACCGTCGCCAGGGTTGACGAAAAAAGGGAGCCGATCGGCAGTTCCTTTGAATTTATCGAATGCGACACGCTGCTGCTGTCCACAGGATTGATCCCCGAGAATGAATTGAGCCGGAAGGCAGGGGTATTGATAGATCCCGTGACTTCAGGCCCGGTTGTCGACGAGTCCATGGAGACGTCGGTGAAAGGCATATTCGCCTGCGGCAATGTAGTTCATGTACATGACCTGGTGGATTATGTCACTGAGGAGAGCCGCATTGCAGGCAAAAGCGCAGCGAGGTTCATACTGGACGGCGGGGCATATGGAACCGGCCTTATAAAAACAAGAGCCGGCCAGGGCATAAGGTATGTGGTCCCTCAGCTTATAAGAAAAAATAGGCTTGACAATGATATGAAGCTGTCCTTTAGAGTCACGGGCGGATATAAAGACGTTGTAATTGCGGTAAAATCCGGAGACCGGACGATAACCTCGGTAAAAAAACCGAAGGTATCTCCGGGTGAAATGGAGAGTGTAAAAATCGGAAAAATCCATGGGGATTCCTTCAAGGACTGCGACTTAATTACCGTTCAACTGGAAAACGGGTAGGGGAGGGGTTTCGATGATTTCAAAAAATATTATCTGCACTGTGTGCCCTTTGGGGTGCGGCATTGATGTATCATTGAGCGATAAAAACGAGATTCTGGAGATTCGCGGCCAGGGCTGCAAAAGAGGGCTATCCTATGCGCAGGCTGAGTGCCTGGCGCCTGCGAGAGTGCTCACTACAACCGTAAAAGTTGAGGGAGGCGGCTCCCGTCTTGTCCCGGTCAAATCGGACGGCCCCCTGCCTAAAGACCTGCTGCTCGACTGCATGGAGGTCATAGACAATGTCAGCGTCAAAGCGCCTGTCAAAATAGGGGATATCGTTTTTCGCAACATTCTGGATACCGGAATAAATATTGTTGCCACCAAGAGCCTCAACTGACAGAAAGGGCGGGGATGCGCCCGTTGGTTTGCGGTTCGGAGGCATCGGTTTGGATCCGTCGGTTTGCAGCTTCCTTGCATTATGCTATAATAGTTGTCATAATGCTAAAAAATAGGCTGTCATTTTTACTGCCTGTGAGGTTGCTTGATGGAGCGCTGGAAAGTAAACCTGTACATACTGTGGTTTTCGCAGATACTGTCCCTGATGAGCTTTAATTTCGGGATTCCATTCATACCTTTTTATATACAGCAGCTTGGCGTGGTCGATCCGGAAAAAATAAAAATATATGCAGGCGTGCTGAATGCCGCCCCAGCCGTTACACTTGCGATAATGGCCCCGTTTTGGGGCATCGCGGCAGACCGGTGGGGTAAGAAACTCATGCTTTTAAGGGCAATGGCCTTTGCATCCGTATTAATTGCCGCAATGGGCATGGTGTCCAATGTGGGACAGCTTACTGTCCTGAGGTTTGTCCAGGGAGTGTTCACGGGTACGGTCACCGCAGCCGCCGCCCTTGTAGCCTCGGGGACGCCGTCCAACAGGATTTCATACTCCTTGGGGTTCCTCTCTTCGGCCACATTTATAGGTATCTCCGCGGGCCCCGTAATCGGGGGTTTCCTGGCGGAACGCATCGGCTACCGCGCGAGCTTTTATATCGGCGGCGCATTGATGCTGGTCGATTTTTTCCTCGTCCTGTTGCTGGTGAAAGAGGAGAAGGTGCAATTTACGGTTCAAAAGGATGATAAAAAACCCCTGTCCTCTATGAGGTCGGTTTTTACTCCTGCAATAATAATCCTGATATTGGACATCTTCATCCTGAGGTTTGCGCGCTCGGTCTTCTCTCCTTATCTTCCCCTGTTTGTGCAGGAGTCCCGTTCAAGCCTGCAAGGCTCTGCGGAACTGACCGGAATAATAAACGGCGTTTCCGGCATAGCGACCGCTCTGGCGGGACTGACGCTGAGCCGGCTCGGCGACAGGTGCAGCAAGGTGAAACTGATGAGGATATTGTTTATTCTCAGCATTGCTTCTTCTATCCCAATGGCGTTTTTCAGAAACCTATGGCTTTTTACGGCGGTCTATGGCGTGTTCTTCTTCCTGGTAGGCGGCATTGAACCCATTGCGATATCCATGAATGCTGAGAATACGCCTCCTGAAAAGCGCGGAACCCTTTTCGGCTTTCAGGAGATGATAGGAAGCCTGGGGTGGGTGGTTTCGCCGATGGTCGGCGGCATGGTGTCGATATGGTTTGATATACGGTCGGTTTTATTGGCGGTGCCCCTGTCGCTCCTGCCGGGATTTATTATTATACTGCTGCTCAAAAATAGAGCGAAGGACTGCGGCAATTGATGCGAGGCCCCGTCACTTATTTATCCGGCGTACGGAGTCGCGGACAATAATGTTTTCCGAATCAATGACACATATTTTCTCACGAGCACTTTCAATACGTTGCCCGTTTACCTTTACGGCATGCTGCGCTTTGGGCTTTCGCCCGAGGTCTATGCCATTTCGACCATCGTATTGCTCTTCTCGATAATACTTGTCGTTCTTATGCCCGTTTTACTGGAACCGAGGATGAAAAACTGATACAATAGAGTAAAACAAAATGTTGATTTTCAAAAAGCCATGGGGGTAAATCTTATGAATAACGACAGCAAAATAGACGTTATAGTGGCGGGGCATATCTGCCTGGATATGACGCCGGAGTTCAGCAAAACCAATAAGTCCGACATAAGGGATATCCTCACGCCCGGCAAGCTTGTCAACATGGGCAGGGTAAGAATATCAACCGGAGGGGCTGTGCCGAACACCGGCCTTGCATTGTCCGTGCTCGGGGTTAATACCAAACTTATGGGGAAGATAGGAAATGACAGCTTCGGTGAAATAATACTCCGGATATTGCGTAAGTTTGACGCTCAAGACGGGATGCTGGTAGTAGACGATGAAGACTCATCTTACACTATTGTAATAGCCGTACCCGGAATAGACAGGATATTTCTTCACAACCCGGGCGCCAACAATACCTTCTGTGCCGACGATATAAATTACGGACTTGTAGAAAAAGCCGGACTGTTTCATTTCGGCTATCCTCCCCTTATGAAGAAAACGTTTGAAAACGGCTGTGAAGAGCTTATAAAGATATTTAAGAATGTCAAAAAGCTCGGCGTGACAACGTCCCTTGACATGGCTCTTCCGGATGCATCTTCGGAATCGGGCATGGTGGACTGGGACAGTGCGCTTAAAACACTGCTGCCTTATGTGGATATCTTTGTGCCGAGTGTAGAGGAAATAATGTTCATGGCGAAAAGGGAAGATTATGATGCTTTGAACAGGACCCCCGGGAGAGATTTCCTCGATAAGCTCGATATGAACAGGCTTCAGGCCATAGGAGACAAAATCACCTCGTATGGTGCAAAGATAGTCCTGATAAAGTGCGGAATAAAAGGAAACTACATAAGGACCCAAGGGAAAGAGAAGTTGGCCATGATGGGAAAGACTAAGCCATCCGACCTTGATAACTGGGCGTACAGGGAACTGCTTGAAGAAAGTTTCCATGTAGAGAACGTGGTATCTGCAACAGGTGCAGGAGACAACAGCATAGCGGGCTTCCTGGCGTCGCTAATAAAGGGGATGTCTGTTGAGGACTCCGTAAAGATTGCATGTGCCGTAGGGGCGCAGAACGTACAGGTTACAGATGCGATAAGCGGTGTAAAGGCCTGGGATGAAACTGTGGAGATGATCCGGAAGGACTGGCCTAAAAACAGGATAACGGTCGAGGGACCGTATTGGAGGTACGATGCTGCTAAAAAAGTATGGACAGGAAAAAACGATTGCAACTTCAATTGAGAAGCTTAAAGAAGTCGAAGCAAAGGTTGACGGTATTTCAGAAGGTTGACGGTATTTCATCAAAAGTTGAGAGGCAGGATGTTGAAATCAGGGTTATCAAAGGTGCCAAGCAGGCTTGACGTTAGCTAATAAAAATACCTTGCAGGGTTCGTTGAGTCCTGCTTTTTTATTCTCAATTATTGCAAGAATTTGATGTTTTAGCTGTGATGTAACTATTCAGGAGTCAAAAAGTTCTTTGCTACGAAAATAGCCAAAGACTATTTTTCATCCCTGGTGGTGATTGCAAGATCATGACCCGTTTAAAAAACGCACTTTATAATTGACTAAAATAACATGTGGTGATAAAATATAACATATACATGATAAGAATTAACATAAGTCTGTGAATATTTACATTTAGGACTTGTATTGTTATAAACCGGGAGGTGTCAAATGTATGTCTATACCTGTTATTATGCCACGTCAGGGTCAATCTGTAGAAAGTTGCGTAATTTCGAAATGGTATAAAAAGAAAGGCGATACTGTCAGGGTCGGTGACATCCTTTTCGCTTATGAAACCGACAAGGCTTCCTTTGAAGAGGAAGCAAAAGCGGAAGGAGTTGTTCTGGACATCTTCTACAAGGAAGGGGACGATGTGCCGGTTCTAACAACGGTCTGCGTAATAGGTGCTGAAGGCGAAAGCACGGAAGGGTTGAGTCCTGCTGAGCCTGCAGCAGCAAAGACAGAGGCGAAAGATGAGAGAAAGGAAGCCGGGCATGCTGTCAGTAAAACGGAAAGTATAAACGATGGCATCAAAGCAGTACCTGCAAATGACCGCGAAGACAATGAAAAGATAAGAATTTCTCCACGCGCCCGGAATCTTGCCGACAAGCTGGGAGTGGATTACAGAAGTGTTACTCCGTCCGGCCCTTACGGAAGGATAGTTGTAAAGGATGTATATGATGCATACGGAAAGGGACTCGCTGCAGCTTCGGCGGCCAAAAACGAATACGCGAACCTTAAGGAGCCGGTCGCCTTATCCGGAACAGGACTTGGGGGGAGAATCACGGCAGCGGATCTTTCCACAACGCAGGAACCGGCAGCAAGCATGAGCGTCTCAATTCCGGAAATCCCCGCAGAAGTTGCGCAAAAGGCTGGAGATGGCGCTTTACAACAGACCGGATATGAAGATGTAAAGCTGACTAGCATACGGAAACTGATCGCCAATTCAATGCAGCTTTCCATTTCTTCAACCGCCCAACTGACAATAAGCTCTTCGTTCGATGCTACCGAGATACTGGAGTATCGTAAAAAATTGAAAGACGGATGCGAAAAGCTAGAGGTTGCAAACATCACTATCAACGATATTATTCTTTTCGCTGTTTCAAGGACGCTTCCATACCACAGGGATCTGAATGCACATTTCCTGGGCGATAAAATGAGGTATTTTAAAAACGTAAACTTGGGGATAGCGGTAGACACTGAAAGAGGTCTTATGGTCCCGACAATATTCAATGCCGATTTGAAACCGCTGGCAGAAATTGCCGCAGAGGTGAAAAAGCTTGCCGAAGAGTGCCAGAAAGGCTCCGTAAATCCGGATTCCCTAAAGGGCGGTACTTTTACTGTCACGAATATGGGCATGCTCGGCGTCGAGTCTTTCACACCGGTACTGAATCCGCCCCAGACGGGTATTCTAGGAGTATGCTGCATTACTCGGCGCGTAAGGGAAAATGGCGGCAGTAACGAATACTACCCGGCCATAGGACTCTCGCTTACATTTGACCACAGGGCGTTGGACGGTGCACCGGCTGCAAGGTTCCTGCAGCAGCTCAAAACCAACCTTGAAAATTTCAGTGTTTTGCTGGCTAAGTAAAATAAACGAGATGGCGACATA
>Ga0272448_1004036_pt1 | contig 17001 bp, 12 predicted proteins | sample YNPCB0191_FD_202220 | JGI IMG/M metagenome (GOLD analysis project Ga0272448, IMG submission 202220) | Hot spring sediment microbial communities from Yellowstone National Park, WY, United States - YNP-CB-019-1 | ecosystem: Environmental > Aquatic > Thermal springs > Hot (42-90C) > Sediment...
TTTTGTGTTTATGGTCACGACATGGACATACAGCTTTCGGGGCTGGCTCAGCACGCTCATCGCCAATCCACGTCGCCGCCGCGCAATCATCGCAACGCTGACCATGGTGATGATCATTGCCGGTCAGATACCACATCTGCTCCTTAACACCAGTTGGGCAAGGACCAGAATCTTCGCCGAAATCAAGTCGTCTGAGACACCTTCGCGCTCGGGCAAACCTGCTGACACAAACCTTGCCGATACAGCTTCTCCGTCTCCTTCGATCTCCCCTACGAAAGCTGTCCGAACTACCCGAACGGCAAGCCGACAAACCAGCTCACTTTGCAGCATCCAAAGCCACACTCAGTTTCAGAATATGAAACAGATCAGCACGGCAAAACGGCAGGTCAACCTGACGTCCCAGCTCATCGGCTGAGGTTCGCATCAGCCATGCCCGGGCCGTGAATGCACCAGCCGCGAGGTCGGGCGGGTCAATGTAGTTCTCTCCAAAATGCACCTGTCGTTCCTCTCCAACCAACCACCACGTGACGTGTAAACGCTCGAACATCTGCCATGCCGGCAGAACAGCTTTGTTCGCTCGGTCGCGTATGCAACCTGCCAGTTCAGGGGAGAGGCCGTCGAGCAACCAAACCTTGTGGCGGTGCGGAGCAACGCACAAGAACAGGCCGTTCCCACGTCCAATGAACCTGTCAAGTTCTGCAACTCGGTTGAAGGTGCCGAGGCCGGCCTCGGCACCGACCTGTCTCCACCAACCTGCAAGCGCCTCGCAGTTCGTCTCGAACCGGCTTTTGGCGTCTGCAAACGTTTCATCGTCACCGGCCTTTTGCGCCAAATCCTGAATTGCAAGCAAAGCCCGGAGGTAGCGATTTGCATACAGGTCGCCCTTGGCGGTGTCCAACTTCCAGCCCGTGGCCACAAACTCACGATAAGCCCCTCGGATCTCCGGCCAACGTTCGAGTACTCGCCCGGTTTGGCCGCAACGTTGTCCGTACAACCACGCCGCATACACGCCGGCGAACCGATGCGGCGGTTGATCAGCGCCAACGCGCAACAATGACTCGGTGGGCGGTGGCGACCATTCGCGCCTTTGACCCTCGTTCAAAGCAAGTCGCCCTGCCATGGTGTAAGGTGGACATCGCTCAAACTCATCGGCGAGCAAAGCCAAAACGGCTGACTGTTGATTTGTCTCCAAATGCGGATACGCCCGACTCAACGCCTCGAGAACTGCGGCAGTGTCATCAAAGAAGAACTGCCTCCCGGCAAGGCCGGGCTCGACCATCAGCGGCGCCCAACGCGCTGAGAGAAATTCTCCAACATTTCGACCGAGCTCGGCGCGCAGCATCGACGCCGTTGGCGCCGCCGGAGTTGGTCCGCGAACCGTTTTCACGTCGCCGCCTCGAATCACGCGGACCGGCGGCACGGGGCCGCTCTTTCCCGGTGCCAAACAGAGCACCCGGCTGCCCGTCTGCCAGTAAATGCGGTCGCCAGCCAGAGCAACACCACCGCGACCCGGACCGTGCCATTCGTTGCGCGCCCATGGCGGATTCCGTAAGCCGCCGTATGTGTCGCGCTCACCGTGAATCGTGACAAGGTTGCTCTGCACAAGATCGAAAGCGCTGAGTGTTCCCTGGTGCACAATCAAGACCGTATTGCTTGCGACAAGAAAATGCTGGCTCTCGTCTGCGGTGCCCCAGAACGTGTTCCATGGCGGCTGAAACCCATGCCGATGGAAAAGCAATTTCACACGGTTCGACTCGAGATCATACACCCCGAGCGCCACCATCGGCGCCACCCCAAGGTTCCAGTTGCCGTAAGCGCTACGGAACAAGACCAGCAACCGGCCATCGATCGTCATGGCCGGTGGCACACCCACACCCTGACAGCCCGCAGCCCATAGAATCGGTGCCGGATCAAGCTCACGACCGGATCGAGCGTCAAACACGAAAAACGTCTGCGCATGCCGATTGGTTGCGACATATTCCGCCACGGCAGCCTGCTCGAGTTCCAACAATTCAGGAGTCCCACGAGCTGCCTCGCTCTTGCGCCACGCGTCCAGTTTCTGCCAATCGCTGTCATCAACGTTAGCCTTTGCCGCAAGAAACCTCCGATCACGGTTTATGCGGTCGGCGAAATTGTGCACGGGGACCGTCCGCACGATGACAAGGGCTCGATCCCCGTGTTTGACCACGACCGGATAATAATCGCGTGCGCTCTGCCCTGAGAGCCGTTTCGATTCCCACACAATCTCACCGGTTGAAGCCCGCATTGCCACCAAATGCAGCGCTTCGGTTGTTACAAACACCAACCCTTCAGCAACTGCTGCCGTTTGGCGAATCGGTGACCCGATTCCCCGCCGCCAATGTTCATGGCCGTCAACTGTGTTTACCGCCACCATACAGCCTTGCCGCGTGCCGATAAACGCAACGCCCCCATGAACGACCGGCGCAGCCGCGCATCCCCCGACGTCTGTGACATACACCCAACGCGCTTCGCCACTCGACGCGTCAAGGCCGAACAATCTCCCCGCCGTGTCGGCCGCAACAACAACGTTGCCGGTCACCGCTGGCGACTGAAGAAATGGCACGCCGCTGTCGAACCGCCACAGCGCGTCGCCTGTCAAGACATCAAGGGCATAAACGCTGCCGCCATGCGTGGCAACATATACACGGCCTCCGGCGACGATTGGTTCCATGGCGGTTCCCAAACGCTCATTCTCGAATTCAACTGCCCATGTAGGATGATAAGCGGACCGGATCTCGACCTCTGCGTACCCATCGTGACAAGCGTCGCCCCGCAACATCGGCCAGTCAGCAAGGGCTTGATCCGCCCCAAGCAATCCACTGAGCACTGCCAGATGCAAAAACCATCTCCGAGCTTCCACACGGGACCACGCGCATATCATGATGGAATGGTAAATCTCGTCTTCGCCACGACAAGCATCAATCACGCTTTGATGAACTTCGGGTTACTACCGTGGCCTGCAATACGAACGCATGGTGAAAAGCCGAGTAGAGGACGCCTAAATACGGGGACAGACACGGAATCTGGGCGACCGGAATTTTGACCCGCTGGACCCGTCCAAGCGCCGGTCAGGCGGTCGAGGCTGGCTGCGGCACCCAGATATGGGGACAGACACGATATTTGGCCCGGGCCGCCAAACTTTCGACACGCCGGACCCGACCAAGCGCAGGTCTGGCGGTTCCAAGCCAGCTGTGACGCCCAGATATGGGGACAGACATGATGTCCGGTATACCGATCAGGAACGTTCAACGTGAAACGTTCAACCCTCAACTTTCGACGGGGTGACCGAAAGGGCGCATGGTGACCGGGATATGGGGACAGACACGGTGTTCTGCCGGTCGGCGGTGCAAATAGAGGGACAGACACGATACTTGGCCCGGGCGACCGGACTTTTGGCCCGCCGGACCTGTCCAAGAGCCGGTCGGACAGTCGAAGCCGGATCCGGCACCCAGATATGGGGACAGACACGGTGTCCGCTATGCCGATCAGGAACGTCCAACGTCCAACGTTCAACTCTCAACTTTCAATGGGGTGACCGAAAGGGCACAGGGTTGTCGGAATATGGGGACAGACACGGAGTTTTGCCGGTCGGCCGTGCAAATAGAGGGACAGACACGATATTTGTCCCGGGGAGGCCGGACTTTTGACGTGCTGGACCTGTCCAAGAGCCGGTCGGATTGTCGAGGCCGGCTCCGGCACCCAGATATGGGGACAGACACGGTGTCCGGTATGCCGATCAGGAACGTCGAACGTCCAACGTTCAACTCTCAACTTTCAATGGGGTGACCGAAAGGGCGCAGGGTTGTCGGAATATGGGGACAGACACGGAGTTTTGCCGGTCGGCGGTGCAAATAGAGGGACAGACACGATGCTTGGCCCGGGCGGCCGGACCTTTAATCAGCCGGACCCGACCACGCGCCGGTCCCGTGGTGGGGGCTGGTTGCGGCGCCCAGATATGGGGACAAACACGGTGTCCGATATACCGATCAGGAACGTCGAACGTCCAACGTTCAACTCTCAACTTTCAATGGGGTGACCCAAAGGGCGCAGGGTTGTCGGAATATGGGGACAGACACGGAGTCTTCACGGAGTCTTGCCGGTCGGCGGTGCAAATAGAGGGACAGACACGATACTTGCCCGGGCGACCGGACTTTTGGCCGTCCGGACCTATCCAAGAACCGGTCGGACGGTCGAGGCTGGAGGCGGCACTTGGTTCGGACTTAACCCGGAAATGTCAGCGGAATGAAGTCTCGTGGTCTTGGTCTGATAAGGCGGTGACCGGGAAAGCGGCAGCGACCAGACGCTTCCCGTTCGGGGCGAATCGGAGGCTGCTGTGTGGCTGCCGGAAATTGACCGGCTTCGACGGCTCGCCGCCCGCGAGAGGGTGGATGGAATTGCACGAGACCCGTGGCGGCCCTGTCGCCCAGGGCGAACAGGTTGTTTGGTCAGAAGTCTCCTCGTTCGATGAGAGAATTCGCGGTGGCTGCGAAGATGTTCCAAGATGGAATTGCAAACATGTTTGACTGGCTCAAGCTCTGCGACCTACAATTGTTTCGTTCGGAGATGTCACTCCGACATGCAATTGATATGACAAGCAAATACAACGCTCGATTTTCAGCTTTCGGCCCGTTCACGGCCATTGTCGCCAGTTCTCTGCTGTCTGTGTGCGCACTTGCCGTTCCATACGCCACCGACCTTAAATACGCGGACGGCACGGTTTCGTTCCGGCTAAACGAGCCGGCGGATGACGTAATGATTGTATGGGACAACGGGGCGAGAACGAACGATCTTGGATCTCTCCCAAAAGGGTTGTTCACAACCAACATCGCCGATCTCACCCAACCGTTCAAAGTGGTCGTCAGCCGTTCCGCTCCGGGCGGCTGGACACAGACAAGCAACGACAACGATAACACTGTCAAGTTCAACAGTCCGCGCGGTCTTGCTGTCAACACACGGCCCGCCAGCCCGTACTTCGGGCGCGTGTACATCGCAAACTCCGCAGCCGGCACAGCCGGCGGGCGATCGGTCGGCGACGGCATATACGTTCTCAATTCCGATCAGACGGACGCTCTTGGCCAGGGTGACAGCCCTCTGACCGCAGGCCTAAATTTCACAACAGGCGGCGCATCCAGCCCATACCGCGTCAAACTCGGCGAGGACGACACCGTCTATATCACCGATTGGTCCGACGGCGCGGGCAATCTTTATCTGGCCGACCCAAATCTTTCAGCCGACAGCGGCCAACTCGTGTTCCCTCCACTCGTAACAAACGTGCTCACAGGCACAATAGGCGTGAATCCGGTCGGCTCAGCCAATAATCACGGCAGCATCGACTCCGTTGTTGTCGTCGGCAGCCTCGCCAAAGGAAATCTCGTCGTTTACACCGTCGATGAGGACCTCCAAAGCGACCGCGAAGACGCCACAAAAATCATGCTTGATAGTGTTTGGCGCTACGAGATCGGCACCGGACCGCTCCCGTACGCCGGTGAACCGCCTGCTGAACCTTTCTTCAAGAATCCGGCTATGGGCGCTTATGGAGGTCAGTTCATGGACCTCGACCGCGGACCAGACGGCAAGCTCTACCTTGCCAACCGGAGGCAGGCAGGCAATGAACCTGGCGTCTATGTCATCGATGAATCAGGCAACCTGTTGTGGGATTCTGTTACCGCCACCCGCGAGCTGAAAGGTCCCACCGCCGCAGACATTCTCGCCGGAACAGTGTCCGCAGCCGTCTCTCCCGACGGTCGATACCTCGCCACAATCTCCTACTACGACAACCACGTCACAGTCGTCGAAATGAAAGACGGGATTCCGGACCTGACAAAGTATGTCGTGTTCGCCCCGTTCGGCACAACTGCCGCCGGTCGTTACATAGCCTTCGACGCCGCCGGCAACATACACGTCATCAGCTCCGGCTATGCACTTTACCGCGTCTTTTCCCCCGGCGGTTTCACAATCGCCACCACCGGCTCTGACGGAACATTCGCCGTCGCAACTCCACCATCGGTTGTCACAGTTGTCGCATCTTCAAACACAACAAGCGAGGGAAGCGCAACTCCGGGCGAGTTTGTCTTCACCAGACAGGGCGATCTCACGGGCGAACTCACGGTCAAATACGTTGTCGAGGGAACCGCAACCAATGGCGCCGATTACCAAACTCTATCCGGCACCGTCACATTCCCTGCAGGCGCAGAAACCGTCACAGTCCAAGTGACGGCAATTGACGACGACCTCGCCGAAGCACCCGAGACCGTTACTGTCAGAGTCGAGAGCGGCCAGAAATACACCGCTGGCACACCCGGCAGTGCCATGGTCACAATCCTCGATAATGACCAACCCGCGATCTCGATTGCCACGAAGTTCCCAACAGCTTACGAGCGAACCGCCGGCGACTACGTCGCATTCAGACTGACACGCCTCGGTGACACAACCGTCGATGTCTATGTCAACATCGCTTACAGCGGCACCGCCCAGGCGGCAGATTTCACCGGCCCGGACATGGTCGCCATTCCTGCAGGCGCAACCACACAGGATTTCGAAGTGTACACCGTGGACAACAACAGGCTTGACGGAGACCGCACCTTGGTCGCCACAGTCGCAACTGGCACCGGTTATACGGTCGGGTCCCCCGACTCGGCAACCGCCACAATTCTCGATGACGAGTTGCCTTCAGAAACAGACAAAATCCTGTTCGCCGACAATTTCGACACCGACACCTCTGCCAATTGGAACATACTCTTCGGTGCAAACAACAACGTGGACGATAAAGACGTGCTTTTCGCCTATGACTACTACAATCTCGATCTTGTTCCACCGGCGCCGAATGGTTCAACGCTCGGTCTCAAGCTCACAGTAAACAAGTACGATCCCACTTCCTACGGCGCTGCGGGTGTCAATCTGTATCCCAAGAACCTTTCTCTCTCCGGAAATTACGCGGTCAGATTCAACATGTTCATCATGGTAAACACGGTCGCCGGCACAACCGAACACGCCCTCTTTGGCGTCAACCATTCCGGGGCGAAAACCAATTGGGTGCGCCAAACCTCGGGCAACGTCCAAAACCCGGCTTATGATGCCGATGGCATTTGGTTCGCAATTGTCGCCGACGCAAGCCAGGTGAACGGCCTCGGCCACGTTTGTTACACCGGCAACGGCCCTTCAAATCCGCCAATGGTGCTGGCCAATCGTTCGCCACTTGACCTCGCGGGTGTTTTCAAGTCGCCGCCTTTCAACGCCGGCGACAGTGGAATTGGCGGGTCGCCAGCCTGTGTCCCGGCCGCCACGGCACCAAACTGGTCCGACGTCGAGGTAAGATGCGTCGATGACACCATTACGCTCCTCATCAATCGATCCGTTGTCCTCGAAGTCACAAACTCGACCCCGTACAAGGTCGGGACGATAATGCTCGGGTACAATGACCAGTTCGATTCTATCGGCAACGTCGGCGCGGTGTACTTCGATAACCTCCGCGTCGTCCGACTCGATAGTGTCACACCAAAACCGCCGGTGATCACCGGAATCGCAGTCGATGCCGGACAAGCCGTGATCACATTCACCGCAGCCGGAAGCGAAGCCGGTCAACTGACCGTGCTTGGTTCCACCACTGTGGGTGGCCCGTACGCCGCTGTGTCAAACGTCATGATCAAGCCGCTCGGGAACGACCGGTTCGAAGCCGTCATCCCTGTCTCTGGGCCGATGCAATTCTACAGAATTGCGCGGTAACAAGTCGCTCCGGGGCTGCAGCCGAACGGTCTTGCATTTAATCAGACTGTGCGTCAGGTAGGGCGCGTAGTCGCGCCAGAGCAACCCTTGCAGCTTCGGATTCGGCCTCTTTTTTGCTCGAGCCCACGCCGCGGCCCAGTTCGGTCCCGTGGTGATAAACAGCGCACTCGAACTGTTTGGCGTGGTCGGGCCCGGTCACATTCTCGAGCCTGTACTCGGGGGGTAACCGCGATTCGCGCTGGAGCAGTTCCTGTAGCTCGCCTTTTGGGTTGTCGTGTTCCGTGATCGAGTTAATGGCTTCAATTGCAGCACCCATGTGGCGAAGGACGAAATCACGGGCAGCTTCCCATCCGCCGTCGAGGTAAACAGCGCCCAGCACGGCCTCGAACGCGTCAGCCAGAATCGAAGGTCGTTCTCGTCCTCCGAGGGATTCTTCGCCGCGCCCGAGGATAAGGTATTTGCCGAGGCCGATCGCACGTGCCATGTGAGCGAGAAACCTGCGGTTTGCCAGTTTGCTTCGCGCCCGAGTCAATCCACCCTCGCCGAGAGCCGGATGCCTCTGGTAGAGTTCTTGTGTCAGGACCAACTGCAAAACGGCGTCGCCGAGGAACTCGAGCCTCTGATTATGCTGAGAGTGTTCTGCGTTTGCCGAACATGCGCTTGGGTGCGTCAGAGCAAGGCGCAGCAGCTCGGGGTCCCGAAACGCATACCCCAGCAGTTCATGAATTGACGTTTCGGGCATTCTGAGTTTCCTCGTTATTGGATTCCGGTGAAGCAGTGTGATTCTGCGCGCAGGCATTGGCGGCCTGCTGCACGGCTTCGGAATTTGCACGATCAGGCTGGTTGGACGCATCGATCCCGGAAGCGTCGGCCCCGGGTTCGAGCGGAGCCTGAGCATTTTCCTGTCCGGCCAGTTGACTGTTCTGTTCCGAAGGTCCGTGTTCCAACAATCTTGCGACCTCTTGTTGCACCTCGTCGAGCTGGTCAAGTTTCAGTCCGGGATCAACGATTGTAAACACCTCACCGCTTTGGGCGTGCTCGTAAACAAGGATACGGCGCCCATTTTCAACGGCCTGACTCCGCGCCTTGAGAACGCGACGGCGCTCGAGCATCACCGCCAGGATGAAACACGGACCAATGTACCTTGCCTGATTCAAATCCAGAAGCTTGCGCAAAAGGCTTTCAGCAGTTTCGCGTTGGATCGGCTCGGCGGAAGGCGGAGGTGGGGGAGTGTAAGCGCTGAGCCAATGCGAAACAAAGCCTTTTCGCTGGGTGCTGCCTTGCGAGTACTGGGCAGTCCAACAAGCCTCACACACGTCAAGGCGATTGTACGCATCCCGCTCCTCGAAAAGCAGGGTGTGCATTTGTTCCTTGCTCTTGAACGGCCTGCCGCAGTTCTGGCACTCGTGCGATCTTGCCTTGATGCTCCAGTCTGTCATGTATTGGACAGAAAATGAGTATCGTCAAAGCCCCGTGCTGTGCAACAACGGAATTTGTCCTTGCATTGCGAAACCGAGCCCGAAACGTTTGTCCCGGTTCCGATACAGCGAGGCGGCTGTGGTTGCGCCCCCCTTGCCAATGGCGGCTCGGGCCATTGTGTCGTCCGGGATGAATAGGAATTGGCAGTGCTGATTCAATCTGCTGAAGTCACAGTGTTCAAAGGTCGCCGGTTTTGGTTGGCGCAGGACCTTTTCTGCGCAATGGTATTGGAAATGAACGAAGGTCTTGAGGCGCGCAAAGCGCAGCGTTTGTTGTGGGCGGTGGTGACGGGGTTTATTCTGCTTAACGCCGTTATTGTGTACTTTGCATTGCGCCCGGGAGGGAATTCTCCCGAGGAGAGCAGCGAACTGCGCGCCACCACGAACGTTTTGCAGTCCGTCGGCACAAACCGTCCTTGATTCTAATCGAACTGTCATCTTCGAACGAAGGTGCACAAACCACGCAGCACGCAAAGCATGCGAAACACGATAACCCCTCAGCGCGGCGCAGGCACAACCAAGCGCTCGAGGCGGAACCATTGCGCTGGTTGTAGGAATGGCGCTGTTTCGTGCCGCGCTGAGCTCACGCCGGCTGTGGGTTCGGGGCTGTGCGAGTTGGCGTTCCGGTCGCTTCTGAATCAGGAGACTGCGCCCGGAACGGTTCAAGCTCTTCACCCTGTCTGACCAATCGCGCGCTGTTAAAGACCACGATCAGCGAGCCGACGTTGTGCATGATGGCGGCGATGATGGGACTGATGTAGCCGAACGAGGCAAGGGTGAGTCCGCCGATAATGAAGATCACACCGAACAGGAAGTTCTGGTTTATAACGTTTCGCGTCATGCGCGACAGCTTCACAAGGAATGGCAACCGGCGCAGGTCGTTGTTCATCAATGCTATCGTTGCGCTGTGGATCGCCACTTCGCTGCCTGCGGCGCCCATTGCGATACCCATGTCGCCCGCTGCCAAGGCGGGGGCGTCGTTAACACCGTCTCCGACGACCGCAACGCGGTATCCTTTTGACCGCATTTGGCGGACGAAATCGACCTTGTTTTGCGGGAGGCACTCGGCCATGACTTCTTCGCATCCGATCTCGCGTGCGACGCGCGCCGCAACAGCCTGGCGGTCGCCAGACACCATCGAAATGCGCCGTACACCGGCGTCCAGCAGTCCTTGCAACGATTCCCTGGCTTCACGGCGTGTTTCGTCGCGCAAGCCGATCCAGCCGATAAACTGGCCGTCGCGAGCGACGAACACAAGGCTGACGCCTTCTGCCTCGTCGAGATCAACAAACTTCATCACGTCATCGCTCAGTCCGTTGTCTTTCAACCATTGGGCGCGCCCAATGACGACACGCGATCCGTTGACGTCTGCGACGATGCCGCGGCCGGCGGTTTCTTTGAAATTTTTGGGTTCGGTGAGTGGCACTCCGACCTCGGCGGCGAGGTCTGCCATCGCCTTTGCGGCTGGATGATTGCTGTATTTCTCTGCCGATGCTGCTATTCGCAGCAACTCAGCGGGCTTGATGTTCGGTTGTGGGGCAAGGCGGCTGACCGCAAGACGTCCGGTGGTCAGCGTGCCGGTTTTGTCGAATATGAACGCGTTGATTCGGGCGGCCAATTCGAGGTCGGCGACGTTCTTGATCAGTATTCCGAGGCGCGCTGCGGCGGAGAGCGCTGCCACCATGGCTGAAGGCGAGGCGAGGATGAACGCGCACGGGCAGGAAACCACCAGCACAGAGATGACGCGTTTGAGGTCGTGGGTGAATGCCCAGACAAGGGCGCCAATGACCAGCACAAGAGGTGTGTAATAGACCATGTACTGGTCAACAATCCGCATGAGCGGGAACTTCGTTTTTTCAGCGGCAAGGATCAGATCGCGAACTCTGCCGAGGGTTGTGTCTTCGCCGGCGCGTGTCACCCGCACCTCGAGCACCCCGGTCAGGTTCTGTGTGCCTGCGAAAACCTGATCGCCCGGTTTCTTGTCAACCGGCAATGATTCACCTGTTATTGTGGCCTGGTTGAAGGAGCCTTCGCCGTTCACAATCACACCGTCTGCGGCGACGTTGTCTCCGGGGCGAATGCGGATTACATCGCCGACTTGCAGGTCTTTGGCGGCGACCTCTTCCTCGCCGCCGTCTGGTCTGATGCGTCTCGCCTTGGTTGGGGTGAGTTTGATTAGAGATTCGATCGAGGCGCGCGCGCCTGCGGCAGTGCGAGTTTCGATAATTTCTCCCATCAACATGAAGAAAGCCACTATGCCGGCGGTTTGGTAACCTGCGGCCTCGCCTGTCGAAGCAAACCCGCCCTCGGCGAAAGCCGCAAGGACAGCTATGCTGACCAGCTCGTTTATGCTCAGGATGCCGCGCTGCAAATCCCTGATGGATGTCCAGATTATTGGTGCGCCCAAGATGAGTGCACCGATCATTGCACTTGCGCTGGCCGCCATGCGCCCGCCGGGGAATACCCAGTCAACAAGGTAGGAGTTGATTATGAACACCAACCCGATCAGCGTTTGCGAGAGCTTGACGGGAATGTGTTCGTGATTGTGGTCATGCCCGCCATGGACCTCGTGATCGTGTTCGCGTTTTTCAGCGTGAAATCGGCGACTGAGAAGTGAGGTGACCTGCATGGGAAATCTTTTGTGTTAGTATGTGGGCTGCTTAGTCATCTCTGTTCACCTTGCCGTTTTCGATTCGAGCTTTTCAGGTTCGCGTGTCACCTGGAGACGCAACTCGTCGAACTGTTCCGGGAGGGTGAACTTGACGCTTGCATTTGTGAGCACTCGCTCCATTGCAGCGGCAAGCAGCCGTTGCTTGTACAAGTCGCGGTTTTCCCGGTACAATGGCAATTGATCAAGGAACGCGCGTTCGTCTGCGACGACCTGGGAAATCAACCAGTTGCTGCTGACCAGTCCGCTGTTGATGATGGCTTTGGCCTGGCCGATGGCGGTGCGAACTGTTTCGTCCCGGTAACTTCTGGCTTTGCTCAACTCGGTTCCGCGCTGTTCCTCGGCGTTGTTGACTTTGACGTAGGCGTCGAACAAATCCGCAGGCGGCAGGACCTCGACATCGCCGGTTTCGATCACTATTCCGAGATCCAGTTTTTCGACAAGTTCATTTACGCGTTCCATTACAGCGTCACGGAACCCGGGCCGGTCCTTGTACACCGCAGCGTCGGCGGTAAACCTTGCCGAGGCGTGGAAAATGGCTTCGTTGAGGACATTGGTGAGAAGGGCCGGCACATCTGCAAAATCGAGATGATATCGCAGCGGTTTGCTGACTCTGTATTTGAGGGTGGCTTTGACGTGAACGATGCCGCCGTCGCCGGTCAATGTGTACCCCTCGGATTCGGGGCGCAAGAAACCGTATGCGGTTGGCATTGCGTTTGTGGCGTCCATTTCAGGCGTGACGGCATACCAACCTGTTGATGAGGTCACAGTCTGGCTTTGGCCGGTTCGAATTCGGACTTTTTCGTCGATTGGATAGGGCCATGCCCAATGCCAACCGGGTTGGAACAACATGCCTTCACCGACACCTACCGGTTTGCCCAGTCGCAACAAGATGACCTGTTCATTGGGCTGAACAACAAACACCCCGGAACACAAAAACAACAGCACCAGCCCGATCATTATCAATCGAATGATTCGGAAACTGCTGCGCAACGCCTCCGACAACGCCTGCGCACTGGCGTCTTCGAACGTTGTCGGCGCAAGACCTTCCTCATCGGCAGGTTTGGGCCGTTTGGGCAATTTGTCGAGATTCAGCGGATCGCTCATGGTTGTTCTCCCTGGCGCTTGCCGGTGCCGACCTCCTGTTTGCTGTTGAGCACGTCAAACGGCGTTGTACGGGTGTCAAGGATCAGCGTTGCCCGGTCTTTGAGGGCTTGTTCGAGCGCATTGAGCTTCAGAAGAAAAACGGCAAACTCCGGGTCCTGTTCAAAAGTCTTGAAGTATTTTGCGGCTTCGGCATCGGCCTGGCCACGAATGATCCGTGCCTGTTTCTCTGCCTCGGCGAGAATGCGTTCTTTCTCGAGGTCGGCTTCGGATCGGATGCGTATTGCTTCGCCTGCTGCCTCGCCCTGGTACTGTTTTACGAGCAAGTCTTTTTCAGCTTTCATTCTCTCGAACACCTTTTCGGTTACGCCCTGAGGCAATCCGAGTTGTTTTATGCCGAGCGCGACGACTTCCACGCCGTAACTTTCCTTTGCAGACGGTTTGATGCTGTTCAGCATCTCCTGCTCCATCTGGGAGAACTTGAGGTCTTGTGGATTCGGCGAAATAAGGTCGCTGAGTGGATGCTGGCCAATGACACTGTTTTTGGCTGCTCGCAGCAGCACCTCGAGTCCTTCTTCGGCTCGTTTCATGTCGCCATTAAATCGTTCCAGGAAAATCTTCGGGTCATTGATTTTCCAGCCCAGAAACACATCGACGAGGATTGTTTTGCTGTCCCGCGTGGTTGTCTGCTCGTAATGCTTTTCGAAGTTGTGGATTCGGTTGTCGAACCGGTGGAGGTTTTGGATCGGCCACGGCCAACGGAATTTCAATCCGGGTTCTGCTATGGCTCTTGTGTAGCGCCCGAACGTGGTAACAACCACCACTTCGGTCTGGCGCACCTGAAAACAGAAGAGCATCGCCAGAAAAATGACAAGGACCAGCAAACCGGTCGCAAGTGTGACTGGATTGTATTTTCTCATTTTCATACAGACACAAACTCACTCATTTCTGCCCGGATGCGGGCAACATCACATCCAACAAATCCTTTCGTAGCTTTTCCTCGAGGTTCAGGATCGCAACTCCATGGGTATTCGTAACGGACAACACATAGGTGCGCGCCGACGCCATGGCGCGTCCAAGGGTGTCCAACTGTGAACGCAGGGTGTACACCTCGGGCGACGCCTTGTAAGCGGCCAGTTGATTTGTGAATCGCCCTGCACTGCCTTCGGCTGCGGCAACAGACGAGGATCGATAAGCCTCGGCTTCATTTGTTTTCTTTGCTGCGAGCCCACGAGCAACGAGCACGTTGGTGGCCGCATAAGCCCTGGCAATCAAGTTTGTGGCGTCCTTTTCAAGTAGTGCCGCAACGACCCGTTCAAAATCTGGGGCAGCCTTGACCGGGGGATGAATACCGTGTAACCCGACAAAAAGGACTTCAACACCAAGGCCCATCGCATCCGCCTTTTCTTGTATCCGCCGTTGAAGTTCTTGTCCGGCTCTGGGTCGGCCGGTGGTCATCAACTCGTCAAGGTCAACGCTCACCAGGTAGCGTGTGACTTCGGCATTGGCGATTCGTTGAAGCAACTCCGGGGCATTCGCATGCCCGTAGGCGAAAGCGCGAAGGTCTTTAACCTTGTACTGGACCGGGATGTTGACAGCCAACAGATTGACGGGCACTGCCTGTTCGCCTCCGGTAAGGTTTGTACTCCCTCCCTTGCTGGCAACCAGCATGTTGAATTCCTCTTTGGCGTGGGATTTCGTCCACAGGAGTGTACGTTCTTTCTCGGCTGCCTCGTCATGGACAAGTCCGACAGTGAAGGTCTGTATGCGATCTGTCTGATAACGGTACACGCGGTCAATCGGCCATGGCCACTTCAAATGCGGACCGGGGTTCAGTATCTCGCGACCGGGCACAGGATGCCCGAACCTTTCGAGCAACACCTGTTCGCCGGGCTCGACAAACACAAAACAGCTCGATGCGATCAGCAATCCAAACTGGAACAAGATCAACGCCGGCAGCGCGCGTTCGAGAAACTTGTAAAACCACGTTTCCGAAACCTTGAAACCGAACTGATAATCCAGGGCCTGCGCCAGCGTCGTGATCAACCCGCCCGGTTGCCCCAACAACCCAACCAACCTGCTCTCGTACAATGGATGCTCGGCTTGTCCCTTTACTCGTGGTCGATAAATCTCGAGGACGAGCGTAATGAGATTCTCCGCTGCCACCACTGCCAGCACAATCGTCAACACTTTGGCGACAGCCGGATCGATCTTTGGATACCCAAGCCAGCCGGCAACTTCGGCCAGCGACGTCAGCAAGCTCAGCAATGCGCCCAGCAAAAGGTAACTTGCCTGCGGACGTAACAGTCGCTCCCTCTCGAGTCGGGCCAAAACCGCCGTGTATTTCCCGAACTGGTAGAACACCAATGCAAACAAACCATTTAATGCCATTACCAACGTGGCACGCTGAACGTCTGAAGGCCTGTCATCCGCCACGTGTCGCCACAGTGCATAAGCTGCGCCTACCTGCAGCAGAAACAACAGCGCGCTGAAAACGGGAACGACGTACTTCTCGAACTGTTCACGCGCGCGGCGGGCCGGGAACGTGTCAGGCGCGGATTCTGTGAATATGGTTTCACTGGCTGCTTTTCGCTTGAGCTCGTCGATTTCCATCTGTTCGAGCTGTTCGCGTTCCTCGAGCCGCATCTGGAAGTAGCTCACGATCGCTACGAGGAACCCAAGGCCAACAAAAACGCTGGCAACAAGGCCGGTCGCTGAATGCGCGTAAACGGCGGCGACCGCTTGTGCGCTTCCGAGCACCAGCAAGATCAGCCAGTTTAACAAACCTCTTTTTTGGACACTATGTTCCATGACAGCAAGATAACTATCAGCTCAACTCCCGATCTTCAAACAAGAGCATCGCCACGGCAATCGATGCGCCAAGATACCCGACGACATATCCGAAAGCCCTGGCAACGTAACCCCAGGGTATCTTTTGTTCATTGTCGAGAGCGTCGGCCATCCAAAACAACTGCCAGTTTGGCGTTATTGCATAAAGAACGCTCGCCCACCACTGGCCCTGCCCGGATCGTTCACTGAACAGGTAATCCGACATCAAGCCCAGCACGAACACCGCAGTGCAAATCGCAAGTGTCGGTATCATGTCGAATCGCGTCGAACAGCAGAGCGCGACCCCGGCAAGAATCCACAGCGCAAACAGTATCAGCACCGCTGCCGGTATCAGACGCCAGTCAATCCCTTTGGCAAAAGACTGCAGCGCGCCTTCCTTATCAAAACAGTTGATCACCACAAATGCGAGCGTTCCGACCACGACCAGCGACGCCACTGCGTCTGCGACAAAGTTTCGATTCAGGAAGTAATTGGCGAACGCCCCAACGCCGTAAGCAACGACAACACCCGCCATGTAAATCCAGAACGCAAGGGTGTCGGTCGAGCCGTATGCATCATACGCCATACGGCTGCTCAGCAGTGACGACAACAGATTAAAATAAGTCAGGACTGCAAGTGCGCCTGCAAGCCCGATGTATTTTGCAAGCAAAAACTGGGCTCTGCTGACCGGCTTCGCAAGAACCGCAAGAGCCGTCCCTGTCCGTATCTCATGGGCGACCGATGCCGACGCGCTCAGCACTGCGCCGACCAACCCCGAAACAAGCATCACAGCCAGCACACTGTCCTTCACCATCTTCGGATCATCGCCGAACCCGAAGTATGGAACCACGGCCAGAAACACACCGAATACACCAGAAGCAGTCATCAACAGCAGGAAAACCGGCTGCCTGACCAACTCCATAAACGTATTCCGCGCAATGGCGAACAATTGTCTCATTCGTGCCAGCTTGGTCCGTTAATTCTACACACTCGAAATCACTTTGCAAACTCATTAGACAGCCAGAACCCGGACCCGTAAGCCCCTTAAACAGAAGGCAGGCAAATAAAGCATCTCCCGCCGACATGTGAACTGTGCGTCATATCGCACAGAGCGTGAATTTCGAGGCACACCCGTTGCAGGGGAAAACACAACAATCAAGAAGGTTGGAATGAGACTGC
>Ga0272448_1004037_pt1 | contig 16990 bp, 13 predicted proteins | sample YNPCB0191_FD_202220 | JGI IMG/M metagenome (GOLD analysis project Ga0272448, IMG submission 202220) | Hot spring sediment microbial communities from Yellowstone National Park, WY, United States - YNP-CB-019-1 | ecosystem: Environmental > Aquatic > Thermal springs > Hot (42-90C) > Sediment...
AAAGATGAGCCGGTAGCGAAAACGTCCTCGGATGAGTCAAACACCACCGCTTCCGGAACGACTACTTCTACAGAAAGCGAAATCAGCCCAACCCCTGCTGCCGATTCATCGTCCACACAGCAGGGAAGCCCTAATGCCAATGAACAACCATCCTCTGCGTCGACTGGGCCTGCAGGAGATGCATCATCTTCTTCCCAGGAGACTCAGACAACGCCCCAATCTACCTGCCCAACGCAAGAGACCCCGGACAATACTACGCAGAATGCACCCGATAATACGGGAAATATGCCGTCAAGTATAGAGAGCACTCCACCTGCTGCCTCCTGCGAGCCAACACAAGTACCTGCAACTCCACCACTTCCTGCAGTGACGCCTTCTCCTGCTGCAACAGGTGCGCAAAGCGAGCCCACTCCGAACACACAAGCTCCTGCCCCTGCACCACCGCCGGCACAAAGCAGCGCAACCGTGACGCCACCTGCTGCTAATGTAAGAGCAAACAATCTACCGACCGCAGGTGTGGACGTCACTTCCATGCTGGTATTGGGGTTTGGCTTGATGGCCGCAGGATCATGGATTTATAGAAAGAAATCTTGACACGCTTGATCGCTGAGAAACCCATATAGATTCGGAGTGATACCGCGATGTGTTCTACTCCTCGCGTTCCTCAACCGCTCTTGGATTCGTAGACCCCTCGAAAACAGTGTCTACCGTCTCATCCAATAACGGCACATCGATATCCCTTTCGAGCGTAGGCATCGCCTCATATGTCACACAATCGGCATGCCTTTCATGATAATCGACGTTGATCGATGGCGCATTGCAATTAAGATCCAGGTTATACTTGCAGTCAGATTCCTGGCATTCGCTTACGCGTGCAATGGGTGATGGTGTTGCATGTTGATTGTACTGAGTAATGAACGTATCGCACACCGGATGACCCGAACCAACCAGGATTGCACCGGCATGACACACTTCACTGGTATTATAATAACATTCCTGCACTGAGCAATTCTTAACTTCTGCCGTCATGACATTGTCCTCCTTAACGCGTAATGAAACTTTCCCAATCCGGCGTTATGGCAAAACTCCGACAATGATCGACATTTGCATCACACGTAACAAAAATGCCTCGTCACACAACCATTGAATGGAGTTGACGAGGCATCTAAGCATTGAACTTTAAAATGTCATTGACCGATGATAGTTGGAGGCCCTGGTGGCCCCTCCAATTTCCGAACGGTTGCATTATAAGGTATCGAATAATCCGGTGACTTATCACTATGTGTTACCATTATCTTCACCGTAAACTTCAGATCCACCTTGCCTACAAGCTCTGGATGAGATGTGAACTGCACAAGATTAACGCTTTTCGAATATTCCGTGCCGGAAATGGGATTTAGATCTATTACCGTCGTCTGTGACGCACCATCCTCTTGTATTAAGGCAGAAACTTTGGTTACCCGCGAAGTATCGCTCAGATTCACAACCACTGGAATTCCCGAACTATCACCTGATAACAATGAATTATCCGTAGGAATGACGACATTACTAAATATTGCAGGATTCTGGTTGCCTACTACCGGGTTTCCACCCGTACTTCCGCCTCCACCACCACCGCAGCCACTCAGGGCGATGGTCAAAGCACAACCGATAACACATGCGGCAAGCCTAAATAGTTTCTTTTTCATTTCAACTCTCTCCAATAACTTGCAATACTATCAGCCCTTTACTGGGCAGGCGACGGAATGATAAGATCGCATTCTCTTGCCGTTTTTACCCAGAATGCCTCCCAGGGAGCAAGAGTATCGACAGATCCAGGGATTACAGTCTTATCGCAGACAAAGTAATATGCTCCGGCATCCGGATTCCATCCCCATACTATAGGATAAACACAATCCTGACTTCCCAGACTAACCGGCTGCTGTCCGGTTTCTTGTACCATAATCGTCTGCATACTCCATTTTACAGGATCGATAAACGGTTGTCCAATTATGTTCCAACCCTGCTGCAAGTGAATTACTGCCGCCCTGGTCTGATCCGGCAATCCACTTTGCGGCACGGTAACTGCTTGATCGAACTTAGCCCAGAATCCTCTGCCCGGAGTATTTTCGACCGGGTCGAAGAAAGTAAAGTAGCTGTTATACCCCGCATACCTGCGTTCCGCATCACCCTTGTACCAGAACCAGTAATTGCCGCTGAATTGCACTATCGGCTTAGGATCGATACCGGACGGTATGATAGGCAAGGAAACCATTCTCAAGCCTGGTTTCCACTGCACATTCGATGTATCGTAATACTTGACTATCAGAGTAGAAATAGCGCTTCTATTGGATGAATCAGATACAGTAACCGTTATCAAGTTTGTCCCGGGATTCAGTGGAATGTTGTCTTTTCTCCAATTGAGCCAGTTATTGGACGAAGAACAAGTACCTGATACTCCGCTTCCGCAAGACCATTTCACTGAAGCTATGTTTGCGCTGCTCGTGGTAGTTCCAGAAATGCAGAGATTGGGATTGTTTGTTTCATAGAAGGTCGCTGTAGTAGGCACATTTATTATCAGATTGAGCGAGCTTGTATCGGTCACATTGACTGTTAATGTAGATGAGCCCTGATTTCCGGCAGCATCCTTGGCGAGTATCGTTATCACATTCGTACCGACACTTAAAGCAACGTCAACTCTCCAGGGAGAAGTACCGATGCAATCTCCGGTCTGTCCGGTTCCCGAATTGGACCAGGTTACCTTGCTGATGCCTAGATTATCCGTTGCTCTGCCACTGACTGTAATGGTACGACTGGTCGTATCCATAGAGCCTGTCGCTACGGGACTGTCTATAAAGACTGTGGGAACAGAGTTATCGACCCTTTTGACGATGATCTTTGTGTCTCCAAAGTTATTTGCTTTATCCCAAGCCTTGATGGTAATGGTATTATCTCCCGGTTTCAAAGGTATGTTGTTTGCAGCCCAGGAGGTTGTGCCGTCGCATTGACCGTTTCCACCTTGATCGTTATACCAGGTAACTTGGGTCACACCGACATCATCCGCTGATACGCCCATAAGAGTAATCGTGGATTCCCCTGTGGTGTACGTTGCTGAACTTGTAGGAGAACTGATCGACACTGTGGGCTTAGTCGTATCGGGGTATGAGACTGTCAAAACCGCCCTGCTCGTGTTTCCGCTTGGATCGGTAGCAACAACGGTGATGACGTTGTCACCGGACTTCAGAGAAATCCCATTTGCACTCCATGAAGTAGTTCCCGTGCAAATACCGTTTGCTAACGTAGCAGAGTTTGACCACGTAACCGATACCATTCCCGAATCATCGGAGGCATCACCGGCAATGTTAATCTTGTCGGTAGTAGCTTTGAATGTTGCAAGATTGGTTGGACTGGTGATATGCACTACTGGAGCAGTGACATCCTTGTATTTTACCGTGATGGTAGCGAAACCGCTATTATGGGCCGCGTCCACCGCAGTAATCATAATAGGATTGTCTCCGGGTTTCAAAGTAATGCCCCTAGCAGCCCAGGAAGTCGTGCCTGTGCATGTTCCACTTTCTCCGCTCAAAGTGTTTACCCACGAAACTGACACCACACCCTGGTTATCGGAAGCCGTGCCTGAAAAATCAACAGTAGAACCAGCCGATTGATAAGGGTTCGTCGCTGGAGAACTAATCGTTACAACAGGAGAAACCTTGTCAGTAAAGTTCACAGTTAGAGTATCTGTATTCGAGTTCCCGTTAACATCAAATGCTGTGATAACTATGACGTTTGCACCTAGCTGGAGTGGAATGCTCCCTACAGACCAATTCGTCGTGCCGTTACATACGCCGGACTGATTAGGTACACTCGTGTTTGACCAACGCACCTCGGAAACCCCGACGTTGTCGGATGCCGTTCCGGAAATACTTATCGATCCTACTGAGGATTCATAGGATGGGTCGGTTGTCGGCAAGGTAATAGTCACGGCGGGTGGGACATTATCGGCAAGACGAGTAATCACTATACTTGCATTCGTGCTGTTGCCGGCGGTATCGTAGGCAGTCATTGTAATTGTATTTGCGCCGATAGCCAATAGTACGGTTGCATTCCATGAGTTAGTTCCGGAGCATATACCTTGGCCACCTTTATTATTCACCCAGGTTACTCTATCTATACCGGCATTATCCGAAGCTGTTCCAATTATAGTTACGGACTGGTCGTATACAGATGAAGGAACGGTCGATATGCTTATGGAAGGAGGAACGGAATCGGAGCTGTTGACAACAGTCAAAGTGGCTGAGCCGGTGTGACCGGCAGTGTCCGTGGCAGTAACCACTATAGTGTTGCTGCCCGCCTGCAGCCGAATTCCACTTCCCGTCCAATAAGCAGTTCCACTACAGCTTTGAGTATCTCCTGTAGTCTGATTGAGCCAAGTTACATTGCTGAGCGCTGTGTCGCTAACTGCTACTCCCTCAAGATCAATCGTAGTGCTCTTCGTGTTAAGCGTATTACCCGAAGTTGGGGACAATATGGTAACGACGGGCTGAGTTGTACCGACAGTACCAAGATCGGTGTGAAAGACTTGACTGACTCCATTGGTGTTTCCAGCAGACAGGTTATCGGCAATGGAGCTGAAAGTTACGTATCTTCCGCTTACATTTATCGACGGAGTCCAGCTATCACCTTTCTGGCCTGCCACAGGAGGATTCGAATTATCAACCGATACCAGAGTTGTAACCTGTGTTAATCTGTCTCTGCGATACACCTGAAAAATACCATCGCTCGTTCCAGGAACAAAATTAGCTGCGGCAGAGGCAAAGGCTACACAGCGGCCCTCCGGAGTCATAGAAATCTGCCAGATGTCGCTGTCGTTATCGCCCTGCACAGGAGAGCTGCCACTCGTTACAGAAATCATCTCCGTAGTATTCGACGCTCTATTTCTTACGAAGACTTGAGTTCCATTGGTCGCGTCTGCCATCAGATTACTTGATGTAGAAACAAAAGCTACATACTTCCCATCCGTACTTACACATGGAGCTCCACTGTAGTCATCGCCGAAAGCACCATTTGGGTCGGCTGAGATTAACTCGGTTGTGCCCAGCAGTCTGTCGCGGAGAAATATCTGATCCATTCCTTGGATATTCCCCGAAACGAGATTGGCAGCGATAGACTGATAAACAACAAATCTACCGTCTCCGCTAATCGATGGATTGCCGCTGTCTCCATCACCGGCGGCAATATTGTCATTGTTAATCGACACCAGAGTAGTTGTCTGCCTTGCAAGATCTCTAACGTATATCTGACTGGCTGTGTTTGTAGCCATCGGGGTCAAATTCGTCGCGTATGAAGCGAAGACTACGTACTTGCCATCGGCGCTGATGGCTGCATAATCGCTATCATCGTTACCCGCATTTCCACTGCTGTCCACAGAAACCGGCAAAACAGCACCGGTGTTCATATCCTTAACGTACACATTCATGCGATGATTCGTATTGGCAATTCCAAGATTCGCAGCATTGGAGACAAATGCCACATATCGTCCGTCCGCACTCACTGTCGGGCTTGTACTGCTATCATTGGCTGGTACCGAATCGGAATTGGCTGAAACCAGGCGTATGCTAGCAGGATCATTTACCCGGCGCATATAAATTTGATGGAAACTTCCACCTGCGACCAGGTTGTTGGCAGTGGATTCAAACACGACGATGTTTCCATCTGCACATATTTGAGAGCTTGTACTACTCTGATTTCCTGCGGCACCGGCAGGTGATGTGGAAATCAATGAAGTTATCGAATTGGCCGCAGATCCAATATATGACGCGAAAAACAAGAGGATAGTTGGCAACAGTAGAGAGAGTATACGAAGACGACCACGCATTTGTCCGTTCCTTTCGCAGCGCTAGTCAACCGCCGCTCGAACATGATTTTATCAAATACCGACATATATCCAAGATTATATGCCGTTTATTTGCAAGCAACCGTAAAGATAATTAGGTATGAATCGAGTTTACCCAAATCAACAGAAAAAGTCAACAATAAACTGGTGTAATCAACAGCAACAAATCACTGTATAGAATATGCGGGGCTTTTGTGTCACGGATAGATCGCAACCTTCAACACGCCCTCACGCTGGTTCGAGAAGAAATCGTAGGCTGTACCTATATCATCCAAATCAAACCGATGAGTAAGCAACTGTTTTACATCAAGGCGACCGGTTTTTATCAAGCTCATCAATCTTTGCATACGCTCTTTTCCTCCCGGGCAAAGAGTAGTGACAATTTTGATATCACCGATCCCATAATAGAAAGGCTCCAAGGGCAGAGTCACATTGCCGGAGTAGACACCCAGGCTGGACAATACGCCTCCGGGATGGATAACCCTCAAACAGTTTTCAAAAGTTTCCTGCCTTCCCAGGGCTTCTATCGCAACATCGACACCACGATTGCCGGTAATTCTCATTATTTCAGCTATCGGATCGGTATCCGAGATGTTTATAGTAATGTCTGCTCCCATCTTCCGCGCTACGCCGAGCCTTTGGGGGTTGGAATCTATTCCAATTATCAACGATGCTCCCATCAGACGTGCACCTGCAGTAGCAAGGAGTCCTATAGGCCCCTGGGCAAACACAGCAACGGTATCCCCTATCTTCACGGGAGCAGATTCGGCGCCGGACAGCCCCGTAGAGGCCACATCAGTGACCAGAAGGACATCTTCAAACGAAAGCTCATCGGGAATCTTCGCCAAGTTGGTTTGTGCATAGGGAACTCGGAAATACTCGGCCTGCACTCCATCGATAGAGTTACCCAGCCTCCATCCTCCGATCGGCTCCCACTTTCCCTCATAGCCCACACATTGAGCCCATACTCCGTTGAGGCATGAACTGCAGGTACCGCATGGAGTAACGGCTCCAACTACGACCCTGTCTCCTACCTCGTACCCTACCAGACCCGGGCCAAGCTCATGGATGGTTCCTGCGGCCTCATGACCTACAATGCGTCCCTGCTTCACGGGATACTCGCCCCGCCAAATATGCACATCTGTTCCGCATATGGTAGTCAAAGCAACCTTTACAATCGCTTCACCATATCCGGCTCTTGGAATCGGCACATGTTCTATAGCTATGTCATTCTTTCCTCGAAAGACTGCCGCACGCATTGTATCGCTCATTGCAACCTCCTGACTGCTCATCCTTAAGTTTGTTCCCACATTTACCAAAGGCTAATACACCATTTTATGCTCAAGACATACGGTAAGTACCAAAATTCCGTGCTCGCTAAGGAGGGAAGTGCTGTACGTATGGCAAACAATCTATTTGATTGGTGAAACAGAGGAGTTTATAGAGAATATTTTTAGCCGCACTATAATACTTTCGGGCAGGGTTCACAAAAGTTATTCTTTAGGGGAGAATGAACAGATGGACAGAGAAGAGATCGCAAGGTTAACAAAGGATTATGGGGCAGGATGGGGAATGGGACATGCACAACGAATCCTTCGCCTGACCTCCATAATCGCCGATGGACTGGATTACGACAGAGAAGCAATCTGGATAGCAGCTCATATGCATGATTGGGGCGGATGGCCGCATTGGGCAATACCGGGTATCGATCATGCAGTCAGATCGACGACAGTAGCGGAAGAATACTTATCGCAGAACGATTGCCCCATGGAACTTAAGAATCGTGTTCTGGAATGCATCGAATTTCACCATGGCGGTGATGAACATAGAAGCTTTGAATCGAAGCTCTTTACCGATGCCGATGCGCTGGACTTGTTGGGCGCCATGGGTACTATCCGCATTTTCTCCATGAATCCCAGAGACTTGCAAGGCGGATATCAGGCTGTAGAAATGTGGAGAATAAAGTGCATGAATGCCATACGACTGGAAGGATCGAAACGCATAGCAGCTCGACGTCTGGAAACGATGGATCAAGTATTGCGAATGTTCGAGGAAGAATCCTTCGGCTATTTCTAGGGATTTGGCAGAGTGAGTCTTTTCAAACGAGCTGAGACTTCTCCTGCAAATCGACTTATACAGCCGATGGTGTACTCGATTATATCGGCATCAGGATTAGCAATCAATGGGGTCAAATCCATTGCAAAGCTCAATTGACTGGTGGCATCTGTTCCATGCGATGCCTGATAGGTTGCGTGTGCCCTGCGTCGGCCCAAGGTAGCTAGATCGTACCGTTTTCCACCGCATATTTGGGAATCGAATACTCCTAGGAGCGCTTCTGCCAGGTTTTCATGCCCGGCAACGTCCAGCAGGATTTTATCATCGTCCGTCATCCAATCCAAATCTCTCCATACCTCACAACCATAGACCTGTCGTGGCCTGAGTTCTACCGGTAGCTCACGTATCGCTCGAATGACTTTGAGAACTGTGGCTACATGAGTGTCATGCTTATCGGCAGGATTATGCGTATAAACTATTGACGGTCGGGCGATCCGAAATATCTCCTTCAAATCCTCTACGGCATTTTGATCGCTGGCATCCTTTATCTCCGAACTGGAATAATCTAACAAGGCTTGAAAGCCGTACTCACCTACATAGGCCGCCTTTTTCTGCTCCACTTTACGTATTGCCCGCATCTCATCGTCCGAATACCCGGCGTATAAATCGTCTCTCGGACTCCCTGCCCCGTTGGTAACGACCACTCCTCCAAACCACTTATCAGGGGAACCAAAACATTCGAGGATGCCATGGTAGGCCATGATCTCTATATCATCCTGATGCGCGCTGATACACAGGTGCGTCGTGCGGCTTAAAGCATCGTCCATATTCAGATTATCAGGAATGAAGATTTCAGCACCTGGATTCTTAAACATCATGTAATCCTCTACTGTTTTCCTAAATACTATTGCTCGATTTTCGGTAGACTCGCCGCTGCAACGGCCTGACCGACTCGCCTTGTCTTTTCGTCAGGCAGGTGGAGTTCCAGTTGCTCGGCAATCTCAGGAAACTCTATGCTCAAAACTTCATTTGCCTTATCCAGAATGATCGTTCCTCCGATCCCGGATGAAACCCGCCCGAGGATCAGCAAATGTCTGATAGTATAAAACTCTGCATAATGAGCAATTGCATATCCCATGTAACAACCTATGGTCTCCCAAACTTGCTTTGCTCTTTCGTCCCCTGTTTCAAGAAGAGACTGGACAAATTTCAGTTTGGCTGCCAGGGTGTCATAACCCTTCAAATCAATTCCAACGCTTTGAGCGAGACGGAAGACGGCTTGCTGAGTCAGATACTGGGCACCGCATCCTCTATCTCCCGACCACTCGTCAACAGGCGCAGACGGATTGTAATCAATGGGAGCGAAAGCGAGTTCATTCAACCAACCCGTTATATTCCCTTCTTCATTTACATACCCTACTGCTTCACTGGAACCCATCGCTATGCCTAATACTGAATTGGCATCCAATGACATCGAACCTGCAAGAGCGGTCACATCTCCATCGTTCGCCACTTGGATCGGAACGCCCCATTCTTTGCCGATATCGATGAATATATTCTTGATTCTGGTCTCGAATAATTCCTGAGGAACTCCTCTGAATAAGGAGGCGACCATCGGCCTGCTTTCGATAATTACTCCTGCAGAACTTCCACCGATCGCATCGACTCTCGGCATGTGGGATGCAGCCGATTTCATTGCCTGCATTATCTCACGGTAATGGTAATCGGGATCAGTCTCATCACGAGGAGACCAGACTACTTCTTCGCTGTATACGGTTTCTCCATCTACCACGGCTGCGACTTTTCGATCGCTCGCCCCTAGATCGAAACCGATACGGTATCCTTCGAGATGCCGACCGAGTGCATTGGATCTTTCATCTGGTTCGGCCACACTGTCGTAACCAGTCACTTCCACTTGAAAACTACGCTCGTAAACAGCATGTCCCATGAATTCGGAATCAAATCGACGATTGCCGGCAGAAGAATAAACCGCCCGGATATGTTCGCCTATCTCTCTCGAACCGCCTATAGTGACTTTCCATCCGCCTTTCTGCCAAAGGAGGAACTTGACAAGGCGTTCGACGTAAGGCAAGTTGATACCGGCATCAGGGTGATCCGGGGGCAGCACTTTCGTACGATATACGGATCTGCTGCCATCCCCGCGCTCCAATCCAATCGCCAAATGCTCCGCCTTTTCCGCGCCTTGTACAAGTGATCGATACTCTTTGTTCACAAGAGCGGCAGGACGAAAGCCGGAATCAAGGATCGGAACGACCTTGGCTTGGGCAAGATTGGAGAATTTAGAAGACTGATCTGTCACTTTGCACCAGAGGAGTTATTGCTTCGAACCGACAAACCAATGAGCCCCATGATGGCAAGGAGAATGGAAGTGAACAATGTGATGCCCAATCCCTTTCTGAAAGCCTGAGGTTCATACGAAAAGAGCACTACGTGCTTCCCCGGGGTTATCGGCACGCCTCTGAAACCGGAGTCTACATTCATTATGGATACGTGCTTTCCATCCACATAAGCTTCCCAGCCGGGGAAATATCGGTCGGTAAGAATAAGGAAACCATCGGATGCCGTATCCGCTTTAACGGTAATGGTATTACATTTATAGCTGGTAATCACTGCTTTGTCTTTGGAAACTTTCCGTGTCGACCTATCACCCGAGGACAATACCTTGTCCATCAATGTACCTGCTTCATCAGCTGATACCAATACCGATGTGCGTAGATTGGTTTGTTTGAAAGCAACTCGATGCAGAAAATCTTCGTCAGCAGCATATTCGATTGAATGCACTATGAAGGTTCTTGGAAGAGCATCCATGTTCTCCTGCAAATAGCAATCCCCAATTTTGATAGATTTGTCGACGGGCTGCTTCGATATAAACCATCGAACACCGAGCAAGTCATAAATAGGAGAAGCAGCATTTCGAGCGAATACCATGTTGCCGTTTTGCGGTGGACAGGACTCACCACCGCAAGCTGAATCGAGCAATTGCTTATATTTCACTGGATACAGCGAATCGTATCCCGATACATCGTGCAAACCGTACATCATAGCTGAATTCGGCGGCAATACAGCATCCGGGATTTTCCTCAAGCTCCACTGGGTATTCAAAGGCATGATTCTTTCAAATCGAGTATTGCTCTTCAAAAAGTCCGTCAGTCCGGTTCGAGGAAACACTTCTGCCCTGGAGCACGTCTGATTGCGGGCAAATCCAAATATGAACATGTCTATGCACAGTACCGTTACTATTAGTGATATGCCCAACTGGCGTGAGACTCGGCCCATGAGCATCAGCATGAGTATCATGAAACCAACCACCAGAAGTGCCTCGAAAATACAAATGCTTTGCGATGATTGACCAAACAGGTTAGCGAGCGAACCATTATGTGCAGGCATCCATCCGACATTGGCAAGCATCAATCCAACCCAACAAATGAACAAACCCAGGCTCGACAAGACTACTAGCTTCAGTGCTCCCGGGCGCTTCTCATCTCGATCCTCTAAGAATCGATCTAAACCAAATGCGCCCAATACGGACGCACCAAAGACATACAGCACCAGTACCCGAGCGGGAGACCCTGACTTTATGAACCCCGGAATGCAAAAATAAAATATGCGATTGATTGAAGTACCCAGAGCCATCATGAGAGCTAATAAACAAAGTGCACTGAAAAACCATACGTGCCTGCGGTCGTTCTTCCTGCGACGAACAAAGGCAAAAGGAATAAGAAGAAAAGTGGCAATTCCAGTATATGCGCAATACTCGGCATACTCGTTGAATCCCCAATAAGTGCCTTTTGCAGGATTTCCGAAGAAATCAGGAATCAACAATGTAATAAGATGCTGAAAAGGCATTGCAAGACGACTGTAGGCGGCATAACCTTCCGCCGTCGGCGGCTGGACGCCACGGTGCGACAAAGCAGCTAATTCACTTGCAGCCATTATCTGAGGAGCAGCCAGAGCAACCCCGACCCCCAAAGCGACAATAGCCAGAATAACCGTCCGCCAAATGGGTATTTCGCGACGATCAGTTATACCGAGATACGCCCAATACAAAGTAACGGCAAAAGTCGTATAAAAGGCAATTTGCGGATGACCGGCGACCAGTGACAATGCCATGATGATACCGGCTGCAGATGCATAATAAACTGATTTACGTTCGTGAGCCAACCTGGAAAAATGCAGGATCAAAGGCAGCCAAGCACTTACTGATATAAACACAGGAAGTTCCAGCCAGGCAATCGAAAATCCGCCCAGCATGTAGCCCACAGCACCGAACAACGAAGCAGCGGTATTCAGCTTCAATCCACGGAGAAAGATGTACGAAAACGCTCCGGCAGCAAACAAGTGTAAGGCAGCAAGAAGATTCCAAACTATATCTGCCGGGAAAAGAGCATACAGTAAATTTGGGGGATACAAGACAGCCGATAATACATCGGCAAGGAATGGGTATCCGGAGAATTGATAAGGATTCCACAACGGAAGCTCATGTGACCGCAATGCCCGCCCCAGAAAAACTCTTGCAGGATAATATTGCGCACATGAGTCCCAAGCTAGCACATTCCAGTTGACATCCGATTGCTTTGTCGAGCCATCGACCCACGGTGACATTTTTCCCAGCATTCCACCGGGAAGGAGTACTTTTCCGCCAAACAGTTCCGGTCCAAGAAGCACACAGACTATTACAGCAAGTATGATGAATGGGATAAATCGGCTAACCGACACTTTTCTATTTGAGTGCCCCATACCCCAACCCTATAAGGCTTACTCCACCGCAGATAAGTAGCAACCCAACTCCCGCTATCCAAGGAACCTTTTCGTGAAAAAGAACTGCCGACAAAGTTACAACTACCACATAGCTCAAGCTGATTGTCGGATACGCAAAGCTCAACTTGGTCTGGCTGAGGATTTTTATCCACAATACCGAACTTACTGCATATACGCAGAAGCCGAGGAATACATACGGTGTGAATATTGCCTTAAATGAGTTCACCAAACTCACGAAGAACCCCTGACTGGCATGGAGAGTATTCAGCTTGGAAGTCCCATGTTTGATCAGGATTTGACCAATGGATCCCAGCATTACATTCACCATCAGAAGCATCAGCGTAAACGAAGGCGGCTTACCCACAATTTCCTCCAATTACAATAACAAGACCCCGGCAACACGCAGACTAGGCACGGTGACTACCGCGCGATTACCGACTGATGCCAGGGTCTTGTCTAATACGATTTAATTTCTACCGTTAGATCAGTGAGCTTGCAGTGTCGACTGCGCTTGCTGCATCGGGTGCATAACCGTCAGCACCAATCTCGTCGGCATAGTTCTGCGTTACCGGTGCACCACCAACGATGATCTTACACTCGCTGCGGACGCCGGCTTCCTGCAAAGCCTGAATGGTATCCTTCATAGCAGGCATTGTCGTAGTCAACAAAGCGGAGAGTGCGACCAACGTAGCCTTATGCTCTTTAACAGCCTGAACGTACTGCTCCGGCTTTACATCGACGCCGAGATCGATCATCTCAAAGCCCGAGCCTTCCATCATCATGGCAACCAGGTTCTTGCCGATATCGTGCAAGTCACCCTGGACTGTACCAATGACAACTCTTGCCTTGGGCTGGACGCCTGTTTCCGCCAATTTCGGTCTCAATACTTCCATAGCACCCTTCATCGCCCTGGCAGCGATGAGTACTTCCGGAACGTAGAATTCGTTGTTCTTGAACTTCTCGCCGACCACCGACATACCGGCAACCAAGCCTTTGTTCAAGACATCCTGAGGACTTTCCCCTGAGGCCAAAGCCTTGTCAGTCAGTTCCTTTACCACCGGAGCTTTGCCGTTGATCAGCGCGGTGGCCAGTTCACCGTATTCGAACATGATTTACCCCCTGTTTCGTTTGTTGTGCCGCGCTTTTTTCTCACATCTCGCTCCCGCTGCTAAACATGAGAGCATCGGCGAACCTTTCCTGAAACCCAAAATCCGTCGTTAACTCGACGTATTCAACTGTGGACGCTATTCGATCCACATCTTTTCTAGCACTAGCAGAAACAAGTGAAAGTTTGGCGCCTTCACCTGCTGCATTACCTATAGAGTGAACTTTCGTAACCGGTACCGGCGGAAGCATTCCGCAGCCGATTGCACTTTCTTTGCGGATATAGTTGCCGAAAGCACCAGCCAAGACTACTCGATCGATATTTTCTATACCGATTCCGAGCCTGTCCATCAACGTATATATCCCTGCGGCAATAGCACCTTTTGCGAGTTGGACTTCTCTCACATCTCTTTGCACGATAACAATCGGACCATCGATGGAGGTTTCTTCTTCCGGGACGAGCACAAATTCATTGCCGTGCTCTCCGGCCTGTACCCTGCCTCTCAGGTGCGCGAAGTCTTCAGGGATTTCCGCTGAATCTACTATTCTACCGCCGGCATCAATAATTCCTGCTTTGGTAAAACACATAATAACATCTAACAAGCCCGAACCGCAAATTCCTGAGGGCTTTTCCCCTCCCACGGTGCTGAAAGCGATTCCATTTTCATCGATCCATGCAGAATCTACCGCTCCCGGCGCGGCGCGCATGCCGTGTTTTATGTGCGCTCCTTCAAAAGCGGGGCCTGCAGCAGTGGAGCACGTTACCATACGCTTCCTTGAGCCTAAAACGATCTCTCCATTTGTGCCGATATCTACAGCTAGAGTGATTCGGTCATCTTCGTACATACCTGTGGAAAGAATCACACCCACCGTGTCAGCGCCGACATAGCCTGCAATATTCGGAAGAATATAAACTCGCCCGCAAGGGTTGATCTTGATACCCAGTTCTTCAGCACTCACTGCAAGGCTTTGGCTGATCGTCGGCACATACGGCGCCTGGGCAAGGCTCGATGGGTCGATGCCGAGAAACAAGTGTGTCATGCAAGTATTGCCGACAACTACCAACTCGTATATTCGATCCGCAGATACTTCAGCGCTCTGCGTCAATGACTTCAATAATGCATTAAATTCATCTGCGATCGACGTTTTCAACCGATCCAATCCATCTGCATTCTGTGTGCAGTAGGATATCCGACTGATTACATCATCCCCTACTCTTGTCTGAGGATTGATCGCCGCTGCGATAGAAAGCTGCTTTCCGGTTTTAAGATCCAACAGATACGCTGCGAGCGTGGTAGTACCGATATCCAGAGCTACCCCGTAACATTCAGCCGTAGTATCCCCTTGTTCAAATGCGATAGGGATATTATCGGCGAGTACTGCAGTGACATTGAACTCGGATTGACGAAGTTCGTTGTTCAACTGCCTCAAGGTGTAAAGGTTCATACTCGAATGGTTGCCATCGATACTCAAGGCATCGAATATTCTTCGCACATCCGAGCGCAGATCACTTACACTCGGCTTCTGCAGATCGAGGTGTTTTTTGGTTATACAAGGTTCGAGAGGAATATCGCGCGCAATGCCTGAGGTAAGTATTCGTGCGGCACGCCCATTGCTCGGCATGTGCACAACGGCATCTTCGGACAGGATACTCATACAGCCCAAGCGATAGCCCTGCTTAAGCTCTGTATCGGTCAACGCATCCAATTCTGTCGGCGTCGGTGAGGGTGCACCTTCCTCGAAAACGACCTTGCATTTACCACATCGACCTTTGCCGCCGCAAGGCAAGCGAAGGTCGATAGATACAGAGTCGACGAGACTGCGCAATGACGTGCCCGGCTCTACCTGTACGATCTTGTCCGCAGGATAAAGCCTTACAAAAATGTCTTTCACCACAAAAAACCTATCTGTGATATTCGCTTCAAATTAGAAGTAGGCTAGCTGCTTCTTGGCGTGCTCGTGCGCAGGATCAAGCGAAAGGACATGCAAGAAACCTTCCCTCGCTTCATCATACATTCCCAACATGGCATAAGTCATGGCAAGATCGTACAATGCAGAAACGTTTTCAGGCTCTAAGTCAATAGCCTTTTTCAGTTCCTCCATTGATTCATCGAACAGGCCGGTAAAGCCGTAAACCAGTCCGATCTGCCTGTGCACTTCTGCAGTAGAGCCGTCTTCATTCAACGCCTGCTGCAGTTCCGCCAACGCTTCGTCGTACCTTCCTTCTACTTTGAAGGTGATACCTTTTTGGAGATGTCCATCCATGTCGCCCATTCCAATACCCCTCAATGGTCAGTAGGTATAATAAAAATAATATTGCATGTATTGGCGCACTTTCGTGCTTTACCACAGGGTGGAATGAGGCGTAACCGTATTCTCTGACAGCCTGGACTGTTCAAGACAAGTATATACGGTAGTATAACACTTTTTTGCGATCATAGCAATAATTATGAAATCATGCAGCCGATTCAGCCCAAATGGTTAACTCGGTTTTGATACCTCAGCAGCCTCAAACAACGAGTGCTCGGCTATGCGATAGCCTCTTGCAAATTCTACTGCGTCCATGCGCTTTTTGTTTTCCGGCTGGATTTCAGTAATCAGCAATATTCCACACCCTGTGCCAACGTAAATTCCCGTAGAATCTACGGCGACTACTTCTCCTGGGTTCCCGGAAAACTCGCTTTTTTCAACTGGCTTGCAAGACCATAATCTCACAGACGAGCCGTTCAAAAAAGTATAAGCTCCAGGGCGTGGAGTACAACCCCGGACACGATTGGCGATTTCGCCTGCGCTTTTGGACCATTCTACCTGACACTCTGCCTTCTTGACCGAAGGAGCATAAGTCGCCAGTTTATCATCCTGCGGTATCGGTTCGATCGATCCGCTTTCCAGCTTTTCCAATGTTTCGATCAATAGCTCTGATCCCACTGAGGCAAGTCGTGATTCAAGCACACCTTCGTTATCGTCCGGTAGAATATCTACTTCTCTTTTCAGCAACATCGGACCGGTATCCAACCCTTCCGCCATCAGCATGGTAGTGACGCCGGTGCGAGATTCTCCGCAAAACAATGCATAATGTACCGGAGCAGCACCTCTGTATTTGGGAAGCAGCGATCCGTGGACGTTGACGTTGCCGTACCTGGGAATATCAAGTATCGACTTCGGAATGATCTGGCC
>Ga0272448_1004038_pt1 | contig 16980 bp, 14 predicted proteins | sample YNPCB0191_FD_202220 | JGI IMG/M metagenome (GOLD analysis project Ga0272448, IMG submission 202220) | Hot spring sediment microbial communities from Yellowstone National Park, WY, United States - YNP-CB-019-1 | ecosystem: Environmental > Aquatic > Thermal springs > Hot (42-90C) > Sediment...
ACTCAATTCGGACACCTTTTTAAGCATAGCTGGAGAGCGTCGCTACGCTCCGACAACTGTCCGAATTCATCGGATCGCTGTCCGAATATTTTCGGATTAGGTGTCCGAATTCATCGGAATGCGCAGTTTAAGCAACCGGACTCTTGACCCACCGGACCTGCCCAAGCGCCAGTCGGAAGGTCCAAGCCGGCTGTGCCGCCCAGATTTGGGGACAGACACGATGTCCGATATACCGATCAGGAACGTTCAACGTGAAACGTTTAACTCCCAACGTTCAATGGGGTGACCGAAAGGGGGGATGGTGGGCGGGATATGGGGACAGACACGGTGTTTGGGGACCGGCAGAGCAAATAGAGGGACAGGCACGATATTCGGGCCGGGCGACCGGGATTTTGACACATCGGAACAGACCCAGCGACCGGTCGAGCGGTCCAACCGGGCTGCGGCGCCCAGATTTGGGGACAGACACGATGTCCGGTATGCCGATCAGGAACGTTTAACGTCCAACTTCCAACTCTCAACGTTCAACGGGGTGACCGAAAGGGCGCATGGTGGGCGGGATATAGGGACAGACACGGAATTTGGGCGACACCATCACTGGGCTGTCCATGGCGCTACTGTGGGTCGCTATCTGAAGCGGCATAGTGGTACGGAAAGAGTTGAACTATTGCGGAAGTTCGATTATTCGCATTCCAAGTCTGAACTCGGATGGACCAGATCGTTTTGACGAGCGCACCGGAATGGCTGCGATGGTGGCCCCATTGCTTTTCACGTCCGGCATGTGCGCTCTCACGTATCAAACGGTTTGGCTTCGTGAATTCCGGCTGATCTTCGGAGCCTCGACTGCGGCTACTGCGGCTGTTCTAGCGATTTTCATGGGTGGCATTGGGATCGGCAGTGTGGTACTCGGTCGACGGGCCGATTCGCACACGCGCCCGCTGGCATTTTACGGTCAGCTTGAACTGCTGATCGCGAGTTCGACTGCGTTGACACCGATGGTCTTGGGGCTTGTTCGCAGCGTGTATTTGCACACCGGCGGTTCACTTGTGCTCGGAACCTTGGGCGCGACCGGTGTCAGGTTGTTGGCGGCTTCACTGGTACTTGCGATACCTGCTGTTGCGATGGGCGGCACTCTGCCGGCTGCGGCTCGAGCTGTCGTAACAAGGGCCGATGCCGGACGGCGCAAGGCCGCGTTTGTTTACGGATCAAACACGCTCGGGGCGGTTGCGGGTGCGTTGCTTTCGACGTTTGTTTTGCTGGAGCATTTTGGGAACACGGGCACTTTATGGCTGGCGTGTTCGGTGAATGCTTTTGCTGCGATGACTGCCCTTGTCTTGAGCGGTCGTATGAGCAGCGCAGCGCCGGCCGTTGGCGAAGGCGAAACACTCGCGATTCCACGCGAGTCTTCGTGGTCGGCTGTTGACAATCGCTCCGTGATTGGGGGGCAACGAGCAATAATCCCGTCAGTGGTGCTTGCGGCTGCGGCTGTCAGCGGATTTGCGTTTTTTCTAATGGAGATTGTCTGGTACCGGATGTTGGCGCCGTTGCTTGGCGGATCTGTTTTCACGTTCGGTCTGATATTGGCGGCGGCTCTCCTTGGGATTGGGGTGGGCGGGTTGGTTTACACTTTTTTGTCGCCTTCGCGCGAATCGCCGCTGAAGTATCTTGGGCTGACATTTGCGTTGGAAGCGGTTTGTTTGGGTGTTCCGCTGGCATTGGGGGACCGACTGGCTTTGCTGGCATTATCGCTACGTCCGGTGGCATTGGAAGGATTTCACATGACGGTCATGGGCTGGGCGGCGGTGTCAGCGATTGTGGTTCTTCCGCCGGCGTTGGTGGCAGGCTATCAATTCCCTCTTCTATTGGCAGCGCTCGGGCGCGGGCGCGATCAACTTGGCAGGCATGTAGGTCTTGCATATGCATGGAACACTGCGGGTGCAATTGCAGGATCACTTGCAGGCGGTTTTGGCCTGATGCCCCTGCTATCTGCGCCGGGGGCATGGCGACTTGTGGTTGTGTTGCTCGCGCTCACGAGCGCGGGCATAATCCTTGTCGCAAATCGGCAGGCGAAAGCCGTCTCGAGTGTGCGAGGAGGAATCGGTTTCAAAGGGCTGCAAGAAAACGCAGTTGGCGAAGGTGACCCTTCGCAAGGCCGAAATGCCCGGGCTGATGAACTGCGTGGTGAATGGATTCCCGGGATTTGGGAGAAATATAGGGCGATGGTGCTTGATCGGGGGGTACACTTGATTGCGTTTTTGTTTGCGGGTGCGGCCTGCATAACGGTCGTATCGCGAGGACCAACAGCCGTCTGGCGACACAGCGGCATTGGTGTTGGTCGCGCCGACGTTGCAAGCCGGGTTTCAGACAACCGGCTTCGTGAGTACATCAGCTTCTGGAGACGAACACTGGTCTGGGAACGCGACGGTGTCGAAAGCAGCGTCGCCGTCTCAGCCGAGAGCGCTTTGTCTTTCCTTGTAAACGGTAAGAACGACGGCAATGCGCGGATGGACGCCGGGACAGCGGTGATGAGCGGATTATTGGGCGCAATGCTTCACCCAAATCCAGTCCGTGCGTTTGTGATCGGACTCGGAACCGGGAGCACAGCGGGCTGGCTCGGTGCCGTCGATTCGATCGAGCGCGTGGATGTGGCTGAACTCGAGCCTTCGATTGTGCGTGTGGCCAAAGACTGTGCTGCGGTCAACTGGAACATGCCTGCCAACCCGAAAATCCGTGTGTTGGTCGGCGACGCTCGAGAACTGCTGGCCGTGGCGCGCGATCGCTATGACATTATCATGTCTGAGCCGTCGAACCCTTACAGGGCGGGCATCGCGAGTCTGTTCACACGCGAGTTCTATCAGGCGGTCAGGCAGAAACTGACGAGTCGCGGCTTGTTTTTGCAGTGGATACAAACGTACGAAATCCAGCCGTCGGACGTTGAGAATGTGTGCAGCACACTGGCGTCAGTGTTTCCGGTCGTGGAAGTCTGGTACACGCGCGCCGGCGACCTTTTCTTTGCATGTGCGCTGGAACCAATTGAGTTCGACGCTGACAGACTACGGCATCGCATTGTTCGAGAGCCTTTCCGGTCGGCGCTGGCGGCGGTGTGGCGTGTCACGGACCTCGAGGGGTTCCTTGCCCATTACATCAGCTCGAATGAGTTCGCACGTGAAATCGCATCATCGCCTGATCGCATATTGAACACGGACGATCGGACGGTGATGGAGTTCAACTGCGGGCGGCACGTTGGCCGGCTCGTTTTTCTTGACGCGCGCGAATGGCTCGCGAGAGCGGCGCGTCGTGGTCTGGACCGACCTCCTGTTGTCAACGGGGCCGTGGATTGGTCGCGCCTTCCCGACGCAAGAGCCACGATGTTCGCGGTTGAAGGCCAGCCACCCTCTTCGATCAATGAACAAGACCCGGGGCTTGTCCACCGAACCAACGCAAAGGCGGAGTTCGTCCGGAACAACCTCCAGGCCGCACTGGCGGAATGGTCGGCGCAAACCAATGCACCGGCGGATTTGCTGGAGTTGTTGCTTGTGGCGGAGTCACTTGCAGATGCAGGAAATGAGCAGGCGCTAACTTACGCCGAAAAACTGCGCCAGTGGCAACCCATCGAGTCCGACGTTGTGTTGGCCCGATTGCGCTGGCGGCAGCGGCGGTTTGAAGACGCAGTTGCTGCGCTTGAAAAAGCCCTCGAAGGTTACAGGTCAGACCCGTGGCCGTTCCCGCCGCTGATGTACCGCGCTCTCGTTCTTGCTGAATCAGTCAGCAAAGAATCCTTGAACAGAGAACTTGCCCGAAGATTGCATGCCGCGCTCAAAGAGCCGTTCGCGGTTTATCTTTGGGACCAGGTGCGGCTCGCATGCCGATTCAATGTCGCCCTCGACAGTATCAGCCCGAGTTTGTTGAAAGAATCGATTGAATCCTTCGAGCCGCATGTTCCGTGGCGGCGGTTTTTCCTGGAAAAGAGGCTGCTCTGCTACGAGTTTCTCGGCGATTCTCGCGCGGCGCGGGCGCGCCGTGATCTCGAGTTGTTTGACAGGACAAGATCGGGAGACCACGGCAAAAGTGCAACAGAGTGATTCAGTCTGTGTCAGCGCTTCGTGTCGAGCGCCGCGGCGCGTCGGGGACGGAATTCCGATCCTTCCTTCCACTGCGGCCAGTCGGCGGCGTTGGCCACGGCACGGCCCACTTCAAACAACAGCTCGAGGTCTTCGACGGTCCCGCTCAGGTCCCAGTCCGGCTTGATGACGTCGCTGGGTTTGTGATAGTCATTTGCAGTGAACTCGTCGCGTTTCTGCAGGCCGTAGCCTGCAGGTTTGCCGACGTAGTCGATGCCACTTGCAAAGTAGAGTGCCGGAACACCCACTTTGGCGAACTCGAAGTGGTCTGCGCGGAAGAACCCGCCTTTTTCGGGCTCGGGGTCGGCGATCACCTTTCGGCCTTGGCGGTCAGCGGCGGTTTTCAACAAATCTTCCAAGGTGCTGTTGCCGAAGCCGAACACACTGACATCGCGGGTCCGGCCCCATGGATTCAAAGCGTCCATGTTAAGATTGGCCAGGGTGCGTTCGATCGGATACAAGGGATGTTCAGCGTAGTACTTGGCGCCCAACAGCCCTTGTTCCTCGCCGGTGGTTGCGATGAACAGCAGGGACCGTTTTGGTCGGGGCTTCAGCGCGGCGAATTCGCGAGCGAGCTCGATGAGTCCTGCAACGCCGAGGGCGTTGTCGCGCGCACCGTGATATACCTTGTCGCCGCTCAGCTTGGGATCGAGACCGAGATGGTCCCAGTGTGCCGAGCAGGTAACAAACTCATTGCGGAACTGCGCGTCCGAACCCGGGAGTTTGGCGACGACGTTTTGTGAAACCACCTCCCGCAGTTTGTTTCGCACCGTGAATCCCGCGTGAATGCCGAGTGCGACCGGTTTGAAGTCCCGGCGTACTGCGGCTTTTTTGAGGTTGTCGTAGTCATAACCCGCTGTGGCAAGCATGGTTTTTGCCCGGTCCATGGTGATCCAGCCTTCGACAGCGGCCACTCCGCGGTTCTGGTCGGGGGCTCGCAGTTCAAAAAGTTCACCTGTGTTGCTGTTGATGACCACGACGAAAGGGTATCCGGCCGGGCCGGTTTCATGCACGATGAGCGCAGCCGCCGCACCTCGCTGCGCCGCCATTTCGAATTTGTACGTCCACCGGCCGTAGTAGGTCATCTCACGGCCTTTGAACGCCCGCTCGTCGAGTTTCGAAGCATCAGACGGGTCTGGTACCGGCGGATCGCCCACCAGCACTACCATCGTTTTGCCTCGCAGGTCCACGCCTTTGAAATCGTCCCAGTCATATTCTGGCGCGATGACACCATAACCGACAAAAACCAGTTCGGAATCCGTCACAGTCACCTCCGGGACAAACCGGCGCGACCACAGAACGCAATCCTGTTGCAGCTTGAATTCGGTGAGTTTGCCTCTCGATCGGTAAAACCCTTCGGCCTTGCCCGTGATGCCAACCATCGGAACATCTTGAACATAAGTGCCATTCGGGTTCCCGGGCTCGAGACCAAGTTCCTTGAACTGCCTGATTATGTAATCGACGGTTTTTTCCTCGCCTGCCGTCCCCGGCGCGCGGCCTTCGAACTCGTCAGAAGACAAGACCCGCACATGCTCCAAAAGACGATTTGCTTCGATCCCGGGCTCGGTGGTGCATGTCGGGCAAAGCGGACAAAACCCGTACACTCCAACACACAGCAGACGCAGGCCAAGCATTACGCTCGGGGTCCGTTTCCATGTTTCCACGCAGTAGCGCATCGGTGTTGAGCCTGCCAACAGTGCAGGTTGCGGACAAGTCTGAACATCGCCCGACGAGGGCGGCGGCTCACAGCCACCTGCAAAGGGATCACGACCATCTCGACGTACAACGATGCAGACAGGAATTTGATCTCGGACGATCGTTGGACATACAGTTGGGATGCTGAGAACCGGCTGGTGCAGATGATTCGGGACAGTATATCGTGTCTGTCCCCTTCTTACTGGCACGGCCTACATCCGGCGCTCCCGAATCGCCGCCAAAATGTCGGCAACAACCTCAGCCCGCGGTTTCACGCCCTGCTGGCCTTTGCCGTGGATGCGAACCGATACGGTTTCCGACTGCTGTTCGCGCTGGCCGACAACAAGGATGTGATGGACTCTGTCCTGCTCGGCGCGCTGGATGCGGCCCGGCAGCTTGTCGTTGCTGAACTCGAGGTCGGCTCTGACCATCTGAGCACGCAATTCATCGACAATGCTTTTCGCATAGGGAATCTGGGCTTCGGTGACCGGCAGCACTCGCACCTGGTCGGGTGCAAGCCAGAGCGGGAAATTGCCCGCGTAATGCTCGATCAAGAAACCTATCATGCGCTCATGCGTGCCGAGAGGCGCGCGATGGATGCACAACGGAGTTTTTTCCGTGTTGTCGCGATCGCGGTATGTCAGGCCGAATCGCTTTGGCACGGCGAAATCGACCTGGTTAGTGGCGAGCGTGAATTCCCGCCCTATGACGCTCCAGATTTGAACGTCAATCTTTGGCCCGTAGAAAGCGGCTTCGTTTGGGACCTCGACATAATTGATGCCTGAGGCTTGCAAAACCTGCCTCACCATCTCCTCGGTTTGCTTCCAGAGCTCGGGTTCATTGACGTACTTTTCGCCCAGCCGCGCCGGGTCGTGAGTGCTGAACCGCATCACGTACTTTTCGATTCCGAATATCTTGAAGTACTTCAAATACATTTCGTTGACGGCGTTGAACTCGTCGGCGAACTGCTCTGGTGTGCAATAGATGTGTGCATCGTTCATGTTGAGCGATCTGACGCGCATTAGCCCGAACAATTCGCCGCTTTGCTCGTAACGGTAACAGCAACCGTACTCGGCAAGGCGCAACGGCAGATCACGATAACTCCGCGGTTCCGCCGCATAAATACGATGGTGATGCGGACAATTCATCGCTTTCAGGTAATAACGCTCGCTCTGCGCTGCGGATTGCGCGCCGTGCTCAGCATCCGGGCTTTGTCCTTCGGCCGTTCCCCCCTCGATAAGTTCCATCGGAGGAAACATGCTTTCCGCGTAATACGGCAGGTGGCCGGATGTCTTGTACATTTTTTCTTTGGCGATATGCGGGGTTCGGACGCGCTTGTATCCGGCGGCGAACTCGGTTTCTCTGGCCAGCTTCTCGAGTTCTTCGACAAGGACCGCGCCCTTGGGCAACCAGAGGGGCATGCCCGGGCCGACAAACTCCGGATCAATGATGTACAATCCCATCTCCGCGCCGATTTTGCGGTGATCGCGTTTTTTGGCTTCCTCTTGCATCTTGAGCCAGTCATCGAGTTCTTTTCTCGTTTTGAACGCGGTGCCGTAGATGCGCTGGAGCTGGGGATTGTTGGCGTCGCCCTTGTAATAAGCGCTGGCCACCCCTGTGAGCTTGAACGCGCCGATGTTCCCGGTCCGCATCACATGCGGCCCGGCACAGAGATCAATAAAATCTCCGCTCTTGTAATATGAGATCGGTTCGGTGTCAGGAATGCCCTCGAGGATGTCCAGTTTGAACTTGCTCGGGACCGGTCGATCGCTCAATGCGCCAAGCCGCCCGCGGCGTGCGTCCTCGATGGCTTGCGCGCGGGTCACGACCAGTCGCTCGAAGGGGAGGTTGGCCTTGATGATTTTCTTCATTTCCTCCTCGATCGCCGGGAAATCTTCCGGGGTGATGCGATGTTGCAGGTCCACGTCGTAATAGAACCCAGTGTCCACGGGCGGGCCGGCGGCGAACTGTGCGTCCGGCCACAGCTTCGCAATTGCCGCGGCCATTACGTGCGCCGCCGAATGCCGTAGCCGTTCAAGGTCGGTCATCCGTTCGCGCTGTTCCAATGATTTCCGGTCGTTTTCAGGTTGTGAGTTTGCCATAGACAAATGTGGGCATGAACAAGAAGCAACAGACGCGCTGCAAATCACACCGTGCCATCCATTGGACCGGTCGTACAGGCCAGCCCGGGTTTTTCCGCATATGACGCGTGTCGTGCTGCATTCTGGTGTTGTCTTTGATGCCGCCGGGAAAAATGAAAACGCCTCGAACCGATGCTCAGTGCGAGGCGCTCTCCCCGGCAGGCGACCGGGTGAGGATTACCCTGTTCGCCCGACGGGGCGAAATCGCGTAGTGACTGTCCTCACCATTTCAACGTTCACGGCCAAACAGTAGCAGGACAAGTCCACCGCGGCAAGTGTCTTGCCGGTTTGAGTCGGGTCTTTGCCGATTGCCCGGCGGCCCCCACAACCGACACCGCATCTGCTCAAGTAGCAGGGGCGCAGATGCCGGAGGCGGACATTTCGGTTGCCCGCTGGGATCGTTGGAGATAATCTTTCACCATGCAAATACTATTTGGCCCAATGATGGCTTGCTTGGAAAGCAGATTGCCCTAAAAACCTCGCATTGTCACATTATAAGGGCAAAACAGCATGATAATCAATGGTTAGCTCGCTCACGCCACAATTCCAGCACGGGGAACGGATGATGACGATGACGGACGCAGAACACATTGTGACCAAGCTAAGAGAATTGAAACCTATAATCTCCGCTCGTTACAAAGCAAGGGAAATAGGTCTCTTCGGTTCTTTTGTTCGTGGAGAACAAAATGCAAACAGTGATATTGATGTCTTGGTGGAGTTTGATGACGGAGCAGACCTGTTTGATTTGATAGGATTGACACTGTATCTGGAGGAGATACTCCAGCGCCACGTGGACGTTGTTCCCAAACGGGCTCTCCGGACAGAGTTGCAAGAATCGGTTCTCCGCGAGCTCATTGCTGCATGAGAGACTGTACCCTCTACCTGAAAGACATCTTGGCGGCGATAAACAGTATTGAAAGATTCACCGCAGGAATGGACTCGGAGACATTTCAGGTGGATGACAAGACTACCAGTGCCGTGATGAGAAAACTGGAAGTCATCGGAGAAGCCGTGAAACATATACCCGATGAAATACCGAGAGGCATACCCAAGTTCCTTGGCGGGAAATGGCCGGGATGAGAGACAAGTTGGTTCATTTCTATTTTGGTGTAGATTACCTTTTGGTTTGGAGGACAATCAAGGAGCGGCTTCCCCAAGTCAAAAGCGAGATCCAGAAAATCCTGCAAGATGCAGGCTAAGGCCATGACCAGTCGCTTACCACCGGGCACGACTTGGGGCAATCGGTCTTTTGCCGGTTGCGCGGTCGCCCGCAAGCCCGCATAACCGAATGCGCACCGAACAGGGTGCCAGGCTCGAATCGCGGTGATTTGTCTCATTGCAGAATCCACGTCTTTGGACCGCAGCCGGACCGCCTCTGTGATCCACAACACCGACACCGCATCTGCTCAAGTAGCAGGGGCGCAGATGCCGGAGGTGAACATTTCGGCTGTCCGCCGGGATCTTTAGATATAGTTTGCCGTCATGCTACCGCTGTTTCGCCCAGCGATGCCCTGGCTTCGAGCCAGGTTGCCCCAAAACCCCACCATTATTTGGTTATCAGGGCAAAACAGTATGATATTCAATGGTTAGGCCTAACACGCACACGACTATGTCCAGCGGTGAGTACTACATAAAGGACCTGCTCACGCTCATAGAGTCTGAGCATGCGGAACGGCCGAGCTTGCATCCCGGACAATCGCTGGTTGCTCCTGCTCGAAGCAACCGATTCGACCAACCTTGCAGAGCGGTTCCGAGTGATCAATCCAACTGTTAGCGATGCTGCAGTCCGTTTTTGCCGCGCTGTGTTCGAGTAACCGGGCAACCAGGCCTTCGCTGCGCGACGGGGCGCTGATCTTGCAACAAACGCGTTTACCTCGCTGCGATGATTCGGTTGCGACCGCGCCGCGCTGAGGAGGAACTGCGCAACTGCGATCAACGGCCTGCCCTGTGGATCGCAGGTGCCGTACCATGTCCATGGCCCATGCGACGGGACGATCAATTTGATCGGCACTTGTGTTCCATTGGGAATAAAACCGGCCCGGGTGCCGCTTTCGTAACAGGGCCGCCTGTTTGTGCGGCGTGGTGAAAAATCCGCGCGAAAACAAACATGGGCTTCCATTGCGTCGGGGCCGCATGGTAAAATTCGCGCATGCGCACATTTGATTCTTCTTCTGGAGCAGTGCGGCAGAGTGCTGCTTTTTCTTCGGCTTCGGCGACTCACGGCGTGGATCGTCGCCGGTTCTTGAAACGCATCGCGGTTGCAAGCGGTGCAATTGGACTTCCCTGCATAATACCTGGATCGGCGCTCGGCTTGAACGGCGCCGTCCCGCCCAGCGAGCGAATTGTGCTTGGCGGGATAGGCATTGGCGGACGTGGCACGGGCGTGCTCCAGTGGATGTTGCCTGAGCGCGACGTGCAGTTTGTTGCCGTGTGCGATCCTCAAAAAGCAAGGCGCGAAGCGGTCAAACGCCTTGTTGATTCGCGATACGGCAACAACGATTGCAAAGTTTACAACAACCTCAGAGAGTTCCTCGCTGAACGGACGGACATCGACGCGGTCCTCAGTACCACGGGCGATCGCTGGCACGCGCTTGCCGCGGTCTGGGCAATGCGCGCCGGCAAAGACGTGTACTCCGAAAAGCCGTCGTCAATGACCATCGCAGAAGGCCGGATGGTTGTCGAAACCGCCAAGCGCTACGGGCGGGTTTACCAAACCGGCACACAACGGCTCAGCGAAGCAAATTTCGTTTTCGCCATCGAACTGGCCAAGTCGGGCCGGCTGGGCAAAATCCACACTGCATACGCCCACATTGCGCCGTGGGACGCAGCGGAGATGCGACATGACTGGCTGCCGGGCCAGCCTGAACCGCCAAAAGACGAAGTTGATTGGGACCAGTGGCTGGGGCCATGCCCATGGCGGCCGTACAATCCCGAATACACGCGCGGCGGGTGGCGCGGACATTACGATTTTCACACCAGTTGCATTGGCGAGTGGGGCGCTCACACATTCGCTCAAGCACAGGCCGGCCTTGATCTGCTCGATACTTCACCGGTCGAGTACGAGTACGTCAACAATCCAACCGGTGACGGCATGGTCTGCACCTTCGCCAACGGAGTGAAGCTGGTGTTGTCGCGCGGCGACAAGTACTGGCACGGGTCATGTGGAATGCGGTTTGACGGACCGGAAGGATGGGTGTCCGTCGCCGACGGTTATTCGCGGCCGGAGGTTTCGCCGCCGTCGCTGCTTGCCGATTTCGACAAGATAGTCAGCGATTACATCGTCCGAACACAACGTCCGATGAGCCACGTGCGCGACTTTTTCAACTGCATAAAGTCGCGTCGGCCAACCGTGGCAAATCCCGAGGTCATGCATCGCTCGATGTCAACCGTACACGCCGCCAACATCTGCATGTGGCTCAAGCGAAATGTTAAGTATGATCCCGTGAAAGAGGAATTCATCGGAGACGAAGAAGCAAACCGGTTGCGGTCACGCGCAATGCGCGCCCCGTACACGTTCTGAATCTTGACACCCAACTCGAACCTTTTTTGCAACACATGAACTCGGAATACTTCGCCATGACACGGAAAGCTGCCGCTGCGGTGCTGGGCACGTTGCTGGCCTCTTCGTTGTTGATCGCCCAGAACCCAACCCCACTGATCACGAAATCGCCCGCTGATCTTGTGGCGGTGTTGAAATCCGATGCATCGCAAAAGGAAAAAGCCGATGCATGCCGCGAACTGGCCGTCATCGGAAACAAGGACGCCCTTGACGTTCTTATCCCGCTGTTGGCCGATGAGAAACTGTCCCACATGGCCCGGTACGCCCTCGAGACAATGCCGGATCCCGCAGTCAACCCGGCTCTTCGCAATGCGCTTCCGCAGCTACAAGGCCGGCAACTGTGCGGGACAATAATCACTCTGGGCGTCCGGCGCGATGCTGAAGCCGTCAAACCGCTTGGCGAATACCTGTCGAATCCCGATCCCGACGTCGCACAGGCAGCCGCGCGAGCTCTGGGCGACATCGGCACGGTTGAAGCCCAACGGCTTTTGATGGCGGCCCTGCGCAATGTTAATGATGCCAACCGGCTCTCGGTTTGCGAAGGTTTGCTCCGTTGCGCAGACAACGCTCTCAAGTCCGGCAGGCCAAGGCGCGCAATCCGCGTGTATGACGCTTTGCGCCAACAAACCTCAGTGCCACACCAGGTCAAAGCCGGCGCAGTGCGGGGAGCAATAATCGCCAGAGGCGAAAGCGGTCTGGACCTGCTCCGCGAATGTCTCCAAAGCGAGGATTACATAGTGTTCGCCGCCGCAGTGCGCACAGCAATCGAGTCGAAAGAAACCGGCGTTACCGCCGCCCTGACCGATGCACTGCAAAAAATCCCTGCCGACAACCAGGTCGTCGTGCTCAATGCGCTCGCCCATCGCGGCGACCCTGCAGCACTGCCTGCCATAATTGAAATGGCGAAAAACGGGACGCAAGCCCCGAAACTGGCGGCAGTCCGCGCAATCGGCCAAATAGGGCAACCGACCACCATCCCGGCGCTCGTTGATCTGATGGGATCCACGGATCGCGAAGTGTCCCAAGCCGCACGCGAGAGCCTTGCTGCCATACCCGGACAAGAAGTGGACAATGTCATCCTGAAGATGCTCGCCGGCGAAAATCCGTCGGATCGATTGACAGCCCTGCAACTCATCGGAAGACGTCGAATGCAATCGGCCGTCCCGAACCTGCTCAAGGCGACCGGTGATGGCGATGGCCGCGTTCGCACTACCGCCCTGAAACGACTCGGTGAGCTGGGTGGACCCGATCAACTTGGCGATCTTCTGAACTTCTTGCTTCGCACAACTGACAACGCAGACCTGAATGCTGCCGAAGAGTCAATCATCGCCCTCGTCGCTCGCGCGGGAGCACCCCAGTCGGCTGCCGAAACAATCGTCGGCCGCCTTGGCGCTGCGCAGCCACAAGCCAAATCGGCTCTGGTCCGGGTTCTGGCGTCGATCGGCGGACCCGCTGCCCTGAAAGCGGTTCGCGAGGCGTGCAAAGACAGCAACCCCGAGGTCAGGGCCGCTGCAATCCGGTCGTTGGGATCGTGGAAAACCTTGGACGCTGCACCTGATCTGCTTGAACTTGCCAAAAACGCTTCCGAGACAACCGACAGGTCGGTGGCTTTGTCTGCGTACCTTGGCCTTGCCAACAACGCCGAACTCCCGCCCGAGCCACGGCTTTCAATGTGCCAGCAGGCATCGAGCTTGATCGAACGCGTCGAACACAAGAAACTGTTGCTTGCCGCGCTCGGAAGCATACACACGGTCGAATCCGTTTCCATGATCGCCCCGTACCTCGATGATGCTGCTACGAAAGAAGAAGCCAACGCCGCAGTTGTGGCTGTTTCAGAGGCCATTTTGCGCGATGGCGCGAACAAGGCCAATGCGGAGAAGATTCTGCCGGCACTGCGCAAAGCCGCGGAATCAACAGGCAACGCTGATCTTGGCAGGCGCGCCAGAGCGCTGTTGAGACGCGCGGAGTCGAGGTGAGAATAGAAATGGAAAGATACAGGGCTGGCGACGGCTGTTTGGCCAGCCCTGCGTGCGGGATCGGTTTGGCGCCCTGCCCGATTGTCAAACTCCGGCTTATTCCCGTAGCCGCGAAAGTCAGTCCGCGGCTGAACCACCAGTTCTGCAACCCAATCTTGGCCTTACCACCTTGCAACGCACCAGTCCACATGCACAAATCACTCTCGGACCGGTCGGTGCCGACCGGCGTTGGCGCCTGCGCTGAAGTTGGCAGTCGCAGCACGGCCAAAGCCGACAAACGCCGCTTGCCAAAGGGTTCGCCATGAATACATCAGCATCCGCAGTTTTGCCCGACGAACTGGGCCATTTTGGGCCCTACGGTGGACGGTTTGTCCCCGAAACGCTGATGCATCCGCTGGTCGAACTCGAAAAAGAGTACACCCGGCTCGCGCAAGACCCAGAGTTTCAAAAGGAACTTGACTATTACCTGCGCGAGTTTGCCGGACGTCCCACGCCGCTTTATTATGCGGAGCGTTTTACAAGCTCGTTAGGCGGCGCGCGCATATATCTGAAGCGCGAAGACCTCCTTCACACCGGCGCTCACAAGATCAACAATTGCCTGGGCCAGGTTTTGCTCGCGAAGCGCATGGGCAAAACCCGATTGATCGCCGAAACAGGCGCGGGCCAGCACGGCGTTGCAACCGCCACTGTGGCGGCCATGTTCGGATTCAAATGCACGATTTACATGGGCGCGGTGGATTGCGAGCGCCAGGCATTGAACGTCTATAGAATGCGGATGCTCGGAGCCGAGGTCGTGCCGGTCCACGCAGGACAGAAAACGCTCAAAGAGGCGATCAACGAGGCCATGCGCGACTGGGTCACAAACGTCCGCAACACGCATTATGTGCTTGGCACCACGTACGGCGCACATCCGTACCCGATGATGGTTCGCAACTTTCAGCGCGTCATAGGCGACGAAGCGCGGCGTCAAATTCTCGAGAAGGAAGGGCGTTTGCCGGATCTTTTGATCGCGTGCGTTGGCGGCGGGTCGAACGCAATGGGCCTGTTTTACCCTTTCCTCAAAGACGAATCAGTTCGCATGATAGGGGTCGAAGCCGGCGGCGAAGGTATTGTTCCCGGCAAACACGCAGCCCGGTTTCAGGGCGGTTCACTGGGCGTGTTGCAGGGCACGCGCTCGTATGTTTTGCAGGACGAACACGGCCAAATTCAACTCACGCACAGCGTTTCTGCAGGCCTGGATTACGCTGCAGTTGGCCCTGAGCATGCGTGGCTGCGAGATAAAGGCCGAGTTGAATACACCTATGCCACTGACGACCAAGCGCTCGAAGCGTTTCTCCGGCTTGCCCGAACCGAGGGCATCATACCGGCCCTCGAGTCGGCCCACGCGGTCGCCACGGCCATCGAACACGCGCCAAAGATGGCCCACGATCAGATCATCATAGTCAACTTGTCCGGGCGCGGCGACAAAGACGTCGAACAAGTTGCAGCTCGATTGAAGTTTTGATCCAGCCCCCCGCAGCCAGGTAGTTTTGAGGATTTGCATTGTCAAATGAACTCGATGACCGGATACGGACGTGGCCAGTACGCCAGGCAAGGAATACGGGCCATGGTCGAAATCAGCTCGGTGAACCGCCGACAAAGTGACATCACGGTGTCCATGCCGAGCGAACTCGAACTTATCGAGAGCCGAATTCGCGATCGTGTGAACGACTACGTCTCGCGCGGCAAGGTCACAGTCCGAGTTTCACTCGAAATTGGCGAGAGAGCGTGGTCCGGCAAAGTGCGATTCAACCGGTCCCTGGCAAAGGCCTATGCCGGAGAACTGAGCTGGTTGGCAGAACAGCTTGGCCTGACCACGCCGCTCACTCTCGAGTGTCTGACCCGTCTGCCCGGAGTCGTCGAGCCGCCCTCTGCAACGAATGATCCGGAAGCCATTTGGCCGCTGATTGATGAGGCATTGTCCCGCGCGCTCAAATCCCTTGCCGCCATGCGAGCCAGAGAAGGCGCTCATCTTGCTCGGGACCTTGCAGCTCGTGTGCGCAAGCTTCGCCGACTGTCCCGCCAGATAGCCGCCCGCGCCCCAAAGCTACCGGCTTTGTACAAAGAGGCTCTGCTGAATCGCATCAAGGCAGCCGGCATCACGTCGGTGAACATAAACGACGATCGGTTGTTGAAGGAAGTTGTGCTGTTTGCCGACCGTTCTGACATCAGCGAGGAACTGACAAGGCTTGAAGGACATTTCAAGCAGTGCGACGAGTGTTTCAGGTCAACAGCCCCTGTTGGTCGCACCCTTGATTTCCTCGCGCAGGAAATCAATCGCGAGATCAACACGATTGGCTCGAAAGCGAGCGACGCCGTGATCTCACGCGCGGTGGTTGAGTTCAAAGCAGAGCTCGAAAGGTTCCGCGAACAAGTCCAGAACGTCGAGTGACGCAGAACGGCTTGCAAGTTCAGTTCACGCTTTTGGTGGCGCTTGTTGCGCAGGTTCTCCCAAATGACTGTAATCGCTGATTCAATTCTGCCTGTTAACGGCCGCCGGACGAACTCTTCTGCGGTCCGAACAGCAGTTCTGCCAGTTTGCAAATTCGGTTCCCCGACACGCGCAACCGGAACTGGCTCCGCAAAGGGCGCGTGCGAAGCCGGCTGTTGATCGAAAAAGCTTTCAATTCAGCGTGCAACTCTCTCCAGCTTCGGGCGCTTCCAATCCGCTCGATAACATCCATGTCCACTTGGAAAAACGCAGGACTGACCAACATGATTATCGGCGCTAGAAAAACTGCGCGACGGTAAAGGCATTTTTGAAATGCCCGGCGTAAGTACTGGTCCGGTGGACATTGGTAACGCTCGCAAAACGCTTCCTTGAATGTCTTGGGCCAGTCGCTCACAAGACGATATGAAACTCCCCGGGACCAACAATGGCAAGCACTAACCCACAAAGCGCCCAGCCCGGCGTAGCCGGAACCAAGCTTGCCTAACCCAAAGACGCAGTGCTTGCGCCGGTTGATCAGAAATCCGATGTCTGTCCCCATATCCCGCCCACCATGCGCCCTTTCAGTCACCCTGTTAAAAGTTGAGAGTTGAACGTTTCACGTTGAATGTTCCTGATCGGCATATCGGACATGGTGTCTGTCCCCATATCTCGGCGCCGCAGCCGGCTTGGACCGCCCAACCGGCCGATGGGGCAGTTCCGATATCGGACATCGTGCCTGTCCCCATATCCGGGTGCCGGAGCCGGCCGCGACAATCCGACCGGCTGTTGGACAGGTCCGGCGGGCTAAAAGTCCGGTCGCCCAAGACGAATATCGTGTCTGTCCCTCTATTTGCACGGCCGACCGGCAAAACTCAGCGTCTGTCCCCATATTCCGACTACCCTGCGCCCTTTCGGTCACCCCGTTGAAAGTTGCGAGTTGAACGTTTCACGTTGAACGTTCCTGATTGGCATATCGAAAATCGTGTCTGTCCCCATATCTGGGCGCCACAGCCGGCTT
>Ga0272448_1004039_pt1 | contig 16980 bp, 11 predicted proteins | sample YNPCB0191_FD_202220 | JGI IMG/M metagenome (GOLD analysis project Ga0272448, IMG submission 202220) | Hot spring sediment microbial communities from Yellowstone National Park, WY, United States - YNP-CB-019-1 | ecosystem: Environmental > Aquatic > Thermal springs > Hot (42-90C) > Sediment...
AGAGCGTTCGTGCACCCGGACACGTGGCTTGCGGCTGTCCGTTCGTTCGGCCCTTGCTGGCGTTCGAGACAGGGGCTGCTCTACGGTCCCCTGCGGGGGGTGGGGCCAGCCCTCAGTCCGAACCCTGTACGTCCGCTCGATGACCCCTTCGTTTCGTTCCCGATAGTATATCGCCGACGGGCTGGGGAACCGGTGGGGTTGTGTATACAAAATGTGCCCACCCGCGTGCGAGGTTCGACGCCGCGGGAGGTCGCGGGCCAGCGACCGCCGCTTCGCGGATCGGACGGCGCTGGTGCGGGAGCGGAACGGGTGGGGGGCTTCAGTCGGTCTTGTGGACGAGGCGCCACGCGGAGGCACGCCCCTTGTATCCGAGGCGCGAGGCAACGGCTTTCAGCGGGCGGCCATCGGCTCGGAGGAGGCGTGCGGCGTTAGCTCGGACGAGGCGGAGCCAGCGGCCCGGACTCTCGCCCGTCTGGCGCTTGAAGAGCCGCGTCAAGTGGCGGCGGGAGACATGGAACCGCGAGCAGAGCGAGTTGACGGTTAGCTTTTCGCGAGGGATGTCCGAGGGTCGAGGGCCGCTCGCGGCCGGTGCGGTCGGGGGCGGAGCCTGCGGCTCGTCCGACCCGTCGGTTGACACGGCCGCCCGGAGCTGGGCCTGTCTGTGCGCAAAATCGCCGACGCCGGCGAACGCCTGCCGAGCGACGAATTGGATGGCGGATTGCTTGACCAGGGCGACCAGGTCCTGCTTCCGGGAGTCATCCTTGGAGGAATGTATCTCTTCCATCGCTTGGCCTGCTGCGGGTGAGAGCCGGAGCTGGATGCCGCGGCTTCGAATCTGCCGGGACGCTCCGCGCACGGGTTACGCTTGCGCCGACCAGGCTCTCTCAACTGGTATGGATTATACGCGCCGCTCCGGTTGGTTCAAATCCGAGCCGGCCTCTGGTGCCCGCGGGTCTCCGGGATGAAGCTGCTGACGATGAGCGAGACTACGCCGACGGCCACGAGGAGTCCGAGGACGGCGGCGTACGCCTCGCGCGGGTAGACCGTCCCGGCGGCCGTCACCGACGCCCGAGAGCGGAAGGAGTCGAGCACGACGCCGGAGACGTTGGCGAGGATTGCAACGCCCGCGTACGCGCAGGCGTTCTGGACCGCGATGGCCTGGCCCACGGTGTCCGGGTGATTCAGCTCCTTCATCGTGGCCGCTCCGGCCGGGCCGGCGAAGTTCGACGCCGCGAGCAGGACATAGCTGATGAGGAACACCCAGCCGGCCGAGCGGCTCAAGATGCCGTAGAGCATCAGGGTCGTGGCCGTGAGGAGCATGAGCACGGCTGCCAGGAGGTGGGGTTTGCGGCGATTCCGTGTGAGCCGGAGCATGAACCCGCCGCAGAACGCGCTCGCCGCGCATACGATCATCATGATGAGCGTGAACGAGGCGGCTGCGCGCGAGGAGAGCCCCGAGCAGTCTTGCAGGAACTTCTTGCCGAGTATGCTTTGGATCACGAAGTACACGGGGAAATTGAGCAGGCTCCAGCAGAGGAGCGGGCGGCTTCGCCGGTTGCGGATCACGTCCAGGAGCGGCCTGAAGGAGAGGCTGTGCTCGGGCGGCGAGAAGTGATCCAGCCCCCGCAGCGCCGCAAAGGCGGCCGCGAGGGCGAGCCAGGTCAGTACGCCGACGCCGGTGAGCGCTTCCCGCCAACCGCAGGCCGCAACCAGGCGTTCGAACGGGAGCGTCCCGGCGATCCCGCCGGCGTAGCCGAAGAGCAGGACGATTCCGAGCACGGTCGGGAAGCGGCGCGGGCCAAAGAGCAGGTCCACCTCTTTCACTATGCTCAGGTACATGAAACTCGCGCCGAAGCCGGTGAGCGCACGGCTCGCGTAGAGCGCTTCCGCCGAGCGTGCCAGCGGGAATGCGACCGCTCCCGCTGCCAGGAAGACGCCGCCCACCAGGAGCGTCCGTGTTCCGCCGAAGCGGTCGGCCGACATGCCGACGAAGAGTTGCATCCCGGCGTAGATGTAGAGGAAGGTCGATCCGAGAGCCGTCACTGCGGCTGCCGAGAGCCGGAGATCGGCCTGGAGTTCGTTGAAGATCGTGCCGGGGACCGCCACGCGCTGGAAGTAGGAGCAGAAGTACACGGCGGTCATGGCCGCGATGGCTATCGCGGCGCGGAGGGCGCTTGGCCGCGGTGCGGGCGCCCCCGCCCCTTCCCCGCGCGGCGCGTCGAACTCAGTGCTCATCGTAGCAGTGCACGGGACATCGTCAGCTCAGCCGCCGCTACCGTCCCTCGAGCTGTCCGCGGCGGGCACGCTCATACCCGCTGCGTCAGCTCCGGGCAGTCGGGGAGTTCCCGGCGCATGCGCGCGAAGATGTCCGCGCAACGCGACGGGTCGAGCGGCAGGTCCACACGGATGTGATCCATCGCGCTCAGGCAGAGCGCTGTCATGATCTCGTAGCCGTGGTAGCTGATCTCGAGGTTGCAGGGGGAGAGCTTTGCATCGTCGTCGAGCCAGTTTGCGAAGTCGCGAAGATAGAGCGGCTGGAGGCGTGTGCGTTCCTCGGCGGACCAGCCGTCGCCGGCCCCGCCCGTGGGCTGGCCTCCGGAGGATCGGGTGAACGCCCCCCAGCGAGTGTCCGTATCGCACCAGACGTACCCGTGCGTTCCGTAGGCCGTCATGCGGTTGTCCGTCCAGTACTTGTCCTTGGCCATATGCGAGGGTGCGAGCCTGCCGAACTCGACGACGGAGCGGACGCCGTTCTCGCACTCGAATACGCCCATGCAGTAGTTGGGTGCGGGGTGGCTGTCGTCGAGCAGCTCCCTTCCGTGAGCGTGCCCGACGACCCAACGGGCGTGCCGGCCGCCGTTGGCCCAGAGCACATAGTCCACAAAGTGCGTTCCGAGCTGGGAGAGCGACGCCTGGCAGGTTGCGTCGATCCGGTAGACTTCGCCGATGTCGCCGCGATCGAGCGTTTCCTTGAACTTCTGGAAGGAGGTGAGGTACTTCTGCTGGTGCGAGACGACGGCCTTGATCCGGTTCTCGCGGCAGAGGCGGGTGATGGTCCAGGCCTCGCGGAGCGACGTCGCCATGGGCTTCTCGAACGCCAGGCCCTTCACCCGGTGTTTGACGGCCAGCTCGACCATCGGGAGGCGGACGCTCGGTTGCGTCACGAAGCAGAAGACGTCGGGACGCGTCTCCGCCAGCATCTTGTCGGCGTGCTCGAAGAGGAGCGACGGCGGGAGCCGCTTCTGCTCCGCGTAGGCGTCGAGCTTTTTGCGGTCGAGGTCGCATAGACCGACGAGCTCGAAGCGGTCAGCGAGTTCGAGAAACGCATTCGCATGGACGCTCCCGCGCCAGCCCACGCCGACTTGTGCTACGCGATGTCTCATACTGGACGGTCCTCCTGGCCTCGTTCTCGGCGCTGAGAGAGTGGGGGCGGGGCGCCCGAGTCGTTGCGATCTCGTATCTGGGACGCCGCTTTGGCCCGCGCGGACTTCGACAAGTTCATGATAACTCCACTTCGACGCTTCGGCTGCCTCGGCGAGCGACGGAGAACGAGCCGCGAAGCGTCTGGCCGGAGGGGAGTGTCGCTTCGAGCTCGTGCTTGCCGAAGAAGCAGCGCACCAGGGCGCGGCCATCGCGGTCCGTCTGGGTCTGTGCCCGCGTTGCCCACTGGCCGTGGACGAGCGCGTGGAGTCGGTCGTAGAGCGGCTTCGGGGTCATGTCTCGGCGAACCAGCCCGGCGGGTGCCGCCTGCCAGCTATGGAGGTCGGAGAAGTCCCACCAGGTGATCGCCTCGACCGCCGGGTGGCTGAAGAGGACGGAGTAGAACATCTCGCCCTCGGTGAGCTGGCGTGCCTCGCCCTCGGGCGTGGAGACCCAGCCCTCGCGTTGTGCGTGCCAGTCCTTGTCGGCGGGATCCTTCAGGCGTCCGGATAGGAGCGTCGTCTCGGTGAAGTGCAACGGCAGGCCGAACTTTGCATAGGACTCGCAGACCTGCCAGACCCGCTCGGCGTTCCACGCGCCGCAGTGCATGTGGCTCTGGATGCCGATCGCTCCGAGGGGAGCTTTTCTGTCGAGGAGGGAGCCGACGAGCCGCTCGAAGTCCTCGGAGATGTTGAAGTCGTTGTAGAGGAGCAGTGCCGTGGGGTTGGCCTCGTGCGCCCACTGGAGCGCCCGTGCGACGCAAGCGGCTGCGCCGTCGCGCGCGATCCAGCGGCCGACCGCGTTGTCGAATCGGTGCGAGACCGTGGCCTCGTTGACGACGTCCCAGATGTCGATCCTGCCGCGGAAGTGGGAGACGATCTTCCTTACGCGCGCCTCCTGACGCGCGAGTGCCTCGGTGTCGGGGAGCGAGCCGGCCCAGGAGGGGAAGACCTCGTGCCAGACCAGTGGATGGCCCTTCGCAGTCACGCCGTTCGCCGCACACCAGGCGGCCATCTTCTCGAGCCGCTCCTCGCTCGTGCGGCCGGGCTCCGGCTCGTAGCCGCCCCAGTAGAAGGGCAGCGTCGCATAGTTCAGCAGGCCGGCGAACCGCTCCTCGTAGCCCCGCCGCAAGGTCTCCTCGGCCAGCGTGCCGACGAGGAACGCGTTGCAGCCGAAGAGGAACTCGTGTCGAGTCAGGCGCACCTCGATTCGAGCGTTCGCAAGACTCGGCGCGTTCCTGCTGCGCAGCCGCAACTCGACCTCGGCAGACCGGTGCGCGCGGATTCTCGCCGCGGCCGACTCGACGATCTCTCGCTCGTTCATCCTCATCAATCCTCCTGGCGCCGTTCTCGTCTCGGCTCGGGGTCGCGGGCGGGATGGGCAAGAAGGTCTTTCCCACCCTCGCTTGGAGTCCCGCTCAGCCCAACCACAGATCGATCGGTTTCTTCGCCGTCGTGCGGAACGGGATCGTAACCCGCCTGCCCGTCCCGGCGGAGCGGTAGGCGGCGCAGATGATCTCGAGGACCGCCCGGCCGTCCTCGCCAGTCTCGAGCGGCTCCTTTTTCTTGAGAACGCAGTCGCAGAAGTGCGCCATCTCTTGCGGAAAACCGTAGTTCCAGATTTCCTCGAAGACTGTGAAGCTCCACCCTTTGGTCTGCGGTGCCTTCTCGACGGCGTAGCCGTAGCCCGGCTCGCTGAATGTCTCGAGGGCGATGCCGTGGAGGAGGTCGGCGTAGGTGACGCCGTCGGAGCCGTAGATCTCTGCGCGGTCGTCCATGCCGCCGCGCTTGGCCCAGCTATCCTCGATGAGGGCGACGGCGCCGCCCTCGAACTCGACGGTGAGGATGCTGTTGTCCTCCCCGCGGGTACGATCCTTGTGGACGTAAGTGCCGAGCTGGGCCTGGACGCTCGTCGCCTTCGGCTTGCCGAGGATCCAGCGGGCGAACTCGATCCCGTGGCAGCCCATGTCGAGCAGCACGCCGCCGCCCGACAGCTCGACGTCCCAGAACCAGGGCGAGTGCGGGCCGAAGTGCTTCTCCGACTGCTTGACCAGATAGACCTTGCCGAGCGCTCCCTCGTCCACGAGCTGCTTCGCACGCACGTACTTCGGCGTGAAGCAGAGCTCCTCCGCGTACATGAGGATCACGCCGGCCTTCTTGCACGCCTGGATCATCTGGTCCGCTTCCTTGAGGTTCATGCACAAGGGCTTCTCGCAGAGGACGTGCTTGCCTGCCTTGGCCGCGTCGATGCACGCCTCGGCGTGGAGGTAATTCGGCAGCCCCAGGATCACAGCCTCCAGCTCCGGCATCTCCAGCATCTTGCGGTAGTCCTTGTACGAGTACGGAATGTGATGCCGCTGCGCGAACTTTTCCGAATGGTCTGCCGTGGGAGAGGCAACCGCGAAGATCTCTGCCGACGACACCTGCTTCAACGCCTCTGCGTGGATCTCAGAGACAAACCCCGATCCGATCAGCCCCACCTTGACCGTAGGCATCCTGAACCTCCTTGTCTTTCCTCACGCTGCCGAGGCCCCAGCTCCGAGCTCCGCGTGGAGATCGGATGCCACCGGACTGGGCGGCTCTTCGGCATTCCGGATTATACTGAAGGCCGCCCGGCGTCGCAACCGGCCGCAGGTCGCTGGGTTCGACGGCACGAGGTCACCCAGCCGAGTCCCGTAAGGGACGACGGAAAACCAGTCCCGCCATCCTCCGTCGTCCCTACGGGACTCCGGTGATCTCATATCGGTCCGCGCTCCGGAACCCCGGGAAATCATGGAGCGGTGTTTTGAACAGGTTCGCATTGTGAGTAGAATAGTGTGACAAAGGCGCGCCGCAAAGAATCCACCCTGGAGCGACGAAGACGGCAGTCGGGGAGCGAATGGCGACCTGCCTTGCGGGAGATGTTGCCGGCGAGCGGCGTATCGCCGTGAGCCCTCGAAGCGATGTGGAGCTCGGTACCAGTGAGGCCTGAACGCATATCTGCACACGGAACCCAGGTCTACTCCCTTGCCCTGGCTTTTCTGGTATCGGTGCGCAAGGCCGTGCGGGCCTTCAACTCCTATCGAGCGGACCATCCGCTGAGGGACCAGGCAATCAGCGAGCTTCGGGATTCCTTGACCGTTCTCCTCGGACTGGAGGCTCCGCTGACGATCGAGGTTCGGGACGACGGCATGCTCGTGGCCGGGGCACGCATATGCCCCTCCGAGGAGATTGTCAGAGAGTTCGGCGAGATGTGCTTCAAGCGTTCCATCGTCGCGCTACGCTTTTCGCACGGGATCGAGGACTCGGAGTTGGTGAGTTTTCTGGAGGTCCTCTCTACCCGTCCCCAGGAGCTGGGATTCGCGGGTGGGCCGAGAAGCGAACTCGTGGAGAAAGGGGTCACCCATATCGAGGTGATCGAGGCGGATCGGAGCCTGGGCGTCCCGGCCGGTCAGGAGGGATCGGTTGTCCGAGGCCCGGTGCACTTCGAGCGAGTCATGCAGGCGCTCCGCTCTCGCCTCTCGACTGACGGGGCCGCTGCCGTGGCCCAAGCCTCGCCGGGTGCATCCGCCCCCGCGACGGCTCGAGCCGAGACCGCTGACATCGCCGACGGGGAACTGGCAAACCTTCTCAAGAAACCGGACATCGTGTGTCAGCTACTGGAACAGGCATATCGCCTTTCACCGGTCGAAGCGGGCAAGCCGGCACGTTCGGTTGACGGGGCGACCCGCCCGGCCGCGGCGGACGAGGTCGCGGTCCCACTGAGTCCGCTCCGCAGCCTGCTGGAGGCGATGATCTCTGTCACGCTCCAGCGGGGCATCCTGAGCGAGGCGGAACTGAAACAGGTGCTCACTCAGTCGGCGTGCCTGGGCTCGCGGCCAGTCCAGGTGGCCGTGCTCGTCGAGAAGGTCAAGGGCGGCGGCGCGGTCGAGCGCTTCATCGGCGACGAGGTGTACGCGTTTCCGCCGGACGCGGTGGTCGAGGTCGCGGTTACGGTCTACTCCCGCACGGGCGGCGATGTCAATGCGCTGAAGGCTCTCCTCGCCCATAGCACCACTCGCCGTTCACTCCAGGACATCGCCGGGAAGCTCGCCAGGCGCATGGCCGAAGAGCACCTCGACGGCCGCACCGTGGAGGCACTGGTCCGCGAAGTTCTGGACGAGAAGCTCAAGGGAGAAGGGTTGGAGCCGCTCTATCTCGGCGAGAGCTGGCGTGAGCTTCCTCCCGATCCCGAGTTCGCTGAACTGCTTGCCTCGAGCACGACGGAACAGGAATCCCTACATTTGTGGTTGGAGTTGTTCTTTTACGAGACGGCGCCTGCTGCGCAGTTGCAGAAGCTCGAAAGGTTTCTGTCCCTGGCGAGGGAGCTGCTCAAGCAGGATCAAGTCCCCGCGACCGTCGCGGCGCTTGCGGAGGTCTTTGTGGAGCGACGGGGAAGCGGGCCGGCCCTGAAGATAGCCCCGGAGGTCCTGCGGGAAGCATTGAAAAAGGCCGGGGGGATCGAGCTGGTCCACCTGCTCTTTGACCACATCAACCGTACCTCGCTCGCCGGCTGGGAGCTGATAATGCGACTGTGTGCGATCCTGAAGGAGGATGTGGTCCCCTCGCTCCTGGATCGGCTCGTTCGGACCCAGGACGTCTACCGGGAGGAGTCCATCATCAAGGCCATCGTGAACACTGGGCCGGGTTCGCACAAGATCATCGTAGCTTTTTTCGAGCGGAACTATTCGCAACACCTGGTCCGGCTGCTCCCTCTCGTGATTCATCTGCCGCCCTCGCTCTCGAATCGTCTGCTGGAAGTGGTCTACAATACCGGCCCGAAGCTGCGTGAGACGATGCTGGGTGTGCTTTCGACTATGATCTGTCCCCAGGCCGCGGCATGGCTCCTCCGCGGTATGCACGACTCGGAGGAATCCATCCGGCATCTTTGCATCGTCTCGCTCGGGGCGTTCCGAGAGCCGCGAGTCGTCCGCCACCTCACGCGGTTCCTCGAAACGGCGAATCTCGTGGGGAAGGACTTCACCGATGCCGTTCTCGCAATCGAGTCGCTGGGCAAGCTCCGGGACAGCCTTGCCGTACCGGTGCTCAAGCGCATCGCCTCCCAGTATTCGCTCCTCCATCCCTCGCGCAGCGCCGCTCTGAGACAAGCGGCAGGAACCGCTCTGGCCAGGATCACGGAGACCCGCTATGGAGTCTGATGTCCGGGAGCGAGTTCGACGCACCGAGGTCGCCCTGCGGAACCTGAACGTCTGCATCCGCATGGCCTCGGCTCTGAGTTTTTCGCACGAGCTGGTCAAGGACAACGCCGGGTGCTGCGCCTCCGAGCTGCGATCCATCGTCGGCGATTCCGGCGCGCTGACGATCTCGATAGACAGGGGGACACTCTTCCTCGATGCCGTCCCTCTGTTCGTGGCGCAGGACGTCGGAACGAAGCTCAGTCAATGGCTCGGCGAACGGGGAGTGGAGAAACTCACATTCCGCCCCGGGCTGTCGGAAGAGGACATTCTCAACTTCGTCCGCGTGGGCATGACGGTGCGTGCTTCCGACACACCGGAGGACTTCGGGCACGCGCTTCAGCGGGTGGGCGTCTCGACGATTGCCGTCGGCACGACGACTCCCAAGCCTGCCGAGCTCCCCGAGGACGCCGTCCACTTGTACCGGCTCGCCGTGGGGATGGTGAGGGAGACCTTCTCCCGGCTCGTGTCGCTCGGCAAGATCGATGTCGTTGCCGTGGACCGGATCGCCACGCTCCTCACCGATGCCGTCCTCCAGGATCACAGAGACCTGCTCCGCGTGATGACCGGCCTCCAGCAGTTCGACGACTACACGTACGCGCACAGTGTCAAGGTCTCCGTCCTCTCGATCGCGCTGGCCTCGACCGCCTCGCCGGACCCGCTCCTGCTCAAGGAGGTCGCGCGGGCCGGGCTGCTCCACGACGTCGGCAAGCTCAAAGTCCCGCTGCAAATCCTGAACAAGCCGGCCGGACTCTCGCACGAGGAGTGGCAGATCATCAAGCTCCATCCCCTCAACGGGGCGACGCTCCTCGAGCAGAGCATCTCCGGTCCCAGCATGGTTCCCATCGTTGCTTTCGAGCATCACGTGCAGTACGACCTCGCGGGTTATCCGCGCCTGAGAAAAAAGACGCGCGCCAGCCCCTATTCGCTGCTGGTCGCCGTCACCGATAGCTTCGCCGCCATGACCTCGGACCGCCCCTACAAGCCGGCCGTCGCGCCGTCCGAGGCGCTTATGATAATGCGCAGCCTCGTCGGGTCCTGCTACGACCCGACCATCTTCCGGCGGTTCGAGCAGTTGATCAGGGCATCCCTCAATATCCCGGGCTCGTAAGCCAGCCCCCGAAGTTTGCCTTCCTCACGCGTGCGCCCTGCCCGGCGCTTTTGGTCTCGCCAGACCGCCCCATTATAATCACTATCCGATGATAGCGCGGCGTCTCGCACTCTTGTTATGCCTCGCTCTTCTAAGCGCGTCGGTCTCGCTATCCTGCCTACCGTTCGGGACACGCCCGAAGTTCCCCGTTCTGAGCCTGTCCGGCAGGAAGCTCGACTTCCACGGCTGGCGCGATTGCTACGAGTTGACCAACGGACTGATCACGGTGACGCTCGCTCCGTCGCTGGGCGGCCGCGTCCTCCAGTACAGGCTCGGGAACCATAGTTTCTTCTTCCTGGGACGGGAGGAACTCGGGAGGACCTACCGGGATCGGGGGTTCCGGCGCTACCACTTCTTCGGCGGCTCCTACCTCCAGCTCCACCCCGAGGAGCGCTGGGGTTCGACCGGGGGCAGCTTCGACCGCGCGATCATGACCGACTATCCACCGCACTTCTACATGGGCAACTACCAGCTCCGCACGGCGGACATCAGGCCGGCGCGAGCTGTCGTCGAACTCACCGGTCCGTACCCCGCTCTGCGCGAGAAGCAATCCGGCAAAGCCGTCGTCGTCGAGGGAGACCCCGCTACGGGCGTCCTCGCCACCACGCGATTGGAAGCCTACCCCTACACCACCCGCCTTGGGGTCACCCACACTATCCAGAATCTGTCCGACAAGCCGCAGCTCTGGGGAGTGTGGGAGGTTACTCAGCTGCGCGGCAACTCCGAGGAGAGCGGGATACTCTCTCTCTCAGATGTCGCCGACGGCTCCTCGTGGCTCTATCTCCCCACGAGTGCGGCCAGTCGGTTCAAGAACGGTTTCCTGGACCTGCTTGCCGGTCAACCTGTTGCGCGCGAGTCCGAGAAGCAATGGATGCCGGGCCTCGTGCCGCATGTCCTGGCCGTCCAGTATCTCGGCCGGCTCGGCAAGGTCGGAGTGGATGTGCCCTCGCCCTGGGCCGCTTTCGTGGATCAGGGGAGGCAGCTTGTCTTCGTCGTGAGGGGGACGACGCTCCAGGGGCAGTACCCCGACGGCGGTTGCACGCTCGAAGTCCTCACCCATGGCGGCCCCCGTGCGTACCCGATCCTCGAAGTCAACCTCTTCGGACCCGCCGTGGAGCTCGGGCCGGGCGGAAAGACGTCCGCGACTTTCCAGTGGGCAGCTGCGACTTGTCCACCACCGATCCGCGACGCGAGCGACCTCGGCGTCGTTTCTGAACCGCTTTCCCTGAGCCGGCAGAAGACAGGTTGGCAGCTTCGCGGCACCTTCGGCGTCTTCTACTGGGCGCACGCCTATGTCTTCTTCCTCGACCAGAAGGACACCGTCATCGGCAAACTCCATGTCGGACGAGTGACGCCCTTCGAGCCTATCGTCCTTCACGATCCCGTAGATATCCCCGCCGGGACACGCAGCCTCTCGCTCTCGCTCTACAGCGTCACGAACCGCAAGATCGGCGACCTCGATCGAGCCGAGCTTCCCGGCGTCCCCTAATCCGCCGGGCTGCGCAATGGCGGATTGAGTTGGAGGGCTCGTTCTCTATGCCGGCGGCTCTCGCTCTCTTTCCCCAGTTTCCGGAGGACGAGCGCGAGGTCGAGTTCGCGCACCCACTCCAGGCTCGTCCCGCCCGCCTCGCCCGCGAGCAGGAGAGCGAGTGCGTCGGTCCAGCGTTCCGCCGCCATCATGGCCGCCGCTCGCCGGAGGTGTGGCCGGCCGGCATACTCGAAGAGCAACAGCTGAATCTCCACAGCGGGCGGATTGTAGGTTACGCACGTGGCCAGAGCGTTCAGAGCCTCCCTGTCCTTGCCGCGCGAGCGATAGAACTCGGCGAGGAGCCGCGCCGTCTGCACGTCGTCCGGTTGGAGCTTGTGGCAGATCGCCAGTTGCTCGCCCGCCCGCTCGTGCTGCCCCATCTCCGTGAAGGCGTCGTAGAGGATGTCGTGAATCCGGCGAACGGCAGGCCGGATGCCCGCCGCCTCCTGGCCCAATCGTACGGCATCTTCGAGGCGTCCGAGCTTGAGGAGCCGGTACGCCTCAGCGGCCTTGTACTCGAAGGAATCCGCCTGCTCGATCACGGCCTTCAAAGCGCCCTCCGGGACCTCGAAGAAGAAGAAGGCACCCCCGATACTCCCGGTCGGTCTGAAGTGTTCGATGAGCCAGTCGAAGTAGATGCGCTCCGAGTCCGACCGCCCGACGAGACTGGCGACGTCGATCCCCAACTGCCCCGTGGCGAAGTACGCCAGGGCCGGCGAGCCTACGCCGCCGCAACCGGTCAGGTCAGTGACGCGCTCCGTAAGGAGGAACTCGCGGACGACCTCCCGGCCCCGGCGGGGGGCGATCCAGCCGACCTCGTTCGCACGGACGCCGCCGGACTCGAACGATCCCTCGGTCCGCTTGGCGAAGAGGACACGTACGTCGCTCCGCCTATCGTCCAGTTCCTTCAGAATCCTCTCCGAGTAAAGAGGTACGATCTCTCTCCGGAGGAAGAGCTTGTACGGCTCCTTCGCGTGGAGGGAGAGTGGGCTGCAGTAGGCGATAGGATCCGGGATCGTCAACGCCAGCTCCACGACGCTCCAGCCGAGCACGGCAGGGAATCCCGCCCGCCAAAGGCGTCCAGACCAGCCGGCAGTCCAGCGCTCCCGTAGCGCGCCGAACGGCGAGGCGGCGAGGAGGACGGCCGAGGCCATGAGGGGCAAGAGTCCCGCCGGGGACGGGGAGTTCGCTCCGGCTACGGCCCCTGCCGCGACCGCCAACGGAGCCGCAAGGAGCAGCCACTCCGAACGCCGTCGCCGTGCCGCGACGAGTCCGAACAGCACCAGCAGGAGCAGAGGGATCGGGCACTTGGACACGAACAGGACGGGGCAGTAGTGAAGAGGTTCGACGTCGCAGTATCGGCCGAGGAAGTAAACGGGCGCTCCGCGGGCGACGAGCTCCGAGCCGTACCGCCGCAGCCCCCCGCTTGCGGTTCCCTCGGGGAGTTGGCACATGGCGCAGAGGAACCCTGCGGCAACGGCGACGCTCACCAGGAGCCACAAGCGTGCGCGATTCCTCGGCGACGCGAGCGCCACGGCGAGGACGAGGAAGATGGCGAGGCTCAGGGCCGGAGCGAATCCGGAACAAAGCAAGAGCCCCAGGGCGAGCCCGAACGCGAGCGCGTGCAATCCCTCCGGCCTCCCCGCAAAGACCGCGCCAGCGTACAGAGCCACCAGGAAGAAGGCTGCCGTCAATGTCTCCGGTAGGTACAGTCCCGCCTCCCCGGTCACCAGCGGAGAGAAGCACCAGAGCGCCAGGGCCGCGCAAGCCGCACCGGGCCCGTAGAGTCTCCGAGCGGCGAGGAAGAGAGCAGTGGCACCCAGAGTCGAGAGCCCCACCGCGACCCAGCGGACACACTCGGGCCGCCGCTCTACCGTCTCCGGGAGAAACGCTCCGGGCAGGTACATCGCCGCGGGGACGGTGCCCCCGGCTACGCGGGCGGCAGGGCCGGTGGCCGCCAGCCTCTCCTCGGCGATCAGCGGCGCGTCGCACACCTGGAGCCTCGCCACTCCCACCAAGACGCCGACCGCGAGAAGGATCGCGAGAAACTGCACCCTCGTGATACGCTGGTCTTGCACCACTCCGGCTACAATGGTAGCATTTCCTTCGCTGTGAACAATACGCGGTCTCGGGCAATGGCGGCGGTCCTCGTACCGCTGGCGTTTTTCGTCGTCTGCGAGCTGGCCGCGCGGCTGCTCCCGTGGTCATGGACGCTCGCACCCGTGGCGAGAAGGACCCCCGTCTTCGGTGAACTACTGGTCAGCGAGTTCTACGAGTCCGATCCTGAGCTGCTCTGGCGCCTGCGGCCGCACCCGCCGACTCGCCTGTCCGCCGCACCCGCCGGAGGAATATCCTACACCTGGGAGGTCTCGACGAAGCGAACCCGATCGCCGGCCCTCCCCTACGAGAAGCCTCCCGGCACTTATCGGCTCCTCTGCATCGGCGATTCGGTGACCTTTGGCATCTGCGTCCAGCGCGACGAAACTTACCCCGCACGCCTCGGAGCCGCGCTCCAATCGAAACTCCGCAGACCTGTCGAGGTCATCAACGCCGGCGTCCCAGGCTACAGCTCCGTTCAAGGACTCCGGTATCTCAGGCGCGAGCTCCTCCGCTATTCGCCCGATCTCGTGGTGACCTACTTCGGCGTGAACGACAGCCTGCCCGGGACTGGCTCGCTCGAACTCGATCCAGCGAGCTCCTCCGGCCTCGCGGCGCTTCTTAACGAAAGCCGGTTCTACCGATCCCTCGCAGCCGGCGTAGTGTATCTCAGGGACGTCTTCTCCTACGCTGGCGCGGAGTCGCGACAGCAGGTTCGACTCCGCACATCGCACGAAGCCTTCGACGCGATCAACGCGCTGTGCGCGGCGAACGGGGCCGGGGTGCTCCATGTCACGCCCGTCTGGACCAGCAGTCACAGAGCGGTCGTCCTGTCGGCGTATTCGTATCGGCACGAGCCGGCCGTGGACCCCTCGCCGCTCCTCGCGCAACGTCCGGCAGGAGATGTCATGGCAGACGAGTGCCACCCGACCTCCCTCGGACACGGCCTGATTGCTCAGGCGATCCTCGCCCGGCTGGAAGCGGAAACGAACGCGCCTCGACGCGGCTCCGACCCGCCTCGGGACCGGGGAGCGCGGTAGAGCGAGCGGCGCATGGCGATATGGCGTATCGCGGTGGCCGGCCCGTACGCTCGATAGCGTCGTTCGCTGGTGCTCCCTCCTCCCGGCCGCAGCACACGGGCATGGCGACAATCGTGGCAGGCGTTCGACCGCTCCGCCGCCGACGAGCCGCGAAGCGACGGACTCGCGGGTGCACGAACACTCTCGCATGGAGCCGGCATGGTTATTGCCCGCCGTCGGAGCTCCTGGCACCGTCCCAAAGAGACGACCGTCGATAGCCGGGACGGGATGGCCTCGACTCGGCGCGGGCGGCGTAAGATCCAGCCTCAGTGCCGCGGGGACAGACGCGAGAGCCGCGATGAAACGCCGGGGCTAGCAGGGTCGTGAATCCGAGGGTGAGCCCCGCAGGAACTGGGCACAATTACTCCAGATGCAGCATCAGTGCCGAAGGCACGGCGGGGAATAGCCCAGGAATTCGTTCCTGGGGTTCCGGAGCACGGGCAGATATGAGCTACCGGAGTCCCGTAGGGACGGCGGAGTTTGCACGGGACGGATGTTCCGTCGTCCCTACGGGACTCGGTGGCCGGGCTCACCCGGCAAAACTGTTCGTGCACCCCGGACTCGCCGCGCGTTGAAACATTCTCCTACACACATTAGAATGTCGGCAGTGAGCACCTCGCGCAAAACCGGACAGGAGGAACGACAATGCAGCCGGATATTGGGAATTACTTCGACCTGGTTCAGCTCGCTTCGAACTCCGTAAGCCCGCAGCTTTCGTTTCTTGCAAGAGACTGGGCGGAGATCGAGAGCTGGCGAACGATGGCGCGTGGGAAGGTCCACGAGTTGATGGCCTTCCAACCTCCGCAGACGCCGCTCAACCCGGTCACCTACGGCAGTTGGGAGGCGGACGGCGTGATCACGGAGAAACTCTCCTACGATATGCCATACGGCCCCCGGACGGAGGGCTTTTTTCTGCGGCCGAAGAAGGCTCGGGGCAAGCTCCCGGCGGTCCTTGCTCTCCACGACCACGGTGGCTTCAAGTACTACGGCAAGGAAAAGATCACCGCCCTCCAGGGCGAACCGGACATACTCAAGGAGTTCAAGGCCGCCTGCTACGGCGGCCGCAGTTGGGCGACCGAATTGGCGAAGCGGGGCTATGCGGTCCTCGTGACGGACCTCTTCCTCTGGGGCAGCCGACGCACGACCGTCGAGAGTCTGCCGCCGGAGGCCCAGAAAGCGTTCGAAGGACTCCCCGGCACGAGCCGCCAATATATCGAGAAGTACCACCAGTTCTGCGCAGACTTCGAGCATCTCCTGGCCAAGACGCTCTTCACAGCCGGTACGACCTGGCCGGGCGTCTTCAGCTACGAGGATCGCCGCGCCGTTGACTACCTCGTTACCCGCCCCGAAGTCGACCCCACGCGAATCGGCTGCGGCGGCTTGTCCGGCGGCGGACTCAGGACGATCTTCCTCGCCGGGCTCGATCCACGCATACGCTGCGCCGTCTGCGTCGGGTTCATGAGCACCTTCAAGGAACTCTTGCATCACAACATCAAGTGCCATACCTGGATGCTCTACCTTCCCCTGCTGCCGCAGTACCTCGACCTCCCCGACCTGATAGCCCTGCGCGTGCCCGCGCCCCTCATGGTCCAGTACGACGAGGAGGACCCGCTATACACCCTCCAGGGCCAGAAGGATGCCGATCTCCGGCTCAAGACGATCTACCGCAAGGCCGGTGCACCGGGTAACTACTCCGGCAAGTTCTACCCGGGCCCCCACAAGTTCGACATCCCCATGCAAGAAGACGCGTTCAACTGGTTCGACCAGTGGTTGAAGTGAAGCGGTCGCAGATAGTACCGAGAGCCGAGGATTTGTAGCGGGTCGAGCCCGACGCCTGCGCGAGCCCCCTCGGACGATCTACTCTCGCAGTACACGCGGCTGCGGAGGAGGAGGCAGGGTTCTGCACTCCCGCCTTCGAACTTTCGGGTCAATCACCCGCAGGAGCGAACATGAAAAAGACGATCAAGCCCTTTCGTCCCGTCTACCCGACTCCCGCTGGCCTCGTCACCTCCGTGGACCGGCAGGGCCGGCCGAACATCATCACCCTCGGCGAGATCTATAACCTCAGCATCCGGGAGCCGGTCATGGTCGGGATCGGGATCGCGCCGCAACGCTACTCGCACCAACTGATCTCCGAGACGAGAGAGTTCGTCGTCAACCTGCCGACGGTCGAGCTTCTCGAAAAGGTGGATCGCTGCGGCAGTGTTTCGGGGCGCGACGCCGACAAGTTCGCACTGACCGGTCTGACGCCGCTGCCGGCAAGAGTCGTCAGACCGCCGCTCATCGAGGAGTGCCCGGTCAACATCGAGTGTCAACTGGTCGAAGTGGTCCGCACCAGCGATCACGATCTCTTCATCGGAAATGTCGTCGCCGTCCATGTGGACGCGGAGTGCCTCGACGAGCGCGAGGCGGTCCGCTACGACAAGCTCCGCCCGCTCGCCTATCTGACCGGGCAATACTGGTCGCTCGGCTCGTATCTCGCCTCCCACGGCTT
>Ga0272448_1004040_pt1 | contig 16979 bp, 10 predicted proteins | sample YNPCB0191_FD_202220 | JGI IMG/M metagenome (GOLD analysis project Ga0272448, IMG submission 202220) | Hot spring sediment microbial communities from Yellowstone National Park, WY, United States - YNP-CB-019-1 | ecosystem: Environmental > Aquatic > Thermal springs > Hot (42-90C) > Sediment...
CTCGGCATACCGGGCTATTTCTCCGGCCTGTAGGGCAGCCGCCGGCAGTTCGATCATGGAACCTACCCGGTAGTGGATGGGTTCTTCGAATCCAAACTGTTTTCGTACCTCTTCTTCGATATCCCGGATGCCCACGATGGTCTTTCCCTCGATCTTTTTCCCGTTGCGGATGATCTTCACCTCCGAAGCGGTCATCACCACGGGGATCATGATCTCCGGTACGACGTTCACCCCTTCCTTCTTTAGCCGGTAAGCTGCCTCGAAAATGGCTCGTACCTGCATGTTGTAGATCTCCGGGTAAGAGATGGCGATACGCACCCCCCGGTGACCTAGCATGGGGTTCACTTCCCGCAACAGGTCACAACGAATCTTCACTTCTTCGGGGGTCATCTTCCTTTTTCGTTTCTGCAGATACTTGACGAAGTCGGCCATCCCATCCTTGGTGTGGGGAAGAAACTCGTGTAAGGGCGCATCGAGGAGCCGGATAGTGACCGGATATCCTTCCATGATCTTGAACAGCTGATAGAAATCTTCCGACTGATCTTTCTTCAACTCTTCCAGCACAGCCATCCGTTCTTCCTGGGTTTCTGCAAAGATCATGTACCGGAACCGATTGATCCGATCCTCGTTGAAGAACATGTGTTCCGTCCGGCAGAGGCCGATTCCCGGTGCCTTGAACAATCGGGCGAGTTGGGCATCTTTCGGCTGATCCGCGTTGGCATGCACATCGAATCCGTGGATATACTTTTGGACGATATCCAGGAGTTCCAATAGCCCCGAGTCTTCCGGGGTGGGTTTCGTGAGAGCCCCTTTGCCTAGGTAAATGGCAGGCGGATCGTAGTAGGGAACGTTCAAGGTGATTACATCCCCCTCTTTCACCAGATGCCCTGCCACTTTCATTCCCTCTTTGGTGAACTCGATTTCGGGGTACACCAACGCCACCTTTCCCAAGCTTCGGGCTACTACCGGCGCATGGGAAGCATACCCACCCTCGGACGTGAGTACCCCCTTGGCTACTTCGATGGCTTTCACATCTTCCGCAAAGGTGGCAGGCATCGCCAGGATGAAATCGGTCGACTGGTTCGTCTGCACCGCCTGACGGTATGCTTTTAAAAGGGCATCGGTAGAAAAGTACACTTTTCCGATGGCAGCGCCCACCGCTCCGGCGATTCCCCCTGTAACCTTGGGGAACTTCTTCACCGAAAGAGGATCCAGCGTAGGATGGAGGATTTCCGAAAGTCTGCCGGGTTTGATCGCCTTGATCACATACTCCTCATCCACGATTCCTTCGCTCAATAGATCCAACAAACTCTTGATTTCAGCCTGGGTGGATTTGTTCGCCGCAGGCTGCTGATCGATGATCCAGAGTTCTCCATTTTCTACGGTGAATCGTACCCGCCGGATTTCTTTGAACCTTCGCTCCAGTTGTTTGCCGATTTCTTGAAGACGAGTGAATATTCTAGACTCGATTTTTTCTATGGGTGTACCCGCCTTTTCCCGCTCGTCGAAGGCTTGCGTGAAGAACTCGCCCATCAGGGCATTTTCCCCGGTAATGATGTTATGGGTGAAGAAACTCCCGAAACAGCTCTTTTCGTTGAAGTTCCCGAACACCATCGTCTGGATGAGGAGGGCGGAATCTTCGCTGGTGGTGTTTTCCTCGATGACCTTCCGGAACAGGTTGATGACGAACATGAGCTGTTGGTAAGCATCGGTGTAGATTTCCTCGGGATAGAGGGAACGGTAATTCTTGAAAGCACGCTCCAGGGCCGTTTTGGTTTCCCCATCCAAGGCTTTCCGATAGGCTTGGAGCTTTGAGATCCGCTCCTTGTCGGTTTGGGTGAGAAGTTCCAGATCGATGATGTGCTGAATCACGTTGCAATACTCGTGGTATGCGAACTTCTGTCCTACAAAAGCCCCGAATCCATCGATCGTAGCATCGCACAACCCGATATTGTGGATGGACTGGGTGTTGACGATGTTCAGCATGGGGCTTTCTACCACCTTCACCAACAGGGGATTGGAAGGATTGTTGAACCCTTTGCCAAAGGCCTGCTCTGTCTTGGCAAGGGGCTCCTTCAATACTTCCCACACCTTATCGGTGGTACGCGGCAAAGACCGCACGGTAGCGTTGGGAAGGATAAAACCCGGGGAGGTGGGGATATTGAGGGTGGCTAATTCTACGATCCGCCTTCCTCGATTCCCGATTGCCTCGATAGCTTCCGGACTGTCGTCGTATTGGCCGTTACAGAAAAAGTAATACTCTGCCATAGTTAACCTCAGAACAGGTCCAGAACGCGGTTCACCGCGCCCCGAAGGAATACTTCAAACCTAGGGCTTGCTCCTTCATACAGGTATTTTTGCAGCTTGGAAACATCCTTGATGTTGTCCCCCACCACACTGATCATGATGGGAGTCCCATGCTTCACTTTTCCCCATTTGAAGAGAGCGTTGATATCGTTGATCCGTTCGTTTTCGTACCAGATCAGCACATCCAGATCGGGATACTTTGCCTTGTAGCTCTCGATGACCCGCTTCCACGCTTCCACGTTCCCGTTGTGGAACAGTTCGTTGGTAACCAGGACTCCATACTTGGGAGTCATGCGTTTTTTGACAGGGGGGCCCTTGGGAGCTTCGGGAGCGGGAGGTGCTCGGGAAACCTTTTCTTCTGCGGGGAGGGCTTCCTTTCTTTTGGGAGATGTGTATTCTGGCCGGGAGGGAACCTTCCCACCATCCAGGATTGCGATGGTATCCTTCACTGCCATCTCCAATACCTTGCCATCCACCGTATCGGTACCCACGGGGCCTGCGTAGACAACCACCAGTTCATCCTTGATGAGGGGTAAAGCCTGTTCCCAGTGTTCGACCTTCTTGGGATTGATAAGGAAGGTTCCTGCCTGGGGAGATGCGTACATCAAGACCAGTTGGATTCGATCCCAGGGGCGAAACGCTTGAAGCAGTTCTTTCGCATCCTCCCAACCTTTCTGTATATTGTGGGATTTGAAAGCATAGGAAAACTTATCGATCAGCAGGGCACTGAGGATCGTTTTTACCTGTTCCCGTTTGACTTCGTCGTTTTCCAATGCATCGTTCAGGAGATCCGCCAGGTTTTTCCCCTCTTGGATCTCCCCCACAAGCCGATTCACCAGTTTGAAATGGCGCAAAGCCGTGTTGAAACCGGCTTTGCGCGCGAGAAAATTCAGTTCGTTTTCCATAGATTAAAGCTCTTGTAACTCGTCTGATCCACCCCGTTTCTTGGGAGGTGTCACATCCGCTTTACCCTTCACTTCCTCTGACGATTCCTCCCCCGTTGCATACTTGGGAGTTTCCTTCGGGAGGGTTTTCACGATGGGTTCATCGATTTCAGAGGTAAAATGCTGGGTGATATCTTCGCGGACTGTGGAACGTCTGCGCTTGAAGGTGGCGAAGGCAGCATCCTGGAACCCTTTGGAGATTCCATGGAGGAATTCGTTCAGCACGTTGGCCATCTGCATCAACGTGTACTTCTTCCGTTTGATGCTGGTAATGTTGATGTCGAGGAGAAGTCCGGGCTGGATATGGTAGGGGTTGATCAGGTAGTCGAAGGCTTCGAACTCTTTTTCTAGGAAATCGACCCGCTGATCCAGGATCACCCGAGTCTGGGGATTCTGGTAGCCGAAGATGATTTTGATCTTTTCCCTACACTTGGCCAGCATTTTCTTGTATAGGTTCTTTTCGTACAGGTAGGTTCGGTTCAGCCGTTCTACGTCCGTCTCCTCCGCTTTGATCAAGGTGATCTCGTTCCACACCTTTTCGATTTCTTCGTAGAGAGGCTCGGTGCTTTCCTTTTTGGCCTTGGCCCGCCGGATGCTTCCCGCCACCTTTCGGCTGAGATCCTCGAAATCGTTCACCTTGAAACTGGATTTGCTGCTTTGATAGATCGCCTCTACCACATCCCACAGATGCTGAATTTCGTTTTTAAAGGATTCCATCTGTTTGTCGTAGGCAGCCTGTTCCTTCTGGAGCTGTTCCGCATCGTAGTACTTCAGGCGGATCACGTACCGTTCATCCGGAAGGTTCGCTTCATTGACGTCTTCATACTCGCGGATGATCAGCTCCCGGGCATTCTTCAAGTTTTCTATGTACTGGTAACCCATCTTGCTGGTATCGAGGATGGAGGTGAGGGAGTTTACAGCTGTGTTGAACCCGCGGTTCCGGATATTTTCCAGATCCACGATTTTCTTCAGATTTTCCCGGATGTTGAGGGGATCGAACTCCTTGGGATCGATCTCTGCCCGAAGTCCTTCGATTTTGTCCATCAGGTTCTTGGCAAGGAATGTGTACCGTTTGGACTTCTCGTTCTCCACATCATCGTCTGTATAGTTGGGAACGCGTTTCATCTTTTCGAAAAGAAGTTCCGTATCCTGCAGTTCTTCCTTTCCTTCATCCACCAACTGTTCCTGCAGTGCCTCCACTTCTTTCTCGATGAAGTTGATGATGGTGCGGGAAATCTGATCCTTGATGATATACTCTACCGTCGCCTGGTACTGGAAGATTGGACTGATGAGTTCGGAATCGAGGATGTTTACCGAGAGTTTTACATCGGTGACCGTTTTCGGTTTGGTAAGGTTGTCTTTGAAGGCACACTTTACCACGGAATAGGCGTTTTCTCCCCTGATGAAAGCTCCTACGTCCGTTTTCTGCCGCAGCAGGGAGTTCGTTTCGTTTTCCAGATCGTTCAGCCCTCTCTGGATATGTCCATGGAGGTGGCCATACATGTTCACGATGGATTTTTCGATTTCACCGGTGTTGAACTTGTCCGCTCCAGCGATCTGATCCAGCATTTCGGCAATTTCTTTCGGAGAATATCGAGCAAGGGTCTTACTCTCCTCCTTGTCGATGAAGTTGCGGATCTTTTTCACCATTTCGTCTTCAGCGGTGACGATGTACCGGTTGAACATGTTCTGGTAGTTCTGGTTGAAGTAGTTGTAGAGCTTTTCCTTCAATCCCCCCATCACGTCCAACTTTTCCAACACTTCTTTGGGGAGTTTCGTCTGAATGACGTTTAGGATGTTTTCTGTTTCTTCGCGGATTACTTGTTCGAATTCTTCTTTCTGCCTTCGGCCTTCCTGGGCTAAACTGTTCCTGGACCCTACAGCCGACGGTTTGGTTGGATGAAATACATTCGGGCTCCTGGATATATCTGACATATACAACTCCTCCCTAAAAAATTTCTGGGGTAATCCCCGAGTTTCCTCATACAGTATAGTACATCTACAAATAAAAACAATACAGTACCCTAAAAAACCTTATCGATACACTACCTCCTTCTTCTTTTTTTCGAGATACTCCACAAAGGCCTTGCAGTGGGATCCTTTCTGGAGTCTCCCGATAGTCTCTTCCAGCTCGTACTGTTTACCCTTCGGCACAGGGGAGTCTAGCGCCGGCCCCAGGTAAGATTTCAAGATCCCTATGCCTTTCGCTACCTCCTCCTCGATGTACCGAGTGGTGATGTGCCATAGGGTATCCCCCCGCTTAACGACGTAGGTCGATGCATCGGGTAGCTTGAATCGGTTCCCCGGATAGATCCAGTTGGGATCGGGTCGGAGATCCTTAGGAGAATCCAGCTTGCGATATCCGTTGGTATCCGCGATTTCGTTTACCAGGTAGAATACATCTAGTACGGTAATCTGAATGGCACCCAGGGGTGGAATGTCTGCCGTATAGGTGGAGGGGAGGGCTTCACTCGGTTTTGTTTCTCCCAGACCCGCCTGTGCGCTGGTTTGCTGCCTTGAAGGGATGGGTGACGCCTCCCGTACCTCTAGAGTTTCCTTGGATGGCGCACTGCCAGATTCATGACCTATCTGGGGCGGCCCCTCCTTTTGGGTAGCGGATACACCTTTTTCTCTTTGTTCACCGATATCTTGAAGTTCCTTCGACACCTCCCTAGATGCCGAAAGCTCCTGCTTTTCTACCTGAGCGGTCTTCTCTATCGGTTCAGAACCTCCCCTCATTGTTCCCTTAACCGAAGGAAGAAGACCAAATTGCCAAAGGGCTACAATGATCCCCCCAAGGACAAGTACACCCACCGCATAGATGCCCCCCCTGCGGTGGAAAATACCTGTAGACCTCGTCTTCGAAGTCCCTTCGAAGGGTGTTGACTCCGAAGCTCTGGCAGAAAGGGGAGTTTTCTGGGGCTGTAGTTTTTCCTTTGTTGCTACCTCGGGAGCCGCCAGGGTACTGGCCGAAGGAGTAGAGGGCACTGGATGCACAGAAGACGACCGGATGGAAGTTTCCGGCTCCGGGGGTTGGAAAGTTTCGGTGGTTGCCGACTGAGTGGCGGCAGTCGATGGGGAGGCTACTGGTTTCCTTATCCGTTTCGGAGGCACCTGATGCAGCTGCTCGAGAAACCTTAAAAGGCGTTCCCGTTCCTGTACGAAAAATGACTCCTTTTCCAGAGAGGCTCGTAACTTCTCGAGGTTCTCTAAAGATCTACCGGCTTGCAACAGTTTCAAGGGACTGAGACGCCCCTCTACCTGATAGAAGAGATGCCCACCATTCGGAAGGATCCAGCAATCCCCCACGAGGGGAATACACCCCTGCCGATCCTCGGGAAGGTGAAATAGGGTACGATTCCTGGCCTTCTTTCGAAGGCGCTCTGAGAGAGATCCGCGACCCATTGCCGCAGGATCGATGAGTCTACAGATGGTTTCGAGGTTCCAGAGCAAGTAAGGGAGGATCTCCTCTGTTTCACCGAGAGAGAGATCCGGCTTGAATAGAGGTTCCAAAACGTCGAAAGAGGAAAGCCGCGGGGCACTCTTTTTCCATTGCTCCTGTATCTGGGTCAACGAAGAGACCAACCCTCTCCACCAATCCTGCTCCTGTACGTGCTCAACCTCCGCACAATTCTTTGCCAGATCGATCCCGTAAGAAAGCAGGAGAGATCCAGGAGAAGGAAGGGGAGTGGTAAAGAACCGGTAGGGCACCTTTCCTACGATTCTCACTCCTACCGGTAACCCCTTTTCCTCCAGCGCTTTCTGAAGGACCCTATTCCCCTCGGAAGCGATGGAAGTTATGGGAAAAGAGATCCCCAGGGAGAAAGGAAACTCTACAGAAAATTCTTCCCCACAGAATCTGAAACCCTGTAGATGGAAACAACCCGAGGCGTCGGGCTCGACGGCAAAAAGGGAAGTCCCCCCTCCGGAAAACAGGTTTATCGCACTGCGAAGTTGTTCGATGCGGTGGGAAGCCACCCGAAGTTCTTTTTTGATGGCCACCGAACGTTTCAACTTGTGCAGAATCCCTTCTTCGAACCGATCTTCGATACACCACTGGAGTAGGTCTGGATCGATCCCTGCGCGGGAAAGGGCCCAGGGAAAGTCAGCAGGGATGTGGACTATTCCCAAGCGGCCCTCATGGAAAAGGTAGAGATTTTGCTCCACTAAGATGAATCCCGGATTGTTAAACACCCGGGACAAATATCGAAGAGGGTTATCCTTCACGAAAGAGCTGATCCGTTCGGCCAGATACACGAAGTGATGATCCTCCACCTCTCGCTGCCTCAGGTTAAACAGTTCATCCCCATTGTGGTGCACGTGGAGGTTACCACTCTTGAAAAAAAAGACGATGGACTTCCCTTTTTGAGGAGGGGACTCTACAGTTTCATACTCGTACTCTGCCACAGGAAGGTTTTTTTCGTTCAGGAATTGTTTCAGCCGCTCGATCCGAAGGGGATCCCCCACAAACCGTGTTTCACCGTTAAGGGGCAATTCTACATTTTCGTGCTCCAGGAAGGGATTCCCCGTGTAGTTGTCCGTTACGAGGACTGTAGATACATACTTTTTTATTTCTTCCGGCAACTTAGGGCTATTGCCGATCCGGAGGAAAGGGCGGTATTCCGTGTGGGTACTTCCCAGGTAGATGAGGTAGCATTCATGATCGATATGGAAAACCCGTTGGACCGGATTTTCTATCATAGAGAATAATATACAACATTTTCCCTTATTGGTCAGGGGGAGACTGTTAATTTTTCAAGAGAAATACTACAATGCTTCTATGATCCTTTGCGAAAACTCCTACAGAAAGATCATTCCCATTGCCAGTGGCAAGGGTGGGGTAGGAAAAACGGTGCTGGCCGCTAACTTGGGAATCGCTTTGGGTAGGGCAGGCTTTCGAACGATCCTGGTGGATCTGGATCTAGGGGGTTCCAACCTCCATTCAGTGCTGGGAATCAAGAACAAGTTTCCCGGCATAGGGAACTTCATTTCAGGAAAAACCCTCTCCTTCAAGGAGATCATCCTTCGCACCGAATACCCGAACCTCTTCTTTGTTCCGGGGGATGTGTTGGTGCCAGGATCGGCAGACATCAACTATATCCAGCGAAAACGTGTGGTAGACAATCTGCTGAAATTGGAAACGGACTACATCCTTCTCGATCTCGGCTCAGGGACTCACGCGAGCACCCTGGATTTTTTCCTCAGTTCCAATGCGGGGCTCCTCGTAGCCATCCCCCAGGTACCTTCCATCCTGAATACCTATAGTTTCTTGAAGAATGCCCTCTTCCGATTGCTCACCCGGTTCTTTTCCAAAGAGAAGGAAATTTCAGAATATCTGAAATCCCTCCAGAAGGAGACGCAACCCAACTCCATTCCCGCCGCGGGCAAAATCCTTATCGAGATTGAACGGATGAATCCCGAAGCGTGTTCTAACGCCAGGCAAATCCTTCAGGCCTTCAAGCCTCACCTCATTGTGAACATGGCCAAGCATCCGGACGATCTCGCCATTGTGGAGAGCTTGAGAAACCTTGTGCAAAAGAACCTGGAAATCCCCTTTGGATGTCTGGGGATCGTATTTCGGGACGATCAAGTACACGAATCGATCGAACAGATGCGTCCCCTGCTCCAGATGGCTCCCGAAAGCCTGGTTTCGAAACAGATCAGCCGAATGGCCGAAAAGATTCTCCAGTCCAAGAACTTCCCGGATCTGCCCCTGGATCTGTCAGAGTACAAGGACTCCTTCGAACTGGCAGAGATCGAAGCCCACTACGATCTGGCAGAAACTTCCAATGCCGAGAGTGCCAAAAAACAGGAAGAGGCGCTGACTCCCGAAGAGTTCCTTACCGTACTCACTGCTCAGCAAAAGAAGATCAACGAACTGCAGGGCACGATTAGAATGCTCACCCTCCGAGGTAGGCAGGAAACCTAAGTCCCTCTAGAGCTGGCTCGAGGGGGACGACAGGGAAGGGAATACCCTCCCTCTTGAACCACTCGGTAATCCCTAGGGATTCCAGAGCCGCGACGGGTACTCTCCCGATACAACCAATCGGTGGATCTTTTCTTTCACAATAGGTTTGTCTGCCTGGTAAGTAATACCGAACCATTGAGACGTAGAAGGTAGGACCTTCACCCGAATCTCTCCTTTCTGGACCAGCTTTCCCACTACCCGGGGAATGTAGCATTCTGCCTTCGGGTTTTTCCCCTCCGTTTCCAGGAACCGAAGGAACTCCCGTTCGATCAACGGAAAGAGGGCCGGGGTAAAACCGAACATGTTCATGGAAGCGAACTCTTTTCCCGTGAACACCCCTGGTTGGGAAGGCTCGATACTTTCTATGCGACCATTCTGCCGCACGATTTTCACGTACTCTTCCACCGATAGGAGGTAACCGTTAGAGTCCACCGAACAGATTCCCCGGCTCACGCTCCCATGCTCCGAAAGAGTGTTTTCCAACCGATACCCTACGAGGGCGAAATCTTTCGAATCCACCGGCAGATTCGCAAGATAGGAGGCAAGGGTTTCGTACGCATTTCTGCCATAAAAATCATCCGCATTGATCACGGCAAAGGGTCCCTTCACCACCTCTTTCACCCTTAAAATTGCATGGGTGGTACCCCAGGGTTTGATCCGCTCGGGGGGAATGGTGAAGCCTTCGGGAATATCTTCCAACTCCTGATAGACAATCCGATAGGGAATGTTCGAAAAACGTCCCTTGCAAAAGGAACGGAAATCCGCCTCGATTGATTTCCGAATGATGAACACCACATCCTGGAATCCCGATCGGAAGGCGTCGTATACCGAATAGTCCAGCAACGCCTCTCCGCTGGGACCGACGGGGTCGATCTGTTTGATACCCCCATACCGGGAACCCATACCAGCAGCCATTACCACCAACGTAGGTTTCATACGGTCTATATACTGGAAAATCTTCGTTCCTGCAAGCTGCCGGGGGTTTCAGCGAGGCTTCCAGGCACAACCGATGTAGCATAAGCCCGTGTACTTGGTAGTGTGGCACTTGAAAAACTTACACAACTCCTCATACCCGATCTTGCGCTTCACCTTCCTGCGGAGGAGGATAATATGATAGAGGAAGTTCCATCCCGGCATGATCCCCAGGATCTCTTTTACTGAAAATCCCAACGCCTGTAGCGTCTTTTGAAGTTCCTCTGGTTTGATGAAACTCCCCCAGCAATGAACGTTTCTAGGAATGATGCTGGTGAACTCGCATTCCTGTAACAGGAACACTACCACGAAAAAGCTAAAGAGAGTCCTATTGACGGTTTCGAAGAAAAGCCATCCGCCGGGGCGCAATACTCGATGTACCTCCTTCAATACTTCCTGATAATCGGTTACATGTTCCAGTACATCACAGCAGAACACGATATCGAACGTGGAATCAGGAAAAGGAAGTTGTTCTCCGATCCCTTCGAGGTATTGAATGCGCAGTCCGATCTTTTCTGCATGGGAGCGGGCAGCTTCCAGGCTGGGCGCAGAGGGATCTATCCCCACCGCTTTCAACCCGTACTTGGCAATTTCTTCTGTAAGGAATCCTCCCCCGCATCCTACATCCAGCACCTGCAACCCTTCGAAAGTGAGGAACTCTTCATCCAGATGCTTCAGAACGTACTCCAAGCGCAGGGGGTTCATCGTATAACGGATCAGCATCAGGGGACTGTCCTTCGACGACCACCAATGCTCCGCTTCCCTATCGTAAAACTTGTTGTCGATCATTCGAAATAGTATATTCTATGCGTATGATACTCTACAATCCCCAATGTACCATGCCCTTGATAGATTTTGGAATTCTCATTCCCATACAGTACGACAAGCAGGAACGGGTTTTTCAGGCGCTGAAAGAAGGTCCTCTGGCAGCCTTCCCGGAATCTAGGTGGCATCGCCTTCCTTCCTGCACGGGGATCGGTAGGGAAGATCTCCTCCGGGTGCATACCCTTTCGTATGTGGATAGGCTATTTTCCCCCGCAGTGGAAAAAGAAGCTATTCGAACTTTCGAACTGGTAGATTCCAACGGCACCTATCATCGCTACGATCCCTCCCGGGCCAAACGTCCTCTTTCCGATTTGCTCCTCCGTGCCCTTGCCATCGTACAGGGTACGTACGAAACCTGTATCACAGCCTTGCAGGAAGGGTTCGCCTATTTCCTGGGAGGCGGAATGCACCACGCCGTGCCTGACCATGGGTCTGGTTTTTGTATGGTGAACGATCTGGTGATCGCCCTTCGCAAGGTACAGGCTCAGGGGAAGATCCGTCGAGCCTGGATCATCGATGTGGATGCCCACAAGGGGGATGGGACCGCGGTCATCACCTATGGGGATCCCACCATTCGCACCTTGAGCATTCACATGGCCCATGGATGGCCCCTGGATACTCCTGAGTACGATGCGGAGGGAAGGTACAACCCCTCCTACACCCCTAGCGATATAGACATTGGAATCGAACCGGGAGAGGAAGGGCTTTACGTGAGGAAGCTGGAAGAGGGATTGCATCATCTGGAACGTTTCGGAATGCCGGATCTAGCCCTCGTGGTGGACGGTTCGGATCCCTACGAGAAGGACGAACTGGAATCCACCAGGCCCCTCGCCCTTTCCGAAGAAGCCCTACTGGAACGGGACTTGTTGATCTATCGGTTCCTGCTGGAACGGAATATTCCTTCCGCCTGGGTGATGGCCGGCGGATATGGAGAGCATTCCTGGAAGATCTACGTGAATTTTCTAGGCAAGGTTCTTCCCGCCAGACTGAAAGGCCTACTTTCCTTCTACTAGTAGAACTTATAGTAGTACTTAGGAGCCCATCTAGTAGGAATAATTAGGACCCCATCCATTGGGAACTCTCTGGCCAATCGATCCGTTTCTGTTGAAAGATTCTCTGCGGATCCAGAGGGTAGTACAAAGGTTCCCCTCCCAGGAGTATAGAGGGAACCTGTTTCCAATCCGAGGCTACCTCCGCCTCATGCCGTTCGACCCAGAGGGCTCCCCAGTTCCCCCTGCCCCCCGTACGGTAGAGAACCATCAGGAAAGGGTCTTCTCCCACGGCGCGGCGAACTGCCAGAAGCCTCGTTTCATACCCCATCCTCGTCAACACATCGTAGTAAAGGAGAGCCTTTTCCGTATCGGTGCCCTTCTTTCGATAGACCAGCTCCTCGGGAAGCTGTAGACCTCCGAGATCACCTTTTTCCAGGACACGATGGGCCTCATTCCACAGGTTCCTGGGGAAACTGCCCGACATTCGGTGCACCCGGAGAATGAAGGAATGGTACTCCCCTTTGTGCGCAGAGAGCGGTCTATACTCCACCAGGGAGAGGGAGAGTTCCGCTTCCACCCGATCGGGAAGGCTTTTCAGGAGTCCACAGCCATCGTGTATTCCCCACAGGGGTTGGAAATCGTTTCCCACCAGTGTAGCGGCCAGAAGCACCTCATCGAAGGTGATGGTATCGAGCCACGGCTCGAACACGTTCTCTGCGGCATGGATCCGTACCACATAGTTTTTCTGGTACAATTCCCGGACTTCCTTTCGGGTGGAAGGATCCTTTGCATAGGTGCGATCGATAAGGGCGAGGATCTTTTCGTGGGGTTTCTCTAGGGAAAAGGAAAACTGCAATCGCAGGGCAGGATCGAAGTAGGTATACACCGTACGATTCCCCCGCTGTTCGGCCCAGAGCCAGGCAGGATCGATCCAGCGTTCCTGAAACCCTTCCATGAATCGCTGCAGAGCCAGGCTAACCCGCGCATCCACCAGTACGGCGGTGAGTACCCCATCGGGATCTGCCACCGAAAGGGTGCGTGTGGAGGCAAACTCGCGAAAAGAAACGGCCCTCACTTGCTGCCGTTTCCATGATTTGCCAAAATCCCTAGGGGAAGCGTCGGCATAGATGACAACCCGATCCTCTTCTCCGCTCCAGAGGGAAGAAGGACCGATCAGGAGGATAGACAATACAAGCAGTACGATCTGTATCATGTAGTTATACTATAATTCGATCCATCCCACGGAGCAAGAGGAAAAGTCCCCCGGCTTTTGGAACACCTGGGAGTGGAAGATCGCTTGCTTCGGAGGAGTGGTTTCACTACATTTAGGCCATGGAACTTACCTTCTTCTCCCGGGGTGCTGCGTTAGAGGTTACAGGATCCCGTCACTACCTTTCTTTCAACGGGTACCGGATTCAGCTCGACTGTGGAGCCTTTCAAGGGAAACGGAAAGAAGCAGAGGAAAAGAACCGAAGCGGCTTCGAGGATGTGCATGAGGTTTCCGCCATGATCCTCACCCATGGTCATTACGATCACTGCGGCCTCATCCCCTACATGGTCAAAAAAGGGTATCGTGGCAACATCTACACGACTCCGGCATCGAGGGATATCGCTTCCCTCATCATGATGGATTCGGCCCATATACAGGCCCGGGACAAGGAATACCTGGAGAAACAGGCTCGAAAGAAGGGAGAACCCTTCTCCTGGGAACCTTTGTACACGGAACAGGATGTGGTACAGGCCACAGAACTGTTCGTGAGTGTTTCCTACCACCGGCCCATCCCCATCCTTCCCGGGGTGAAGGCAGAGTTCTACGACGCAGGCCACATTTTGGGTTCCGCTCTGGTGTTCCTCACCCTTCAGATGGGGAAGGATCCGAAGGATGAGGTAAGGATCCTCTTTACTGGGGATCTAGGAAGGAAGGACAAGCCTATTATCCGGGATCCTGAAGTGGTCCCTCCGCCCGACATCATCGTTCTGGAAGGAACCTACGGGGACAGGCTCCACGATTCCCAGGCAGAGGTACTGGAGAAGTTGGCTCGGATCGTAAACGAAACGGTAGACCGGGGAGGGAAACTCCTGATCCCTGCCTTTGCGGTGGAACGGACACAGGAGCTGGTGTACCTTCTGCACCTTCTGGTAGACGGGAAGCGGATCCCCGATATTCCCATTTATGTGGATTCTCCCATGGCTACCAATGCTACCACCATCTTTCAAGTCCACCCGGAATGTTACGACCAGGAGATTCATGAGGCCTTTCTGAAGCATCACAAGAACCCCTTCGGGTTCAACAACCTTCATTTCACCACCAGCGTGGCCGAATCGAAGGAACTCAACAAGCTGAAGACACCTGCCATCATCATTTCGGCAGACGGAATGTGTGAGGCGGGGCGAATCCTCCACCATCTGGCGAACAACATCCAGGACCCAAGGACTACGGTCCTGTTCGTGGGGTATACCGCCGAGCATACCCTGGGACGCAGAATCCTTTCGGGAGAGAAAGAGGTTAGGATCCTGGGGGACTACTACACGGTTCGGGCAAAAGTGGAGGAGATCTCTGCCATGAGTGCCCATGCGGATTACAAGGAAATCGGGGAATACCTCCAAACCCTGGACACGACGAACCTCAAATCTATCTACCTCGTGCATGGGGAACGAAACGCATTGGATCATCTCAGCGGATACCTGGAAAGTCTGGGCTTTCCTAAACCGCTGATCGTAAAACCGGATCAAGTGTACACGCTGGTTTAGGGGCCTCTGTATGTTCTACCTATGGGCAGGCCTTGGTTTCACGGGTCTAGCGCTCCTATACATCAAGTTCATCCTACCCAGACGAAGGTTCCCTTCGCGGTTTCGCTCGATTACCGAAAAACGGATGCAATTCTTCCTCTACCTCCACGGGAAATGGAACCGGGAAATCCTTTTACCCTTTAAGGAAGTTCGATTGGGGGTGGATCCCTCATCCGATTTCTCCTTCGCCACGCTGGAAGAACTGGGAACTTCACCTCTTGCCGATCTCCCCTCCCAAATCGTCCTGTCCCCCACGGATGATTACGTACGGGTCACGGCGGATCGTCCCCTCTTGATCCAGGGGGTGGAGCGATCTTCCGGCTGGCTCAGAGTGAACGGGATCCTTCGCTCGGGCCCGGTGAAAATCGTGTTCAAAGGACCCTTGGAAGTGAAAGAAAGGGTGCGGGTGAAACCCTCTTTCAGCGCTTTAGCGAACTACTACGGCCCCGGAGTGGCTTCGGGATTCCTGGCACTTCTATGCATAGCCGTAGGGTTGTACACTTTGAACTCTCACCGGACAGGTAGCAAATCTCCCTTTGCTCCCGCCCAACTCCCCGCTCCCCAACTCCCCGCTCCCCCTGTATCTTCTGAACCCGGTGCTCCTGCTCTAATTCCTTCTACCGAATCTACCCCAGCCAGATCCGAGCCACGCCCTTCTTCCGCCGGGGTCGCTCTCAAGGGCCCCTCGATCCCTCCTTCCTCCGGAGGATCCGCATCCTTCACCGGTTCTATTCCCTCTGCTTCCGCACAGCTTCCTTCCAGGAAGGGAGAGCTCTGGGAAGAACCTCTTCCCGATTTCCCCGACTCCCTACCCATCGTAACGCCCGGAGGTAAGATCCCCGAGGTTTCCATCAAAGTACTCTTCGTGCATGCCCATCCCGATGACGAATCCATCGAGTTCGGAACCCTCATGGCTCTCTGCAAGAAGCAAGGCCTTCCCACCGCCACGGTTCTGTTCACCGATGGTGAAGGAGGGATCTTTTCAAAAGAGTATTCGGGTCCTCGAACCTCCCTGCGGGAGATCCGTATCCGGGAAGCGGCCTGGGCCCTACATGCCCTGGGGAGCGCTCTCTACATTCGCCTGGGATTGTCCAATCTTCCGTACAATGGGGTTCGGGACGAGCAAAAGGCAGAAGAGGTGATCCAACGGTGGGGTTCCTCCAAACCTACGGATCGTATGGTGGAAATTCTCCTTACCCTCAAACCAGATATAGTGATTTCCCCCGAAGAGCCTTCCAGGATTCGAAAGCATTTCGAGCATGAGGCAGTTGCCCTGGTGGTGAAGAACGCCATCGATCGGGTGCGGCGAATGGGACATTCGTATCCGAGAGGATACCTGCAGAGTCTGGATCCCCGGCGTCCGCTGGACCTGAAGGGGAGCGTTTCCTTTGCCCGCAATCCGGTGGTAGACCTTCAGCGAACTGCGCTCTCCTATCATAGAACCCAGGCGGATGCCTTTCACTTCGGAGTTCAGAGGACGGAAAAGTACCCGGAAGAGGTGTACAGGGTGAAGTTCTGGAGTTTAGAGGAAGATCCTCTTCTCTATTTCACGGAAAGAGTCCCGAAACAGACCCCTTGAATGGATGGCGGATAGAGAGGCAAGAGAAAAAACATAGGGGGCATCTCGCCCCCCTATGTCGAGCCTTACACGACGTAGGTGCCCGCAGAAACCTTCCCTCCCGTTCCTGTCCAGTTGGTATGGAAAAACTGTCCTCTCGGCTTGTCGATCCGTTCATAGGTGTGGGCACCGAAATAGTCCCGTTGTGCTTGCAGGAGGTTTGCGGGAAGCCGTTCGCTTCGGTATCCATCGTAGAAGGCCAACGCGGTAGAGAACGCGGGAACAGGAATCCCATTGAGGGCCGCTACGGAAACAACCTTTCGCCAGGAGGGTTCGCATTTTTTGATGATCTTGCGGAAGTAATCATCCACCAACAGGTTGTTCAGGTTCGGATTCCGATCGAAGGCTTCCTTGATGCGTCCCAGGAACACGCTTCGGATGATGCAACCGCCCCTCCATACTAGAGCGATGCCCCCATAGTTCAGGTTCCAGTTGTACTCTTTCGCCGCTTCCCGCATCAGCATGTATCCCTGGGCGTAACTCACGATCTTCGAGGCTAGTAAAGCTTTTCGGATATCTTCCACGAACTCTTCCTTGTCACCTTCGAACTTGGGTTTGGGCCC
>Ga0272448_1004041_pt1 | contig 16977 bp, 17 predicted proteins | sample YNPCB0191_FD_202220 | JGI IMG/M metagenome (GOLD analysis project Ga0272448, IMG submission 202220) | Hot spring sediment microbial communities from Yellowstone National Park, WY, United States - YNP-CB-019-1 | ecosystem: Environmental > Aquatic > Thermal springs > Hot (42-90C) > Sediment...
GCCCAGAAGACAATGGAATGTCCTTCCTTGCTCACCAGTTGAAATTTCATATCAAAGGAAACGATCGGCAGTAATCCCGCACTCCATAAACAAGATTTAAAATTTGCCCTCTAATTTGCCTTTTTAAACCCGTTCTCTACCTGTCCCCTATGTAATATATAGGGCAACCTGAGATAGACGCCTTATAAGCCATTCTGACGCGTTTTTTCCGCATTCCACAAATAGACCCTAACCTGTCTAGTCGCTTAGACATGTCAAACCTCGCGGCTCTCGTATATATCCCTCAAGAATTGGTCAGCATCGATCAACCCCTTCCATCCACCAAAGCTCCTCTTGATCCTCTCCGCAGCACCAGCGATAGGCTCTGAAACCGTTATGGTGATCTCCGTGCCATCCTCAATATCAATGTCCTCTAAGGGCTCAATAACACCATTCCTATATCTCGCCCTGATTGTCCTTATCAACTGATCTCACCTCCAAAATCTATGTTAAAAAGCTCTCATTGATATTCTATCACCAACTCGCCTGATCATCAAAGGATTTTTTTCTGAACTCACACCTGCACATCAATACTATGGATATTATGAGCTATCTCCATTTAGATGTGCAGATGCCAGTCCGGAAATAAACAATAGTTCATAATAACGATAGTTAGTAATATTTTCCGCTCTTTAACAAATGGCAAACTGCAAATGACTATTCATAGCACTCGGACTGGGTTTGCCAAAATATATGAATGATAGTTCATAATATGGAGGATTAATGAGATGAAAGATAAAACCGATAACAACGATAGGATCAACAACACTCAACGCAAGGTGCTCTCACAGTTAGCTGTGGACATCCTGGACAAGAAGATCCAGCAGGCGAGGGATGCATCAGGCGAGCTGACCGCACAGATCAAACTCAAAGTCAAAGAGGAGTTGGGTATCACAGCCATGGATATGGAGATAGACGCCATGCAGAGACAGATAGAACTCCTGCAGAGGAAAAAGGAGGAGTTGGGGTTCAGCAAATATAACGATATGCTCATCCCCGGCTCACAGGCGAAGGCGATTATGGATAAACGGACAGAGGACGCCAGCGAGAAGATAAGGCTGTTGGAGACCAAAAAGACTGACGCCATAAGCAGGATATGGACATCAACCACGATGAGCGAAGCGTTGGCTGTCCTTGATGCCCTGAAAAACATATAAAAAACATAAGACGGGTTATGAAAGGAGAAATCAAGATGAACAGGGAGATTTTAGAGAGACCTTTTAACAAAGAACAGATCAAACAACGGAAGGGCAACTTCGGGGACATCATAGACTATGTGGAGACACACGCTGTCATCCAAAGGCTAAACGACGCCTTTGACGGTCAGTGGAGTTTTGAGGTCCTAACTCAGGAGAGGGACAGCTCACAGGTAATCGTTTTAGGTAGACTATCAGCGGAAGGCGTTTCCAAATCACAGTTCGGCTGTAGTTCAATAACCACAAACTCAAAGACAGGCGAGGTCATATCATTGGGCGACGACTACAAGGCAGCTGCCTCTGACGCTCTGAAGAAATGTGCATCGCTTTTCGGTGTGGGACTGCACCTCTACGGCGCAGGGAAAGACGAACAACAGACAGACATAAACAAAGGGTTGAGGGAGAAATCCAAGCCCAAAGGTGATGCGACGATAACAAAGGAACAGCTATCAACGATAAAGAAGCTGAGGTCATCTATCGGCTGGACACCTGAGATGGTCCAAGAACAAGCCAAGTCCATGTTCGGCACAGATGACATCTCTGCGCTTAACCCCACGATGGCGTCCGCTCTGATAGCCTTCCTGCATAACCAGATAAAAGATGATAACGAGGAGGTGGAATACTGATGAACATACCAGACGAAGAGAAACCGCACTTCTCCATCTCACAGCTCATCTGCTACCTGCAATGTCCATTACAATACCATTTCCAATATGAGTTAGGGATAGCATGGGAGAGGACACCCTCATCTGTGCTGTTAGGAGACGCAGTCCACAGAGGCATAGGACAGATCAACATGCAACTGATGGCTGGCAAGACGGACATCGCATCAGCAAAGGCTGAGTTCAAAGCCGCATGGAGAGATGGCATATCCACAAACGAGATAGCATGGAAGGAAGACCCGTCTGAGCTTTACAGCAAGGGCGAACAGCTTTTAGAGATATACGCTGATGAGATGAAAGATGAGAGACCCACAGAGGTTGAACTGCCATTCAGATTGCCACTAATTGACCCTAAGACAGGGCTATTCGTCCATCAGAGGGACATCGTCGGCAAGATAGACGCCATATTCACAGATGATACAATTATAGAGGTCAAGACCACAGCTAAAAGCCCTACACAGCAGGAGATAGACCAGAACTTGCAGATAACGCTTTACTCTTATGCTTATAGGATGCTCTATGGCAAGCCGGAGAGGGCTATCAAGGTGATAAACCTTGTCAAGACAAGGGAGCCAAAGCTGATCGTCTCACAGACGAATAGGACTGAAAGAGACCACTCATGGCTCATAGCGACGATGTTTCAGGTGTTAAGGGCGATTGATAACAAGCTGTTCTATCCCAACCCCATCGGCGGGTTCGGCTGCTTCAACTGCCAATACCAAGGACACTGCAAGGAGGACAACGATGAGAATTATCTTTTACGAGGACATAACGGAGATGTTAGAGGACTTGAGCAGGGCGATGCAGACCGCTGATGATAACACCCAAGAGTGGCAGAGATCGGTCAAGAAGGGCGATTATTACCGTCAAGACACGGAATATGGGTTCAGCGTCTATGGGCAGGTGCTTAAAAACGCCTATAAGGACAAGTATCTGAGGAACTATAGGCTTGTCAGGGCATACTCCATCGCCTGCCCTGAAGGCGAGCTTGGCGATATCCATGTGTCCAGCATATCTGAGATAATAACCGAAGAGGAGTTTGAGAAAGCCAAGATGAACGGTTGGAAGGATGTGATACAATGAAGCTGATGTTCAGAAAAGAGGATATATTGGACACCATAAGGATAGTGAACATGGCAGCGGACACAGGACATGCCCTACCGCCCATACTGTCACATCTGCTCATCTCAACCACAGATGACCCTCTATCCACGCTGTTCGGATCAGCAAAGGATAAAGGGATATACATATCTGCGACAGATATGGAGATAGGCATAAGGGCGTCAGCAGAGGGTCAGGTCATATCCGCTGGGTCTGTGACGATACCAGCTAAGAAGTTCGTTTCACTAATCAAGGAGATGCCAGAATCCGAGATATATCTGACGACAACGGCAGATGACGATGTCAATATCACCTGTGGTCATGCCAAGTTCAGGTTGTCAGGGCTACCATCTGACGAGTTCCCACCGCTGATAGATAGAAACGATAGGAAGAGGGAGTTTGTCCCCATGTCCGCCAACGCTTTGTTGACGATGATAGGACAGACGTCCTACGCTGTCTCAAGGGATGAGACAAGGACTTTCCTCAACGGTGTCCATATGAGCCTGAAAGACAAGGTGATAAAAATGGCGGCTACCGATGGCAAGAGGTTGGCTATCGCTATCGCTATCGCAGAGTTGGAGACGACAACAGAGCCTAAACAGGGGATAATACCCATCAAGGCGATGGATAGGCTCAGGGATATGCTGATGTCATCTACGAATGTCAGGATATGTTTAGATACGGACCGTGCCATATTTGACGCTGGTGATATATCTCTTGTCTCAAGGCTCATAGATGGCGAGTATCCCGATTATGAGAGGGTGATACCGTCAGATAACCATATAAGGCTGACTATGAGAACAGAGAAACTGCTGTCCATAGTGAGACGTGTCGGGACGATGGCTAACCCTAAGATGCCGGGGCTGATGATGGAGATAAACGGTGACATGCTAAAGGTGAGCGCTAAGACCGCTGAGTATGGCGAGGGATATGAGGAGACGGAGATAAAGAAGGAGGGCGATGATATAACCATCGGTCTCAACGCGATATATCTGTCAGATGCCCTGAAAGCTATCCATAAGGACGAGGTGATGATTAGCATGAGTGACCCGCTAAAGCCTGTCCTTATGAAGCCAGTTGGGAATGATGGCTATATCTGCGTGATTATGCCGATGAGATTGGATTCCAAATGATAGTTCATAAATGATAGTTCATAATATTTTAGCTCTTTAACAATGATGGATTTATATAGCGTCAATGACTAATGTCGTTGACGCTTTTTCTTTTTCGTAATAGTAATTCGGAAAGGTGAAAATCCGAAGTTACTTAAATTAACCTTTGAAGCCGAACACCTCTGGTAAAATAGAGGTGTATGAAAAAAGAGAAAAAATATACCCATATTAAAAAAGGAGAAAGGTTAGAAATAGCCCTTCTCCTTAATAAAGGTTATAAAATAAGAGAAATTGCTAAGGTCCTGGGTCGAAGCCCAGGAACCATCTCAGAAGAGATAAAGAGAAATAGTGTTAAGGGAGTATATGATCCCCAAAAAGCCCATCACAAAGCTTATGTAAGGAGGCAATATTCCAAATATCAGGGAATGAAAATTGTTGGAAATAGCCAATTAAGAGAATATGTTGAAGAGAAATTAAAAGAAAGCTGGTCTCCAGAACAAATAGCCGGAAGATTAAAAAACGTTGAGACCCATTACCCTTATGCCAGCCAAAGAGTAATCTACAAATTTATCTATAGTGTCTATGGAAGAAATTTAGAAAGATATTTAAGGTATAAAGGAAAAAGAAAGAGAAGAAAAAGAGAAAAACGAACAAAACTAAAAAACCGGACTTTTATTGACCAAAGACCAGAGATTATCTCAAAAAGAGAAAGATTTGGCGATTGGGAAGGAGATTTGATTGTCTCTGGTAAATCGGGTAAGGGGTGTTAATTGTTTTAGAAGAGAGAAAGAGTAGATACCCTATTTTAAAAAGAGTAATGTCTCAAAAAGCAAGTGTTATCAATCAACACATAAAAGAAAAGATAGGGGGGTTTATTGATTTTAACTCTTTAACAATAGATAATGATGTTTCTTTCTCAAAACACGAGGAATTATCTGAAATTTTGGGTTGCCCAGTTTACTTTTGTCATCCCTATCATGCCTGGGAAAAGGGTGGAGTAGAAAATACCAACAAATTGATTAGAGAATATATTCCCAAGGTGACAGATATTTCAAAATTGAGTAATGAATATATCAAAGAAATTGAGAGAAAGATTCAAAACAGACCAAGAAAATGTTTAGGATACAAAACTCCTTTGGAAGTAATGAGAGAAAATAATCAGTTTAAAACATTAAAAGGTTTTGGTATCATTAAAGAAAATAAAATCCACCAAGTGTTCGGCTTGAGGGTTTAATGTACCTTATAGTAAAACAGGTATGAATAGCAAAATATCATGTCATATTGCCAATAGTTAAATTCACTAAATTAACAGATGTGTTTTTGTCAATAAAAATACCCTATTTCAGATAGTCTTATCCCCGTATAGCTTTTCACTAAATAAAGCAGGATAAATCAAAGTAATTACCTTTACATAAACACATTTCAATACTCCGAATTTAACCTACTCCTGATGGAAATAATTCATATAATCGCATCTGTATCTCCTTGGGTAAACGAAGAAGATAGCCTATCAATAACTTTGCTCCTATCAAAACATAGCTATCTCCTGAATATACTATCATTGATACTTCGTGCCTTCGGCTCTGCTGTCTTCTTATCTGCCGAAGTGTCTTCTCTGAAAAACGAAAAACGGGGCTGTCAATAGTTTTGTGTAAATTTCCATTCCGCCTTGATTATAAAAATACTTACTAACCCTCTCCCCGAAGCGAATTGAAAGCTGTGCCAATATCCTATTCCAGTTGGGTATCCTCTTTGTCCATCTCCTTGTTATCTCAATACTGCAAAGATAAAGCATCTTCAATACTGATATATAATCAGGAAAATGACTCTTAGGACTACTAACCTTACGGAACCGACTGTGAATGCTCTCTATGGCATTGGTTGTGTATATCAATTTCCTGATCTCTTCTGTGAACCGATACATAGAAGAAATTCTGTTCCAGTTCTTTTCCCATATACCTACTGCCAATGGATATTCCTTACCCCATTTGGATTTTAACTCATCAAAGGCTTTCAATGCTGATTCCTCTGTCGGTGCTTTGTATATAAATTTCATATCATTACTAAACGCTTTTATGTCCTTGTAGGATACATATCTAAGTGTGTTGCGGATCAAATGAACCACACAACCCTGATATACTGACTCCGGATATACTGCCTTTATTGCGTCTTGTATACCAGGAAGGTCATCACTGGTGATAATTAATATATCTTTAACTCCACGATTCTTAATATCTGTCAATACTGAAAGCCAGTATTTGGCACTTTCTGTCTCTGATATCCAAAGACCAAGTATGTCCTTGTTACCTTCCATGTCTATGCCCAAAACAGTGTAAACCGTCTTTTCCTTTACCCGACCATCAGAGCGAACCTTGAATCGCTGACCATCTATATATAATATGGAGTAAATCTCTTTCAATGGACGATTACGCCATTCCTCTACCTTTGGTAGTATCCTATCTGTCATATTGCTGATAGTCTGCGTTGATATTTCTGCTCCATATATATCCTCAAGATGTGATTGTATGTCTCTGACTGTCATACCTTTGGCATACATTGATATAATCTTATCTTCTATTTGAGATATATCGTTTTGATGTTTCTTAATGAACTCCGGTTTGAATTGACCATCTCTGTCTCTTGGTATATCTAATTTTATATCACCTTGAGTAGAACGAACGTTTTTGGATGAATAGCCATTTCTTGAATTTGTTGTTTCTGAACGTTGATACTTTTGATAACCAAGATATTCATCTCTTTCAACCTCTAACATCTCCTCAATTATAGCACCCATCATCTTTTTTATGAAGTCATTAAGCTGTATAATGTCTTTTATGTTGTTTTGTTTTATGAATTCTTTTATTGCTTCTCTATCATTCCAGTCTAACATATTTCCTCCTTAATGAACCTATATAAATGTTAAAGGTTGAATGTCATATAAAATGAGAGCACCTTTCTTTTGATCTTGAATTGATTTTGAATGATAAATTTTTAATCATTTTTGATTCTTGTTCTTTTTCAAAATAGATATAGAGTTGTTCTTCTTTGAGATTCCATTCAGCAAAGACAAAGAATAATTCGTTATCTTTTCCTCAATTAAAATGATTTTTCTTTGTTCATAGAATTTAGTAGATTAGAATTAATTTAGTAAGGTCGACTAACTCTAGTCTACTAATACTCTGAACAAAAATCAATTCAGGGCGCTCTCATTTCATTTGGCTAATAGCCGTTAAATGTTAATAGAAATTTATTTTATCACAGGGAGGAAATTTACACAAATAATTTTACACCACCCTACTGGTGGGTCTAAAAGCGCATATCATAGTTGGGTATTTGGATATGGATTACATATCACATGCACATCCAGTGGATTTCCTATCATGCTGGAAGTTGATACAGCTTTTGTTGATGAACAGGATGTAATGGACCGCAAAGAGAAAGACATCCTTTCAGCAAATATTGGTTATCTGATTGGCGATGATAGTTATACGAATTTTCAAAGAACTAAGGAATATGCTCGAGAAGGTTTGTTGCTTGTTACACCAGCATTGCATGCTAATGGGAAAGAAGGTCAAGCATATCATTCTCTTGGCTATATTACTGCTCCTGAGTTCTGCCTTTTTCCAACCTTAATTTTAGACCGATTAGTTAGTTAATCTTCCAGAAATCCTAAACCAGTCCAGAAGTTTTCAGGATCATTATAGCCAAGAGCAAAAAAGCAAAAATAATTTGACATGAGGGTATTTTTATGGTATACTAACATTAACAGTTAATGTTAATATACAGAGGATACAAAGATGTACAATAAAGAACAACTTGAAAGAATGATTGTAAAAGCTTGTAAGCTCTTCTATGAATCGGGAGCAAGCAAAACTCAAATAGCTGATATTTTGAATATTTCTATAACCCAAGTTAATAGATTATTGGTAGAAGCTCGCAAAAGAGGCATAGTACAAATAACTATAAATGCTCCTCGCTTTACAGAACTTGAATTTGAATTGATTAATGCCTTTCACCTAACCGATGCTCGTATTGTTCAATATAATGAAGATGAAATTTTTTTAAGGACGGAATTAGGAAAGGAAGCAGCAAACTACTTTGTTGATAAAGTGAAAGATGGAAATAAAATTGGTATAGGCAGCGGAAGAACAATGTTCGAGATGGTTAAATCTATACAAGAAAGACCAAAAGCAATATCTATTTTTCCTATTTCTGTAATTGCCCAAAGAGATACTGTTGTCAATAGTATGGATGCCAATACTCTGGTTAATACTTTATGGTTCAAGTTTATACCGGCAGCAAAAGGACACAATATCAATTTGTTCTATCCACATATGTCTATACAAAGAATTGAAAGTGAGATTAAGCATCTTTTACAAATAGATAGTTTAAGAAACATAATAGATGAAATGTCAAACCTTGATTTCTATTTTCTTAGTACAAGTTGTTTACGTAGAGATTCGGTCATCTTTTCTTTTTTACAAGAATATGGACAGAGTTTTAACAATTTAGCAAAGTCGGGAATAATAGGAGATTATTTGTTTAATACAATAAGTAGTTCCGGTGAATATATATCGTGCGGGTTGGAAAATATATTGATCACTGTGGAGTTGCATCGACTGAAAGAGGCGGTTAAAAACAAAAAGATGGTTATAGTTGTTGCTGGTGGCGATAGTAAAGTTGAGGTAATTAAAGCCGGTTTGAATGTAGGATTGTTTAATGTGTTAATCACAGATAGTAAAACAGCGCAGAAATTACTACAAATCCCTGGAAATGACCGAAGGGAGGATGTTTATGAGTCCCACCGAAATTGGTGATAGTTTCCATTATATACCTGTAAAGATGGCTAGCCGTATTTTCACTGTGAGATATTATGGAATGTCTGATTTCTTGAGGGGGGATGGCATAATAAATGCCGAGATATTCTATATCTGGGGAAATGAACACATGAAATCCCAAATAGCAATGTTAAATGAATTAAAGAAAAACGGGGTTATTTCAGATGTAAATAGTGTTTTTTTTATTAAGATTAGTAATGAACCCAATAATGAATTTATGGAGATAAGAAGATATCAAGACGATTTCATCAAGGATCTTACCGGAGAGAATGAAAAATTTTTAAAAGAACTATTATCGTTTTATTTTCTTTCAGAAACTAACAAATATGATTATTTTGAAAAATACAAGAAACACATGATCATCTACAATTATATGAAACTTGGAACTCTTGAGGAAATCTTGAATCAATAATTATGGAGATTGTATACATGTATACTCATCGCAAAAATTCGGGTTATATAGACAGACTAATTAAAGTGTCCGAGGGATTATCTTTTGTCAAATCCTGTGGAGAAATGCTTGAAAACCGAATACTTCTCCTGGGATATGAGCCCTTTCTTTTTGAAGAACTGATTAAGAAATATTTAAAGAAGAACTTTGAGCCGTAAAAGGATCACCAATACCTTTGTTTCCAATATTCTGATCACATTATTATATATGAGTAAGATTTACCTGAAGGACAAAAGGCCAAAAATAGGTATACTATCAGATATTCTAAGTATACACAATAATTAGATGGTATATTATCATCTGGAGGTAGTATTTTGCATTGGTTTAGCACAAGTGGCAACTCTATGGCAGCTCAAGCTATCTGTGAATATACCAGAATACCAGATCCCGTCAAAGCTATATTGAAGTTGTCTGGAGATTTAGTATCTAAATCTGGTAGGCTTGATCCTCCTTATGATCCCGAGCTTTATGCTACAATGCAGAATGCGGATGTGAGGCGCCTTGATTATATAAATTATGATGGTCGAATTTTCCCTTTAGGCAAAAGATACATTATTGAAATTTGCTCTAAACAGTCTGAAGAAAGACAAAACTTTTGCTGTTGCCATGAGGTCGGACATACTTTCTTTCTTTCGCTTGATAGCTTTTTATTCCGAAGGATTGCTTACAAGATCGATCATAGAGTTGATTTGTTGACGGAAATTAGTGAAGAAGAACGCTTATGTAATATAGCAGCATCTGAAATGCTCATGCCATACTCCATATTCAAGAAGATAGCTCTTGACCATAAACCAGGAATAAGGCAAATAACTTTAATAGCAAAAGAATTCAGAGTTTCATTTCTAGCTTCTATCATTAGAATATTGGAAATGGGTATATGGAAATGTATAGCAATTATATGGAACCCAGCTGAGCATCGGCGTCCCGAAACAGGATTTCGCATCAAATGGTTTGGAATATCACATGGATGGAATTACTATATGCCACTGGAAAAGGTAGAACACGAAATCGGTGGTAACGCATTGTTATTTCATTCATATCAGACAGGTAAGAGCGTTGACGCAGCTCTTAAAAACGGTTATATTATGGAATTAAAGAGACTCACATTGAATGATAACGACAAAAGTGTTTTTTCGCTGATTTATAAACTTGAGTGAAACTATTGGATATATTTCAGTTTCTTATACATAGACAAAGTTAATTGCAATGCGGAATTAACGTTTTAATCTTATTGGGAAATTTTCGGAACTTAGGCGCATGCGTAGAATAGATTTTTCAGAATTTGTTGTCAAAAAATCAAATATTTTTAGGAGGAGTAAGTATATTAAAAGTAACTTTCCCCGTTGCTTTCTAATATACTAAAAAACATGTCAAATATAATAATATTAGATTCAGGGGGGCAATATTGCCATCTTATAGGACGCAGAGTCCGTGAATTAGGAGTATATAGCGAGGTAATGCCTATAGATATCCATCCTCAAAAATTAGAGGGTGCTGCTGGACTTATAATTTCTGGTGGACCTTATAGTGTATATGATCATGGTAGTCCTCGACCACATGGGGATCTTTTTGAAATGGGAATTCCAATATTAGGAGTATGCTATGGTCATCAGATGATGGCGCGGCACTTGGGTGGCAAAGTTGCTCGTGGAACTATTAAAGAATATGGAACAGCTCAACTTAATGTCCTAAAAACTGATACAATTTTCGATGGACTTAAGGATAGGGAAACAGTATGGATGAGCCATGGTGATACTGTAAAGACCATCCCCAAAGATTTCGAGATTTTTGGTTCAACACCAAATTGCAAAATAGCCGCAATGGGTAACGTATCTAAAAAACTCTATGGTCTACAGTTTCATCCTGAGGTTGTCCACACAATCAATGGAGAGAAAATATTGAGAAATTTTGTTTTCGGTGTTTGTAATTGTAAAGATGAATGGAGTCCTGAAGATGATATTGAAAGGATAAAAGAGGATATTAGACGCAAGGCCGGAAATAAAAAAGTTTTCTTCTTAGTGAGTGGTGGAATTGATTCAACTGTTGCATTCACGCTCTGTGTCAAAGCTTTAGGCAAAGATAGGGTACTAGGACTACACATTGACACCGGATTTATGAGGAAAGACGAAAGTAATCAAATAGAGCAACTTGGGATGGATAATATTCGTATAGAAAGAGGTAGTGATTTTATTCATCTATTAGAAAAAATATCGGATCCAGAAGAAAAAAGAAAGAAAATTGGAGAGGAATTTTTACGTGTTCAAGAGGCATATTTGAAAAAAGAAGTAGGAACAGAAAGCGAAAACTGGCTTCTTGGTCAAGGCACTATCTATCCTGATACAATTGAATCGGGTGGAACTAAGAATTCTTCTCGTATAAAGACCCATCATAATAGGGTCAGTTTAATTAATGAACTTCTCAAGCAAGGGAAAGTAATTGAGCCCCTTTCCGAATTCTATAAAGATGAAGTGCGAAAACTAGCCAGAGCATTGGGGATAGATGAAAATATAATCCAAAAACATCCTTTTCCAGGACCAGGATTAGCGATTCGTTGTATATGTTCCGAGGAAGATTCTGATTTAAGCACATCAGAAGAACTATCTAATATTATAAGTCCATATAATCTTAAGGGGGTCATTGCAAAGATAATTAGAACGGTTGGGGTACAAGGAGATCATAGAAGCTACGCTTCCCTTGCTCTTTTATCTGGAAACATAAAATTTAGTAAATTAGAAGAAGTGTCTACGTCCATAACAAATAGTTTGAGTCAAGTGAACAGGGTATCATATCTAGTAACTCCTCGTTTAATTTCAAACTTAGCGACTGATTTAAGAATCAAAAAAACTCTTATGAACAAAGAACGGATAAACCTTTTAAGAGAGGCGGATGCTATTGTTAGTGATTTTGTTCAAGAATATAATTCATCTTTGCCTGATATTTGGCAGTTTCCTGTAATTTTGGTACCGTTAACCATCTCCGGCGGGGAGTCCATCGCTTTACGACCGGTCTGTTCAATAGATGGTATGACCGCCGAATATGCTAAGATTGATGGTGATTTAGTTTATAAACTAGCAAACAAATTAATGAAACTCAAGGGTATAGATGCTGTGTTATATGATATTACCAATAAACCACCAGCCACAATAGAATGGGAGTAATTGCTTCTTTTATATTCTTTGAATGAGGTGTTTGTTTATGGAGATTGTCAACTTTGAGAATTCTGGTTTGATAACAAATTTAGAAGTAGCAGAATACCTATACTCAGATTTTCCTCTGCACCATGTAGAGAAGATAGCCAAGATAGAATATATTGACATTTATATGAAATATGACGGTCCGCAACCGAGGAGTGATACTATTTCTCCATTTATTAAAAATACTCTCGGGGAATGTGAGCTAGATGAAAATACAAGTAGTTACTTGATTAGAATTTATCGTCAATCACCAGAAGGAAGTCATGACCTGGAAAAAATTAAAATAACAATAGCACATGAAGTTGCTCATGTCGTATATGCTGAATTACCCTTTGAGTCACATCAACTTTGGCTTCAATTGGATAAAAAAAATATAGCTAGAATTAAAGCTCGTCTTACAACTGAGAATAATTTCGTTGAGCATTATGTGGCATATATAAAAAACTCTAAGTATGTAAAAGAAGCCTTTTCTGATGAGTATATTTTTATGCGTGATAGAGTTTTCTGCGGAAGAGAATATTGAACTTAAATAATTGGTTAACCTATAAAGCAAAAACTATACTAACACGAATAATCTGTTTTTGTAAAAAATAAAGCTTGGACTCTAATCCTGATGGTAATATGTCCATAGGAGTTTCAGGAAAAATAGAAAGGATACTTTTCATTGTGATTTATGAGAAGTTTTACTCGAAATCTATGGTGAAGATTTTAAAGTTTTTACTCGTCGTTTTTGAAAATCTTTGGATGCAAAGAGCTTCCCCGTAGAGGAAGCTCTATTCTAAAAAACCTCTTTAAATTTGGAGAGGTACTATAGGGGTGATTATATATGACGATTTTTCTATCCACCTAACAGTATTAGCAAACAGCTGGACCTTTCAAGATCATATATAATTACCCCTTTTTATTTGAGGAGGTGATAGGAAGAATAAAAAATAGTTACTTAAAATTGAATGAAAAACCCGCAAATTGCGGGTTTTTTGGAACACACACATTAACTAAATTCGCTATTTAGACACCAATCTTGTAGAGCGAATTTACAGTCCTGTAGAAGTGGATTCAAATAATGTGATTTGTAATCGCTAAAATTCCATTAAGGCGTTTTTAAAAACAATAACCTCCTTATCTCATAAGGATTCTTTATCAGAATCACTATGAAGGGTATTTTTTAGCGATTATAAAAATGTTCCAGCGTAATTTTATTATAAAAATTACAAAAAGTCAAGAACATTTTTCCACATATTATTTGAATCCTCTTCGGGATATCCGAAGGAGGATAACAATGAAGGAGGAATTTTCAAAGCACATTAAAGTGCATAAACTTGAGCAAGTTTTTCTTTACGTTACAAGCAAATGCAACTTAAGCTGTCGAACTTGCTATGCCCAAGACTTGCATGGTACTATGATTCAAGAAGATGCTATGAGGTATCTTAAAATAGGTAGAGATTGGGGCGCATGGAAAGCTACGATTATTGGTGGAGAGCCAACTATGTATAGTAATCTGGGAAATTTAATACATCTAGCCAAGCTCATAGGATATAGCTTTGTTCGTATAAACACCAATGGTATGTTTGACAAAACTTTTCTTAATCAACCCGGAGTCGAAGACCTTGATGTGATCTGCTTTAGTGTGGACGGCCCAGTGCCTGATGTTAATGACTATATAAGACGAGGTGCCAATTTGAATACAATACTGGAAAATATGAGATATGCGCGCAACTTAGGGTATGAAGTACGTGTCAACACAACAGTGACTTCACTAAATATGAAGGAGGTATCACAGATAATTTATCTTGTTCAGGAGTTCGGAGCCTCAGAGATTAACCTCAATGTAATAATTTCAATGGGTAACGCGATTAATAATAGCTACCTCACAATACAACCAAATGAGTGGCACTTGGTTTACATGGAGATAATGAATAAGTTTAGCGATTTCAAAATTAGGATAAAAATTCCCCCAGCATTTTCAAGGCGTGAAGATCTTGGGATGCATGCCCAATGCGGACACAAATGTGTTGCGCTAGACTTTTCTAGACTATATATTACACCTGATGGAAACATATATCCCTGTATTCTATTTTTGGGGAGAAATAAACCCTTTACTCTCAAAGTCTTTAAACGTCTTACGAGAAATCAAAATTATTGCAAATTTTTGAATAGCTCAGACACACATTATCTACCGCTCTGTATTTTTTATAAAAACCGACTAAACTATGGCTATGACAGCAAAAGAGTAATAGATGTTGACCCGACTAAAGATGCTTTGCACAAGGAGGTGAGTTTAAGTTGAGAAGTATACCACAACTTAGAATTATGGTAACCACAAAATGTAACTTGCATTGCCATCATTGCCGTCCCGGAGGTGAAGGGTATTTTGAAAATCCAAACAAAATAATGACCTCTTCGGAAATAAATAAGGTGACCAAAATCTCTTCAGAAGAATTAGGAATTACTCATGTTAAATTTACTGGCGGAGAGCCGCTTCTTCGTCCTGATATTTTGCGGATTATAGAAAATACAAAGAAAATTAATCAAATAAAAGATGTGCGCCTTGTAACCAATGGAACAAAGTTAAATAGGTATGCCAATTCCTTGAAAGATGCGGGGTTAGATGCTGTTACCGTAAGCGTTGACGCTGTAAATGATGAAGTGTATAAAATGATCAGAGGTATTGGGTTGAATCATATTAAAGATGGTTTACACTTATGCAAAACAGTAGGATTGCCTGTCAGAATTAATACAGTACTAATGAAGAGCAACGCTTCTCAAGTCGAAGGTTTGATAAATCTTGCTAGTGAAGTAGGTGCAAGCCTGAAATTTATTGATCTTATGGATGTGAATAATGATCCAAAATTCTGGCAGAGAGAGTTCTATCCATTCACTGATCTGAGAAATACAATAGAACGCTTGGGAGCATTATATCAGGGATACGAGGAAGCTACTGGAGGAATTGGGGCCCCGTTGCTTCGATATATAATGCCTAACAGTTTAAATGTTTTATTACGCGATGCATTAGAAGGAGCTTTCTATACTGATTTGTGTCACATTACTTGCAAATATTACCCTTGCCAAGATGGCGTTATGTCCCTCCGGCTAACTCATGATGGTCATTTGAAGAAGTGTCTAATCCGCAACGATAACTTAGTGGACATATTGACGCCTTTAAAGAATGGGGACAATGATAAGGTACGGACACTTATTCAAGAATCGTTGAATATTTTGGCCGGTGCAAAATACTTTCCCCATGCTTGGCAACCGCGAATAATGGTATAGTCCAAATTTAGGGATATAAACAATAAAATGGCAAGAACATTTGTCGAAAAATTGACAATTGACGAACCTGAGATAGCTCCACCATATGATTTTAACTTTCAATATAACCATTACGTCATTCCACCAGAGAGACAAGAAAATGGTGCATTGGTAGAGATTATCAAGTTGAAAGAGGGAAAGATAGTAAAGGTGGAGGTTCGATCAATAGGCGTTGTGGAACATCCCAAGCTCGAATTAACAGTAAAGGCATCGAGCAAGATATCTGATCGATGCCTAACTGAAATCAAAGAACGAATCTCATGGTTACTGTGCTTAACGGATGATCATAGGTCCTTTTATGAAATGTGTAAAGGCGATCCTGTAATGCAAACAGCTATATCAGCAAATTATGGGGCAAAGGACAAGGCTCACCCATCTGTTTTTGAAGCCGTTATTGATTGTGTATGTTCACAGAATGTTGTCTTCAAGAGACTTTATGCAATGATGAATAACCTTTGCATACACTTTGGTGATAAGATAGAAATAGAAGGTAAAGTATACCAAACATTCCCGGAACCTATGCAATTAGCCAATGCTGTGCTCGATGAGATTTACTCATGTGGGGTTGGTTATCGGGCAAATTTCATAAAGAACATTGCTAAAATGGTAGCAGAGGAAAAAGTGGATTTAGAAAAAATAAAATTTATTCCTATCGCTGAAGCCAGGGAAGTGCTAATACAACTACCGGGCGTTGGACCCTATACAGCCGACTTGACTCTGATACTAGGCGGTCGAAGAAGGGATATTTTACATTTAGATCATTTTGTTCGGGAGTTTCTCTGGCAGTTTTACTTCAATGGGCAAAAGGTTTCGGACGAAGAACTACAAACATTCGCCGCCAAAAGATGGCCTGGACACCAAGCACACGCAGTTTTTTTCTTATGCATAGATACGGAGTTATTAGCAAGTGTAATCGGCAAAAACTTTCGCTCGAAATCAGGTGCAAAGATTTGTACTGCACCCCATTTTTCAAGACATTTTTTATGCCCAAAAGTTGTAGAGATTATGCCGCTGACTTCATATGTTGACTTTCATATTTTTCTTCAAACTCTTCTGGACTTATATATCCAAGCCG
>Ga0272448_1004046_pt1 | contig 16963 bp, 17 predicted proteins | sample YNPCB0191_FD_202220 | JGI IMG/M metagenome (GOLD analysis project Ga0272448, IMG submission 202220) | Hot spring sediment microbial communities from Yellowstone National Park, WY, United States - YNP-CB-019-1 | ecosystem: Environmental > Aquatic > Thermal springs > Hot (42-90C) > Sediment...
TAACTAACGTTTGGCACCGCCAAAGTGCCCAAAAAGAATTCCAGACGTTCGCATGGGCCTCTATTATTCTCTTTCGTTTGGGAGACCCGAAGTGGGACAGAAAAATCGCGATTTCTGAAAAAGTTACACCGGTGTAACTGGTCCACGCCGTTCGCCATGTCCTCCCCTCTCTTTATTTGCCGCAGGTAGCGTTTTGAACCGGGTGATCCCGAGAATTCTCGCGCCGCCAGACCAGACCGGCCATTGCCAATCGCCATGTCCCCACCATTCGTCTGGTCATAGTCTTAACTGCCATGCCCCCCTCAAAGCGGACATCCGATTCCAACACGATTCAACGTCGTTACGCCGCCAGACCGTGGCCGCGCCGTTCGCCATGTTCCTCTCACTGCTTACATAACCGCGCCAGGGACGAAATGACGGCCCAAGCGCGGGAATTCCAAGCGTTTCGTCACCAGATACATACCGGCGTTTCCGCAAGGGTGTTCCTGGCATCCGCCAGGAATGCACCCCCTCATCAGCTTAAAGGCCCTTCATCCCTCGTTCGGCGACACCAACCGTCTCCAGAGGTTAAAGGACATTTTGCCCCCCGGCAAAAGACATGAAATCGAGATTTTTTCGGGCGGCGGCCACGCGCATGACCGCAACGTTGCCCAGACACCCATATAGTCCCGCGAAAAAGGCATCCTGTGACAGGCCCCAGGACACATCGTGCCGTGACACCCATATAATGCCGCGAACGCCACGGTTTCGGACGCGCCTGCACACATATTCCTGCGCCGACGTGCGCCAGCCCGTCGCTCCCGTCAAAGACGGGAAGGGGGAAACGGCAGCATGGCACGGAACGCTGAATGTGGTAGAATGAGCTGGTTCCAAGCGAGTCTCCGGTTGGATACGGAAAGGAGAGATGTGCATTGAAGTCAGCACGACGCCGAAAAGTCGTAGTGGCCTCGGCGGGGCTGCTTGTACTTGCTGGTGTCATCGGGTGCTGTCTCCTGCTCGCTGGCTGCGTCAGCCCTGCGTACAAGAAGGATCGCATCGCGGATTTCCGGGACATCTTCACCGTCACTGCCGGATATGGCGCTGGCGTGAGAGCCCGAGTGGGACCGCTGCATGCAGGGCTTCACTTGGGAGCGGATGCTGTTGGGCTTCGTGGCGGTGAGTGGAATGTATCCAACGCCATGGGAGGCGAGGACTGGGACATTTGGGCCTGGGACTTCGATGCGCTCTTGTTCTCGAAGGAGGGGTTCCACGATTGGGGAAGCGGGGACGTCTTCGGACGCGGCAAGGAGTTCCGCGCAACAGGAGGCCCGTTGGTAATTGTCCCCAGGAGGGCCACAGATGCCCAATGCGTGAAGCCTTACTATTATTACACACAAGTGGAAGTCAGCGGCGGCCTGCTTGTTAATCTCAGGCTCGGGGTCAATCTTGGCGAGCTTCTGGATTTCTTCCTGGGCTGGTTGCGAGTAGATATCCTGAACGACGACCGAGCCGAACATCCGCTTCAGACGACGGAAGCGAACATCCGTCACGACGGATAGTTCATGTCAAGTGGAGGCCCTAGCCATGCTTTGCTTCGGGTGCATGGACGCGAAATCATGAACGGAGACCTTTCTATCCTACAGCTTGTCGGGTGCTTCTTGTGTGGGGCGCTTCCGGCCTTCGCAGCGCTCGTAGCCGTTAGTCGGACAGTGCTCAAGCGGGCCTCGCACTGGCGACACCTTCTGGTTATCGGCGGCTCTCTGCTGGTTGCTTTCCTGACATTCCTGGCCTCCACAGACCTGCTGGCTGTGAACGCAGGCGGTGGCTGGTCGAAGAGTGATCGTTTGAGATTCGCGGTTGTGATGGGCGCCATATGCGTGCTGGCAACAATGCCCCTTGTCAGTTATGCGGCGTTCTGCTTCAGAGCGATTCCGGTACGAGTGCGAAAGGGGCTCTTCCAGTTCGGGGCGTTGGAGATACAGGTCCTGGTCTTGGCAGGCGTTCTCGTCGCCCTTGTTCTCTGTTTTCCACGTGCACTCCACCATTTCACTGAACCGCGCAGTGGCACAAGCGATTGGTCGGTCTTGCAGCTTCTCTGGTGGAATGGCGGCACGTCGCAGCCGTGGAGGTGGTGGTTCGGTTTGGGCGAAAGAATCCAGATCGCACTTCTACCGTGCCTGTTCCTTTACATAGTGGGACTGTGCCAGCGGTTGGTGACCTTGCGGAAGGACGAGAAGACATCGCAGTCTCAGCAATAGGGTTGCACGATGGGCTGGCTTCATTACGGCGGCAGCGGTATCACGTCGCGATGGGTTCGTGTGTTCCTCTGCCTCGTGTTCATCGTTTGGGGCGGTGCAATCGCGTTATTCAGCTTCGAGCGGACTCCGACCCGTGTGCATGGCGAGTACATACGGGCGCTGCATGACGCTGAACAGAAAGGCCAAGCCCCGGCCACGGTGCCCAAACCGCCAGAAAGCCAGATGTGGCGGGATGGCGTGCCGGAATGGACGATTCTCGGCGTCGTTATGGCCGCAGTTGGCATAGCCGCATTGACAGAACCGCTCTGGCGGCGTCATTGCTGTTCGAACGAGCGAACCGAGAACACATCGAGAGATTTAAAGGAATGAGAATGACCATCAATCCCGTGGTGCGACGAGGTATCGTAAGCAGTCTCATCCTTGGCGTCTGCCACTTGGGCACGTTGATGGTCGTGTATCTCATCGCGGTAACCATTGCCGATAATAGTCTGCCGCCGCCGTTCGTAGAGTGGTCAAACGGGGTGATATCGACCTTTCACTGCATTGGCGCGGTGCTCAGTTTTCCGCTTCTGCTCCCGTTGGTGCTGTTGCGCAACGTGCCTTGGCCGGACGAGTTTGTGGACCTTCTCGTAGTGGCCAACAGCGCGATCTGGGGATGGGGGCTGGCATGGGCGATGCGGCGTCTGGAGGAACGGCACTTTCGCCGTGCGGCACAACGAGGCGAGGCGTGCGTATTGCATCCGCTGACCGATCCTCCGATGGCGCGGTCACGTCTTTGCGGTAACGATATTGCTTGGGTGACCGTATGGGTGGCGGTCATCGCGCTGCTAGGCCCGATACGTCAAATCTGGGGCGTAGAGATCGTGGAGGCATTTGGCGGCAATGCAACGATGATCCATCAGATCACCGACAACACATGGAGCCCCGGCGCGTATGTGGAAACGACACTCGACCTGTGCTATTACCTGTTTCCGCCGATGCTGGCGTTGGTCTCATACAGAAGGTCCACCGCGCGTGCGACCGTCGTTGCGGGGGCGTGGGTCGCCGGCCTGTTCATCAGCGGCTGGCGGCGCTAACGCGGCAGGACAGCTTGGATTATTGATTATTCGACAGCTACGATTTACTGCTGTTGGTGTAGCAGTAAGCGGGGAACTCATGAAGCCACTACTTCTCAAACGAACTGTAGGGACGCTTGGCTTGTTCTTCATCTGCTGGCTCGCTGGGTGTGTTTCGCAATCGCAAACGGTTTCCGAGCGGGACATCGCTTCTGCTGCCAAGTCGGTGCTCATAACGACGATGCCAACAGGCAATTACACGGGCATGTACGCAGAACCGGACGATCATGGTCGCATATTGACCCTGGTAGTCTACGAAGCGGGCAAGCCGGTCGCGGCATGGTCTGTGGATGAACTGGGAACGGGAAAATGGACGCAGACGATGGAACGCGGGACGGGCTGGATAAACCACTTCGATCCGGACGGTAGACCGCACTACAGTGAGCGCTTCGATAAGGGCGTATATTCGCACGGCGTACATTGATGCGGTGCATGCTTGCTGGCCTACGCCGACCGCCGCGCGATGGCATCGGCCGCCAGGATGTGCGGTTCCGGCACATCGAGGAAGACGGCCACGAACGGCGCGATGACCGTGGCGGACGGTTCAAACGAATCGAAGTTACCCCGACCATCCTTCGCTTGGAGCGGAGCGACCGGCGAAGGATGTGCTGTCGCAGTCCTGCCCGTGGGGGGACGAAGGAGAGCCGCTCTCTATTAGCTTCGCTCGTCTACGACTCAGCACGACAGTCGTGGAAACCTTCCTCTGTTGCGTCTACTTTCTGAAGGGTGAGGCAGAGCCGTCGCACTTCTACACGGGTTTCACTGAAGACCTGGACGGCCGGCTCAAGCACCACAGCTCCGGCGGGGATCCACATATGGCGAAGTATAGTCCCTGGCGCATCAAGACGGCTATCGCCTCTACGGATCGGGAACGGGTGCTTGGGTTCGAGCGGTATTTCAAATCACCTCTCACCTCGGGTCGTGCATTTGCCAGGAAGCGCCTGTAAGTTATGGCAGAAAGTCAGCCCGGAGATTTCTTGCCCCCTGCCTGTGAGTTACAATACGCTTGCTTGATGGATACGTTTCAAACTTGCGGGGCAGGCAACGGGATTGACAAAGAGAGCCGCCAGCCCGTGGAATCCTGCTTGGCGTCTGCGGCCGCCCGTCGTCATGGCGCAGCCAGGCGCCCCCAGCCTCACCCCCGCGCGGGCACGAGGCCGCGGCGGCCACCCCTTGGCCTGACGGCGTTACAGGCCAGATCTCAATTCTGATGCCCTAGTCAAGCGTTGCGACACGCTTTATTTTCCGCCCACGTTCCCGGTTAGAATACGCTACCTTCTAGTGCGGACGCCGCCGACTTCTCTTGACAGCGTGCGAGGCAGCCAACGATAATCTGGCCAAAGGACGGAACCGCGGCCAGTGCTTTCACTGCGATTCTCAACGCCAAGGAGTGCCATCGTATGTCCGGCCCATTGGTCGTTAGCAAGTCGAATCCGCGCTACTTTGCGGACTCGACCGGGCGGGTAGTGTATCTCACGGGGTCGCACACCTGGGAGAATCTGCAGGATTGTGGTATCCACGACCCGCCGCCGGCGTTCGACTTCGAAGGTTACCTGGCGATGCTGGAGCAGCACGGGCACAATTTCATCCGTCTGTGGACGTGGGAGCAGGCGGCTTGGTTCGCGAGCAGCCGGGAGAGGTACGTTATCGCGCCGCTCCCCTATCAGCGCACCGGCCCCGGAACAGCGCTAGACGGGAAACCGAAGTTCGACCTCACGAGATGGAATCCTGAGTACTTCGACCGCCTGCGTTCCCGAGTCGTTGCCGCCGGTGAGCGCGGCATCTATGTCAGCGTGATGCTCTTCCAGGGGTGGAGTATCATGAAGAAGGACCTGGGCGGCCGGAAGAAACACTTGCCCGGAAACCCGTGGCCAGGGCATCCATTCAACCGGAAAAACAACGTCAATGGAATTGACGGCGACGCGAACGGCAATGGTGAAGGCGAAGAAATCCACACCTTGACCGTGCCGGCCGTGACGAGGCTCCAAGAGGCATACATTCGGAAAGTGGTTGACACTGTGAACGATCTAGACAACGTACTCTATGAGGTGAGCAACGAGAGTCAGCCGGAGAGCAAGGACTGGCAGTACCATATCATCAACTACGTCCACCAGTACGAGGCGACGAAACCCAAGCAGCACCCGGTGGGCATGAGCGCCTTCTACGCCGGGCGCGAGGGATCAATGGATGCTCTCTACGCGAGCCCGGCGGAGTGGATCGCGCCGCAGACGGAGGGCGGGAGGTACCGATACGATTCCGACCCGCCGGCCGCCGACGGCCGCAAGGTCATCATCAGCGATACGGACCACTTCGGAATCGGCGGGGACAACAAATGGTTCTGGAAGACCTTTACCAGGGGGATGAACCCGATCTACATGGATCCGGTGACCAACCCCGGCCAGATAGCCAAAGCTCCCAGCATCGAGACCCTGGAGTCCGCGCGCCGCGCCATGGGGCAGACGCGAAGGTATGCCGAGCGGATGAGACTCGTAGCCATGTCACCCCGCGAGGAATTGGCCTCGACGCGCTACTGCCTGGCCGATGAGAATCAGGAGTACCTTGTCTATCAGCCGGAAGAGGGTGAGTTCAAAGTCCGCCTCGGCGGTTCGGCCGCCGACAGGTTCTCGCTGGTATGGTTCGATCCCACGAGCGGAAAGGAGATAGCGGGCGGAACGGTCAAAGGTGGTGGACGGGTCGAGTTCAAGTCGCCTTTCCCCGGCGCATGCGTGCTCTGGTTGAGGCGCACCGAATCCTGAACGGGCTGTCGCGGGAGTCCACGCCCGCGGCATCGCCGTTCACGCAATCTGTTCCAGCAACTGTCCTCGTGGCCGCTTCCACAGCCGGATCTTGAAAGGATAGCCCAAGGCGCCGAGTCGGTTCCGCGTGTGGACCGTGAGCAGATTCACCCCCGCATGCAACTGCCACGAGAACGCCGCTCTTAATGGTCGGCGATATCGGCCCCATCACCAAGTGGGGATGGGCATACCTCAAGGTGCACCACGCCGACGACGCGGACGACGACACGTAGCAGATCATCAAGAAACCAGTCGCGGTCTACATCGATAAGGTTTACTACGGCGCGGATTTCGCGGCGCTTGGAAGAGGAGTGGACTGATGGCCGGACTGGATAAGGTCGGGACAGGACAGAAGTTGCGGCCCAAGGCTGACACGTGGAATTCTTTCATCGACGTGACGAACTACGTCCGCCAACGCATGATGAATCGGAAGGCCTCGTCCGACCGTCTCCGGGAGGACGCCACACCCTTCAAGAATACAGCAGTGGTGGCAATCCCGATGTTTGGCATCAGCTGGCTGACAGACGCGGAGCAATTTCTTGGCCGGAATGCTCTCCTGATGTTGATCCATGAGCGGCGTCCTTATTCACAGTGCTCGCAGTGATAATGTCAGTCATCCGAGACCTTTTGTTTCCGCAAGCGTGTGTGCGAAGACTTGCGGTAGATGGGGGACAAGAAACGATTATAACACAAAGTGAATTTGCGGGATTCACATGGGAACTTTGTCGCAAATTACTCGGAAAACCAGGAGGTCAGGAACTCCGCCTGGCTGCCTTCAAAAATCGCTTCGGCCAAGTGCTCGTATCCCTTCTGATTGCCCCACGAGTAGTTGATGACCAACCGCCCCTGGTACTCGCAGAAATCTATGTCGGAGTTGTTGACGTTTACCGCTGCCAGCACTCTCTCGTGCTGCGCTTCGGTGAGGGCGGCGTTGGCGATGAATCTGTCCTCGGGCGACGCGCGAAGCACAGGGTTCAGCGGGCTGGACTCCCAGTGAATCAGGTCACGCGAACGTACTAGGCATTGCTCGTACACGTATCCGTGACACCCGGGGACCTTTGGTTCCTGGGGTGGGTCAGGCCGCCGCGCCTCAAGGTAGAAGTTGTAATACCATCCGTCTAGGTATCGCAGGCAGTGAGGCGCGGTGTAGCGGTCTTTGGCATAGTTGCACTCCGGCTGGGCGAGTTCCCAACGCCGCAGGTCACCAGAGAAGGCAAAGAAGCCGGTGAAGGGGACCCCCACCAGCTCACGGGGCTTGCCAAGTTCATACATTAGTGCATAGCGGCCTTCGGCGTGACAAAGGGATGTGTTGTAGATGGCATGTCCAGGCAGGTTGAGCGCGGTCCAAGATGTCCAGTGCTCCATGTCCTCCGACACGAAAATTTCCACACGCTCGCCACCCCACTTGTTGGTGCCGGTGACAATCAGGCGGTCCTCCTCAGCCAGGACGTTGCCCAAGTGATAGCCGTGGGCGAAGGGACTACTCGATTTGCCCGTGTCGTGCTGGATGAAGCGGAAGAAAGAAACGCCGGTCGTGTTCGCCCAGTAATTCGGTCGCACGTATTCAAACCGGTAGAGGGTGCCCCGGAAGACCACGGGTGTGGTCTCCACCATGTCCAAGTCTATGGTTCCCAGTTTCACGATTCGCGGTTTCTTCACACTGCCTCCGGTTGCTTGATGCCGATCCATAACTCGGCGGGCAAGGGTTCAGGCGTGTGCCGGCTGGAGCTGGACTTCCGCAATTGCAAGCAGGGCATCTTCCAGTGTCAGGCGGATGTTGGCATTCTGCTCCAGGCGTTCACGGGCGCGCCAGAAGAGTTCCACCATCTGGCGGATGGCCTCCGCACCCAAGCGGCGGGCAGTCCGGAGTGCGTCGGCGCGGCGCGCCGGATGATAAAGCCCCGCCACCTCTGCCTTCTCCGCAAGGATGACTAGGTCGCGGCAGTATGCTGTTGCCAGTTCCAGAAAGAGGCGCACACCATCACGTTGGCTTTCCAGTTCGCCCTCCGTTGCCCCGACGGTTGTTTGGACCTCCTCGGCAAGGGCGAAGGCCTCGGCAGGGTCCAATCTCTCCAGGCGCGGCAAGAGTTGACGGCAGAAGTCTGCTGCCCTATTCTCAAGAAGACGCAGGGCTGAACCGAGGCTGCCGCCAGATGCCGCTAACGCAAACTCAATCTCTTTACTGTCAAACTTGCCCATTCGCGTTAGCAAGTGTCGCATGTCCTCGTGTGTCAGTGGCTTGAAGCGCACTGCCTGACAGCGGGAGAGGATGGTGGGCAGGAGGCGGTCGGGGCGGGCGGTTACCAGGATGAGCACCCTGCCATGCGGTGGCTCCTCTAGCGTCTTTAGGAGAGCGTTTTGCGCCTCCGGCAGCATGCGCTCGGCGTCGCGCAGGATGAACACCTTCCAGCGTGATTCCAGTGGGGTGAGGTGGGCGGTGTGGTCAAGGACACGGATCTGGTCAATGTTGACGTAGCGCTTGCCCGGCGGACGCTCAATCAGTTCGACATCCGGATGGCTCCCCTGTGCGATACGGGAGCAGTTGCGACACTGGCCGCAGGAGTCAGCCTCCACCTGGCCGCAGAGGAGCGCGGCGGTGAAAGCAAGAGCCATACGTGTCTTGCCCACGCCGTCGGGACCGCGGAAGAGATAAGCATGCGCCACACGACGTGTCCGCAGGGCGTGTGCCAGCCATGCTGCAGCCGTCGCTTGGCCAAGGACGTCAGCAAAGGGCATTTCGGCCCTCCCCTCCCCCTACTCCTCTTCCTCGGCCTCAAAGTCCTCGTCGGTATCTGTCTCTTCCTCGTCGGTGACTTCAATAATGGCGAGGACATCGCCGACGTGGACAACGTCGTCCTCGTCCACCAGCCGCTCCACAAGGATGCCGGTGGCTGGGCAGTGGATTTCATGTGTCTCGTGATCGGTGGCGACTTCCAGGAGAACCTCGTCCTCCAAGACTAGGTCTCCCTCCTCGAAGTGCCACTCGGACACGGTGGCCTCATCCCCCTCACCCATCTCAGGGAGTTCAACTTCAATGTTCATTTTCCACTCCTATACCTGTGCCACAGGAGGCAAGCATTTTGCCCGCACCATATGAACTGCGCACAAACGACCCCGCCGCCACAGCCGAAAAGCCCATGGCGAGCGCTTCTTCCCGCCACGAATTAAACTCTTCCGGTGGCACAAAGCGTTGCACCGCCAACTGCCGCGGCGATGGCTGCAGATACTGGCCCAGCGTCAACATCGTGCAACCGACACACCGCAGGTCGCGTAGGACCTGGCGTACCTCATCACCAGTCTCGCCCAGCCCGAGCATCAGACCGGACTTGGTGGGGATGTCCGCGCATGTGCGGCGCACGCGTTCCAGGACTCGCAGCGAGCGCTCATAATCCGCTTGTGGACGAACCAGCTGATAGAGGCGAGGCACGGTTTCCATATTATGGTTATACACCACCGGCCCGGCTGCTGCCACGCTATCTACGGCTTCCAGATTGCCCCCGAAATCCGGGGTTAGCACCTCAACCGCTGCTCCTGTCTGCTGCCGGATGGCCAAGATGGTAGCGCGGAAATGCGCTGCGCCACCATCTGGCAGGTCGTCACGTGTTACCGAGGTCACGACAACGTAGCGCAGGTGCAGCCGTGCCGCTGCTTCCGCAACCCGCCGTGGCTCGTCCGGGTCTGGCGCCTGCGGTCGTTCTTGCCGCACAGCGCAAAACCGGCAACGGCGTGTACAGCAATCACCAAGGATCATAAACGTGGCCGTGCCCGCGTGATAGCATTCATGCAGGTTTGGGCATCGCGCGCTCTGACAGACGCTCGCCAAGCCCAAGTCGGCGAGCACGTCCCGCACGCGCTCTGCCTCGCCTGCCGCTGCGGGCAGCCGCTTCCTCAGCCACGGGGGGAAATGCTTCCCTACCTTTGCCTGCTCAGGCGCTGGCTTGTCGACTCGCGGCGTATCACTCATAGCGATTCTTACTGCGCTAGTCAAGAAGAAACTTTCGTCGCCGCTCGACTTCGTCAAACCCGAAGGCATCGGCGAAATGGTGGATAAGGCGCTCCTCAACCTCTGCCTCGGGCACTGCGCGACCCAGGCAGCGACGCAGGGATGTTACCTCACAGTTGCGGATGCCGCAAGGATGAATGAGTGCGAAGTGTGTCAGGTCTGGGTCAACATTAAGTGCGAATCCGTGATAGGTTACCCAGCCGCGGATTGCGACGCCGACCGCGGCGATTTTCTCACAGTTGTTGTCGGGCGTTCCCACCCATACGCCGGTGAAACCCGGCCGGCGGCGGCCGGTGACGCCGAAGTCGTCCAGCGTACGGATAATGATTTCCTCAAGACGACGCAAGTATGCGTGCACGTCTCGGCCATGGTCGCGCAGTGCAATGATGGGGTAGCCGACAATCTGGCCCGGCCCATGATAGGTCACGTCACCGCCACGGCTGCAGGCGCGCACTCGGACTCCGGCAGCGGCGAGGTGCTTAGGGCTGGCAATGATGTTGGTCGGGGAACCGCCGCGGCCAATGGTAATAACGGGCGCGTGTCGCACCAGTAGAAGGTAACCGGGCAGGGCAGGTTGTGGCCAGGGCGTTTCGGCGCACGCCAGCGTTGATTTCGTAGCACACGTACGTGCCTCTGTTGCCGAGGCGGCGGCGCGCAACTCGGCTACGCAATTCTCCTGAAATGCAACGCAGGCGTCATAGTCCACGACGCCGCATTGATAAACGATGAGCTTGGACATCGGATTACTTCGGTTCCCAACTGCCCCAACAGCATCCCACAGCCGATTATAGGCAGTATTTTCTCCCTGGGTCAAATCATGTTCGGCGCCTGTGAGCACGTTCACTCCGCAGACCGAATGTGTGCACGTGGCTGGGTATTGGCAGGGCGCGGTTCGTTACGGATGTAGGCCAGAAGAGCGACAAAGGTATTCACGACAAATCCAGCAGGTGCGCTGCATGCTGAACGGCCAGGCGTGGGCTAGTGAGAACACGGATGACCGGTGGCAGTTTCAGAGAGGAAACCGCTTCGGCCATTGAGGCCTGGGCGAGGACGATGGTGGGTGGGCGCGTTTTCTGAAAATCTTGGCGCGCAGCCAGGCGGCGCGCCAGTCTTTGCATACCCTCTGCGATGAGGCGGTTGTGCCTGGCAATATCCCCTGCAGCCCGTGCGGCAAAAGCGTTCTCGCACAACTGGGCGACAACGCGCACCCGCCGGCGCAGCCGCAGGGCGCAGGCGTGTAAAAGCGCCACCGTGGGCCGCAAGGTGGTGGATAGGGTTGCCACAACACCAATAAGGTCGCTACGGCGCACGGCCTGCATTGCCATTGGCTCGTCTACTTTGAGTACGGGGATTGTAACTAGTTCCGCTGCGGTGTCAGCGCAGGGGGAAATGGAGGAGCAAGTAAGCATGGCCGCGGCCGCCCCTGCCTCTTGTGCCGCCAAGGCCAGACGGCAGACACGCCGGCGGATGTCGGCGTCAAGATGTCCACGCGCCACAAGATCACGCATGATGCTCTCGTCAAGCAGGTTGACGACATCCGTCCTTGGCAGGAGTTCACGGCACAGGCCGTCAAAAATGGGTATCACTCCTGCCAGTGTGTGGATTAGAGCCAGTCGTTTCATTGTACTCCTCCTTGCGGCGAAGACGTGGCGGCGACACATCGTAGCGCCCCTTGCTTCGCTGAATCAAGGTGCGAGGCATTTGCATTCGCCCTCTAATGGAGTGTAAACTCTCAGGGGTTTGTGGCAGTGAGAAAGATAAAGAATCCAGGACGAAGGGAGTCTTGCCATGTTTGAAGGGTTCGGTGGGATTCTCGGCGGCTTGGCGCGAGTCCGCCGGGCACGCACGCTGCGGCAGTCGTCCTATGACATTAGCGGTCGCAACGCCGATGCTTGGCTGATTGAACCGGGTGAGACGCGTGTGCTCGCAGAAATGGATGGGCCAGGCTGTATTACGCACCTGTGGATGACGCAGTCGCCGGGTGGGGATGGCTATCGTCGCGTCCTGCTGAAGATGTTCTGGGATGGCGAGCGTAATCCGAGTGTCCTGGTGCCCCTTGGTGATTTCTTTTGCCTGGGCAACTCCATTGTAAACTCTTTTCAGAGTCTGCCCTTCACCTGTTCCACACGCAACAATTATAAGTGGGGAGCTGGGGCAGCGCTGAACTGCTACCTGCAGATGCCGTTTGCCACTCATGCGCGGATTGAGTTGACCAATGAAGGCACAGCCCCCCACCGGCAGTATTTCTATGTGGACTACGAACTTTATGAGGAGCCGTTGCCGGAAGATGTGGCGCGCCTGCATGCGCAATTTCGTCGGGAGAATCCCTGCCCCGGTTGGGGGCACGAAATCCGCGTCAACACGCCTCAGGCCAATATCGTCAACAAGGAACGCCTGGCCTGGGAGAACAACTATGTGGTCCTGAATGCTCGTGGCGTAGGCCACTATATCGGTTGCAACCTGTCGGTGGCTAACTTCCAGGGCACCTGGTGGGGGGAGGGCGATGACATGATCTGGGTGGATGGTTACAAGTGGCCACCCGACCTGCATGGCACCGGCAGCGAGGACTACTTCAATCAGGCCTGGGGCATGCAGCCCAATGCCTTTCTCTGGAACGGCTCCTCCATCCACGAGGAGCAGAGCGGCGGCTACCAAACCTCCTACGTCTTCCATCTGACCAATCCGGTACGCTTCCAACGGGAAATCAAGGTGACCATTGAACACGGTCATGGCAACCACTTGGCAAATGATTATGCTTCTGTGGCATACTGGTATCAGATAGAGCCGCACGTGCCATTCGGCATCCTGCCTGTGCAGCAGCGCCTGCCGGTGCGGCGGGAAATCGGTGGGGAGTGGCGCGCGGACAAGCGCCGGCAGACGCGAGGTCGGGCCATCAAACTCAACGCCGAAATGAGGAAAATGAAGCGAGAGTGGGCGCGACTCCAGGCGCGGAAATAGACGTGCTGCGAGGAGCAGCGGTGGGTGTGCTAGACAGGATTAGAGAGCGGAGGAGGAGTGGCGATGGCGTCAATGTGGGTAATGGGTCTGATGGTTTTGTCAACGGCCGGGGCCGCCATGGCGGGGGGTGAAGTGGACCTGCGGGCGGCGGTGGAGCAAGCGCCGCTATTGCACGTAGAAGAAGTGTGTGCGCCTATCCGCACGACCCGCGGGGGGCAGCCCGAACTGGTCCCGAATCCGGATGGCCAGACCTATGACCTTCTCCTGCGGTATTTCTGCCAATACTGGGGTCCGCACACGACTGTCATCATTGACTTGGCCACCGGTGAGGTCAAGAAGCACTTGATTGAGAATGCGCTCTTCGGCTGGGGAACGTTAGGGCCAGATGGGAAGGCGTATCAACACCTTATAATGAAAGGTGGGGTATTCATCCTGCGCTATGACCCCGCAAAGAATGATTTTGAATTCCTGCCCGATAAAGCACCGGTGGGCGGCGAGGTAATGCCTATGACTGTTGGCACCGATGGGATGATCTACGGGGGTGGCAGCCGTGAGAGCAAGGCCTGTTCCTATCAACTTGACCCGGCAACAGGCCGCATCACGAAGGACTATGGCACGATGGGGCCGTCGCACGCGCCGAATGCCTGCTGGGGTTACAGCATTGCCGCCGACGATGACTACGTCTACATGGCGAGCGGCAAGATTCCGTGGTACATTGTGGCCCTCAGCAAGAAGACTGGTAAGGATGAGGTTCTGCACACGATGGATGACCCGCGCGGCCATGTCACGGTCAGCCAGCAACGCTATGGCTGCACCGCCACTTCCCAGGGGCATGGCAAGATCGAACGCTTCTGGTTGTATCAGGGCAAGGCTATCCCCATGACTGACCCCAAAGAGAAGCCTCCCTGGCCGCAACCTGAGAAGGTTGAGCCATGGGTTAAGTTGCCGCCACGTCCGGAGTTGGGGCTGGCCGGCGCGGTGCCGAAGGCAGATGGAAAGGTGCGCATCTGGTATTGTAACCCCGGAGCCCAAGCGGTAGCGCCGAAGGCAGCGCTCCCTGATGCCAAGCCGCAAGACCTCGGCTGGAAGTGCATTGACTTTGAGGTGCCTACGTTCCCTTCCTCGGTTTTGGAAATCCTGCGACTGGACGACGGCCGCATTCTGGGCGCGGGTGAATCATACACCGGCAATTTCATCTACGACCCGGCAACGAACACCGCTGTCCATACAGGTCCACTTGGCTTGAGCCAGTATTGCATGGTTCTCCATGAGGGCAAGGTGTATATGAGTGGCTATCCAAGCAGTGCGCTCTACTGCTTTGACCCCACACGGTCATCCACTCTCCACACCGCTGCCAGCCCGACCGCCAAGCCGCTGCCGGTAGAACACAAGGACAGCAACCCGCGGCTGCTGACGTATCTGGCGCATGCTGGTTCGGGCTGTCACAAGATGTGGACGGCTGCCGTCGGCGGCGACGGCAAGGTCTATTTCGGCGGCCGTTGGTATCGCAATGGCGAAGGCGGGGGACTGGGCTGGTGGGACCCGAAGGCAGAAAAGGGCGGTGGGATATCCCAGCCCTTCGCCAATTACCAGATAAACTACATCTGTTCGGCGGCGCAGGGGCGCTATATCGTCATTTCCACTAACTGCGTGCGTGATCAGGCAACGAACACGCCGGCTCCTGAAACCGCGCGGCTTTTTGTGTTAGATACGATGCGCATGGAGATTGTCCGGCACATAGAACCAGTGCCAAAGGCAGCCTTCACTGGTGCGATTGCCGACGCGGGAGATGGTTGCATCCTCGGCATTACCTTTGATCCGGAAGAGCGCGCCAAGGCCCCCCCGAAGGACGAGAACGGCAACGGGCCCTCCTACGGCACCTTTGACCAGAGCAGCATCCTCTACAAGGTGAACGTGGAGACGGGGGCAGTGGTGTGGACGAAGCGTCTGCCTTATCCGGTGGGTTTTCGCAGCAACGAGAATGCCGACGGGCACGACGGCTTTGATTTTCTCCCCGGCCCGGATGGCAAGATTTGGACCTATACCGGTGCGCGCTTTGTGCCCTGCAATCCGGAGAAAAAGTGGCACTATGCTTATCTCAACCCCGTCCTAGTGCGTATTGATCCACGGGACGGTGCGATTGAGGTGGTGGGGAGGCTCAGCCACGGCGGAAGACTGGCATTTGTGGGCCGCGACCTCTATCTTTCTGGCGGGTGCAAGTACCTGGAGGGGAAGAACGAAATCCTGCGCCGCATCCGCGGGGTGGTGCCACTGCCTCCGCGGTAGGTGACGGCAGATGTTGCCTGACCGCAGGTGCTAGGTCTTCCAGAGTGATATCTCTATGCCCGCAGCAACTCCGAATTCACGTCCATAAGTTCGGCCAAGTGGACGATGCGCCCCTGTTCACGGGCAATTTCGGCTGCGCATCCAACCGCAAGTGACCATACTCCGTCCACTGCCCCCGCTAGCGGCCGCTCGCCGAGTAAGATGCTGCGCAAAAACGCATCCACTAGGTTGGGGTCGCTGCCGCCGTGGCCGCCCGCAGCGCTGCGTACCTGATAAACCACACGATTTTGCGTCCAGCGCGGATATAAGGTAATCGTGTGCTCGTGCAGGTCGGCCTCCAAGTGGCCGCGGTCGCCGATGACGACATATTGCCGGTTGTCGCGCGCAGTGACGAAGACCTCAGAGTGAAAGGCACGCGAGCCATTGTCAAACTCAACAATGGCCATGGCATTGTCGTGCGTGTCCTTGTCCGAGGCGAAGATACACAAATCCTTGTGGTAGCTGTCCACTCGTGCCGTCTCCTCGTCAAAGAGTGCCTGCTTGCCGTCCTTCTCGCCATAGAGGCTGGGCCACGCCTTGTCGGGACACTTATAGGCACAGGCGCAGGCCTGACAGTAGGGGCCCACCTTTTCGCCCGGCTTCAGGTCAAAGGGCAGGTGTTCAAGGTTCAGGGCGTTGACTGCTGCGGATGCTGCTACCCAGCGCGGCTTTGCCGGTTGATTGACCCAGTTGACCACATCAAAGTCGTGGGTACCCTTGTGGACAAACAGACCGCCTGAAAACTTCTTGAGGCGGTTCCAGCGCGCCATATACGAGCGCCCTCCATTGTAGTATTCCACCGAGGTCAGGTAGAACGGTGTGCCGACTACTCGCTCCTCCTGCACAAGGCGATGCATCTCGCGCACAACCACATGATGGCGGAGGTTGAAACCCATGTAGAGGACGCGGTCGTGTTGACGGGCGGCGGCGAGTATGGCAAGCCCGTCGGCAACCGTAGTGGCAATGGGCTTTTCCAGGAGGAGATGCTTGCCGGCAGCGAAGGCGAGCAGAGCCTGCTCCTTGTGCTGATAATCAGGCGTGGCAATAATGAGCGCATCCACATCCGATTTCTCTAGCAAATTCTCCAGGTTTGTGTGGATTTGCAGCGGGATGCCGAGATTCGCCTGTACGCGGCGGGCACGTTCCGTGTTGGGGTCTGCAATAGCGATGAGGGAAGTGCGTGGGTTGCCCACGGCCATGCGCGCAAAGCTATACCCGCGACCTCCTAGGCCCACAATGCCAAGTCTGACCTTGTCCACCGGCGATTGCTCCTCTACGAGAAATTGTCCGATTCTAATAATACGTCGGGCGCACCGCAGTGCGCCCATCATGCCAACTGAGTCTTTGCCACCTGTAATGTTAGAATACCTTATTGCTGCAAAATTAGCAACGGCTTTATCCCGCCGGGTAGTGTATCCTTTCTTGTGTAAATTGCGGGGGAAGGAAGGAGGGCGTATCCTCCGGGATGTTTGTGAGGATGTCTTTTTTGGAGGGCACGCCCATGCGGTCGGTGCGAGTGCGCGCTGAGGA
>Ga0272448_1004050_pt1 | contig 16958 bp, 9 predicted proteins | sample YNPCB0191_FD_202220 | JGI IMG/M metagenome (GOLD analysis project Ga0272448, IMG submission 202220) | Hot spring sediment microbial communities from Yellowstone National Park, WY, United States - YNP-CB-019-1 | ecosystem: Environmental > Aquatic > Thermal springs > Hot (42-90C) > Sediment...
ATCATCCAAAGAACGAGGAGTAACTGATGAGCGACAGACTGACACGCCGGGCGTTTCTGAGTCACTCCGGCAAGACCGCCGCCGGTATCGCGGCGGGATTGAGCGCGAGCACCCTGCTTCGGGACGCTCGCGGCGCGGAGGCCAACGAGAAGTTTCAGATTGCGCTGATCGGCTGCGGCGGCATGGGCCGGTACAAGCTGGGCAACTTCATGGACAGCAAGCTGTGCGACGTGGTGGCCGTCTGCGATGTGGACGAAAGCCACGCGGCAGGAGCGGCCGAGGACGTGAAGAAGAAGCTCGGCACCACACCCAGGCAGGTGAAGGACTATCGTAACGTCTGCGACATGAAGGAGATCGACATCGTGATCGTCGCCACGCCGGACCACTGGCACGCGATCCCGATGCTGACGGCCGTGGCGGCGGGCAAGGATGTCTACTGCGAGAAACCGTGCTGCCACAACATCAAGGAAGGCCGCGCGATGGTCGATGCGGCGAAGAAACACAAGCGGGTCGTCCAGGTGGGTACGCACCAGCGGAGCATTCCGCACATCCAGCAGGCGCGCGACTTTGTCCGGGCGGGCAAGCTGGGGACGGTCAGCATGACGCAGACGTTCACATACGGCAACGAGTCGCCGGACGGCATGGGCCAGCCGAAGGCGGAACCGGTACCGCCGGGCGTGGATTATGACATGTGGCTCGGGCCGGCCCCGGTGCATGAGTTCAACCGCCATCGTTTCCACGGTAGCTGGCGATGGTTCTTCGACTACGCGGCGGGGATGGTCGGCGACTGGAACGTCCATCTGCAGGACATCATCATGTGGACGATGGGCGTGACGGCGCCGGTTTCCGTTTCGACCTCGGGCGGCAAGCTCATCCTCACCGATGACCGCGATACGCCGGACGTCATGCAGGCGGTGTACGAGTTCGGTCCCTGTGCCAACGCCCCCAAGGGCTTCGTGCACACCTACACGATGCGGAAAGTCAGCGGGAAGCCGTGGGATGCCGGCGGCTACGGCATGGACTTCAACGCAACCAACGGGCTTCTGCACCTGACGCGGGACCAGTGGCGGATCGAGGCCGACCGCGAGAACTGGAGCAAGCCGGATTCGCCGTTCCGCATCGAGGGGTTCAAGAAGGACTTTCCCGGGGCGGACGGCAACGCGCATCTGGCTCACGTGATGAACTTCCTCGAGTGCGTCCGGTCTCGCGGGACGCCGATCGCGTCGATCGAGTCGCATTTCAACACGGTGGCGGCGTGTCACCTGGCGAACGTGTCGCTGCGGGTAGGGCGGAAGATCTTCTGGGATGCCCGGAAGGAGCAGTGCTTCAAGGACCGCGAGTTGACCATTCCGGACGCGGAGGCGAACCAACTGCTCACCCGTGAGTATCGCAAGGGTTACGAACTGCCGGTCGCCTGACGGGCGGATCGGCAGCGGACCCGGCCGGAAGCAAGGATTCTTCGCATGCCGGCGCGGGCCAGCGAGAGAGACCCTCGCAGATAACGAAGGCCGTGCGGCATCGATCCGGGTGCCCCGGCCTTCTTCTTGTTCAGAGACGAAGGCCGAGACACGCGAAGCGAGGGGCTTCGCACTGCGCCGGCACACGGCGGTCTGCCGGCAGGGGCTGAACCGGCTTGTTCTGCCGACTTTCCGCCGGCTACTGCGATGATTGACGCGAGCGGAGGGACCGAAGATGATACGGGTGGCCCGGGTAACGGCATGGACACCGGGTCAGGACGGGCCGCGCTCGCCGGATCGCGTACTTCCGGCCGAAAAGCGGGCCGGCATGGGCGGCGCAGATCCGCGAGGCCGCGGCAATCGACAGCGGGTGAAGGGACTCGGACCCTCAACATTCAGGATGGAAACCTGATGCTCTACCAATTGAGCTACACCCGCGATACACGGGCGATCTTACCCGCGAGCGGCGTGGTCGTGCAACCTGAACCGGTGGCGGGATCGCAGAGCCGTGGTCGAAGATCCCGCAGGCCCGGAGAGGCTCGGGCCGGTCATCTGGCCTTTTCGCGGGGATCCGGCATACTGTTGTACGGGCACGAGGCTCGCGCTCGCGGCGTAACGAACATCACGGACACAAAGGCGTAGAATCACGGTATGGCTCACGACCATCTGAAGGCATCGATCGAGAAACAGACCGGACGGGCCGGCGTGCTGCTCATCGCAACACTGATGGGCGGTGTATTGGTGCTCAATTCTTTCGTGGCAGAATGGATATTTGCCGAACCAGGCGAGTATCCCGGCAAGCTGAACCCGTATGCGGCGTTTCTGGCCCTGGCGGGGGCTATCCTGCTGGGCGCGCCCCTGGTGTGGCATGCGCTCAAGCACCTGTTTCAGGGCCATATGCACATGGATGAGCTGGTGGCAATGGCCATCGGCGCTGCCATCGCGATCGGCAAGTACCAGGAAGCGGGCGTCATCGCGTTTTTCATGATCCTTTCGAACCTGATCGAGACGCGGACGGCGTTGGGGGCGCGGGCGTCGATCGAGTCGCTGATCCGGCTGACCCCGACGTGGGCTCATCGGCTGCTGCCGGACGGGCGCGAGGAGGAGGTAGAGGCGAAGGAACTCCACCCCGGGGAGATCATTCGGGTCCGGCCGGGCGACAACATTCCGGCGGACGGCGAGATCGTGGCGGGGGAGACCATCATCAATCAGTCGAACATCACCGGCGAGTCGATGCCGGTGGAGAAGAAGGTCGGCGAGGAGGTGTACAGCGGCACGAGCAACCTCACCGGCTCGATCGACGTACGCGTGACGAAGGCGGGGGCGGACACGACCCTGGGTCGCGTTCAGAAGCTGATCGTGCAGGCCGAGGCGACGCGAATCCCGCTCATGCGGATCATCGACCGCTACGCGGGCTGGTATACGCCGACGATTCTCATGCTGGCGGCGATCGTGCTGTTCTTCACGAAGGACATGAACCGGGCCATCGCCATGCTGGTGGTGGCGTGCCCGTGTGCGCTGGTGCTGGCCACGCCGACGGCGATGGTGGCGTCGCTGTCGTGCGCGGCCCGGCTGGGCATCCTGATCAAGAACGTGGTGAACCTGGAGTTCGCGCGGAACCTGACCGCCGTCGTGCTCGACAAGACCGGTACGCTGACGACCGGACAGTTGTCCGTGACGCGGATGATGCCTGCGCCCGGCGTAGACGGCGCGACGCTGCTCCGGGCGGCGGCGTCGGCCGAACAGCTCAGCAAGCATCCGGTCGCGCGGGCGATGGTGGAAGTGGCGGAACAGGCGCGCCTGCGGCTGAACCGCCCGGAGCAATTCGAGGAGGTCGCCGGCCGCGGCGTCGTAGCTCGCGTGGACGGCAGCGAGGTTCTCGTGGGCCGGGCGTCCTGGCTGAAGGAACGCGGGGCCGACATGAGCATCCTGTCGAACCCCGAGTTTCAGGAACCGGAGGGGCTCAGCACGCTTTACGTGGTCAAAGACGGGCGGTGCCTGGGCTGGGTGGGGCTTGAGGACCGCACGCGGCCCGAGGCCCGCTCGGCGATCGACGAGCTGCGTGAGCTGGGCGTACGGGTGCTGACGATGGTCACGGGCGACCGCTGGTCGGTGGCACGGCGGGTCGGGCGCGAGATGGGCTGCACGGACGTTCAGGCGGAGGTGCTGCCGGACCAGAAGCTGGAGCTGGTGGACCGGCTCAAGCAGGCGGGGCACCGCGTCGCGGTGGTTGGCGACGGCGTAAACGATGCCCCGGCGCTGGCGGCGGGGCATCTGGGCATCGCGATGGGGGCGGCGGGAAGCGACGTGGCGATCAACTCGGCGAGCATCGCCCTGATGAACAACGACCTTCGGCGGTTGCCGTTTCTCGTCCGGCTGTCGCGGGCCAGCACGAGGGTGATCTGGCAGAACCTCCTGTTTGGCGTGGCCTACATCGTCGTGCTTGAGGTGCTGGCCGCACTGGGATACCTGCCGGCGATGCTGGCGGCCGTGCTCCACACGGTGGCCAGCGCGCTGGTGATTTTCAACTCGGCCAGGCTCGTGCGGTTCGGCGAGCACCTGGAATCGACGCCGGCGGTGGCGGCCCGGCCCGGGACGCGTCCGGCCCGTCCGGCCGCGGGGGACGAGGGCATCGCCGCTCCGGTTCCGGCATGAGCGTTATCGCCGATCCTGCTATCGGGCGGGTCCGAACGTCTGCTCGCTCGCCTGGGCGCGGGTGCTGGTGATCGGCAGGCTGACGCGTATGAGCGTTCCTTCCGAGGGCCTGCTTTCGACGCTGATTCTGCCCTGATGCTCCTCGACGATCTTCCTGGCGACGGCGAGGCCGAGCCCCGTGCCGCCCTGGCCTTTCGTGGAGTGGAAAGGCTCGAAGAGTTTCGCGGCGATGGCCGGATCGATTCCCGGGCCGTTGTCCGAGACGTTGATGCACGCGCGGCTGTTCTCGCCGTCGAAGCGCGTCTCGACGTTGACCAGCCCTTTCTCGGCGGGGGCGGCGTCCACGGCGTTGATGACGAGGTTGAGCACGACCTGATGGATGCCGTCCACGTCGATCGGGATGGCCGGGAAGGACTCGTCGTAATCGGTCATCAGGATGACGGACTTTTCGTCGGCCCTGCGCTGGGCGAGCGAGACGGCGTCGGCCACGACCGTGTTGATCTGGGCGTATTCGAGCCTCGGCTCACGCGGCTTGCTGAAGGCGAGCATGTTCATCGTGAGGTGCATGATCTTGTCGAGGTTCCGCTCGGTGATGCCCCAGCCCTTGCTCACGGTGTCGAGCTGATGCTGCTGGAGGCCCTTCTCCACGAGCTCGGATCCGTTGCGAAGCCCCTGAAGGATGTTCTTGATCGAGTGAGAGAGGTACGCGACGGTCTCGCCCATCGCGGCGAGTCTGGCGGTCTGCATGCGCGACTGCACGAGCCGGGCGTTCTGGATGGCCAGGCCCGTCATGTGCCCGATGGCGGTGATGAGGCGCAGTTGTTCCTGCGTGTACACATGGGCGGATACGGACGAATCCACGTGAATGACGCCGAGCAGTTCGTCACGCACGAGGATCGGCGCGCAGATGACCGAGACGAGCCCGAAGTCGGTGATGCTGCCTCCCTTCTCGTCCGCCGTGAAGCGCTTGTCGGTCATGGCGTTGGTGCAGAGCACGCCTTCCTTCTTCTCGACGACCATGTTGATGATCCGCCGGGATGTCGTGATGCGGTCGGGCTCGCCCCTGGGCTTGTGGCGGTATCGGACGACGCAGGGAATCAGGTCTTCGCCGGGCGGCTCGCGCATCAGGATGAACGCCCGATCCACCTGGACCTGTTCGAAGATGATGTCCATCACGCGTTCGAGGAGCTGATCCGGCGAGATCACCGCGCCGATGACCTCCGACAGCTCGTACATGACCTTCCATGCACGGGCGCCCTCGGCCATCTCCGGGGCGGCGATGATCACGCTCTCCTCGCTCGCCGGGATGCTCGAGAGAATGGCGGAGTCCAGGTTCCGGCTGCTTGCGTCGAGGTCGACGAGGTCGCGCGGGATGTGCGCGCCGCTGAGCTTCTCGGCCGAATCTTCGCCCCCGTACACGATCAGGGTCGAGCCCATCTTGATCTGATCGCCGTGCTTGAGGCGGATCGGCTTCTCGACGCGGACGCCGTTCACATACGTGCCATTGGCGCTCTGAAGGTCCCGAATGACCCAGAATCCGTTCTCGGGGCGCAGCTCGGCGTGGCGCCGCGAAATCGTCCGGTCGGTCAGCGGGATCTGGTCGCTCTCCCGACCCAGGATCGCGGGCTCGTCACTGGTCTGAAACGAGTGCCCCTTGTCGGGGCCTTGCAGCACATAAAGCGTCGCCACACCATGACCCTCGACGTGACAGGAGATCCACCTCGGCGAACCACAAAGCGGGCCGGCGGCGACCGCGGCTCGCGGTGAGGAAATGGATCCGGCGTCTTACGCAACGCTCCCTTCACGCGGTGATGCGCACACGGCAATCGGATTCTATGAGCGCGGTGGGGCGGCGTCAACGACGCGGCCACCCGCATTCCCGCCCCGCGGCGTGCATGCCCGTCACACGCCGTTGCACCCTTCTTTGTACGCCATAAAGCGGCGGCGGTTTCACCAGAATGAGCCCTATGATGCCCGGGCGCGGGCTGGCAGCGCCGGAAGGGCCTCGCCGGACAACGCGGAGAGAAGCGGACCTTCCGAAGGCGCTGGAGACGCATCGGCGGCGCTGTCTGCACAGTGGCCCGGGGGCGGGCAGCCTGTCGGTCGCGGTGGCAGGCAGGCGGCATGGCGGCGGTCGGGGTTCGCCGGCCGGCGTCGTCAGCCGCCCGGAGAACACGGTGCGGCGGATGGTTGCGTCGCGGCGGCCAGCACGCCTTCGACGGCTTCCACGACAACGCCCGGCTGAATTGCCTGCATGCACCAGGCTTCGTGATCGCACCACATCCCCTCGAAGGCCGTGAACATGTACAGACAGGGGCTGCACGGATAATCGGCGTAGACGGTCCTGTGAGCGGGTGTTCTCGGGGCGTAGAAGTCGGGCCGCCCCGGCCCCCAGAGGGAGACGACCGGAACGCCCTCCGAGGCCGCCAGATGCATGGGGCCGGAGTCGTTGGTTACATAAGCGCTCAGCAGCGGCAGAGCGGCGATGAACTCGTCGAGTGACCAGGAGCCTGCCGAGACGATGATGCGGTCATGCACGGCCGGCGGGACATGGACCCGGAGCGATTCGACATATTCCTTTTCGTCCGGCGAGCCGGTGAGAAGAACGCGGAGGTCCGGTCGCCGGTCAAGCAGGGCATGGATAAGGACGGCGAAGCGCTCCAAGGGCCATCGCCGTTCGAGCGACATGTCGCCGGCGTTGACGTTAACTCCGAGCAGCGGCGTACCGGGCGACCATCCGCGCTCGCGAAGGAACCGTTCGACGGACTCGCGGGCGGCTTCGCCCGGATCGATGCGGCTCAACTGCGTGTCCGCGATTGTTACGCCGATCCGGGCGGCCATCTGCTGATAGACGTCGGTGATGTGGCGGTAGTAGTTGAAATACACGGGGTGCGTGACCAGCGTGTACCGCCAGAAGTCGTTCAGGTGGAAGCCGACCCGGATGTGCGCGCCGCTCAGGAACGCCATCAGCGTGGAGAACTTGCTGAAGAACTCGAGATCGAGCACGGCCTCCACGCGGTGCCGCCGCAGCCAGACGATCTGCCTCAGCGTGTCGATCACGAAGTGTCGCGGTGCGTCGGTGCGGATGATCCGCAGCTCGTCGCAGAGGCGGAGGCGGCGGAGCAGGCCCGCGTTGGTCTGGAATGTCACGAAGGCCAGTCGGGCGGAAGGATACTGCTGCCGGATGGCCCGCAGCAGTGGCGTCGCCTGCATGATGCTGCCGAGGCCGAAGAACTTGAGCACAACAAGCGTGCCGTGACCGGAGATCTCGCGTCGCCGTTTCGGAAGGATGCGCCGCACCACCCATACCAGGATTGCCAGAAGGAAGCACAGCGGCAGGCCGACCCAGTGGTCGATCCAGCGCATGACCGCGATCTTCGTAATGCCGGGCCGTTTCGCGGTTCGGCGGGCGGTATGGGCCGCGGGTGCGCCTCCGGCCGGCGCGAAGGGAGCTGTCTGGGGCGCATGACTCAAGCGCGGCGACTCCGGCTGACTGAGCGAAAACCCATGTCCGGCGGCATCGTTCGCAGTGTACCCGCCCGGCGATGGCGCGGCAACGGAACGCTGGCGGTGGACTCCCGGCGGGGATCCGTCAGCGGGCCGGGCCGAAGTCGCGCAGGCTCGGGAAGCCGAAGCGGTCGAACATCTGGCGGAGGGTCGGTACGAGTGGGTCCATCCGGAAGACGATCAGTTTCCTGTCCATCATGACGATCGGGCAGAACGAACGATCGCTGCGGCCCCGGGGCGCGGCCTCGCGGAGAATCGCGGTACACTCCGAAGCGGCCGTCGGCCTGCGGTACTGCGGGCCCAGGGCGAGGAGCCGCAGCAGCGGATCGCCCGCTGCGAGTTTTTCCGGGTCGATCTCACCGGTGTCGTACACGTAATGCATCGACGGCAGGCGGTCGCCGTACAACTCCCGGAGATGATTGAACCGGGTTTCGATGAAGAAGCGGGCGTTTTTCGGATCGTTCGGGGGGTAGGGGTAGAACGTGGCGCAGTAGACCGGCCGCTCCGCGAAGACCCGCATGGGGGCCACCAGGCTGTTGGTGAAGATGACCGCCCCTGGGGGCACGACCTGTTGAAGCGGCGCGTACTCGCGAGAGACCTGACGGCCCATGTCGCTGCGCTGACGCGGGTCGTAGAAATCGGCGGTCCAGTGCAGACGCAGGTTGCAGATCGTGCCATCGACGTGGGGGCACAGCAGGGCGACGGCCAGAATTGCCGGGAGGATCTGCGCCGCCGCATCCGATCCTGACGACCGGATCATCCGCCAGGATCGCACCCACACCAGCGCCATCAGCAGGGAGTACGCCGCCAGGGCGTGCCGCAGCACGTGCGGATGCACGGAGCTGTGTTGCATCATCGTCAGCCACCAGGCCGGCGATGCGACGGTCAGCGCAACCAGCAGACGTTCGTCCGGCGTCCACTGAGATACGCGCCAGGGCGCCCGTCGGCCTTGTGCCAACACGGCGACGATCATCGCCACTGCGGCCGCGAAGGGGATGCCGTAGAACTTGTAGAAACGCAGCGCCTCATAAGCGGGGTAGCCCTTGAGCGAGAGGCCCTCGGGCGTGTCTTCGGCAATGTCAAACCCGATCGTCCGCCGGTACAGGTGATCGACAAAACCGAGGGCGTGGCGGCCGTCGGATGCCGACGCTACGTTCGCCCGGGCGAAGGCCGCCCGTCGCTGGGCCGACTGGAGGGCCACGGCCAGCACCAGCGGCAGTATCAGCAGGAGCAGCCGGCTCCGGCGGATCGGGCACGTGAAGAGCAGGGCATACGCGGCCGTGAACAGCAGGATCCACAGATGGTACTCCCACGTAAAGAGTGCCATCAGGAATACGAGGGCACCCATCAGCAGGAGCCAGCGCCGCCGGTGCCGGGTGTGCGGCGCGAGTGCCCGGACGAGGCAGTGTACGGCCAGCGCGCAGAGCAGGAAGGCGTAGGCGTGAAAGTGCAGGTTGTCCGCGTAGGCGAGAAACCCCCAGGATGTCGCCATTGTGATGGCACCCACGGCGGCCACCGCGGGCCCGGCGAAGCGCTCGAACAGGCCGAACCATACGAGCACCGCCAGCAACGAGCAGGCCGCCGGCAGAAGCCGGTACAGACGCTCCGATGTGACGCCCGCAATCTGCCAGAGTCCGTTGATGAGGTTGCTTGCCGGGGGATAGTTCGTGTAGAGGAAGAACGGGTCCGGCGGGTTCCGATCGGTGACGACCTGGTGCTGGGCGACGCCGTAGTTGGCGAAGAGGCCCAGGCGGGCGTAGTTGCGTCCCGACACGATCACGTTCGAATCGCTCCAGGAGTCCATGCGGACGCCGACGGGATCGCCTCCTCGTTGTACGAGGAAGGCGGCCACGGCCAGCAGGACGATCGCCAGCAGGAGCCTCGCGCGACGCCCGGGGGCGGTCCGCCGTGGCGGTTGCGCGCCCTCTTCTCCGGCGGAGGGGGGCATGGGCTCGCCGGATTGCACGGGTCGCATCGTCGCCATCGCGATGCACCCGATGAGGATCACGATCGTGAGGATGATCTGCGGCGGGGTCCAGAGAGAGGTGAGCTCGTTGGGCATTCGGCGGTCAGTATCTGGAAAAGACAGAGCGACCCGCCGACAATGCTACAGACCGTCCGGATGATTGGCAACAGGTCCGCGTGAAGCGTCGATACCTGCGGAGCGGTTGTGGTCGAGCGAGCGTGTCCGGTATGCGGGGGCTGTGAGCCGCGGACTTTCTGCGAGCGGGACGGCGTGCGCTTCGTACGGTGCGGTGCCTGCCGGAGCCTGTACCAGGCGGCAGAGCCCGACCGGGCGCGGCTCGCGGAGATATATGCGCGGGATTATCACCGGCTTCGCGGGCACAGCGGCAATCCGGCCATCGAGGCGGTCAAGCAGGCGACGATGCGCGCCTACCTGGCGCGGCTCGAGAAGTTGCGACCGCCGGGGCGCCGGCTTCTGGAGGCAGGCTGTTCGGCCGGTGCGGGTCTTGCGGCGGCGGCGGCCGCGGGGTGGCAGGCTGAGGGGGTGGAACCGGCGGGCGACGCCGCCGAGATCGCCCGGCGGCGATCGGGCGTGCGGGCTGTTTACCAGGGGAGGCTGGAGGATGCGCCGTTGCCCGCGCAGGGCTACGACGTGATCGTATTGTTCGACGTGATTGAACACATCGATCCGCCGCACGGTACATTGACGGCGATCCACCGCCTGTTGCGGCCGGGCGGGCTTGTGCTGATTGTCACGCCGGACGCGACGAGTCTGAGCGCCCGATGGTTTCGCAGCCGGTGGCCGCACCTGTTCGCCGAGCACGTCATCCTGTTCAGCCGCGGCGGTCTGAGGCGGATCCTGGAGGCCGCGGGCTTCCGGGTGGAACGGCAGGGATTCGCCTGGAAGCGGGTGAACCTCGACATGCTCGTACACCATGCGGAGATTCATCCGCACGTCCTGTCGGGTTCCGTGATCAAAATGGCCGGACGGATCGCACCGCGCTTCCTGCGGGGAGCGATGGTCCCGTTCAACATCGGCGAGTTCTACGTGGCAGCGCGGCGGATCTGAGGTTCTTGTCGGCAGGCGAGCCGGCATGCGAGAGGCCCGCGCTGCGGCGCGGCGGCGGCAAGAGGCCGCCCCGGGGTATGTTGGGTGTCCCGATCGGGCGGAGGAGGGCGTCTTGTGTTGACCGGCAATTCGGCACGCGATACGGTGGCGATCGCATTCGTGACAACGCAGCCGGTTGGAGGATCCGCGGGAAGGGTTCCGCTGCGTCGTTCGACGGCATCACGGTGCGTGTGCGCGTCGCTGATAACGCGCCGCAGTTGCGGCGACCGGGTCGGGTTTGAATGAAGACGTGGCTACGAAGCGTGCGGGCGGTTGCGTTTCCCCCATGCGGTCGCGTCCGTCGGGTGTGCTGTCTGGCGACGCTGGCGCTGGCCTGCGGCATCTTCGTTCTCACCTGTCTTACGTTCAACTTTCCGCTTACGTACTGCGACAGCCCGCGGTGGGCGCCCGGCTACTTCGCCCGGCTGCGATCGCTCGACGCGAGTGCCCTGGCCGGCTTCCGGGGATGGTTTGTCCCCACGTATTTCGACCTGCTGGGTGCCCTGTCGATCCGGTGGGTCCTGCCGAATCTGATCGGCGTCGTGCAGGCGATTGCGACACTGGCCGCCCTGGTTTACCTCTCCCGCCCTTTCCTGACGCGCAGCTCCGCGATCGAAGTGATCCTCGTGCCGGCGTTCCTGGCGTCGTGCCTGCGGTACGCCCTGTACAGCCAGACCATTCTGAGCGAGTCGATTACGCTTGTCCTCTACGCGGTCCTCTGGCGGTTCGTTCTCGGCGGCGTGCCCACCCGGGCGGGTGTGGCCGTGTCCGGCATCGCGGCGAGTTGGCTCCTGCAGGCACGCGTGGACAGCGTGTACATGGTGCCCATTCTTCTGGGCAAGTGGCTCTCGGGCGGCATCCCGTGGATGCAGCGGCTCCGCCATCTGCGCCTCGGCGTCGTTCTCTTCGCGCTGGCATACCTTCCCAACCTGATGCTGCCGAACGCATCGCCCGGGTTCGGCAGATTCCTGATCGTATCGGAGTGGTCGCGTTACACCCGCGAACCGCGGAATCGGCTCGCGAGCGCCTTGAGCACGGACCTGAGCCGGCGGCTGGCGAGGATCACTCGGGACTACGAGGTGCTCGGAATCCGCGACGGGATCGATGTCGCGCGCGCGGCCGGCGGCGAGTCCGCGGGCTGGGCGACGGCGCTGAAACTGCTCGCTTACCAGACGGTCAACGACCCGGTTCGTGTCATTACGGACCGGTTCATTACGTTCCTCGATCTGTTCGCCGCGTCGTTTTCATCGTTCTCCACGGACTACAAGCCGTGGGGATACTACACGTCGCCGTTCAAGAACGTTTTTCAGGCATGGCCCCGGGAGGCGTTTGACCACTTTCGCTATTCCTGCCCGGAATTCGGCCTGGCTCAGGCCGCGTATTTTCGTCTCCCGCAGATCCGCAGCACGGCCGCATTTCGGGCGCTGCACGTGCTGTGTCGCGCCGCGGGTTTTTACGGCGATTACCTCCTGAGGCCGCTGCTTTATGCAACGCTGATCGCCGCGCCGTTTCTGTGGTGGTGGTCGCGCAGCAGGGAATACAGGCTGCTCACGCTCATTATCGCCGCGCATTTCGCGCTTCGGGCGATCCTGATCTGCGCCGACGAGCGTTACGAACTGCCGATCGACATGCTCTGCATCTGGTGGGCGGCGCTGACGCTGCGCTGCGTATGGGACCGGCTGAGGGGCCGGGCCTCTCCGTCGTTGCCCGCCGGCGGATCGTGCGGCGGCGCGGCGGCGTGAGGGGCGGCCGCACCGGCGGTAAGCCCCCCGCGCAACGGATGACTGCGGGTCTCTTTCACGGCCTGCCACCGCCGCATGCGGGTCGCGTCGGCCCGGCGGGTCAGGCCGTCTGCATGGCGGCCACGACGTTGTTCCTTGCCGCGCGCCGGGCCGGCAGCAGCCCTGCGATCAGGCACACGCCGACGGTCAGACCGATCGCGCCGGCGACGAAGCCCCAGGGCAACGCGAACCGGAGCGGAAAGCCCCAGATCCGGTGTGTCAGTTCGTTGACGCCGTAGGCCGCGTGAATCCCCAGCACCAGCCCCAGCGAACTGCCGACAGCCCCAAGGACGAGGGCCTCGCCGATGACAAGCCGTGCGATCTGCGAGCGGGTTGCACCCACCGCGCGGAGCACGGCGAGTTGCCGGGTGCGGCTGGCGACATTCGCCATCATCAGGTTGCCTACGCCGAGCGCCGCGACGAGGAGCGCGACCATCGGGACGGCCGTCATCAGGTGCGTGGCGGTTCGCAGCGTCCGGTCGATCTCGGCCTTGAGTTCCGCGACGGACTTGCGCAATGCGTTCGGCACGCCGCACCGCTCGGCGATCAGGGACAGGAGCAGGTCTTCGCGAAACGCGCGGGTGCGTTCTTCCGGGCTTCGCCGGTGCCAGCTTTCGCGAGCGGCATCGATCGCGGATCGGATGGTGCGCAGCGGTGCGAGTTCTGTCGGCAACGTTGTCCAGGTGAGGGCGTCGGCGCGGCTGCCGAGGCGCGACCAGGCCGCCCGGATGGTCTCCAACTCGGAGCGGCGCTCCGGCATGCGGTCCGGCCAATCGTCGATCCAGCTCACCAGCCGGGACGGTCTCGTAAGCGAGGGGATTTCCTTCTCGCGGAAAAACCGGGGCGGCCCTGCCGGCGGGAGGTCGAAGTTGATGAGGAAGAGCGTGATCTCGTTGTTGATGCCGAAGTAGCGTCTTGCGTCGGCGAGGGTGCCCATCACGCCGTTGACCTGGGCGGCCATGAGGTGGCTGTCGGCGTTGAAGTACGTGGCGGCGATGTCGAGCGCCGGGGACTCGACGATGCCGGCGATCTCGAATACGTGTGAGCCGCTGCCTGCCTGAATGGGCACGCGGCTGCCCACGCGGAGATGTCGCAGCTCGGCAAACTCCGGCGCGACCAGGATGTACCCGCCGCGTTTGAGTTTCGCCACGGCCTCCTCCTCGGATCCCTCGACGAACTCAAGGCGGGCCATTTGGAAAAACTCGTCGGGCTCCCCCGCGGCGAACCAGCCGAGGTTGCAGCGGATGTCGTTGGCCAGGGCGTATGAGGCGACGCCGGGGATGCTCGCCGCAGCGCGCCCCGTGTCGAGCGGGATCGGCTGCGCGGTCCAGACGAAGGCCTCGCACATCCGTTTTGGGAAATCCCATCCGGCCGTGAGGCTCTCCGTGTGGACGACGAGACAGACGATCAGCGAAAGCCCGACCATCAGCCCGGAGCAGATGCCGGCGCCCCGCCAGGAGGCCCGTCCAACCTGATCGCTCAGCAACGGATGTCGGATCGCCAGCACACGGGCCACCACCCGCACGAACAGCTCACCGCCGAAGCGGATCAGGGCCGGTGCGAGCAGGGCGTATCCGCAGTAGAGCAGCATGACGCCCGCCATGGCGACCGGGGGCTTGAACCACCGGGTCGGCGGGAGTTTCCGGATCATCAGGGCATGCCCGACGATCATGGCAAGACCGAGGACCGCTGCCAGGATGTCAAGGTGCGGCCGCGTCGCGCGGGATTGGGGTTTCGTGGCCTCCAGCGGCGATACCCGCATGGCCTGCAAGGCAGGAAGGATGCCGCCTGCCAGAGTGGTGACGGCGCCGCCCGCGAGCGCCAGACCGATTCCCCACCGGCTCAAAGCCAGATGCCCCACGAACTGCGGCGCGATGAGGACGGTCAACCCGGTCAGCCCGATTCCGACGGGTACGCCGAGCGCCAGCCCCGCCAGACCCATCGGCACCACTTCGACCAGTACGAGAAGGGCCATCTGCGTTCGGGTCATCCCCACGCATCGCAGGAGACCGAGTTGCCCGATCCGCTCCACCATGCCCATGCTCAGTGTGCTCAGGATGATGAAGAAGGCCGTAAAGAGGGCGACCCCGCTGATGAGGGTGAGGATGAACTCGGTCTGTGCCTGGGCGGCCTCCACCTGGCGGAGCTTGGCCTCGGCGGTGGTGACCACGAAGCCCTGATTGTACCGGTTGACCAGCATCCGGATCCGCTGGGCGGTGGCCAGAAGGGCCGGCCGGGAAGGGTCTTGCAGGATGATGTCGACCTGTGTGACGCGCGCCGGGCCGGGCCGGTCGGCGATTCTCTGGAGCTCCGGCAGCATGACAACGGCCATCGGGCGCTGGAACTGGGCGATGCGCCGGCGATGGAGCAGTCCGACCACCCGAAACTCGAACACGGGCGAAGTTTCATCGCGTCGGAGTCGCAGCGTGTCGCCGAGGCGGATCCCGTGCTCCTCCGCAAAGGCGGCTTCGAGCATCGCAACGCGGCTGTCGTCCGGCTGGAGCACGCGGCCGCCGGCGAGCATCTCGCGGTAATCGCGGAAGAAGTACTCCGTCTCCGGCCGGATCCCGATCACGTCGATCAGAGACGCGGAGACGCCGCCCGGATCCTCCGGGTTCGTCGTCGGAGCGCCCGGCACGGCCTCGACGCGCTCCTTGAGCCGGCCCGTGGCATATGCAACATTGGGTATCTGCCGCACGTCCTGCACGATGGACTCGAACACGGTGCCGGACTGGCCGTACGTGGACTCGACGCCGAGGTGGCTGCGGCCGATCCAGGTCCACACCTGGTCGGCTACGCTCTGTCGGATCGACTCGTACGCGCCCGTGACCCATACGACCACGCCTACGCCCAGCGCGATCGCGATGGTGGCCAGTGCCGTCCGGCCCGGTTTAGCCCGCCAGTTCCTGATAGCGAGTTGCCACCAGTGTTGCATTGCCCGCCTCGGTCGGCTCAATATGCCCGACCAACTCGCCGTCCTTCAGGACGAGGACGCGGTCCGCGAACGACGCGGCCGCCGCCTCGTGTGTGACCATGAGCACCGTCTTGCCCAGATCCGACGAGAGCCTCCGAAGAAGCTCCCAGATCTCATGGGCGTGTTTTGAATCGAGGTTCCCCGTGGGCTCGTCCGCCAGGAGCAGGGCCGGATCGTTGAGCAGGCTCCGTGCGATGGCGACGCGCTGCTGCTCGCCGCCCGACATCGCCTGGGGCCGGTGCCCTGCGCGGTCCTGAAGATGAACGAGCCGGATCATCTCCTCGGTGCGCCGCTCGATCTCTTCGATCGGTACCGCGTCCACGAGCAGGGGCAACGAGACGTTCTCCCGGGCCGTCAGGGTGGGGAGCAGGTTGTACGCCTGAAAGATTACGCCGAGCCGCCGGCGCCGAAACAGCGTGCGCTGGCGGTCGGAGAGCCGCGTGATGTCGTGGCCTTCGATGAACACGTGCCCCTCGTCCGGCAGGTCCAGGCCGCCGATCAGATGCATCAGCGTGCTCTTACCCGAGCCGCTGGCACCCATGATGGCGATGAATTCGCCGGGCCGCGCCTCCAGGCAGACGCCGCGAAGCGCATGCACCACGGTGGGGCCGAGGAGGTAGCGCTTGTGCAGGTTCTCGACGCGCAGGATCGGTGAACCGCGAGGCCGGCCGTCGCCGTTCGTCTTGTTGGGGAGGATTTCATTCACTAGAGTACCCTGCGTTGTTGTCCGCGACGAGGTTGACGCATGCGACTCATTGTGACCGCCGATCTTCACTACGACATCCTGCGAAGCCAGCGACCCACGGAGCGTCTCGCCGAGGAGATCAATCGGGCCGGCGGCGACGCCCTGATCATCGTCGGCGACGTCTGCGGTCGTGCCCCCGGCATTCTACGGCGGTGCCTGCATCTTTTCGATAGCTTCCCCGGGCGGGTTTTTTTCGTGGCAGGTAACCACGACATCTGGACCGGGCAGGGTGATTCGCTGGATCGCTACGAGCGGGAGCTGGCAACGGTGTGCGAGGAGGCCGGCGTATGGTACCTGGATGCCCGGCCGTACGTTCAGGATGGCGTTGCCCTCATCGGGTCGTGCGGGTGGTACGATTATTCCTTCCGCCACCACGAACTGGGCATCCCGATGCGGTTTTACGAGCACAAAGTGGCCCCGGGAGCGGCGGCGCGGCTCGAGGAATACGGCGGGCTGCTTGACGACCGCCACGATGTTACCGATGCGATGCTGGAGATTACGACACGCTGGATGGACGGGGTGAACGTGCATCTGCCGATGAGCGATGAAGAGTTCACCCGGCGGCTTCGCGACCGCATGGCGGCGCACCTGGGGGCTGTGGCGGGGGAGGCGCGGCAGATCGTGGTCGCCATGCACCATGTGCCGTTTGCGGAAATGGTTCATCGCAGCGGCCGACCCAACTGGGACTTCGCCAATGCGTTCATGGGCAGCCCGCTCTTCGGTGAATTGCTGCTGTCCGTGGCGGAGGTGCGGTATGTTTTCTGCG
>Ga0272448_1004052_pt1 | contig 16957 bp, 9 predicted proteins | sample YNPCB0191_FD_202220 | JGI IMG/M metagenome (GOLD analysis project Ga0272448, IMG submission 202220) | Hot spring sediment microbial communities from Yellowstone National Park, WY, United States - YNP-CB-019-1 | ecosystem: Environmental > Aquatic > Thermal springs > Hot (42-90C) > Sediment...
TAGCTTTTGCTCCATAAAAAATATCTTTACAAGGACGATCTGGATAGACTGTAAAATTAATATTATTCCATAAAGATTTAAAATAATAATCCACTACTTCTGAATTTTCACCAAAGGTTTTAACTGTAGACATATTAATTTAAAAGTATAAAAATTAATATAAATATCAATTTTAAATGAATACTTATCATATTAATTTTACTTTGGAACAAGGCGATAAAATAAAAAATATTTTAATGAAAATGGTTATGTGGTTATTAGAGACGTCTTAAGTAATAATGAATGTAAAAACACATTAATGGAAATAGAACACCAAATGAAAAATAAAGATCCAAGAATACAATTAAATAATCTAGATAGTTATGACTATATTCCTATAATTAATAATTATGGTTTATATACTAACAAACCAATTTTTTCTAGACAATTTATGATTAATGGACAAAATGAAAAATTTTACCAATGTTTCACCTTATTATATAATAATAACGATTTAATGGTCAATCACGATCGATGTGCATTTTATCGACCAACAAAAAATTTAGTGATAAATGATCAATTAATAAATAAAGTGGAATGGAAAACAGATTATAATTATCCTGGATTACATTTAGATTTTAATTCTAATCAAGTTAAATCAAATAGAGAGAAATTAAACTATAAAGATAATCGAGACTTTATAAGTGAAAATAATCAATATTGTCAATCAGATGGATTACAATTGCAAACTGTTATAAATTTAATAGATAATGAAGATCAAGATGGAGGATTCCAATGTGTTCCTAGATTTTCGACTATATTCGGTCAATGGATACGAGACTACAGTGGAACAAACAATTCATCAGCAGGTCTTTATCTATTCAATGTTAATTTTAAATCTGATATGTCTTATATTAGAAATATACAAAGAGTTTCATTCCTGCTGGTTCTATTATTATTTGGAATCAATTAATGCCACACGGAACTGTCCCTAATGCTAGTAATAGAAGTAGATGTGTACAATTCATAAAAATGTATCCAAAAACTATTATCTCTAAAGAAAGATATAACGAAAGAAAAAAGGCACTAACTAAAATTATAGCCGAAAATAATATAAATGTATCAACAATTGGTAGAATAGTATTTGGTCTAAACGAAAAGTGATTAATAAAATATTAGTTATCATTTATTTAACAATTTAAATAATGTTGACTCAAAATAACCTGTTAAAGCGTTATACATCAACAGATTTACTAAAATTAACAGAAATAGTAGGTGATAACCATAAAATATATTCAAATGAAGAATTATGGAAAACTTTAGTACAACGGGACTTTGATATTGCTAACAAATTACATGATACTTGGTTGAAACCCTATCAAGAGTTAGCCAGTCAGATTATTGTTTATGTGGTGGCATTAGATGATCAAATGTCTTACGAAGAACTATGGAAAAAATTTAATATTTCTCAGGGTGAAGATCTATTTATGAATATTATCAATTATAATTCTAATATTGCTTTGATTGAAGGTAATAATTATATGAACACTATATCTACTTTTATATCACCCTATTTAACTGATTCCATCGAAAGTTTCATCATCAAAGAAGATAAATATAATCAATTTAAGACACTTAAAATTACTTACAAAATCAATTATTGTGTTTTAGATTTGCTTAATATGATTAAAGAAAGTATAAATTATTATGTAACTAACAATGATTATTATTTAGATGAAAGAGGATTTACTTATGTTATGTAACATTAGATATTCTATTAATTAGATGATAATTAATAATGTTAGGTTCTATATTAATTAAATAATAATTAATATAGTTGATAATTTAGCAGATTTAATTTAATTTTAAATTAAATGAGCTTATTAAACTTAATACAAAATGATATTCGACGTCTTTTAAAATACTATGATCCTTTGGAATTACTTGATCTATGTGAAATATCGGAGAATACTTATCAATTATGTAATAACGAACAGTTATGGAAATTTTTAACATATCGAGATTATGGAATTAATGAAAAAAAAGAGGATACTTGGTTTAATACCTATAAAAGTTTAGTTAAAGAAATAAATATCTATATAATACCCTATATGGAAAATATGTCCCATAAAAATTTATGGAAAAAGTTTGATATTAATGATGCAGGTGAGTTATTAATATCTATAGTTTATGCTAACTTGGAAATAGCCCAATATGAAAATAATCAATATGAATTAAATATAGCTTATTTACTAGCTAATTATTTAGCTGAACCCTTTACAGTTATCAGTATTAAAGAAGATACCTACAATCGATTTAATGCTCTCAAAATTACTTATAAAATTAATTATAAAGCTAGAGATATTTTACCATTACTAAAAGAAAGTATACGTTATTATAATCAATATAATAATTATTTTTCTTTTAATCATGGATATTTAATAATAATATAAATGGTTATTTAATAATAATATAAATGGTTATTTAGTTCAATACGATGTTGGCCAATTCATCTGGATCATCATCTCTTATTAAACAAATATAAGGTTTATCAGAATCAACGATAGAAATTGTCCATCTATCCTCTATATCAGGATAAATTTCCTTTATCTCACTAAATACCAGATCATATACATCATTAACCGTCCACAAATTAGGAATAGGTATTGTACCTACTAAAAATGTTTCATTATCATCCCTATTATAATAGACTCGATCTATATCGTTAATCAATTCATTGATTAATATTCTACCATAGTGTTCCATTTTTAGGGGACCTTTAAAAATTTTGAAAAATCAATTTTTAATTAAGATACACATACACAAATTAACAATTGACTATATCATTTATCATTGATCAATAATAAATCTTCCCAGTTATTACAGATTAATTTAATTGTAAATTCATAATCACTCTTATGTTGAAAGTTAGAAGGTAATTATAGACTGTTATAGTTTATTGTGCACCTTACATTTCAATAACATTTGTAAAATAAAAGTGGTAATAAATTTAATATATTATGACTCGAAAAATGTTTTATATTATTGTTATATCTATCAAAGAAAAATGTCCGAAAACAATTGTTTGTTGATGGAAAAGAAATTATTGCCTAGATACCGAAAATTGTTTGATAATAATAAAAATAACATTGATGGGTTGATCAAAAAATATAATGAGCTTAGTGTATTGCAAGTTACCAAAGATGATCCTATTATTGTTTTGACCTATATTGGATCTCTTGGTATTGGTGCCATTGCATTGTGGTATGTATTTAAATGTGCCAAAAAGGAATTCAATGAACAATTAAAAATATGGAAATCTATAAACTATAAATAGATATTATTATTATTAATTTTACTGTCCTCCTTAATAAATACCTAACTCAATGTAAATAAACTTAGATGCACAAATTATCTGTCAAGGTTATCAAAATATTATTTTCTGCATCTAATGGGGTTAATAAATTAAATGAAATTATTATTTCATGAGGAATCAACATAGGATAATATGTTGAAATTAATAATCTCTTAAAGATTATTAATCATTCAATTGTTGATGACAGGGTTATTTAGAAATTAAAGATTAATAGGTTAATAAGAAATCAATATTATCTTAAATATTATCAAAGTAATTAGAACTTATCAGTTTAATAGTTAATCAGAGATCGAAAATATATTAATTTATTAAAGATCATCAAAAGTTTATTGACATATTGGCTTGATTAATACTTGAGTCACCTTTAGATATCCATTATGAACACATAGAGTGATTAACTTATAATTATTTTGAATAAATAATATAATCATCTAATACTATAGTTATTAATAAATCTTTAGTAAATTTGTTCAACTTAAGGTAACAATAAATTAATCAAAGTTTATCAATTTCCAACGAGCTAATAGAAGTTTATTAACTTATCAAAAATTAATCTATATGTATTAGATTAATTACTGTTTATTTACTTCCTCTGTCATGCGCAAAATACTTCCCTTTAATAAAAGTATAAGAAGCCTTGAAAATAATCTATTGACAAATATCAAAAGTTAGTTGTTTCCTACCGATAGTCGTATTAAATAGTTAGTACCACATCAGTGCCAAAGGAAATATATACCAGATCAATAAATTTATGATTATCTTTATTATATTAACGAGAAATTAGATAAAAAAGAATTAATGATAGATCAAAAAAAAGTCAGTTAAATAAACAGCAATTTATTAATCTAAATCAGATTAATGAAAGTTTATTAGTCTTCATCAGATAAATAAGAGTTTATTAATTTTTATTAGATTAATAAGGATTTATTAGTCTTCATCAGATAAATAAGGATTTATTAATTTTATTAGATTAATAAGGATTTATTAATTTTTATTAGATTAATAAGGATTTATTAGTCTTCATCAGATAAATAAGGATTTATTAATTTTATTAGATTAATAAGGATTTATTAGTCTTCATCAGATAAATAAGAGTTTATTAATTTTATTAATCTCTGTTAGATTAATAATAATTGAGCTTGATTAAATCAATAAAAGTTTGTTAATATTCATCAGAGGAATGAGAGTTTGTTAATATTCATCAGATTAATAAGAGTTTATTAATCTTCATCAGATTAATAAGAGTTTATTAATATTCATCAGATTAATAAGAGTTTATTAATATTAATCGGATTAATAAGAGTTTGTTAATCCCCATAAAATTATAAGAATTTATTAATCGATATTAGATTAATGAGAGTTGGTTGATTTCTGTTAGATTAATAAAAGTTGGTTGATCTTTATTAGATTAATAAGAGTTGGTTGATTTTTAATAAGTTAAGAAGATTGTATAAATTTTTATTAAGTTAATAAGAATTTATTGTATGAACAAGAGTTTATTAATAGTTGTAAATTAACAAGTATTTTAACATTTAATAGATTTATTATTTATATCGAGTCAACGAGATGTTTAATATATTAATGAGAGTTAATAGTAATAAGGATACATCAAAAGTTAATAGATTAATAAGTATTTATTAAAAGCTAATAGAATTTATTAAGAGTTAATAGAGTAATAAGAATTTATTAAGAGTTAATAGAGTAGTAAGGGTACACAAGAGTTAATAGATTAACTAGAGGTACTAAAATTATTAGTGTATTAAAGGTTGATTTATATCATAGATTAACAAGAGAACTAAGATTTATTGGATTCCATAAGAAATCATGTGTTAGATCGAAGGTCCAATAAAATGAGACACTAAGATCTTATTAATATAATATTCAATGAAACTTAGAAAATTGTATAAATCAATTAAAAATAGAATCATTATCATATGTTAATTATTAATATAATAGTTGTTAGGAGTGTTTTTATTAATGAATAGATAGATTAGAAATATTAATATGACTCAAATAAATTATAATATATTTTATCATTTTAATAAGACCACTTGATAAAAATAACATTAAGACTCATATAAAAAATTGCTTTGTTGATGATTATGTCAGAAAATAATAATAATCATGTTAGATTTAATTTTTTATGGGACTTGAGTCAACGGGTAATCATTAACAATTAGCGTATTTAATTTAAGCTAATAATAATTGACTACATATTGAATTATCATGATAATTGACATTGCGATTCAGGTTTGTAATTTATCATATTGCAAACGAGACTTGTATTAATATTACTATTATAATAAAATTTATTACTAAAATAATTATTGATAATTGTTCATTATAATGAACAATTATATTAAGTAATATAATGACTTATATTTATATTTTTTATAGTGTATTATATTTGTTCTTAATAAGAATTAGCTAAATGGCAATTATATCTATGTCATATTCATGTTAATAATAATCATTTTATTTGTATTTTAGTGTGACAAAATAAAGTAAAATAAAAGTTAAATGTGGTGATAATGTATTAGGAATTTTTAATAAAAGGATAACTATCTAAAATATAACATATAGAATATGGCAAAAAGTAGAACATAATATTTAATAACAAAATCAGATATTTGCCACGAGATAGAGAAAATAATATAGATAATCAGGAATGTTTATATCCAAACATGATGTGTTATAAAGAGAAATCAGAATGATGTAAAATGAATCATAATTAGTATTGAACTATTAATAAAAAGGTATTAATTGAAGTATTCAAAAATGTTAACTTTAAAAGAACTATGTTTAAATATTCAAACTAATTATATATTGACACAATTTAAAATAAAAGATCACCAAAATATAATCAAATACATTAATGATCTTAAGATACCATCAGAATTAAAAGAAGAACTTATACATAAAATTTTATGTATTCCTTATATGGTTGAAATACTAATTACACAATCAAAAGTTAATGAACAAGATATTTTTAAAGAAGCCTTATTCTTATTAAAAAGAAATGGCAGTAAATCAGATATCAATAGTACTGATAAATATGGTAATAGCGCACTAATTATAGCCTCAACTAAGGGATTCAGTGAGATAGTAAATTTTTTATTAAAGGCTAAAGCTGATCTTAACCATTATAACGATTTTAAAATTACAGCTTTAATGAGAGCTAGTCGTGAAGGATATATTAATATAGTAAAAAGATTAATACAAGAAGGAGCTGATATAAATATGCAAGATAAAGATGGATGGACAGGTTTAATGTGGGCAGCATGTAATGGTCATAAAGAGATAGTTAAATTATTAGTAGATAAAGGAGTTAATATATCAAAATATGATGATGATGGCAATAATGCATCAGATATAGCTAAACGTGAAGGATTCACCGAATTATCAGAGTGGCTAAGATTCAATTGATCATAATATCAATTGGATTTTTAATTAGAGTTTACTTTTTTAAAACTTCATAGAATTGTTTAAATAATACAGAGGTACCATCACAGGTCAATTCGACAATACCATTATCACATAAATCAAATCTAAGAACTGCTCCATCAGGTTTAATCTGTAAATTTTTATCTAACTCCTCACCCAAAAAGTAATTCCAAGAATAATTATATTTTTCAGAAGATTTATGAATGTTATCTAATTCATAACGAATGCCTTGATGTTTATTGGTTAATATAAATAATTTATTGGCATTTTTATTTAAAATTTCACAATTAGATTGATTATATTTAACAGGTGTTTTCCTAAGAATATCTCCAATTTTTATATCTTTAAAATTTTTCATGACAAACTTTAAATTAGAAGTTGCATAATATCTAGTAAATGATGTATATAAAGAAGTCATCATTTTGATATTGAATTAAAATGATTAAAACTAATCAATTTTATAAAATTTAATTGATAAATTTTATAATGTTTTATTGTCGGTAGATTTAAAGTTCACATTTATCACCTACACAAGCATATTCACGTTTAAGATCTACATTGCCATCATAGCTATTAAAATTAATAGATTAATGTTGATTTACTAAATATTAATCTTATATTTTGTCAAATTAAACACCATTAACAGATTAATATCTATTAAATACATATAATGAAATTAAACTGATCTAATGCGTATACTTTTTGAATCAACATACATTAATTAACTCATATCATCATTCAATTTGTATTAACTATATCATATAATCAACACTAGCTCCCATTAACTCAATTAATAACCATTAATAATCTAATATATCTATTATTAATAATTTATTATAATTACAATCAAATGCTAAAAATTAATAAGAATTTATTATTCCATTGGATGATGATAGAAATTTATTAAAAATTATCACGCTAATAGACACTTTCCTCTAGGGATGATCTATAAACCTAGCTATTTTATTAGTTTAATTTTTAATAAGAGTTAGTTAATTTTGACGACAGGATAAAGCTACTCGTGTGTGATATAAATAATAATTTATTAGACTTGAAAAAAAGTAATAAGTATTTGTTACTGTGACAACAGAAGGATGATAGACAATAAGAGTTTATTAAAAATAATAGGAATTTTTAATCTACTAAACATTAACAAGGATTTATTAATCTCTTGAAGATTAATAAGAATTTATCAATCTTTAATGGATTAAAAAATAACAAATTAATAAGTATTAATCTGACTTCCTTTAGACATCCATATTATACCTCATGGAGACATCAAGAGTTTATTAGATTAATAAGAATCTATTAAAGATTTATTAAATCAACATATATATTACATATTAATAATTCAATCTTCTGTATTATGTATAATTTCATGAATAATGATCAAAATGATCAATGTAATATAATCATTTTGATTTACTTTTCTTTATTAATGATCATTTTAATTATTCACCAAGATACCTATTAATCTTGATGAGTATTTAACTTGATAATTATTCATCTAATATTCTTTATTAATAATTATTTGGTTAATCATCATTAATCAAAGTTTATTAATCTTTAATAATTTATTAATCAAAGTTTATTAATCTTTAATAATTTATTAAAGTTTACTAACAAGTTAATAATACATATTTAAGGGATTATTAATATATTGAAGACTAACAAGTTAATCTGTTAAATATTAACAATCCAATAAAAAATTATTAACTTGTTAATGATTAGCAAGTTAATAAGAGATTATAATCAGTGAAAGAGTTATAATCTTTTATTAATCTATAAAAGAGTTATAATCTCTTATTAATATGTTGAAAATAAATACGTTAATAAGAGTATTTATTAAATAATATCGAAGCAAAAGCACTAGCGAGCCCATTTAAAAATAACAATAGTTTAAGAGATTATCGTATCACTTAATCTAATAAAATTAATAAAAATTTGTTGATCTGTCATAAATTCATAAATTTATTAAAGATTATCGTCTCAATAAGTTAACCCACAAAGTAATTACCAATACTCAGAGCGTTGTTCTATGAATCTAGTGAGTTTATTAATTTATTAAATATTATTATATCAATAGTTATCCCTCATGAAGACTATTTTCATAAAAGGCTCATATGAAAAAATTGAAAATTACTTTCATTATGATAAAACACCTTTGCCCTTTGTTTCTTTTAACCTAAGAAGTTTAATAGATTAATTTTTAACACAGATTTAATATTTAAATGACATCATTAGGATTGAGACTAATTTAATATTTTAATAATAAATATCAGCAATTGTTTAATAAATTACTAATCTCTTGGACATTATTAAGTATTTAATATATCAACTAGATATTAATAAATGGTTAATATATTAATAATTACAAACTTTTATTAAATTAATAAGAGTTTATTATCTATATAGAACCAGTAGCTTCTTCCTACTGTCACTTAGGTATAATATTTATTATGGAGGTAGATAAATATTGGTCAACTTGATAAATATTAAGGACGATGATAATTATTTATTAACGATGATAATAAACAGTGATGAGGTTAATAAATATTATAGAGGATGATAAATAATTATCATCTTGATAAATATTAAGGAGGTTGATAAACAATTATCATCTTGATAAATATTAAGGAGGTTGATAAATAATTATCATCTTGATAAATATTAAAGAGGATGATAAATAATCTTCAACTTGATCAATATTAAGAAAATTGTCTCTCTCTTCATTTAATTTAGTTTGATTCTTAGGATCAAATTAAATAGAGAAAGTCAACTCAGGGACCCAAAGAGAATAATTATTAAAGAAGTTGATAGATAATCTTCAACCTAATAAATAATAAGAAGGTTAATAAATATTAATAATGACAATAAATACTAAGGATGTTAATAACCATTAAGGAGGTTGATAACTATTAAAGAGAATAATAAATATTAATTAGGTTAATAAATAATCATGAACTTAATAACTATTAAGGAGATTAATAAATAATCATTAACTTAATAACTATTAAGGAGATTAATAAATAATCATTAATTCGATAAATATTAAGGATAGATAACTAATTATCATGTCAATTATTAAATGTTAAGGTGGATAATTGATATCAATCATCCTCCTCAATATTAATTAATCACCTTAATATTTAATAAGTTGAAAGTTATTTTATCAAGTTGAGGATTATTTATTGATCTCCTTAATATTGATATAGTTAACAACTATTACTCTCCTTAGTTTTTATCTACCTCCTCAATATTTATTATACGCGCACAAGTCGCTTCCTTCTTAATAGTTATCAACTTCTTTAATAAATATTAACTCTATAATAGTTATCAACATTCTTAATAAATATGGCATCCCTAATATTTATTAACCTTCATAATAGTTATCAACATTCTTAATAAATATGGCATCCCTAATATTTATTAACCTTCATAATATTTATTGTCATTATTAATATTTATTGACCTTCTTATTAGTAACATTCTTATTATTTATCAACATCCTTAATATTGATTGAGTTAAAAATTATCTATCAACCTCTTCATTATTTACTAATTCCCCCTAATATTTATTACCCCTGTTTAACAACAAAAGGAAGCTACTTGTGAGCGATAGGTAATCTCTTTAATATTGATCAAGTTGAAGATTATTTATATTCCTTATTGTTTGTCAAGTTAAATATTATTTATCACTCATTAATGTTGATCAAGATGATAATTATGTATTAAGTTGAAGGGTATTTATCAACGTCCTTAATAGTTATTAACCTTCTTAATAGTGAACAAGTTGATAATTATTTATCAATCCCCTTAATATTTTTAACCTCCCTAACCTCCTTAATATTTATCGATCCCCTTAATATTTATTAACCCGAACAATGCTTATTATCCTCCTTGATATTGGTTAAGTTGATCAATGTTTATTATCATCCTTAATAGTTATTATCCTCTTTAATGATGATCAAGGTGATCAATATTTATCGACCTTCTTAATAGTTATTATCCTGTTTAATGATGATTAAGGTGATCAATATTTATCGACCTTCTTAATATTTATCAACATATTTATTATTTATTGATCTACATAATATTTATTAACCTCCTTAATAGTTATCGACCTTCATAATATTTATTAATCTTCTTAATATTCATTAAATTCCTTAATATTTATTAATCTTCTTAATTTTATCAAGTTGATCATTATTTATTAATCTTCTTAATTTTATCAAGTTGATCATTATTTCTCAACCTACATAATATTAATTTATCTCCTTAATATTGATCAAATTAAAGGTTGTTTATTAGCATTCTTAATATTGATCAAGTAGAAAAGTATTGATTAACTTCTATAATATTGATCGACATTACTAATAATCATTATTCTTCTTAATATTTATCAACCTCTTTAATAATGATCAACTTCCTGAATAATAATCAACTTGATCATTATTTATCAACTTCTTTAATATTGATCAACTTCCTTAATATTGATCAAGTTGATCAATATTTATCAGTCTCTTTAATTATTTAACAAGATAATAAATATTAATTTGTCTCCTTAATATTGATCCATCACTATCAACATTTATTAATCTCATCAATATTTATAAATATCCTGATTATTTATTAACCTTATTAATGTTTATTGTGCGTCAGTTAATATTTATTAATGTCCACAATAAATAGTACTTTATAATATTAAGGAGGACAAGAAATATTAATAAGGTTAATAAATAATAGGGAAATTATTAAATATTAAGGAGGTCAATAAATAATGATCATCTTGATCATTATTAAGGAGGGCAATTAATAATAATCATATTGATCATTATTAAGGAGGTCGATCAATATTAAGGAGGTCAAATTACTAATGATCATCTTGATCATTATTAAGGGAGTCGATAAATAATCATTATCTAGATTAATATTAAACAGATTAATCGATATTAAGAATGTAGATAAATATTATGTAGGTAGATTAATATTAAACAGATTAATCAATATTAAGAAGGTAGATAAATATTATGTAGGTAGATTAATATTGATCAAGATGATCAATATTAAGGAGGTCGATAAATAACCATCATCTTGATCAAGATTAAGGAGATTGACCAATATTAAGGAGGTTGACAAATATTATGTAGATAGATTAATATTGATCAATATTAAGGAGCTATATAACTATTAAGGAGGAAGCGACTTGTGGTGTTCGCTCTAACGAGCGAGCGGAACTTATGCGCTTACTTCGTTAGAAGTAAAAGTTTCAGAGGCTCCAATGGAGCCTCTGAAGCCCGCGCCCCTCATAGGGAAGCGCGTATGATAAATAATGTTCAACGTGATCAATATTAAAGAGATTGTCTATCGAGCGCCAGTTGCTTCCTTCTGTTATCACACATGAGTAATAAATATTAAGGAAGTTATCTATCACGATTCAGTCGCTTCTTTCAAGTGTCACTTAGGAGTGTATTTTCTCATAATGTGTTGAAACCACACACATTAGGAAGAGATAGTTTCAATAGATCCTATGAAGCCATTGAAACCACTATCATTATCGGGAAGTCAGTGCTTCCTAGATTTACCTGATTGTATTGCTAAGTGATGCAATTAGGTAGCTTGTTGTATCCTTCATTATATCTATTCTTCTTGTTAAACAAGAAGAATAGATATAATGAGCGGTAAGAGTATGACAAGAGATATATAAATAAAGAGGAAAGAAGAGAATCTTTAATATATTAAAAAAATTAATTATTGTTATTAGATTAATATGTTAATAATAAGAGATTGCTAAATTTAAATGACAATTCAAAATATATAATAATTAAGATGATAATTGAATGCACAATGAATATGATTAATAATCAGGGATTTCAAGATAACATCTCGATTATTGAACAATAACCGTTAATTATTAAGATGATTATTATTCTATATTTGTATACAATTCCATTAATTAAATATTCATTAAATAATTACCTAAATGAAGTAGTTAATATAGTTCCCTAATTAATTAGAAGTAATATAATGAATTTATGATGATAACTATTAAATAAGATATGGACCAACACATATTTAATGAAACATAATTATCAATATTCCTAATAGATCTAACAGAAAACTCTATTAGTCAATATTGATAATTTACTATAATTATATCAATAGTTACTTGAATGATGATTATTGATAATTTAATACTATAAATAATAATATAAAGGGTTTCTATTTATCTAAGATAGTGTAATGATGAATTTAATATCTATTTTGTTTATTATAAATGGAATATTTGTAAGATATTAGATTCATCAATACTTATTAATAGCTAATTAATATAATTATCATGATCAGTCAATATCAAGATTATTATTCTTGATGAGGTTATGAAGTTAATTATTATAGTTATTAACTTTAATAATTAAGTTACTTACGAAAAGGTCAGCTTCCTTATTCATTAGATTGAGTATAAGCTTTAACAAGAATCAAATTAATAATTATAATCCTTAATTAGAACCAAATTTACTATAATTCTTATTAATAATCATTAATATTCATATCGCTAATAATTATTAATAAAATTATTAGTATGATTAGTATTTAAATAATTAATCTTTATTAGCAATTATAATAATTATTATATATGGTACTAATTAGAATTATTAATATGTTTATTATAATAATTCTATATATCTCGGTTAAAGATTAATCATATTAATATGATTTAATTTTAAGAAGGAACCATTCTTATTAAGAATGGTTCCTTTTTAAAATTAAGATCAATGTAATATTTATCAAGAATAATTATCTACATATTCATTATTCTTAAGAAGTAACCTAAGTATTATCAATATAATTATTATTAAGTTAGTTATAAATATTCTTAATAAAATTTATTCATATTTTAACAACATGAATATAAATCATAATTACATTTATGATGATAATTAAACAGATTTATATAAATAATTATGTTAGTTACCAATTCAATTATAATTAATCTTGTTAATTTAAATTTCATTATTGATAATAATAATAAGATATATCGATTGTAATTATGATGTATTGTTAATAATATATTGATGGAATTATTAATTAAGATTATAGTAATAATTTCAATGTAAATTATAATAATTAAATAGCAATAATAATAATGTTAATTATTGTTATTGTAAAGATATAGGATGATTATTATTCATAATATAAATAACCTTAATTTTAATTGAAATGATAACTATTAATATTATAATAATATAAACTATCAATCTAATATTAATAAAACTCCTATATCATGAAGATAGTAGTAGTTGATATAATTATTATTATCTAACAGATTTAAAGTTCACATTTATCGCCTACACAAGCATATTCACGTTTAAGATCTACATTGCCATCATCACTTTCATAATAAACGATCTTGGAGAAATCAACCATTGGTATTTTACTACTTAAATCTTCATATTGATCTCTAGTAATCTTTTCATAAGGTGCTAATCTATAAATATGATCTGAACGTGGTAGGAAACTTAATCCACAGACATAATCCCAATTTTCATAAACCCATTGACCAACTTTAAACCAATCATCTTTATCAATATAAACTGTAATCGATGGATTATGTTCAGTATAACAAGTTTTAACTTTCTTCCAATATTCAAGTTGTTGTAAGGCATCAACATCTTTCACAAAAATAGCATTATCTGGTGCTTTAACTGGAAAATCTAATACAAATGAGGTAGCTGTATCTTCATTTTGTCCAACTTCTGGATTATATGGATAACCTTGGTCTTTCATTAATTTAAATAATGGATCAGTAGCTGCGACTCTAATACGTCTAATATAATATTTATCAAAACGCGGATGAATACCACTTGCACAATCTACCATTTGAGAAACTGTGTTATGTGAGATATAACTATTTGCTAAATATTCATTACCATTTGGTACTTCAATATCAAATGTATCACATTCGCCATCTTCAATAAATTTAACATAATCGGGAGTTAAATGTGATAAGCCTGCATCATTTAGTTGATCAAATACTTGATTATCAACACGACGTTTATAATCACCCGATCTACCTTTCTTTTCATTAATCCAATATCTCATTCTGTTACCCCATGATGTTTTAGTTGGAGGCATTAGTCTAACAGATACATCTTGACCAATCGCTCTAAGTGTTACTACTAACTGCTCGGCCATTGTCCATGATACGGTAACCCAAGTCCTAAGACCATTTTTATCCAATGAACCATCAGCTTGCCAATAGCCATCAATATAACTTGCTATCACTTCAATAGGACTCTTTCTAATTTGTACAGGGATAAATATTTCATGACTTTCTTTCTTTAATAGGTTATTGGCACCTAACCATGATAATAAATATGTTGAGTTCAGGTATAAATCAGCATTGTTTTCACCTTTTGTTCTGGTATAAATTTTACCTTCAATTCCAAATTGTTCCAGCGCAATCTGTTTGGCTTTTTCTAAGATATTAACATCGTTCAAACAACCAGCTATTCTAATGCCTTTCTTGTGATTTGAACCATCCCCATTATATAATCCTAATAACCATGCTAAATTAGCATTAAGGGTACTTGGTTGTTTAATTTTTCTAACATTATGATATGGAGTATTTACTGTTATTAATTCTATTTCTTGGGTAATATTAAATTTAGAATAATCACCTAAAGAATATGGTAAAATATCCCCATCTTTTAATTCATCGGATCGTTTCCAAACTAATGCAGCAGAATTAGGATCAAATATTTTATATTGATGATTAAATGTACTTTCAAGTATAAGTCCTGATTCCATATGAATAATTTTAGTTTTAGCTTTACCATTAACATAATATTTAGTAGATTGTTGTTTATCCGAATGTGTAGCTATTTCTATATCATGATCTTGCCACTGTGAACCATTTATATCACCAATTTCTTCTAAAGTTAAAATACCATTATTGGATACTAATAATGTTTCTTTCTTAGAACATCCACTTGGTTTGGTTGTAGTGACACAAGTTGATTGATTAATACCAAATCTAGAGGCATACATTTTATTAACTTCTACAGCATATTCTTTTAATTTCTTTAAGGTTTCTTCATTTCTAAGTGCAGGACAATCCCATTGTCCTGTCAAACTAACACCTAATAATCGTTCATTTTCTTGATTTTTCTTCCATTCAGGTGATAAATATTTATAGTCAGTGAGTGTAGCTTGATAAGTTCCAATCATCGTGGCGACTCTAATTTTTCTTAATAAAGATTCTTCAGTATCATCGGATCGACAAACAACTTCCGATAAATTACACATTTGTTTAGGTTGTAGAACAATTTCGGCGCAATTATGTAATCTAATACCATTACCACAAAATTCATGAACATCGTTAACAGTAACATCATAAACATTTTGATAGTCAAGTTGAGTAATGGATTCAATTGTATCAGTATAGAATTCAACATATTGATTAAGTGTCGCAAAATCAACCTCCTTTTCTCTAACAAAGAACGATTTAGTATAATTTTTAAGAGGAATTACTAATTGATCACCTTCCACACTACATAATACCCCTAATCGTGATAACATTCTTTGTACACCATATTTAAATTCATCAGATCCATAAGATATATAAATAGTATTATTAGTGATAACACCTTTATTTCTTACTAAACCATAAAGAAAGCCTTCATAAAATTCACAAGATTTCTTTTCAATCATTGATATGTTATCAGTTAAACAACTACTTCCATCATCAAATGTACCTTCACCCTTCCAACGATATAAATTACTATGTTGAGATAACAATAAGGTATCTCCTATTTTAACATCTTTGACTTCAGTCCATTGATCTTTACCATCTTTATTAAGTAAAATAGGATGATTATCTGTAAGTTTAACTGAATATCCACGTTTGGTCTTTAATAGATATAATAATTTATTACCTGTTAAGAAGAATCCATCACTTAACATTTCCCGTTTCTGACCATTGACAATTAAATCAATTTTCTTACCTACTAAATCTTTCACTTGTTGGGGACCTTCTACAGTTTGTACCCAAGTATCTTCACTTACACAGGGATTACATCCTAAATCATGAGTACTATCACCAAGAACATTAAGTCTCCTGTCAGGTAAAACTTTAGCTAAACCACCTATATTAAA
>Ga0272448_1004055_pt1 | contig 16946 bp, 13 predicted proteins | sample YNPCB0191_FD_202220 | JGI IMG/M metagenome (GOLD analysis project Ga0272448, IMG submission 202220) | Hot spring sediment microbial communities from Yellowstone National Park, WY, United States - YNP-CB-019-1 | ecosystem: Environmental > Aquatic > Thermal springs > Hot (42-90C) > Sediment...
CGCCCTCCGCGTCGGAATCCGGCCTTCGCCTCCCGGAATCCAGAGTGCGACGATCCCACCCGAATGCCTTCGCGAGCGCCCCGCCATAGCCCTGGCCGCGATGGACGTCGGGTAGGATGAGCACGCCGAGGCCGTTCTTCACAACCGCTTCCCGCAAGGCGTCCGCGTCGCTCTCGCCGAAGCCGGCAAAAGGCTCCCCGGCAAGGATGGCGAGGTCGAACGCCGCCCACTGCGACGCTGCTCCCGGCACCTTGTCCTTGCCGGACCCGCGAGGCGGGCCTTTCGGCAGTGCTCCCGTGAAAACGACATCCACCTTGACCGGCAGCCCCGACATGGCCTGGAGCAGATACTGCACATCCCAATTCGGTACATCCGCGACCAAGAGGCACTTCGCCGTCTTGTCCAGCACTCGGACGCAGTCTGTCACGGAATCGTTGGCCGGGAACCGATCGGCAGCTCCATCCGCCGCAACGGCGATTTCCACGGGCACGGTTCCCACCGAGTCGAGAGAGACGGGGATGTTCACTCGCTGTTCTGCCGTGCCGGTGGCCTGTGCAGCGACCTCGCCAAGTACTCTCTCGCCCGAGCGGAGCCGGACACGGAAGGGCGTGCCCCTCGGCACACCCGTCTTCACGGTAACAGAGACCGCAGTTTTTCGACCCTTTTGCAGCATGAGCGGCAGCCGGTAATCCGCGACGGCCAGATCGGCCGGCGGGACCGGGGAGCCGACGGCGACAGTGCAAACCGGTATCCCCTTCCCCTTCAGCACCTCCAGAGCCGGCATGACGTCGGTCGAAGCATTCTGCCGCCCATCGGAAAAGAGCACCACTCCGCCCACGACCTCGCGCGCAAACTCGTCGAGAACCGTCCGAAGGGGTGGGAGAAAGTCCGTGGCCTGACACGAGGCGACCAGCGACTCCGGACGACATTCCGTCCCCGAACTCATCGAGAGGACGCTCACGCGCCGCTCTTTCCTCAGCTCCGCCACGTCCGGACTGGCCACCAGGAACCGCTTGACCAGCTCGAGTCGCGAGACCCTTCCCGATTCCTCGATCTGCTTCCGAACGGCGGGATCGCGCGAGGCGAGGAAGGCGGCGTCCAGGGCATCGCGTATCGCTCCGACCTCCGGGGCCGCCGCGCGGACTTCCCCCAGCGTCGCGAGGAGAAGCTCGCGAAGCGCCCGCAGCTCGTCAATAGAGACCTCTTTTTCCGCGGAAAGCCGCGCCAGCTCGTCCGCGAGCTTCCGGCTGGACTCGCCGAGAGCAGCTACGCGTTCCCCACACAAGGCGACAGCCCGGCTTTCATCGCTCGGCATTCTCAGCGCGGCCAGTCTCGCCGTGTCCGCTCGGAACCGCGCGATAGCCTCCTGCAAAGTCCGCGAGTTTGCCGAGCACTGGCTGGAAAGCGAACGGAGGCGCCCCCCGAACGACTCTCCCCACGGCAGACCGTCCTCGACGCAATCAACGATCTCCTGGACCGCTTTGGCCCCGACCTCGACGTTCGCCGCCTGCTTCTCGAGGAGGCGCGACAGGTCCCGCGCCCCCACGAGCCGCCCCTCCGCGAGACGCGCCTGGATCAACTCCACGGTGTCCAACAGACCGGACGCTCCCTCCGGCTCGTCTCGAATGGCCATGCTCTGCGAATCGTCAACCACTAAGATAAGCCTGTCGGGGCGGGTGATCGTCTGCTTGACATAGAGGGCAGGGCCCAGCAGAAGCCAGCCAAGCAGGAGCAGGATCGCCGCCTTCGTAGCTATCAGAACCGAACGAAGCCGCAGGTTCCTGACCTTCCGGAGGTCGCCCCGCAAGACAGCCAACATGACCGCCAGGACGACCACCGTGACCCCTATCGTTCCCCATAACCCCAGCAGCCCCTTCCCGAGGATCTGGTAACTGTACTCGATCTTCTCCATTCACCTTGTTGGAGGCTCGGAACGTGCTTCACCGCCTTTCGCCTCCGGACAGATTCTACCAGAACTCCGGCCTGCAAGCACGAAGGTCGTGTCTGCGCTCCGAAGCAGGAACTCTGTCCCACACAAGAGCGTTCCCGCACCCTTGCCGCCCAGGTGCACGAACAGTTTTGCTGGGTGAGCCCGGCCCCCGAGTCCCGTAGGGACGACGGGGAATAGCCCAGGACGAAGCCTTGCGGAGTCCTGGGTTCGACGGGACGATCTCAACCAGCCGAGTCCCGTAGGGACGACGGAAAACCAATCCCGCCCAACCTCCGCCGTCCCTACGGGACTCTGGTGATCTCATATCTGCCCGTGCTCCGGAACCCCAGGAATGAATTCCTGGGCTATTGCCCGCCGTGCCTTCGGCACTGAGGCTGGATCTGAAGTAATTGTGCCCGGTCCCTGCGGGGTCACGCTCGGATTCACGACCCTGCTACAGCCCCGGCGTTTCATCACGGCTCTCTCGTATGTCCACGCGGCACTGAGGCTGGATCTTACGACCCCCGCGCCGAGTCGAGGCCATCCCGTCCCGGCTATCGAAGGTCGTCTCTTTGGGACGGTGCCAGGGGCTCCGAGGCCAGGCAATAATCATGCCGGCCGCATGCGAGAGCGTTCGTGCACCCTCGCCGCTCGAGTCATTTGACTTCCGGCCTGGAAACGGGTATAAAAATATGTGGGTGGAGACAGTGAAACGGTGAATACGCTCAGGAGAGGAGTCAGGCTATGCACATTCCCAAGCTGCCGAACTTACGTGTCGTCGGCGTCATCGGCGAAGGGGCGGGGAGCTTAGTTTACCAGGCCGAGCACCTCAAAACCGGCGAGAAGATCGCAATCAAGCATGTGTCCGAAGCAACGGTCAATCTGCGCAGCACGGGCAGCACCGAAATCCTCTCGCGCAAGGGCAAGAAGCCGAACTACAATGTTTTCTACCAGCAGATGACCAACGAGTGGGAGATGCTCTCGCAGATCGAGAAGGTTTGCAACCATCCCGGCCTCATCATAGTCTACGACCTCATCCCCATTCGCAAGACCTTCGCGATCGTCGGATACGACCTGACGATGGAGTACGTGGAGGGTGTGAGCCTGCGTGAGAAGAGGGACTATCCGATCGAGGAGATGATTCGCATATACCGGGAGTCCGCATCCTGTCTCGGAGCGGTCCACGCCGCCGGCGTCATCCACGCTGACATAAAACCCCACCATATCTTCGTCGCCAAGGGCGGCGGGATCAAGATTCTGGATTTCGGCCAGGCGCGGTACGCGAACGACGCCGGCGGCAAAGTGCAGGGAACCCCCCAATATATGGCTCCCGAGCAATTCAAGGGCAAGCCCGTGGATGCCCGCACCGATGTCTACCTCCTCGGAGCGACCATGTTCCTCGCCTTGACCGGCCAGCATGTCCACCCTGTGGCGGAAGGGATGCCCACGGCGACTGGGTTCTCGATTGACTTCCGCTCCAGGCGGAAGTCGCTGAGGGAGTTCGTCCCGACCGTGCCGGAGCAATTGGAGGAGATCATTCTGAGCTCCTGCGAGATCCATCCCGAGGACCGCCCCCGTTCAATGACGGAGGTCATGCGCGCTCTCGACGGCGTCAAGTGACGATTTGGCGGAGAATACCAACGGCGGTATACTTTTCAGGATGAGATGCGGCGTATTTCTCGACAGGGATGGCGTGATCAACCGTCCCGCCGCCGGGGGATACGTGCGTTCCTGGGAGGAGTTCGAATTCCTTCCTGGCGTTCTCGCTGCTCTGAGGGAGCTCCACGAGGCGGGCTGGATATGCGTGGTGGTAACCAATCAGTCGTGCGTTGCGAAGGGGATTTGCAGCAGGGAAGCTTTGGATGCCATTCACGCGAAGATGATCCGGGCGGTGGAGGCCGGGGGTGGGTGGATCGAGCGGGTGTACTATTGCCCGCACGGTCCGGAGGACGAGTGCGAGTGTCGGAAGCCGAAGCCGGGGTTGATACTCCGGGCGGCGAGCGAACTCGGCATAGACTTGAAGAGCAGTTTCGTCGTTGGAGATTCTCCCCGCGATATCGAGGCGGGTGCACGGGCAGGCTGCCGGACCATCCTGATTTCCGCCGACGGCAAGTCTGAGAGGGGCGGTGCAGACTCCGCCGCGCGCGACCTGCGCATGGCGGTCGAGACGATCCTGCGGAAGGAGTGAGAAACCGTGGACATCCGGCATGTTATCGCCGTGCTTGTGAGAAGGAAGTGGTATCTGATCCTATCGCTCGTTGTGATCGGCGGGATCGGGATCGCTTCCGGCTTCATACTGCCCCCCACTTACACGGCAATCTCCAGCTTCCTGATTCGGCAGGGCGGTGCGGAGGCGTCGTTTGTCCAGGAGTTGAACATGGGGCCGAACTCCGTCTTCATGCCGACGACGGCCCAGTCGGGCGAGACCTTCGTCGAGTTGGTCCAGGCTCTCCCGGTGCTGGAGGAGGTGGTGCAGAAGCTGCAGATTCGGGACAGCACGGGGATGCTGTTCCCCGGCTCGAAACTGGTGAAGGCGGGGTTGCTGTCGCTGATCCTTCCGAAGCCGACGATCCGGGTGGCGACGGGGACCAGCACCTACATCGTCGAAGTCACCGCGACGTCGCCCGATCCCCTGGAGGCGAAGTATCTGGCCGACACGACGGTCGAGGTCTTCCAGGAAGTCCGCCGGAGGACCATTGTGGCGGCTCTCGTTGGCGTGCGGACGGACATTGCCAAGCGCCTCGAGAAGGCAAAGCAGGCATTCGAGGACTCGCTGACCGCTCTGGCCACATACAAGGAGCGCACCGGCTCTGTGGACATCAAGAGCGAGATCGCGCTCGTCCTCCAGACCGGGGAGAAGCTCGTTGCGGAGGAGGTCGAGACTCACAAAGAACTCCTCGAATGCCAGGCGGAGATCGAGACGCTCAGGCAACAGCTCGTGTCAAGACCTGATCCTACGCCCGAAATGTTGCTCGGCGACCCGATGATCGAGGAACTGGCCAAGCGCGTCAGCAGCCTCAAGGGCCAGCGGACCGCTTTGCTTACCCAGTACGGGGTGGACCATCCGGAAATCAAGAAAATTGACCAGCAGATTGTCCAGACCCAGGCCGAGTTGAACGGGCGGAAGGAGAACTTCGTGGAGAACTCCCCGGTCATGGTCCAGAAGAAGCGAGAGCTGGACGGGATCAAGGCCAAGCTGGCGACCGTCCAGAAGGCCATTGAGGACCTGATTCGACGGACGACGGCGTACCCGCAGAAGGAAGCCGCAGAGATGCGCTACGAAATGGAGCTGGAGAAGAACCGGCAGTTGTACATGTCGCTCCTCACCTACAACGACAAGGTTCAGATTCTGGAGAAGATGTCGCTCTCGGACGTGGACATCGTATCTCTCTCGGAGCTTCCGGTCCTGCCGACCTCCCCGTCGAAGATCGTCAACAGCATCGTAGGCATCTTCCTCGGGATCGCTGCGGGGATCGGGCTCGCCTTCCTCGTGGATCACCTCGACGATACAGTGAAGGGCCCCAACGATGTCAAGCTCCTCGACCGCGTGCTCTACCTCGGTGCCATTCCGAAGTTCAAGGTCGGGGACCATCCGCTCATTCTCGACCGGACCCCGGCGGACCCCGTCGCGGAATCCTATCGAACCGTGCGGAACAGCCTCCGGTTCGCCCGGATGGACAAGCCGCTGCGGACGCTCCTGGTCACGAGCGCAGAGGCTGGGGAGGGGAAGTCCCTAACTTCCTCGAACCTGGCCATCTCCTTGGCCCGAGAAGGCTCGAAAGTCCTGCTCCTGGATGTGGATCTCAGGAGGCCTGTCGTGCACCAGCTCTTCAAGCAGCCCCAGGATCCGGGATTGACCAACGTCCTCCTCGGTGAGGCGGCGCTCAACGACGCCATACGGCCCACCGGGATCGAGACGCTGAAGCTCGTAACCTGCGGCCCGATCCCGCCCGACCCGGCCGCGATCGTAGAGTCTCAGAAACTGCGAGAGCTCATAGTCCAGCTGGCGGAGCAGTACGATTGGGTGCTCATGGATGCGCCACCGCTCCTGGCGGTCAACGACTCCCAGATTTTGGCGACCTACGCGGATGCGACGCTGCTCGTCCTCGAGAGTCATGGCGTCTCCCACAACCTCGCTCACTCATGCGTCGAGCACCTGCGGAAGGCGGGAGTCGAAACCATCGTCAGCGTCCTCAACAAGTTCAGGTCGCACTCGGGGAGGTACTATCGCTACTACTATGACTACTATACCGAGAAGAGCTGACCTGCTCGCGTTGGCTGCGCTGCTCCTGCTCGCCGGGTGCGGCACGAACAGGTACTACATCTCGATCCTCTCGTCGAGCCAGAACGACTTGCTGAAGCAGGAAGCGATCCAGTACTTCGGCGAGCACTGCGTGAAGCGGGCCGTGCCGGTGCTCAGCCGCGTCGCCCTCGACAAGAGCCAGTCCATTGACATTCGCCGGAAGGCGGTCTGGGCTCTGGCCCAGATTCGCGACGCCAAGGCAACCAAGGACCTCCTGCCGCTCGCCGCGGAAAAAGAGATGGTCCCGAACCTCCTCGTCCTGTTCGCCAACACGAAGTCGAAAGATTCCGTCCCGCTGCTCATCGAGATGGCCGCGACCCCGGGAGATGTCCAGCTCGCCGTCATCTGGGCGCTCGGCAAGATCGGCGACAAGAGAGCCGTCCCGATCCTGACGCGACTCTCGAAAGACGCCGACAAGTACGTGGTTTACAACGCCACGCAGGCGCTGAAGCGGATCAGATACGCCGAGTACGGAGGTCTCTGATGGCCAGAACTCGTGGCTCTCGAGCACCCCAACCTACGAGGATGCGCCTCCGCGCTATCGCCTGCGAGATCGCGTTCCGCGAGGTCTGCTATTGCGCAGCGAAGTCGCGGAACATCGTGGATCTCGAGTTTCTCCCCAAGGGGCTGCACGACATCGGACCGCAGAAGATGCTGGCCTGGCTCCAGCAGCGCCTCGACGCCGTAGATCCGAAGCTCTACCGAGCTGCCGTGCTCGTCTACGGGCTCTGCAACAACGGGATAGTCGGCCTCAAGGCCACGCGCGTGCCCGTGGTGATTCCCAGGGCACACGACTGCATCACATTTTTCTTCGGCTCGAAGGAACGCTACAAAGCCTACTTCGACCAGCATCCCGGTACTTACTTCGCCACCACCGGATGGAAGGAGCGCGACTCCGTAGCCACGCTCGGCGGCCAGCAGACCATCATGAGCCAACTCGGTCTCGACCGCACCTACCAGGAGTACGTGCAGAAGTACGGCGAAGAAAACGCCAAGTACCTGACGGAAGTCGTCGGCAACTGGACCAAGAACTACTCGCGGTACACATACATTGACATGGGGATCGCCGAGAACCTCGGCTACGACCAGGAAACGGCCGAGGCAGCCAAGAAGAACTCCTGGACGTTCGAGAAGGTTCGGGGCGACCTCTCGCTCCTCCAACGTCTCCTCGACGGCCCATGGAACGAAGAGGATTTCCTCGCTCTACAGCCCGGTCGGGAAATATGCTCAACCTCGGACGCCCGAATCATAGCGGCGCGAGCAATCGGAAGTACGTAATCGGCTGCGGCGTGCTCGTAGCCATAGTGCTGATCTACATCCTTGCCGAGATGTGGTGGCTGACCGCCTCCTCGATCCCGGTGGCCCGCGAGCGGCTCGTGATCCCGGAGGCCGACGCCGCCCTGCTCGTCCGCCTGGACCCAGACCAGGCCGGCCTCAAGGCTCTCATCCAGTCCGTATGGAAGGTCTTCGAGGAGAAAGCCGCCAGCGACCAAGACAAGCAACAGTTGGAGGTCTGCAAGCGGATAGGCCGCGGCGACGGTGCCCAGGGGGCCGTCGCACTCATGGGCTTTCCGATCGAGGCCGCCTTTGTCGCCGTCTCCGATCTTGCGACAAAAAAACTCCTCGTCTACCAGGCCATCAGCCTCTCGAAATACGCCAATACGCGAATGCGCTCCTTCAAGTACGCCGCCAGCGATCGCCGGAAGAACAAGCCCGATTTCTGTCGCTCCTACAAGGGCTACAGCCTTCTGATCGAGGAAAAGGCGGGTGCCTCGATGACCATGGTCGCCAACACGATGGCCGCCGCTGACAGCGTCGAGCTGCTCCAAAAAGCCGTGGACAGGATCACCTCCGACGAGATGGGTTTCTCCACGAAAAGTCGGCTTCGGAAGCTGTACGACAGGCTTTCGCCCGACTCTCAGGCCCTATTCCTCGCGGACAACTCGCACGGCTACATTGATACTGTCCTCGCGACCGGGCTCGACACGGCGCTGCCCGAGCTCCCGCGAGAGGACCGGTCCGCGCTCGCCGGCCTCCGCACCGCGATAACCGCCGTCTCCGGCGAGATGAACCTGCCGGCGGCGAACCGGCTCGAATTGCGGGCTACTATCGAGGCCGTCAGCCCCGAAGCCGCCGCTCGTATCGAGGAAGTGCTCTCCGCCTTTGTGGATGGTCTTGTGAAGCGAGGACTGGCCGTCAAGCTCGCCGCCTCCACAGAGGGGAGCATGCTTCGTACCGAGGTCGCCCTCGACGGCGTTGACAAGCTCGTGATCGAGCGCTTCACGAAAGACCTTGCGGAGCAAAAGGCAAAAGCTGAAGCTGCCGCCCGTTCCAAAGAGCAAACCAGCCCTCCTCCTTCCACGGCCCCAGGAGCGTCAGGCGAGTCCCCGAAGAAAGAGTGACCTGCTCCGGGTAGTGGAGATGGCCGGAAACGATCTCGTCCACACCGCGTCTCCCTATGCGCCGGAGCTGGCGGCTGCCAGGCCGAGTTCTCGCACACTTGTTCCGGCCTGTGCTCAACTGGCGGAAGCGCTCGGCCAACGGCTTCGAAACCCATACGGGCAGCACCTTCAACATGGCCGTAACGACCGGGTTGCGCACGAGGGCACAGTAAATGCTGTGCCGGCGCGTCGGCGTCACCAGGTCCTCCCCGTGGGTGATGTAGAACCGCCGCCCGTCGAGCTCCACCACCTGTCCGGAGCCGAGGACCGTGATCCCGAAGCGGCGCCCCGTCGGCGGATCGAACAGGAAGTCCCGATTGCCCGCGATAAAGAAAACCCCCGCCCCGCTCGCTGACAGACTACGTAGCGCCTCCAGGACCTCCCGGTGCTCGTCCAGCGTCAGGTGCTTCGGCCCCAACCAATACTCGAAAAAGTCACCGAGGATGTACAGCCGCTCGGCCTTGGGAGCTTCCTCCCTCAGGAATCGAAGGAAAAGCTGCACGGAACGGCGCCGGCTCTGGGTCAGATGAAGGTCCGAGACGAAAAGCGCGTTCAACTTGCCACGATTATAGCTCGCTGCGGACACGATTCAACCGACGTCGCGCCGCGCCTCTGCCCCACCCTTTGCCACGACACCCGGACCGGGTACAATACTATGCGATAGGAGAGCGGAAGATGCCTCGAATCCTGATCGTTTACTACACGCGAACCGGGAACACGGAAAAGATGGCCAAGCTCGTAGAGGAGGGGGCCAAGTCCGTACCGGGCGTCGAGGTGATCACCAGGAAAGTTGAGGACGTGGCGGTCGAGGAACTCCTCAAGGCCGACGGTATCATTCTCGGCTCGCCCACCTACTACGGCTCGGCTGCCTCGCCGATACGCACGCTCATTGACAAGAGCGTCAAGTTCCATGGCCAACTCGAGGGCAAAGTAGGGGCTGCCTTCGCCTCCTCCGGCAATGTCGGCGGCGGGAACGAGACGACGATCCTGAACATGCTCGAAGCCCTGCTCATTCACGGAATGATCGTCCAGGGCGACCCGCGCGGCGACCACTACGGTCCAGTCTCCGTTGGCGTACCCGACGACCGTGCCTCCCGCATCTGCCGCAGGCTCGGCGAGCGAACGGCCCAGTTGGTCGTGAGACTCTTCGGCACCGGAGAAAAAACCGAGGGAACCGGGGGCAAACAGTGACCGCCTCGCGACGGGCTGAAGCGACCGGTGGGCCGGGCCACTCGCTCGGTCCTGACGGTCCTGTTCGCTAAACCCAGTTCCCGTTGTCCCAGGAGCAGAACTGACCATGATCATCACGCTTGACGGCAAGGTGGCGATCGTTACCGGCTCGGCTTCGGGCATAGGCCGAGGTATAGCCAGAGGGCTTGCGCTCTCGGGTGCCTCGGTGGCGATCGCCGACGTCAATATCGAAGCCGCACGACGGACCGCCGAGGCTCTCCGCCAGGAGACCCAGGGCCGCTTCCTCCCCGTTTACGTCGACGTGACGAGAAAGGCCGATGTCGAGCAGATGGTCGAGACCGTGGTCCGCGAGCTCGGCGGCGTGGACATCCTCGTCAACAGCGCCGGAATCGCGCCCTCCTACCCGCTGGTCGAGTTTCCCGAGGACGCCTGGGACCGGACGATCGCCATCAACCTGAAGGGCTACTTCCTCTGCGCCCAGGCCGTCGTGAAGCAAATGCTCAAGCGGGGCCGCGGCGGCAATATCATCAACATCAGCTCGAAGACGGGCGTCCGCGGCTCGGCCGATCACTCGGCCTACAATGCCACCAAATGGGGCGAGATCGGCATGACACAAGGCTGGGCTCGCGAGCTGGCGAAGTATAACATCCGTGTAAACGCCATCCTCCCCGGCAACGTGCTCTACGAGAGCGGCATCTGGAACCAGAGCTACATCGAGGCCCGGGCACGCGAGCTCGGAATCAAGCCGGAGGAGGTCCCAGCCTACTATATCAAGCAGGTCCCGCTCAAGAGAGAGTGCCGCGTCGAGGATATAGCGAACCTCGTGGTCTTCCTCGTCTCGGACAAGGCGTCGTACCTGACCGGCTACTCCCACCTCGTGGACGGCGGACAGGAGATGCGCTGATGCGATGGTCGAACTGCCTCATACCGACTTTGCGAGAAGAGCCGGCCGACGCCGAGATCGTCAGCCACAAGCTCATGGTCAGAGCCGGACTGATACGCCGGCTCGGATCGGGCGCCTACAGTTACCTCCCCCTGGGCTGGCGTTCGCTCCTCAAGGCGACTGCTATCATCCGAGAGGAGATGGATCGGGCGGGCGCCATAGAGGTCTTCCTCCCCGCCATACATCCCGCGGAGCTCTGGAAAAAAACCGGCCGGTACGATGTCATGCTCGAAATCCTCATGCGGTTCAAGGACCGGGCGGATCGCGAGATCGTCCTCGGACCCACGCACGAAGAGGTCATCACCGACCTCGTCGCCAAGGAGGTGCGCTCCTACCGCGACCTGCCCCGGACGCTCTACCAGATCCAAACGAAGTTCCGCGACGAACCCCGGCCCCGTTTCGGCGTCCTCCGCAGCCGAGAGTTCATCATGAAGGACGCGTACAGCTTCGACCTCGACTGGGACTGCCTGAACCGGAGCTACGATGCGATGTACGCCGCCTACTGCCGCATATTCGAACGATGCGGCCTTCCCTATCTACCGGTCGAAGCCGATAGCGGCCCCATGGGCGGCGACGTGTCGCACGAGTTCATGGTCCCCACCGATGCAGGCGAAGACATGCTCGTCCAGTGCACGGGCTGCAAGTATGCCGCCAACGTCGAGCGCGGCGAGATCGGCGACGTGCCGGCGTCCACCGAGGAGATGCACCCGATGAAGGAAGTCGAGACGCCCGGCATGACGACGATCGAGAAGGTCTCCGGCTTCCTCGGCGTCACGGCCGACCGGCTGGCCAAGACGCTCCTCTTCAAAGTCGGGAACGAAGTGATCGCGGTCATGGTGCGCGGCGACCATGCGGTGAACGAGACGAAGCTGCGCCGCGTCGTCGGCGCGGAGATCGCCATGGCGGACGAGGAATCGGTCGTACGCGTAAGCCGCGCCCCCGTCGGTTTCGCCGGACCTGTCGGCCTCGACGCACGGATCATCGCGGACCGCGCAGTAGCCGCCGGGCGCAACTTCGTCACCGGCGCGAACAAAGCGGACGCCCACATCCTCAACGTCAACCCAGGCCGCGACTTCGAGATTGACCAGGTCGCGGACGTCCGCTACGCCGTCGACGGCGACGCCTGCCCCAAGTGCGGCGCTCCGCTCCGGATCCGGCGCGGCATCGAGGTCGGGCACGTCTTCAAGCTCGGCACGAAATACTCCCAGTCCCTCGGCGCCACCTACCTGGACGAGGCCGGCAACTCCAAGACCATCGTCATGGGTTGCTACGGGATCGGTGTCAACCGCATCCTCGCCGCCAGGATCGAAACCCACAACGACAAGGACGGCATCATCTGGCATCCGAGCATCGCTCCCTACGAGACGAACATCATCCTCGTCAACAGCGAGGACCCGACGATCCGCGAAGTCGGCGAGCGGGTGTACAGGTCCCTTGCCGAGGCCGGCGTGGACACGATCATGGACGACCGCTCGGAGAGCGCCGGCGTGAAGTTCAAGGACTCCGACCTCATTGGCTTCCCTCTTCGGATCGCCGTCGGCAAGAAGTCGCTCCAGAAAGGCGGCGTCGAGCTCAAGTTGCGCGACCGGCAGGCGGGGGAGATCGTCCCCGAAAGCCATGTCGCCGGCCGGGCGAAGGAACTGCTCAAAGAGATCGAGTAGCTACGTGATCCCCAATCCCGAGCGTACGCCCCCCGAGGTCGCCCCGGTCTCGGAAGCGTCCCGTGCCCAGGACCCAAGCCCCGGACTCCCAAATGCTCGTGCTTCCGCGTGAGATCGCCCGTTTCTACCTCGTGATCGAATCGCGGAAGTATGTCGTAGCGCTCCGGCGCGAGTGCGTGGCCGAGCTCGACGCCATCCTCGCTGCGGAGCCGCCGGCCACCGATCACGGACTTCCACGCTGTGGCCGTCGGCCTCTCAAGTCGGTCGAGCTCCACGACGGCGCTGTCCTCCTCGGCCGCCAATACGCCCGCGGCGGCCTGGCACGTCACTTCCTCCCGGACCGATACCTCTCCGCTCGGGGGCCGTTCGACGAGCTCGTGCTGTCCGAGCGGCTTCGCGCACTCGGGATTCCAGTACCCGAGCCCGTGGCAGCCGCGAGCTTCCGCACCTGCCTGGGCCACCGCTGCGAGTTCTGGAGCCGGAGAATTCCGGACGCCGTAGAAGTCCCCGACGCACTGCTCGGCGGATTCGACAAACAGCGGCTCCTCGCCGCGGTCGTTGACGCGATCGTCGCGGCTCAAACCGCCGGCCTGGATCATCGCGACCTGAACGCGCGGAACCTGCTCGTCACACCGGACTACCGGGTCTGGATCGTGGACCTTGCCGGGGCGAGGCTCCTGCCTGCACTTGCCCCCGGCCTGGCGCGACGGACGCTCCTGCGGCTTGCACGCTCGATGGTGAAGCTCGGCCTCGTTCCGGAGGTCGTAACTTATCGCGAGCTGCTGGAGGCGCTGTTCCGGCACCACCGAAGCTTCCCCTCGCTCGATCCCCGCCGGACGATCCACTTGTGCGAGCGCTCCATCCGCCTGCACAGGCTGCTCTGGTGATCGGACGGATCAAACGGATCGGTGGGGCGGCGATTTCTCCCGGAGCGCTGCGAGGAGGCCGAAGCAGCCGACGAGCATCGTATCCCCGTATGGCACGGCCCGATACCACTCCGGCGGAGCGACCGATCTCCGCGGACCGGTTACGGAGACGAAGGGGAAGCTGCCAGCGGCGTCCGCCGCGTAACCGCATCCGTGGCCGCCGTCCTCGAGTACCTCGTCCGACTTGGCCTCCTGCCTGGCAAACCGCTCGATCCACGACGCCAGAGCGGCGCCGTCCAGGCAGTCGGTATGATGCTCGAAGAGTCCGAGGACTCGCGTGCCCCGCACCAACGCGGCGACAGTATGCTGGTTGCCCACGTTGACGAGGATCGCGCCGTCCTTCGCTCGATCCGCGACGCATGGATCGCAGAGGGCGCCCCGGATCGCCGCCGCGCAGGTGTCCATCACGTACGCGCGGGGCAAAAGCCGCTTGATGGCCTCCATTCGAGTCAGGTCCCGCGGCGGCACATCGTAGAGAATTTCCTTGAGCTGGCCATGTTTGAGGAACTCTTCCCAGATATTGAAGCGGTAAACGCGATTGCTCCCGGTGGGGCAGAAGCCGTGATCCTGTACGGCCACGGCGACAGCGGCTGGCATGTCGAGGTCGAAGAGCTTGAGGGCGAGTTTGAGGGCCGGCAGGTCGAGGTCGCGCATCCCGATCTTGCAGGTCTTCACGGGCGCCTCTTCCGTCAGTACGACGCCCATGGCCCGCACTCGGTCGAGGTTGTCGTGAAGGGTCAGAGCGGCTGCGGTCGTGGCGAAGACGCCCAACTGCTGCGCGAGGTGGTCGCGCACGGCGGCCGTACAGGGCCCGCCCCCCATCAGGTCGCCGCAGAGGAAGATGTCGAGCCGCCGCCGTGTCGCCTCGCGAATCCGGCCCGCGACCAGTTCCGTCTGCGAGGGGAGGACAAGCTTGAAGCAATTCTCCGGTTCCTCGCCCTCTTCCCAAAGTAGGATGTCCTGAGTGTGGGCTCCGATGTCAATCGCCAGAACTCTGTCCATGTTTCCTGCCCCATATTATAAACCATAGGACCTTCAGAAGCTTGCCGAGGGTGAGCTTCGAGGTGCCAGCCTTGCGTCGGGCAAAAACGATCGGGACCTCTGCGAGGCGGAGGTGCTTCTCGCGGGACCGTGCGAGGACCTCGGCGACGATCTCGGGTCCGGCGGCGCGGAGGCTCGACGGTTCGATCGCTTCCAGGGCCGAACGGCGATAGGCCCGGAAACCCGAGTTCACATCCCGTATCCGGACTCCGAGCAGCGAGCGCGCCAGCCCGGTCGAGGCGAGCGTGAGCCAGCGGCGGAGGAAGCCGCGCTCGCCATCCGAGCCGCCCGCGACGAGACGGGAGCCGACGGCGATGTCCGCGTCCGCGAGGGCGGCGACGAGCGCCGGTATGTCCTGCGGCCGATGCGAGAAATCGGCGTCCATCTCGACTATGCAATCGGCGCCGAGCTCCATGGCCTTGACAAATCCGTCGCGACCGGCACGGCCCCGCCCGCGATCCTCCGTCCGCACGAGCAGATGCACGCCCCAGTCCGACTTGGCCAGCTCTCTGACAAGCTGCGCCGTCCCGTCCGGCGAGTTGTCGTCCACCACGAGCACCTCGCAGCCGAGCGAGCGCAGCTCCCGAACCAAGGCGACTATGTTCTCCGCCTCGTTGTAAGTCGGTAGCATGGCTATCGTTCGCATCGCCTGGATACTAACGCTCTCGACGGTCGCAACCAAACGGACTCTGCCCCGCGGAGAGAGATGGCGGGGGGGTGCGGTCCCGCCTGCCGGGCGCTGGACTCGCGGTCGGACGGCCGGCACAACCCGAGAGGCGCGGCCGCACGCTGCCGAGCAGGTAACCTCTCGAAGCGAAAGGAGGATACTACTTCGCTGGAGCTCCGGCGACCATGGCCTCCTTCGCGCGGGCGAGGAAGAGGGCGCGACGCATATAGACGTGGACCTCCAGATCGCAGCCGCGTCCGATGCCGCGAAAGCGCGGATCGCTGCTCAGGTCCTGGCTCTTCACCAAGCCCATGCCCTGCTTGTAGGCTCGTTCCGCGAGCTTGGGGTCCTTCGTGAAGTCCCAGACGCTGCCGATCTCGCCGAGACCGTTGAATACGACTTCGCCCTTCGGCACCGGTGCGCTGGACACGGCCAGTTGGACGCCGTCAATGAAGAGCTTCTTGGCGTCCGGCGAGATCAGCGAGTACCAGCGCATGGCCTCGGAGCCGTAGGTGAAGTAGGTATCGCCTGTGCCGTCCCAGAGGCGGAAGCCCTTGGCGAACGTCGTCGCGATCCAGTCCGCCTTGGCCTTGTACTTGGGGTCGCCCGTCTCCAGGTACATCCGCGAGAGGCCGCTCAGTGGGTTCGAGAGATAGCGCCACTCGCCGCCGCCCTTCCGGAGGCGGAGGAAGAAGTCGGCCTGGAGCTTAGCCATATCCCACGAGCGGTGGTCGCCCGTCAACGCCCAGTCCATGACGAATCCCTCCAGGGCCGAGTGGCCGTAGTCGCCCGGAGCGATCCAGATCGTGTAGTGATGGCGGCCCGATCCGCCGATCACTTCCGGCCACGCCGGGTTGTACTGGCTCGTCGCGACGTCGCGGATCGAGCGCGTGAGGCCGACGGCATCCCGGAGGAAGAGCCGGTCGCCGCTCCGCGCGTAGAGGTACCAGGCAGAGTCGGCGTGATGATCCTCGTTCGAGAGCCACACGGAGCGGCCGTGGTAAGAGTAGCGGGCTGCGTTCTCCCACGGCCACCAGGCGTTCCGATGGTTGCCGTTCGGCCACTCGCCGTACATCGTGAAAAGCTCGCGGTGGCGCTCGATGAGCTGCCAGACGCGGTGGATCGCCTGTTCGACTTCGGGTAGCACCTTGGGATCGAAGGCCGATAGCATACCGAGGGCGCGCGTCGAGCAGTTCCATTTCGGCGCGGCGATGGCGACGACCGGCTCGCCGTGCGTCGCCAGCACTTCCCTGGGGCCTCGATACCCGCTCCAGTCGAGGTGTACCTCGTGCGTCTTCGAACACCCCGTCGCGCACGCCTGCGGCGCCGAGCTGCACGCCGTGTAGTAGCGCTCGGGCGGAAGAAAGTCGAAGACACCAGCCTCCTTCGGCCAGTGCCAGAGGACGATCTCGCCCTTCTTCAGATCGGTTTCGAGCTTCTCCGGATAGTTGCGCCAGAACTCGCGCGAGTACAGGCCGAGCGCCGGCAGCTCGCCCTCGATCAAGAGCGCCCCAGCGGCTCGACCATTCGTCGCTCTCCGTCCCGATACGGAGCAGCGGTCCGCACTCTCCTGGAGGATGCTGAGCTTCTTGCCGCTGAACTCCTTCGACCCGTCCACCAGTGCCACTGCGTGCCTGTAGGAGCCGGCAGGGATGCGGAGTCTCATGCCGAAGCTCGCCAGCCTGTCGAAGTAGGGATCAATGGCGAATACAGTCGTGTGGGCGATGCGAAGCTCGGCTCGTCCCTTCCAGGCGTCAACGCGAATCTCGCCGAAGCATTTCACTGCGCCCTTCTCGTCCAGGTAGCGGCCTCTGAGGAGGACAGTTGCCGTGAGCGGGCCGTT
>Ga0272448_1004057_pt1 | contig 16942 bp, 13 predicted proteins | sample YNPCB0191_FD_202220 | JGI IMG/M metagenome (GOLD analysis project Ga0272448, IMG submission 202220) | Hot spring sediment microbial communities from Yellowstone National Park, WY, United States - YNP-CB-019-1 | ecosystem: Environmental > Aquatic > Thermal springs > Hot (42-90C) > Sediment...
GGCATGGATGAGGGCCGACCTCATGCACGAAAGGCCCCGACGGCACGAATCAACTCTTTTCTTTGACTGTTTCCGACTCGGTTCGGACACTGGCTTCGCCCGAAAGCGGAAGCTATTGCCAACAACAGAAGTAACAGTCGACCCAATCATAATAGCATGCAGATCGCGCCTGTAGATAGTTCTGGTAACACGTATCCAAGCATTCCTGATCCTCGGGATCGCATCCAGCAACGCAACCGGCATATGCGGAATACGCGTCGTTGTAACAGATGTCCCTGATCTCATTGCAACATGCACGGCACCAGGGAATATTCCCGGCCTCACACAAGCCGCCGCCGCATGTGGCCTGGGGCGTTGGCCTCTGAGCAGCCCGTAATTCGGTCAGATAATCCTTGACGAGCATGTCGAGCGAAGCGAAGCGCGCTTCGCCGAAAGCATTCTTCAACGCCTCCCGCGCACGGAGGATGGCGTCGTCCCTTTCGCGGTGCAGCGATGCCGGGACGGGTGGCGGCGTGGGGCGTCCGGAGACTGCAGTGTTCGCGCCCCTGGGAAACTTTGCGCGCTCCTGCTGAATTATTTCCCCGGCGCGAGCGTCGAGCCGGTTGACCTCCTTGAGGCAGCCGAAGGCGGCCTCGTGTACGATCCGGTCTTCGTCCGGGTCGAGGCCGAGCCTGTTTGCAACGTAGAACCGCAGCCGGGTGCCGTCCTGGCCGTTTTGCTCGCGCGCGAGAGCCCTCTCTTGAAGATAAGCCACCCGTCTGAAAAAGATCTCGTAGTATTGAATGTCGGAGAGCTGCAGGCCGCCCTGGGATTGCCGCGCGGCGACCGCCCGGGCGACGGCGCCGGGCGGCGTGCGGCCGCCTGGGGAAAAAGCGAGCAGCGAGGCGAGGACGGTAAATGCGGCCGTGATCCTTGTTTTCAATCCCATGGCTTTATCCTTGACAGTACATCTCTGCAAATCGATGCCCGGATTGCGAGAAGGCGCAACGCGGCCCGTGACCCCCGAAGAGAAGCGAGGCGAAACCCCCATGGGATCGACCGGCATGGTGATTGCTCCTTGCCGATTTCGGCGAGCCGCGATTATACCGGGCGTCGTTCATGGCGTGCGGCTTCGATACAGGTGGCGGATCGTGACGGGCCTTGCCGCCGCGCGCCGGCCAATCCGAATCACTCTTCCAGCAAGAAGTCAGCTCCAGCCCGTCTATAACTTAATGTTAACGGCAGCAGAAAAGCGCAATCAAGGGAAAAAGACATGCAGAACGTGCCAAAACGATGCAGAATGTGCCAAAACGTACAAGATTCTTTCCGGAGCGTCGGTACGAGCCGGCGACGGGCATTCGGTGACGCAGGGGTGTCGTGACAGGCTCCTTTCTGAGGTGAACGTTGCTTGGACACCAACATCCTGCCTCGGAAAGGGGTCTCCTGTCTCTATCGATGAGCTAAATCCCTCAGGGGTTTGGAGGTCCAACCTCGGCGAGGCACTACCGCGGAGCGGTTTAGTCCAACCTTGCATTATGCGAAATCGCCGGCAGCGGTCCGCCTGAAATCGGATGGCTTCCTGCCGGTCTTGGAGCGGATGAACTTTGAAGGGGCTGCCGGGGAGCGATAACCGAGCGAGAAAGGGATCGCCCGCCCGCCTGCGGGCTCCTCCGAGGTTAGGCGTTGCACATGTACAGGAACGTAAGAGATCGAAGAATGCCCACCGAAAATTGTTTGCCCGGGCTGCGGCTGTTGGATCATGGAGGGGCGCAGGTCGGCATGCGGAAGGCCGGATCAGGACCGACAATCGAGCAGATGGTTTCGGCTGGGGCGGCGCGGCCCGCAGCCGGGAAAATTTCCACGATTCCGGTTCGCAATCGAAGGTCGCGGGTATATCATTCTCTGGTATTTGCGCTTGCGCGCAGCCCGCTCGCCCGAGCCGGGAGCGTGATAGGGTGTACCCATGAGCCTGCGCAGAACCAAGGTCCTTGTCGTCGACGACGATCCCGCGATGCTCGAGATCCTCGAGATGCGGCTCGAGGGATGGGGATTCGACGTCCGCCTGGCGGCAGACGGCATGGAGGCGCAGGAGATCGTCGAGTCCTACGATCCCGACATCGTTCTCACCGACGTGATCATGCCGGAGATCTCGGGCCTGGAGCTGCTGCGTTCCCTCAAGAGCGACGACGAAGCGCGCCCGGTGATTCTGATCACGGCCCAGGGGAGCATCGACATCGCGGTCGAAGCCATGAAGCACGGCGCGCACGACTTCATCACCAAGCCTCTCGATTACCCGAAGCTGAGGGCGATCCTCGAGGCGGCCGAGAAGGAGATCGAGCTGCGGCGCCGGTCGCACCGGCTGTTGACGCAGCTCGATCAGGGAGCCGGCTTCGGCAGCCTCGTGGGCCGCAGCCGGGCCATGCGCGAAATCTACGAACTGATCCGGCGCGTGAGCGCCACCGACGCGGCGGTCATCATCACGGGAGAGAGCGGGACGGGCAAGGAGCTGGCGGCCCGCACGATCCACGACCTGAGCGCGCGCGCCAAGGGGCCGTTCATCGCCATCAACGCCGCCGCCATACCCGACGGCCTCATCGAGAGCGAGATCTTCGGCCACGAGAAAGGTGCCTTCACCGGAGCCAGCGGAGCGCGCATGGGATGTTTCGAGCTGGCCAACCGCGGCACGCTGTTTCTCGACGAAATAGCGGAGATGCCGGCAGCCCTGCAGCCGAAGCTGCTGCGCGTGATCGAGGACCGCAAGGTGCGCCGGCTGGGCGGCAGCCATGAAATCTCCGTCGATGTGCGCGTGATCGCGGCCACCAACCAGCCTCCGCAGGCGGCCGTGGACAACGGCAAGCTGAGGCAGGATCTCTTCTTCCGCCTGAACGTCTTCACCGTGGCCATGCCCCCGCTGCGCGAGCGCAGGGGCGACGTCCAGCTCCTCGCGCACCATTTCATCCGCGAGCTCAACGCCAAGCACTCGACGCGCATCGAAGGGATCCGCGAGGACGCCATGGAGTCGCTCAAGGCGTACCCCTGGCCGGGGAATGTACGCGAACTGCGCAACGTGATCGAAAGGGCGCTGATATTGGCCAAGGGAAACTGGATCGAGCGCAGCCACCTTCCGCCGTACGTCGTCAATCCGCGCGAAAGCGCGGCCGGCAGAATCGTCCTCAGCGTCGGGGTTTCGTTCGCCGACGCCGAAAAGGAGCTCATCCTGCGGACGCTGAAAAGCGTGGGGAACAACAAGGCGGAGGCCGCGCGCCAGCTGGGCCTGGATGTCAAGACGATTCGCAACAAGCTCAAGTCCTACGACATGGAATGACGCCCCGCGCGGGAGGCCCGGCCCTCCCGAGCGGCAACCGCCCGACCGGGCGCCGACACTCCGATGCGAGTATCGACCAAGATCCTGTACGGCTTCGGTATCCTGACGGCGCTGATGGCCGCTCTCGTGGTTTTCCAGGTCCTGATGATCAACCGCATGCAGAGGATCGTCCAGGGCCTGTCGGGCGTGAACTTCCTGGTCGCCAGCTCCGCTCTGCAGCTGTACGGTTCGATGACGCAGATCGAGGGCTACGCGCGCAAGGCCTTCGAGCTCGGCGATCCCGACTACGAAAGGGAGTTCCAGGATCTGCGGGAACAGGTCGACCGCGAGATCGCCCTTCTCGGGGATCAGGCGAAGTCCGAACGCGAGGTCGCCGAGATCCGGCGCCTCGATGCATACTGGCACCGGTTCGTCGGCGACTTCGAGGAACAGAAGCGGGCGCTGCCGCCGCGCACGCTGGCGGACTTCCCCAAGCCGCTGTCCGAGGCCCTGCAGCAACTGCAGATCCAGACCTACAACGTCTATACGGTGAGCAGCGACGTGATCCGCTCGGAAACGGAACGCTCCCTGAGGACGGGTCAGGATGTCAAGACGCTCTCGGCGACGGCGGCCGCCATCGCTCTGGTCCTGAGCCTGCTCGTCGGCTTCCTGATCGTGCAGTCGATATCGGTGCCGCTCAAGCACCTGGCCCAGGGGACGCGCGCCATCGCGCAGGGCAAGTTCTACTACCGCCTCGACACCTCCCATGACGACGAGTTCTCCCAGGTGGCCCGCGACTTCAACACCATGAGCGAGCGCCTGAAGGAACTGGACCAGATGAAGAAGGACTTCGTGGCGCACGTCTCCCACGAGCTGCAGTCGCCGCTCGCTTCCATGCAGGAGACGATCGAGGCGCTTCTCGACGGCATTGCCGGCGAGCTCACGGAAAAGCAGCGCAGCCTGCTCGAGAAGAGCCGCCAGAGCGGCAAGCGCCTGTCGTCGTTGATCCGCAATCTCCTGGACATGTCGCGCCTGGAGGCCGGGGTCATGGAGTACGAGCTCGAGAGCCATGATCTGGCCGCTCTGGTGCGCACCGCCGTCGAGGAAACCGAGCCGCTGGCGCGCACGAAAGGGATCCGCATCGTCACGGAGTTCCCCGACGAGCGGCTGTCGAGCCGCTGCGACGGCAACCGCATCATCCAGGTCGTCCACAACTTGCTCGGCAACGCCATCAAATTCTCGCCCGAACAGAGGGAGGTCGCGGTGCGCGTGGCGGCCGTTCCCGAGCTTCCGCCGGCGCTGCCCGAAAGCCGCCGCAAGAGCCTCGAAGGCGGCGCGTCCAGGCAAGGATATGCTCTGATCTCGGTTGCCGACTCGGGTCCCGGAGTCCCGGACGAGCACAAGGAGAAGATCTTCGAGAAATTCCACCAGGTCAAACCGGGGAAAAAGGTCGCAGGTCAGGGGGCCGGTTTGGGACTGGCTATTTCGCGGACGATATGCGAAGCTCATCAGGGGGCTGTCTGGGTGGAAGACAATCCCGGTGGCGGCAGCATCTTCCATGTCCTGCTGCCCTTGAGCAACCGGTCCGAGGAGATCGGGCGCGCGGAATCCCCGCCGATATGAGCATGCGCCGGATGGACAATCCAGGCTCGACGCGGAGCCGCCGCAATCCTGCGGCCCGGCTGCGCCCGGCTGCGATCGCACTGGCCGCCCTGCTGGCTGCTCTCATGGCGGCAGGCTGCTTCGGGAGGAAGGCGAAACCGCAGCCTCCTCCTGCTCAGCCCGCGCCGGCAGAGGCCGCGCCCGCCAGGACCGAACCGCCGGCGGAACCGCCGCCCACGGTCACCCTGAATCCTCCCCCCAATCCGGCCCCTCCGGTCGTCGTCCGCCCGGCATCCCCGACTGTGCCGCCGTTGCTGCTGGAAGCGGAGGACAAGTTCGCGATCCGCAATTACCGCGGCGCCATCCGCGATTACGAGAAATTCCTCGAAAATCACCCGGGCCACAAAGACCGGCCGCAGGCCATGTTCCATCTCGGCCTGGCTTATGCGCTCTCGGGACCGTCCGCCCAGAATCAGAAGAAAGCGACCGAGCAGTTCCGCAGCCTGGCCAGGGAATTCGCCGACAGTCCATACGCTGCAGCGGCCCAGTACATCCTGGGCCTGCTGGCAGAGGTTGAAAGGCTGAAAACGGAGAACGAAACCATGGAGGAAACTCTCAAGCGCCTGCGAGAGGAGCTGGAGAGGATAAAAAAGATCGACATGGAGCGGCGCCCGACCAAGCCGCCCGCATAGCGCGATTCATGCGCGGAGAGCCCGCCGGCGCGAGCTCCCCGTGCATGCTCTTTACCGATCGCCCTTCCCGGCCGCAGGAGCAAGAACCCGAACGACCGCGCAGCGGTTCTTGGCGCGGCCCTCTTTCGACTGGTTGTCGGCGATCGGGCTATCCTCGCCGAAACTCATCTTGTGCACCTTGATTATGGGAACGCCCTGCTGCACCACCAGGAAGCGCACGACCGCATCCTCGCGCCTTTCCCCGAGCCTGATGTTGTACTCGGCGTCACCGGAATTGTCGGTGCGTCCCTCGACGGCGACCACGGCATCGGGATTCGACTTGAGCAATCCCGCCACCTCGATCAGATCCTGCTCGTAGGTCTTGTCGAGCTCGCTGCTGTTGAACTTGAAGTAGACGAATTTCTCGGCAATCACCGTGTAGCGGTTGCGGTTCTGGAATCTTTCGTCCAGAGCCGTGACTTCGCTGTTCGCGCGGTTGGCCGTCTGCTGAGCCTGATCGGCGACGCTGCGCGCCTGCCCCGCCTTGCCGTCCACGCGCTGAATCTCCACGCCGAGCGAGTCCAGCTTCTGGGTTGTTTGCTTGTTGAGCGTCACCAGCTCGCCTATCTGATTGGCGTTGGCCTTGATCTGCTCCGTATTCTGCTGGATCGCCTTTTCGTTGTTGTCGATGCGCGCCGACAAGGTGGCCGCGGTCTTCTGCGTTTCTTGGCGGACGTAATTCTTTGTAGCGCACCCCGCGCTGAAAATAATCAGCCCGGCTGCAAGCAACAGCACCGGCCGGCACCCACCAGCGTAACAGTTCATATGATCCTCCGTGATTGAAAGAAGCGCAGCCGGGCACAACGCCCGGCTTGACTCGAATCCTGTAGCTCAAGAGACACAATAACCCATGGGTTTCAGGAGCAATTATTATGCCATGATCTCCCTGTACTCGTATCTCCTCGTTATGAAGTAAGTTAAGCCCATGCGGGCATGGCCTCTTCAACCCGTCTTGAGCGCGATTCCGGAAAATTTTCCCGGTCGCGGCGCCACGCCGCTGGAGGTTTCAACCACCGCAACTCGACCGCCGCTTTCTACGGCCGTACCGAGGTCGAGCGGCCTGTCGCGGATGCCTTGGAGTCGGGGCTGCGCCGGTCATTGACGCCGAACGGCGTTCCCGTTTGCGGATCGATCCAGATCGAGTGGGCGTCGCCCTGGCGGCCTTCCATCTCGATCCGATGCCCCATCTGCTCGAGCCTGGCCACCGTCTCGGGCGCGAGAGCCCCCGCCTCGAAACGGGTCCTGTCGGGCAGCCACTGGTGATGCATGCGCGCGCAATCGACGGCCCGGCGGCCGTCCATCCCGAATTCGACGACGCCCAGCACCACGCTCAGGACCGTATTGATGATTGTGCGGCCTCCGGGAGAGCCCGTGATCAGTACGAGCTTCCCCTTGCGCGTCACGATGGTGGGCGTCATGGAGCTCAGCATGCGCTTGCCCGGTTCGATCAGGTTGGGCCTGGTTCCGATGTCTCCCTCGAGGTTGGTTTCACCCGGCTTCTGGTTGAAATCGCCCATCTCGTTGTTGAGCAGGAAGCCGGCTCCCTTGACCACGACCCTGGATCCGTAGCCGCCCTCGAGGGTATAGGTGCTGGCCACGGCCATCCCCTCGGCATCGAGCACGGAGAAATGGGTGGTTTCGTCGCTCTCGCCGGTGGTCGCGACGCGTGTCACTATATCCTTGCCCAGCTCCACGCTGCTCGAGGCCCTTTCCGGATCGATGCCGCGCGCGAGCTGCTTCGCATATGATTTCGACAGAAGCCTGCGCACCGGCACCTTGACGAAATCGGGATCGCCGAGGTAGCGCGCGCGATCGAGATAGGCCCGGCGCATGGCTTCGATCATGAGGTGAAGCGTTTCCGGCGCGAACCTGTCTCTCCTTTTCAGGTCGAAGTTCTCGAGGATGTTGAGCATTTCCAGCAGTCCGATGCCGCCCGACGAGGGAGGCGGCATCGAGACGATCTCGAAATCGCGATACGTACCCTTGACGGGATTGCGCACTTTCGCCCGGTAGGCGGCCAGGTCTTCCCTGGTGATGAGACCGCCGTTGGCGGCCATGTCCTCGGCGATCCTGTCGGCAATCCATCCTTTGTAGAAGGCATCGGCGCCCGATTCGGCAATGGCCCGCAGCGTCCTGCCGAGATCCCGAAGCACGATCGTGTCGCCCGCGGCCCACTGCCCGCCTCCCGGTTTGCCGTATGCCGCCACCGAAGCGGGATACCTGCCCATGACGCCGGCGAGCTGGCGGTTGAGTCCGGCGGCCAGGCTTGCGCTCATGGTGAAGCCCTCCTCGGCAAGCTTGACGGCGGGCATCACCACGTCCTTCCATGGAAGCCTGCCGAAGGTCTTGTGCGCGAGTTCCAGTCCCCGCACGGTTCCCGGCACACCGGCGGCAAGGTAACCGGCGGCCGTCAGGCCGCGGTCGATGCGGCCGCGCGCATCGACATACATCGTCGCCGTAGCCCGCAGCGGTGCGCGCTCCCGGTAGTCGAAGGCCGTGACCTTGCCGTCGGGCCGGCGCACCAGCATGAAACCGCCGCCGCCGATGTTGCCCGCCGACGGGTAGGTCACCGCCAGAGCGAACGCCGTGGCAACCGCGGCGTCGACGGCGTTGCCGCCGCGCTGCAGGATCGCCGCCCCCACGTCCGATGCGATGCCCGAAGCGGAAACCACCACACCCGTGCGGGATGGAATCCCGGGATCGTCCTGAATCCGGGGCAAGCCGCCGGCGGCCGAAGGCCGCACCGCGACGCAGTGCACCGCGAGCCAAAGCGCCAGGAATCCTGCTCTGCCGCCGATCATGGGCAATCCCCCCGCTGAGAACCGACAAGACAGCATAAGACCGCCGGCGCCTGCGCGGCAAGCCCTATCAGGCCCTTCCCCGCAGGACGGCCCATTGCCCGAGCACCTCATCGCCTCGGACGACATGGTAGTGGTCGAAGAGCGGCGCCGTCAGGCAGGCGTGGTTCACCAGGATGCGCACGCGTTCGCCCACGCGGAAGCGGCCTTCGAGGAAGCCCGGGTCCTGAGCCGTCACCTTCCCGATCTCCTGGGAAACAGATTGCAGCCGGACGCGGCCGTGCAGGCGCCTGCCCCCGTAATCCTCGTACAGGGCTCCGTAGGCGGCATCTCCGGTCGCGTGCACCGGCCCGGTGTCTTTCGAGAGGGCAAGGGAACCGGCGTCGATGAGGAAATACGAAGCTCCCGGCTGGTGCGATATGACGGATGCCAGCACGCTGAGCGCGCAATCTTCCAGGCGGCAGCTCCCGATGGTCGCCTGGGTGTAGTCATGGAAAACGTAGTTGCCCGGGCGCACCTCCGTGACGCCTTCCAGGCTGTCGATCACGTGCATGCCGGGTGTCGAGCCCACGCTGACGGCGGGGATGGAATACCCTCGCGAGCGCATCCGATCGGCGAACTCGACCATCAGGTCGCGTTCCTGCCGGGCGTAAGGGAGAATCCCCTCGCGCGTGCGCGCGTGATAGGTGGCGCCCATGTGGGAGAGTATTCCGTCGAAAACGAGGTCATGGGAACGGTCGAGCGCGCGCAGGACGTCCTCGGCGTAGCGGCCCTGGGGATCGACGCCCGCGCGGACATAACCGGTATCGACCTTGAGCCAGACATGAAGGCGCTTGCCGGCGGCGGCGCACAACGATTCCAGACAGCGTACCGCCTCCAGGCCGTCGACCAGCACGCGGACGGTGGCTTTCTCGCAAAGGTCCAGCACACGGCCGGCGTACACCAGAGGCAGCGGCAGGGCCCAGGTGATGTCGTCGAAACCGGCGGCGGCGAAACGCTCGGCTTCGTAGTATGTCGAGACCGCGATCCCCCGCGCGCCCAGGGAGCGCTGCTGCGCGGCGATTTCGAGGCACTTGTGGGTCTTGACGTGCGGCCGCAGGGCCACGCCGAGCGCGTCGGCGCGCTCCTGCATCCGCTGCAGGTTGCGTCCGAGCACCTCGGAGTCGACCAGCAAAGCCGGGGTCGGCAGTTCCGCGATGTTCATGATCCCCTCCTTGCGCGCCGGTTCCGGCCGTCAGCGGGCGATGAACTGTTCGCGCTCGGTCTCGAGAATGGCGACATGCTCTTCTTCTTCGGCCGCGAGCTCGCGGTATATCTCCCTCTGGCGCGGCGAGCGCGACAGAACGGCGCGCGCCTTGAAGTAGTCGCGGGTGCGCCGCTCCATCGCGATCGCCTTGTCGTAGATCGCCAGGACATGGTCCTTCGCGGGGCTGAAGTCGATGCCGTGGAAGATCCACTGCGACAGGAGCTTTTCCGCCTGGTCGGGCAGTTCGCGGAACTGCGGATCCAGGTGGACGTGGTATTTCTCCTCGAGCTCCTGCAGGTGATCCTCCTCCTTGCGGTACAGCTCTTCCAGCACCTGCCGCAAGGTCGCATCCTGGGCGCGGCCGAGCGCCAGCCGATAGAACTGGTACATGTCCAGCTCGTACTGCATGGCTTCGCGCACGATCCCGACCTGATCGGCGTCGGCTCCGTCGTATCCCTCGATCACCTCGTTTTCGCCGCCGCACAGAAAGCACCGGCCGTAGGGTACGACGAATCCGGTCGAGAGTTTGCCGCACGATTTGCATTTCCAGGTGTATTTGACCTCGGCGCAGCAAACGCTGTCCTCCTCCATCACACGGCGGCACTTGGGGCAAGTGGAAGGCATGGTTTTTCCTCCTGGCAGAGCGGGTTCAAGCCTGCGTTTCGGCGGGCTGCACCGCCTTCTCCGCCGGGTGCGGGCCGAGGCCCAGGTAATGCAGGATGCCGCGCGCCGCGCGCCGGCCGGCCCCCATGGCCAGGATCACGGTGGCGGCGCCGGTGACGATATCGCCCCCGGCGAATATGCCGGGAATGGAGGTCATGCCGGTCTTTTCGTCGACCTCGATGTAGCCCCAGCGGTTGGTTTTGAGCCCGGGGGTGCTCTGGGCGATCACCGGGTTGGCGGTCGTGCCCAGGGCATAGACCACCATGTCCACGTCGAGAACATATTCGGTCCCCGGCTTGGGCACGGGCCGGCGGCGCCCCGATTCGTCGGGCTCGCCGAGTTCCATCTCGACGACCTCCATGCCCGTCACCCAGCCGGCCTGGTTGCCGAGGATTCTCACGGGATTGGTGAGCCATTTGCAGATGACGCCCTCCTCGATCGCGTGATGCAGTTCCTCGGCGCGCGCCGGCGATTCCCGGACGCTGCGCCGGTACACGAGATAGACCTTCTCGGCACCCATGCGCAGCGACACGCGCGCGGCATCCATGGCGGTATTGCCCGCGCCGATGACCGCGACGCGCCTGCCCATGCCGACCGGCGTGTCGTACAGCGGCTGGCGAAAGCCCTGCATGAGGTTGATGCGCGTCAGCAGCTCGTTCGCCGACACCACGCCGTTGTAGGCCTCGCCCGGGATGCCCATGAACTTGGGGCTGCCGGCGCCGGTCCCGATGAAGACCGCGTCGTAGCCCATTTCCTTCATGAGCTGCGGCACCGTGAAGACCTTGCCGATGACGCGGTCGAGCTCGAACTTCACCCCGAGCTGTTCCAGGGCCCGGATCTCGATATCGATCGTGTCGTTGGGCAGGCGGAATTCGGGTATGCCGTACTTGAGAACCCCGCCGGCGACATGGAGGGCCTCGTAGACCGTGACCTCGACGCCGGCCTTGGCGAGATCGCCGGCGCACGCCAGCCCCGCGGGACCCGAACCGACGATGGCCACGCGCTTTCCCGTCGGCCGCACGGCGGGGGCCTCGTCCCAGCCGCGCCCGGCGGCAAAGTCGGCCACGAAGCGCTCCAGGCGGCCGATCGCCACGGGTTCGAACTTGTTGCCCACGATGCAGGTCGCCTCGCACTGCACCTCCTGGGGGCAGACGCGCCCGCAGACGGCGGGGAGCGCGTTGGCGCTCTTGAGTATGCGGTAGGATTCCCGGATATCCTTGCGCGCCAGGGCCTCGATGAAGCCGGGGATATCGATCCCCACCGGGCAGCCGGGGACGCACTTGGGCTTCTTGCAGAAAAGGCAGCGGTCGGCCTCGGCGAGGGCCATTTCCAGCGTGTATCCGAGGGCGACTTCATCGAAGTTCTTCGTGCGCTCGCCGGCCGCCTGTTCCGGCATGGGGGTGCGCCTGGGCGCGACCGTGCGGATGCTCTTGACCCGGCGCGGGGCGTCCGCCGGCGGCGGGGGTACGGGGACCGGCGGCACGGGCAGATCGAGGCAGCATGGACGACGGCGGGCGCTCACCACGGCGGGATTCGGCCCGCCGGCGCCGAGCGCCGCGAGACGCTCGGCCTCGGCGCGGTAGCGCTCCATCGACTCGCGCTCCTCGCGTTCGAAACGCTTCTGCCGGAGCATGAGCTCGTCGAAGTTGACCGCGTGGCCGTCGAAATCCGGGCCGTCGACGCACGCGAACCTCATCTTGCCGCCCACGGTCACGCGGCACGAACCGCACATGCCCGTGCCGTCGACCATGATCGAGTTCACGCTGACCGTGGTCCGGATCCCCATGGGACGGGTCATCTCGGCGCATGCCTTCATCATGGGAAGCGGGCCGATGGCGATCACTTCTTCGACACCGTCGTGTTCCCCGAGCACCTCGGCCAGTGCGGCCGTGACGAAACCCTTCGTTCCATAAGAACCGTCGTCGGTGGTCACGCGGAACTCGTCCGAATAGCGGGCGAAGCGGTCCTCCCAGAACATGAGGCTGCGGCTGCGGAAGCCGATGACCGATATGGTGAAGGAGCCGAGCTCCTTGTGGCGCCGCAGCAGGGGAAATACGGGCGCCACGCCCAGCCCGCCGCCCACCAGCACCACCTTCCTGCGCCGCTCCAGCCGCGAAGCCGTTCCCAGCGGGCCGATGAAATCCAGAACCGACTCCCCTTCCCTCATGGCCATCATCCGGAAAGTCGTCTTGCCCACCGCCTGAACCACGATCGTGACGGTTCCCCGTTCGCGGTCGTAATCGGCCACCGTCAAGGGAATGCGTTCGCCGGTCGCGTCGATGCGCACCATCACGAAATGGCCCGGCTCGCAGGCCCGGGCGACCTCGGGCGCCGAGACTTCCCACAGGAATGTAGCGGGGCCGAACTGCTCCCGCCGGACGATCGGATACATAGAAAGCCCCCCGACAGGCTCGCACGCTTATCGGAACGATGGAGTATAGCAGATCGCCCGGGAACCGGGCCATCCCGGGGAAAAGGTGCGCAGGGCGGCTATTCCCAGACGACCACGCAGTTCTTGCCCTGCGTCTTGGCCCAGTACATGGCTTCGTTGGCCCGCTTGACCAGGTCGCGGGCGCCGCTCGAGCCCGTCGACTCGGCGATGCCGATGCTCGCCGTGATCTTGCCGTGGAACATCTCGCTCAGGCGGATGCGGAAGCGCTCGATGGCGACGCGCGCCTTGTGCTTCGTGGCCTCGGGCATGATGATCACGAACTCGTCGCCGCCGTACCGGAAACAGGTGTCGATGCCTTCGCGCGCCACGCCGCGCAACAGCCGGGCCGCCTCCTTGATGGCTTCCGTGCCTTTCAGGTGGCCGTAGGTTTCGTTGAACTGCTTCAGCCCGTCCAGGTCCAGGAAGCAGATCACCAGGCCGCGCTTCGATGTGCGGCTGCGCGCGATCTCCGCTTCCAGCGTGACGAAGAGATGCCTCTGATTGTAAAGGCCGGTCATCTCGTCCATGGTCGACACTTCCTTGAGCCGCTCCTTCATGGCCAGCGTCTCGGTCATGTCGCGCGCGATGCACAAGAAACCGATGGGATGGCCGTGCGCGTCGTCCACCCTGCGGAAGGTGACGTGCAGGTAGCATCGAGCCTTGTCGGCACCCTGGAGCAGCTTCTCCCGCTCGAGGGTCGAGGCGCCGCAGGAGGCGATGTGGACCGCCAGTTCGCGCTGGAATATCGGGTCGGTGAAAAGCGACAGGATGTCCTTGCCGGGTATCTCCTCCTGCGGCATGCGGAAGACCGCCTGCGCTCCGACGCTGCAGTTGATGATGTAGCCGTTGATGTCGGTCGACAGGATCGCCCGGTCGCCCGAGGCGTTCAGTATCGCCTGCAGGTACTCGTTGGACTTCTGGTCGTGCTCGAAGTTCACCGCTGCCGGCAGGTTTTCGGATGACATTCCTCGGCTCTCCTTGCCGCCGCTGGGACGGTTCGACTCTCCAATGCCTATATATCGGCAGGCGCGCGGTTTCGCTCACTGGTTTCCGCGCCCGGCGGCCGGAGAGTTTCCGCCCGCCCCGGCTCGCGGCACGGCCGCGCCCGCGCGCCCGGTGTGTTATGATCGTGCACAGCCGGAGCGGCAAGGTCCGCGGTCAGGGCGGAATCGCCGCTCGGGCAAGAGCCGAGGAGGATCCATGAAAGGCGCATCCCGGATATTGTCGGCGCTGCCGCTGGTCCTGTCGGCCGCGCTCGCCGCCGCTGCCGAATACTCGGTCGAAGCCGTCCGTTACGGCACCATCCCGAAGTTTCCGCTGTCCGGCCTCGTGGTCGGGGCGCCCGAGAGCGAAAAACTGGACATTCCGCTGGTGTTCTGGATCATCCGGGGGGGCGGGCGGAACATTCTCCTCGATGCGGGGTTCCACAGGGCCGGGTGGAAGGAGAAGTTCGGGGTCGCCGATTTTCTGCGACCGGACGAGGCCGTGCGCCAGGCCGGGGTCGACCCCGCGGCGATCACCGACATCGTTCTGAGCCATCTCCATTGGGACCATGCCGGAGGCGTCGACCTCTTTCCCCAGGCGGTCGTCTGGCTGCAGAAGGCGGAGTATGCCTATTACACCGCGGAAGCGTGGCAGCCCGGCGGGCAGCACGGCGGCATCGACCCGGAAGATCTGGTCGTCCTGCTGCGCCGCAACACTCAGGGAAAGCTCAGGCTCATCGACGGGGACGACAGGGAGATACTGCCGGGGATCCGGGTCTTCACGGGCGCGCGCCACACGTTCGCTTCCCAGTATCTCAGGATCGACGGTGATCCCCCGGTCGTCCTGGCCTCGGACAATTGCTACCTTTACCGCAATCTGGAAACCCGCACCCCGATCCCGACCTTTTCTCCGGCCGACCGGGAGGACAACCTGAAAGCGCTCGACCGCATGATCGGCCTGGCAGGCGCCCGGGAACGGGTCGTGCCCGGCCATGATCCCCTCATTTTTTCGCGCTTCCCGAGCAAGGGGCGCGTCGCCAGGATCCGATGACATCGCCGGACGCGAGCCGCCTCCAGCATGCGAGCGACGGTGAGTCGCGGGGCTATCAGCCCCTGCCGCGCGCGGCGATCGCATTCCGCGCCGAATTCCTGGACTTCGAGCGCGGTATCCGGGTGGGCAATCTGGAGAACAACGAACGTATCACGAGGCTGCTCAAGATCGCGCTCGAGCACAAGCACCATCAGCCGTTCGTGACGGAACGCTGGGGCCGCGGAGTCTATTGGCAATGGATCGGGTTGCTGCCGCGCGCCAACCGCAGCGCCAAGCCGCTGTCCAACCGGGCGAGCTTCGGCTGCTCGAAGTACTTCCTCATGGTGGATACCGCCGAGAGGCTGTTCAAGTGCGGATTGCAGGTCGAGCGCGGTTACGTGAAAGCGCCCGCCGGGGACTGCGCATACCGGCTGGCCGGCGATTGGGACTGGCACCGGCTGCTGCGGTCCCTGCGCCGCGGCGGGCCGATGGAACGCGAGCTGAAGCGCCTGGTCCTGGACGAGGGATTCGTCGTCTTCGCAGGCAGCTGGGAAGACGAAGGTGCGGTGTTCGACCGATCGCGGCCGCCCGATCTTTCCAGGCTGCGCAAGGCGCTCCGGGACGCACCGGCGAACCGGTGGGCGGGATTCCAGCTATACTATCCGATGAGCAAACGAGAGGTGCAGAGCTCGAGCGGAGTGGATCTGGTGGAGGCGATGCTCGCCGTTTTCGACGAGGTCACTCCGGCCATGAATCTCTGCATGCAGATCGAACTGCGCCCGGGCGGGGAAGCTTGAGTGCCCGGCGGCCGCACGGTGCGACCGCGGCACGATCTCTCATCAACGAAGACAACCGGAGGAACGACGATGAAAACGCGACTCGCCACCACCATTGCCGCGGCAGCCCTTTTGTGGGCGGCGCCGTCGGCCATGTTCGGCCAGGAGTTCACCATCACCCAGACGACCACCAGCTCGGGAGCCATGGGGCAGGGGGGCGGCTCGAGCACGGAAACCGTCTATTTCGGCACCCACGCCATCAAACAGGCATCCGCCGACGGCAAGGATTTCATCATGCTTTTCGACCAGCGAAAGATCATCACGGTCGACAACAATCGCAAGACCTACTCCGAAATGACCTTCGAGCAAATGCAGCAGGCGCTGGACAAGGCTCTTGCAGGGATCGCCGGGAATGCTCAGGCGATGGAAGCGATGAAAAAGATGATGGGCCGTTCGGGAGCCCCGGTGGCGGTGACCAAAGAAGGCGCGGGAGGCACGATCGCCGGGTATCCGACTGAAAAATACCGGATTACCGGCCCGGTGGAGATGGAGATCTGGGCGGCGCCCGATCTGAAGGTGCCGGTCGCCTATTACGATTCGCTGCCGCTGCGCATGCCCCCGAATCCGATGTTCGACGCCCGCGAACTCTCCAAGGCGTACAAGCAGATCGAAGGGTGGCCGATGAAGACGGTCTTGAACATCCGCATGATGGGGATGAGCATGACGACGACCACCGAGGTCAGCTCGGTGCGCAAAGGGGCGATTCCCGCGGCTACCTTCGCCGTGCCTGCGGGCTACAAGCTGGTTCAGGAGAAGTTTTAGGCCATGATGAATCCCTCGCGCGCCGCATGGTACTGACATCGGGCGGGGCGGGAGCGCTCACTGTTCCCAAGTTGTTCCCAGCTTGGAGGGCGGGATTCCGCCCGTGCGGCCCTAATCCATTGATTCCCGTGGGGATCCTTGGAGGCGCCGAGCGGATTCGAACCGCTGCATAAAGGTTTTGCAGACCTCTCCCTTAGCCACTTGGGTACGGCGCCTCAGTGAGGCTGTCGAATCGCCGTTATTTTAACCTCCGCGCCGTGCGGGTTGCAAGCAGTTCGACCGGAGTTCGGCGATTCAGACACCGGCACTGGTCCGGCATGCGCGTAGGTCCGCCGCGCCGCGGCGGACCGTGAGCTTATTGCTTAAAGTCACCGGTCCCGCGCGGCGAGGTCGTCTCAGTACTGGAGGGCCCGGACTTGAAAAAGCGGGGAAAGGTGCAGGCTCCAAAGCAAGGTGACGATTTCGGCCGGCCGGCGAATGCCGTCGCGCCGAGTTGCGAATTCACATCGCCCCCAGCCTGCGATCGCCGGCCAGACTTTCGCCTTTCAGGCCAGCCTCAACCTACCCTCCCGCCATA
>Ga0272448_1004058_pt1 | contig 16940 bp, 20 predicted proteins | sample YNPCB0191_FD_202220 | JGI IMG/M metagenome (GOLD analysis project Ga0272448, IMG submission 202220) | Hot spring sediment microbial communities from Yellowstone National Park, WY, United States - YNP-CB-019-1 | ecosystem: Environmental > Aquatic > Thermal springs > Hot (42-90C) > Sediment...
TGCGTCGGGATGACCCGGATATTGTATTTCATCGCGTCAATTTTCCCTTGAGGTGTCCAGACATCGTAAAAAACAACATTGACCTGTCCTTGATATTCCTGAGCGACCTCTTTCATAATCGGTTGCATGGCTTTGCACGGAATACACCTGGCCGCGCCGATTTCAATAAAAGTGACCAAGACGGTGTCGGATTTTGCCGCCGGCCGAGACTTTTCTCTTGTCGCTGTCGGTTTTACTTTTTTATCCTGAGCGAAAGCCTGGCTGTTATGCAGAGAAGAAAAAGCGAAGGCAAAAACCGTCAACAACGCTAGGATTCCCATTAATTTTAAACGCAAATTCATTTACCGTCATCTCCTTATTTTAATTTTCCTTTGCCATCATAATAAAAATAGTTTCCATTCAAGATCAGGCGCCGCAACAGCCCCCCGCCTTTTATTCGCAAAGTTTCTACTGAAAAGCCGCCAAGCTTTTTTATTTTTTCAAAAACCTCATCGATGATCTCTTCGGTCACCGGCGTTTCGTGTTTTTCCAAACCCAGATCGGTCAAAATGTAGGATATCGGTTGAACACCGATTCGTTCCAATGATTTTCTGGCGCAGGCAATTGAGCATCCATCAATCGTAATGTTTTCATCCGCGCCGATGGCTGACTGGACAAAACCGGAAAGTCCCGCACCCACACCGGCCAGACAGGTCATTCTGGCATAACCCTCATCGCAGCCTGCGCGTCACCCGATCGGCGATTGCACCGACATCCGCTGAGCCCGCGCACGAATAAATCAATCGTGTTCCTCCTTCACAACATTCAGCCATAAAATTATCATCCAAACTCTCTCGATCCAAATTTTTTTGATTAAGCTTTTAACCAGCCCTTGATCTGATCAATGGATGGGATTTTCCCCGCGGCTTTGACATCACCGTCAATGACCAGCGCCGGCGTTGTCATGACGCCGTAGTTCATAATCTTTTTAAAATCTTCAACTTTGGAAATATCCGCGTTAATGCCTTCTTGTTTTGCTACTTCTCGGACAAGTTCTTCCAGTTTATGGCACTTCGCGCAACCCACACCCAGAATCTCTATCTTCTTCATACTTTCCTCCCACGATTTACTTATAAGATGCGTTCATGATGACTTTATTATACCACCCCCGTGACCGGTTGCAGATATTGCAGACCGACAACATCACCGGAACTTCCACCAGAACGCCCACCACGCAGGCCAGTGCGGCTCCGGAACTCGGTCCGAAGAGCGTAATCGCCACAGCCACGGCCAATTCAAAGAAATTGCTTGCCCCGATGAGCGCCCCCGGCGATGCCACGTTATGGGGTACTTTGAACAGGCGCATCAGCATGTAGGTCAGGGTGGAATTGAAATAGACCTGAATGATAATCGGAACGGCGATCAGGATGACGGCGAACCATTTGGTTGTGAGGTTTTCCGCCTGAAAGGCGAAGATGAGCAGAAGCGTCAAAAGCAATGCAACAACTGTTACTGGATGAAACACGGGCAGGAAGCGCGTTTCAAACCATTCTTTACCATAGGTCTTCATTAAGACGGTGCGTGTTATGTAACCTGCTGTAAGAGGGATAACAATGAACACCACGACAGAAGTGATCAAAACTTTTGAAGGGACAACAACATCAGCCACGCCGAGGAGGAACATGACAATTGGCGCGAATGCCACAAGCATAATAAGATCGTTCACCGCTACCTGTACCAGTGTGTAAGCCGGATCGCCATCGGTAAGATACGACCAGACAAAGACCATAGCCGTACAGGGGGCTGCTGCAAGGATAATGAGACCGGCAGTGTAGCTTTTTGCCATTTCGGGGTCGACCCAAGCCGCAAACACATATTGAAAAAAGACCCAGGCCAGAAAGGCCATGCTGAAGGGCTTTACCAGCCAGTTGACGAATAATGTTATCATCAGGCCCTTCGGTTTTTTCGCCACATTGCCCAGCGATCCGAAATCAATTTTCAGCATCATGGGGAAAATCATCAGCCAGATCAAGACGGCAATCGGCACGTTGACCTGAGACCCTTCGCCAAATTCCGTCTTACTCAAAGCCGCAATGACGTCCGGCATGAATTTGCCCAACGCCACGCCAACGACCATGCAGATCAGTACCCAAACCGTGAGGTACCGTTCGAACACGTTGAGCCTTTTGGGCGTGGCTTCCTGTTTGTTTTGTTCTTGAGATTTAATGGATTTTTCTTTCATCATCTATTTCATTTCCTATGATTTTTTTTCAGGGAAAATAATTTACAGGGCAATTTTTACATCATTACTTTTTCACCGATAAATTTCTTGTATTCGCCCAGTAGCGCTTTTCCGTAGGTTTCCTCTAACTTAGAAGGAATATAGTTACGTTTTTCAATCCGGCGGAAAAACCCCGCCGTAATTTCTGCGTCTTCTTTCCCTTTTGCCCATTGGACAATCTCGGCGAGGACGCTTTCCAGACCGATGATGCCGGTCATCTGTCCTTCGACGCGAATTTGAGTGACTTTGTTTTCCATCATTCTTTAAATATTCCTTTGCCAGAAAGCATTAAGACCTTTTACAGCTTGTGCGACGTTGAACATCCGGTAGTTTCTTCACCATCCTGTTCAACATTGGATCGTTGCCTAACCAGTGCCGCAAGTTGCCCAGAATCTCGGCTGCGTAAGGGTTGGAACTGCCGTAATCCACCGCATAATTCACCCACAAGCCGGCCTTGCTTCCCTTGACTAAACCGGCTTTTTCCAGCACTTTCATATGCTTGGAAACCGCCGGCTGGGGGATGGATAAAAGCTGCTGAGGCTCGCAAACACACAGAGGTTTGTGCTAGAGAATTTTTACGATGCGCACCCGCGTGGGGTCGGAAAGCGCTTTCATCACATTTGTAAAATCGGCCATAAACCCTTATCCAAATATATTCCGTTTTTGGAATATAGTATCTGCCAATGCCTTTGTCAAGCCTAATTATTATGTGTAAAATATGCCAAGTAAAAAAGACAATTGAAATATATCAGGCGAGAAACTAAATTTATTAGATAATATCGCGATATTTTGGGCATTAATAAAGAAGAATATCCACAAGATAACCAGCCGCGACAGCAATGACGAAAACGTTTAACGCGAAAGCAATGATCAGCTTCTTTTTAAACATGGAGCTAAGAATGATTATTTCGGGTATGCTCGCTCCGGCGCCGCTAATAACCAGAGCGAGGACTGTTCCCACCCCCATCCCCTTGCCCACAAGGGCGGCAGCTATCGGAATAACGGTTTCCGCCCGGATATACATCGGCACGCCAACAGCCGCTGCGATAGGAATGGACCATCTGGCAATCCCTGAAGGTCTTTCTCCAGGAGGTGGTTCCTCAGAATGATCTTATCCCCGGCGCCGGCATTGCCATTCAGACTTTCGGTGACTTCCTCGGATTCAATCCCCACTGCCACATCCTCGTGACGGATGGCTGCTTTTATGGCAAAAAGGGCATGTTCCGTGTTGTGCCGCCTTTGGAACTAAAAAAGCTGGAGGCCATCTTCCGACACAATGTGTTCAAGATGCTTCTTGCCGACAGGAACGGATGACCTATCTGGATCAGGAGGGAAAGGTTATTTATAAAGCCAAGGACGGAAAATCGTGCAGGACATTCGCCGCCCTGGAATAGTTGGCTGCCATGTGTTCCCATATCCCGAACCGGGGTGAGCAGATGGTGCGTTAATATGGACGCTATAGCAACGTCTCTCGAGGAAAGCGACAGAAGAACGACGATGCTATTCCCTGCATCCTCGAAGCCGAAGAATCTTAGGTTATCACCTCCTCGCCGGTAAGAAGCCGGAAATAAAAACCCGGGCAAGCTCGTAAGATGAGATAGGCCTCAACTTTTCATGACCACTTCTTTTATGAATTTCACAAAGTACTCTATTGCGGAAACAATACTTAAGATGAGGGCGAGAAAGAGCAAAAAGGTTCCCACGGTATGGGCATCGGCACCTAAAAAGGGGTAGTGAATCATAAGGGCGGAGACGGCAAATACCTGGCATAGGGTTTTCTTTTTCCCCAGGTTACTCGCCTGGATGATTACCCCTTCCGAGGTAGCGATGCTCCTGATACCGTCTACAAAAAAATCACGGATGATTATGATGGCCACAACCCAGGCGGGTATGCGACCGATGGGAATCATGAGAATCATGGCCGTATTTATGACCAATTTGTCAGCTATGGGATCCAAAAACTTACCCATAACGGTAATGAGTTGATATTTGCGAGCGATGTATCCATCCAGAAGGTCCGTAAGAGAAGCGGCGATAAAGACGGTGGCAAGTACGAGGCTCCAGAACTGATCAGGCGGCACTAAAAGGAAGAACAAAACAGGAATGATAAGGATGCGAAGCATGGTAATAGCATTGGGCAGATTCAAGATCCGCCTGTTTTTTTCCGATATAGGCAGTGTATCGAAGTATCTTTTTAGCGTGCCAAGCATAAAGCCCTTATTTTTTAGGCACTTTCTCCCAGTCTTTAAGAAATGCTTGAAGACCTTTATCCGTAAGGGGATGCTGGGTAAGCTGTCTCAGAACTTTAAACGGTACCGTTGCAATATCCGCTCCCATTAAGGCAGCCTGCAAAACATGGATAGGGTGCCTGACGCTGGCCACGATTATTTCCGTTTCAAACTCGTAGTGATCAAAAATCTGAATAATTTGTTCCACTAAACCCATCCCATCGTGAGACACATCGTCAAGCCGGCCTACAAAAGGGCTTACGTATTCGGCCCCTGCCTTCGCCGCTACCAAGGCCTGTAAGGGAGAAAAGATGAGGGTCTGGTTTACGGAAATGCCTTCATTTGCCAGTTTCCTGGTAGCCTTTATTCCCTCTTCCGTCATGGGTATCTTAATCACCACCTGTTCACCGAGCTTAGCGAGTCTTCTACCCTCTTCAAACATCTCATCGGCCTGTGTTGCAATAACTTCCAGGCTCACAGGCCCGTCACAGATCATCAGGATTTCCTTGATCACGTCCATAGCAGGTCTACCTTCGCGGGCGATGAGGCTGGGGTTAGTGGTCACCCCGTCAACCAAACCCATCAGGATTCCCTCTTTAATTTCCTCCACATTTGCCGTATCGATGAAAAATTTCATCTCTTCACCTCTTACCTTTACTTTGGCGGTATTCTTTAAGGCATTCCTCCGAACAGAAATACCTTTTACCATCATTCTCTTCCCAAACGATGGCCTTACTTATCGGCAAGTAGGTATGGCAAACCGGGTCTTCCACCAAATCTTCCATCGCCGTATCTGCCATTTTCTGCCCTTTTATGGGTGATGCCTTTTTAGAACCGATACCGAAAAAGCGCTTCATCATCCGGTACAGGATGAACAAAATAACAGCTGCCAGAATTAATCGCAAAATCATAAATGGACACCTTTTAGAATTTCTACTCTTTCTTTCGAATTCTCAAGTCTATCCAACAATCCTTTCACGGTTATGCCGTAAAGGGGATGGAGAACATAAGGGGCTATCTCACACAGGGGAACGAGGACAAAACGCCGGCGGTGCATCTCGGGATGGGGAATCTTTAAGTCGGGGTCATCTATCAAGGCATTTCCGTAAAGGAGGATATCCAGATCTATGACCCTGGGTCCCAATCTATGGGTAGGCAAGCGTCCCATCTTGACCTCTATACCTTTCAAAGCAAAAAAAAGCTCCTTAGCCCCAAGCCCTGTCTTTATTTCGCAGGCCGCATTGACGAAATCGTCCTGTTCCTCCACCCCCACAGGAGATGTGAGATAAAAGGAGGAGACAGAAACGACCCGCGTTTCCGCAAGAGCCCCTATCTCCTCCAGTGCCAATTGGCAGTTTTTAAGAGGATTCCCCAGGTTTGCCCCTAATCCGATATAGGAGATTACCTGCGTCTTCAACTTTTCATTCCTTAAGGCCGAGAACGTCCTGCATGTCATAGAGCCCGGGCGGTTTTCCCACCACCCAAATGGCGGCCCTTACCGCTCCCCGGGCAAAATTGTCCCGGCTGTGCGCCCGATGTATGAATTCCAGCCTTTCCCCTTCCGTAACGAACATAACGTTGTGTTCACCCACGATGTCCCCGCCTCTAATCGTCTGGATGCCGATTTCGTTTTTCCTACGGGCACCTATAACCCCTCGGCGCACGTACACGGCGTCCTTCTCCAGATCACGATCGAGGGCTTCGGAAATGATCTGGGCCATCTTTAAGGCCGTACCGCTAGGGGCATCTTTCTTTTGATTGTGGTGGGCTTCGATAATTTCAACCTCGTAATCGGCCCCCAAAATCTTGGCTACATCTCTTAAAACCTTGAAAAGCACGTTGATACCCACACTCATATTCGGGGCAAGGACGCAGGGAATCGTTCCGGCATAACCCCTTATAGCCTCCATTTCCTGGGAGGTGAAGCCTGTGGTACCAATGACCATGGGTTTACCCATCTGTGCCGCGAGGGCCATATGGGCAACCGTAGCTTCGTGATGGGTAAACTCTACAAGCACATCCCCCTTATCTATGACCTCTTCCAGCTTTTCCGTTATTACTACCCCCAGACGTCCCCTCCCGATTATTTCTCCCACATCATGCCCTACCATAGGGTGCCCATAGCCCTCAACGGCGCCGGAAATCTGGATACCCTCGGTCATGGTAATCCAATGGGCAATGCGGCTACCCATGCGGCCCCCTACCCCTATTACCACTGCGTTGATCATTTTAGCCTCCTCATTTAAGAAGCCCGTAATTTACCATGGCCTGTCTGAGTTTCTCTCTATTCCCAGGGGACATACCGCAGAGGGGTAACCTCATTTCTTCCTCGATCATCCCCATCATGGCAAGGGCAGTTTTCACGGGTATAGGATTAGTTTCAATAAAGAGGGCATCCACGAGAGGAGTCATGCGGTAGTGAAGCTCCCTGGCCTTCGATATATTGCCCTCCTCAAAGGCATCAATCATATCTGCCATATCCTTGGGTGCCACATTGGAGACCACAGAAATGATACCCTGACCACCCAGGCATAGAAGGGGATAGGTGAAATAGTCATCACCGGAAAGGACAGAAAAATCTTTTCCACAGAGGGTGATTACTTCTTGCATTTGCTTTAGGGATCCTGAGGCTTCTTTAACCCCCACGATGTTGGGAATTTTTGATAGCCGTGCCAGGGTTTCCGGCAGAACATTGGAACCTGTACGGGAAGGGACATTGTAAATTATCATGGGGATGGGCACCCGTTCCGCCAGATACTTGTAATGCTGATAGAGCCCCTCCTGGGTGGGACGATTGTAATATGGTGAAACCAGGAGCGCGGCATCGGCACCCACCTCATAGGCGTGCCGGGTCAATCTTAACGCTTCCTCAGTACTGTTGGACCCTGTACCGGCAATTACGGGAACCCTTTTCCTTACCGCTTCTACGGTAATTTCAATGACCCGGTCATGTTCCTCATGGGAAAGGGTGGGAGATTCCCCAGTTGTGCCGCACGGTACAATCCCATCCGTTCCGTTTTCTATTTGGAATTCTATCAAATCCCTTAGTTTTTCCTCATCAACCCGTCCATTTTTAAACGGCGTTACGATCGCACATATTGCCCCTTTAAGCATACATACCTCCGTTATTATTTCCTCAAGTCTGGAATTGATTCCCCTCTAATGAGGTCTTCATAAGTTTCTCTGGCCCTTATTACGTGATAATTACTGCCGCAAACCAGTACCTCCGCCGCCCGGGGGCGAGAGTTATAGTTAGAGGACATGCTGAATCCATAAGCCCCTGCACTCATCACGGCCATTAATTCTCCCGGACATAACTCGCGCATCTGTCTATCTTTTGCGAGAAAATCCCCGGATTCACAAATGGGCCCTACCACATCCACGACGATTTCCTTTCTCACCTCCCTCTTCACGGGCATTATTTCATGATAAGAATTATACAACGTGGGACGCATCAAGTCATTCATCGCTGCATCGGTGATGATGAAATTCTTCTGCGCCCCCCTTTTTGTATAGAGAACGCGGGTTAAAAGTACACCCGCGTTGCCCACAATTACACGGCCAGGCTCTAAAATCAAGGTTACTTCCATCTCCTTCACCGCCTCTATTACCGCCCGGGCGTATTCTCCTGGGTGCGGGGGTGTCTCTTCCCTGTACTGAATACCCAGCCCTCCTCCAAGGTCCAAGTAGCGGATGTTTATACCAGATTTACGGAGTTTCTCTTCCAGTACCTTCAGCCTCTCCAGGGCATCTACGAAGGGGGAAAGTTTTGTGACCTGAGAGCCAATATGGCAACTAATGCCCTTTATATCGAGATTGGTGAGCCTACGGGCGTAGTCGTAGAGTTCTAAAGCCTTCTCTATCTCTATGCCAAATTTGTTCTTCTTCAGGCCCGTGGAGATATAAGGATGGGTTTCCGGGTCTACATCTGGGTTTACCCGAAAGGCAATCCCCGCCTTTTTGTTCAGGCGTCCTGCCACCTCGTTTATGCGGTCAAGTTCCTGGAGAGATTCGATGTTGAACATGAGGATGCCCACCTGCAGGGCAAATTCTATTTCTTCTTCTTTTTTACCTACACCGGAATAGACAATCTTGCCGGGTGCTACGCCAGCCTTTAACACTCGGTAGAGTTCCCCACCCGAAACTATGTCCATCCCACCTCCCACCTGGGCAAAGAGGTGTAAAATGGCCAGATTAGAGTTCGCTTTGACGGCGAAGCACGTAAGATGGGGTACACTTTTAAAGGCCCCATCGAACACCTCGAAGTGACGCTGTAGAGTGTGGTGGCTGTAAACGTAGACCGGGGTTCCCACTTCCTTGGCGATCCTAGTCAAGGGCACTTCTTCGCACCAAAGTTCATCTTCTCGATATTGAAAGTCGTGCATTAACCTTCACTCCTTTGGTCATACGGCGTTTTATCAGGTGGTACGAGCCGTGGATCGGCTTTTTTGCCGCAACCTGTGGCCATAAAAACAAAAGCAACGATAAACGTAAGGGTGAGGAAGAATAATTTTTTCATTTTCGCAGCTGTTCTTTGACCCGTTCAGGGGATGTTCCTCCAATTGTCTTTTTCCGCCTTACCGATTCTCGAGCAGAAAGGATTTCCCGCACATCAGGACCGAACGATGGGTGAAATTTTTTAAATTCCCTGAGAGTTAAGTCAGAAAATGTCTTTTCCTTTTCCAGGCAGTAAGCCACTACCTTCCCCACTATTTCATGGGCGTCTCTAAAAGGAACCCCCTTTATAACGAGATATTCCACGAGGTCCGTGGCGGTGATAAACCCTTTATTTGCTTCCTCTTCCATTCTCTCTCTATTAAAATCAACGTGCTTAAGCAGCGTAGAAACAATGGAAAGGGAAGCTTTCAGTGTATCTACCACGTCAAATAAGGCCTCTTTGTCTTCCTGGAGATCGCGGTTATAGGTCATGGGCAATCCCTTCAATACCGTAAGGATAGCCATCAGATGGCCGTACACCCGCCCTGTTTTCCCCCTGACGAGTTCAGCTACGTCCGGGTTCTTTTTCTGGGGCATCAGGCTGCTGCCGGTGGCGAAGCTGTCTTCAATCCTGAGGTAATCAAATTCACTTGTAGACCAGATGATGAGGTCCTCAGAGAGGCGACTTAAGTGCATCATAATAAGGGAAGCGACAAAGATGAATTCTACCACGAAGTCCCTGTCCGCCACCGTGTCCATGCTGTTTTCCGACACGCGGGGAAAATTTAAGAGTTTTGCCACATACTCGCGGTCAAGAGGGAGGCCGGAGCCGGCCAAAGCCCCCGCTCCCAAAGGCATTACATTTACCCTCTGATATGCCTCCCGAAGGCGTTCCTCGTCCCGGGCAAACATGGCATCATAGGCGAGGAAAAAGTGGGCTAAAAGAACGGGCTGCGCCTTCTGCAGATGGGTGTATCCGGGAATGATGGTATCCATTTCTCTTTGTGCCAGATGTTTCAACGTTGAGCGGAATGCGAGGAGAAGGTCCCTCGTTTTCTCGATTTCCTCTCTGAGGTAAAGCCTCATGTCCAGAGCAATCTGGTCATTTCTGCTCCTGCCCGTGTGGAGTTTCGCCCCGACCTTCCCTATTTTCGCGATCAGGGCCTTTTCAATGGCCATGTGGATGTCCTCGTCTTCCAGACGAAATTCAAAGGTCCCGGCCTCTATTTCGGCCCTGATTTTTTGTAACCCCTTTACAATGGCCTCCATCTCCTCCTTCGAAAGGAGCCCCTGTCGCCGGAGCATTCTGGCATGAGCAATAGACCCCTCGATGTCGTGCCGGTAAAGGCGACAATCGAAATGGATGGAGGCGGTGAATTTTTCCACCTCCGGGTTAGTGGCCTGGCGAAATCTACCGGCCCAGGGTTTTTCAGATTTGGATGCCATTTTATTTTCCCGGTTTTCCTTTCATCTTCTTTAGGGCTTGAATCTTCAGGCGTAAAGCATTTAGCCTGATGAATCCTGTCGCATCCATTTGGTTGTACACGGTATCTTCTTCAAATGTAGCATAATCTTCACTGTACAAAGAATAAGGCGACTTGCGGCCCACAATGATGCAGTTGCCCTTGTACAGTTTAACCCTTACGGTGCCTGTGACATTTTTCTGGGTTTCGTCAATGAAGGCCTGCAAAGCCTCTCTTTCCGGGGCATACCAAAAACCATTGTACACAAGTTGGGCGTATTTAGGAATAAGCCCATCCCTGAGTAACATCACTTCCCTGTCCATCGTGATCGATTCCAACGCCCGATGGGCCGCCCAAAGGACGGTTCCCCCTGGCGTTTCATATACTCCCCTCGACTTCATGCCGACAAAGCGGTTTTCCACCATATCCACGCGACCGATGCCGTTCTCTCCTGCTATGCCATTTAAGTAGTCCAGTAACCTGGCCGGGGAAAGCTTTTTACCGTTTACGGCCGTGGGATTGCCCTGGGTAAAATCAATTTCCAGATAAGTGGGCTTGTCCGGTGCCGCCTCGGGGGAACGGGTAAGGACAAAGATATCCTCGGGGGGTTCCGCCCAGGGGTCTTCCAGAATTCCGCCTTCGTGGGAAATATGAAGGGCATTTCGGTCACTACTGTAAGGTTTCTCTCTGGTTACCAGGGGAACAGGTATGAGATATTTAGCAGCGTAATCCAGCATCGACTGCCTTGATTTAAAAGGCCAGTTAGGGTCTTTCCAGGCAGATATGATTTTGAGTTCCGGTGCCAGGGCCGTATAGGTAATTTCAAAGCGTACTTGGTCGTTTCCCTTACCTGTGGCCCCGTGGCAGACCGCGCTTGCCCCTTCTTTTCTCGCAATTTCTACCTGCCTTTTTGCAATAAGGGGTCTCGCGAGGGAAGTGCCCAGAAGATAAGTACCTTCGTATATGGCATTCGCCCTCAAGGCGGGGTAAACGAAATCCCGGACAAATTCTTCTTTTAGATCATCAATGTAAACTTTGCTCGCCCCCGTTCTCTTCGCCCTTTCTTCGAGACCCTTAAGCTCTTCCTTTTGCCCCACATCGGCCACAAAGGCTATAACTTCACAGTCATAAGTTTCTATCAGCCATTTGAGGATGACGGAGGTGTCGAGTCCACCGGAATAGGCTAAAACCACCTTCATTTTCTTCTTCCTTGCCATTCATCATACTCCCTTCATTAAAATTTCCAGAATGGATTTCTGGACGTGTAGTCTATTTTCGGCCTGGTCAAAGACAATAGAATGAGGTCCCTCGATTACTTCCTCTGTTATCTCCTCACCTCGATGGGCTGGCAGGCAGTGCATGACGCACACATGACCTGGAGCGATGGCTAGCAAATCGCCATTTATCTGGTAACCCTGAAAACTGCGCCTCCTTGCCTCCTGCTCGGCCTCTTGGCCCATGCTCGTCCATACGTCAGTATAGATGAAATCCGCATCTTTTACTGCTTCTTTAGGGTCATGGCCAATAGAAACACTGTCTTTTGCCCTTTCCTTTGCCATCTGAAAGATTGTCTCATTCGGCTCATACCCTGCCGGGCAGGCCATGACGACCCTAATGGGTAAAACGCAAGCCGCTTCCAGCCAGGAATTGGCTACATTGTTCCCATCTCCAATATAGGCAACCGTGACATTTTCGTAAGAACCCCTTTTTTCTAAAATGGTGAAAATGTCGCTTAAAATCTGGCAAGGGTGCAAAAGATCGGTAAGCCCGTTTATAACGGGGATGGTAGCCCAGCGGGCGAACTCTTCCACCATTTCCTGGCTAAAGGTCCTAATCATAACCGCATCCAGATAGCGAGACATTATTCTCGCCGTATCGGCTATGGTTTCCCCTCTCCCGAGTTGCGTGTCCCGACTGCTTAAGAAGATGGCAAGCCCTCCCAGTTGGTACATGCCCACTTCGAAGGATAACCTGGTTCTGGTAGAGGACTTGTCAAAGATCATGCCGAGCGTTTTTCCAGCGAGGGGTTTATAAGGAACCCCTTCTTTTTGCCATTTTTTCAGTTCTTTTGCCCGGCAGAAAATGTAATCCACATCTGACCTTTCAAGATCACTAATACGGACAAGGTCTTTTTTCATGAAACCTCCAGGGCATGAGACAGTCTTTCTACCGCCTCATCAATTTCCTTTTTTTTAACTACCAGGGGTGGGAGAAGGCGCAAAACACGGGTTCCGGCGGTGGCTACGAGAAGCCCTTCTTTCAGGCACGACATAACTATAGGACTCGCTTCGACTTTAAGTTCCATTCCGCAGATGAGACCGAGTCCTCTCACCTCTTTCACCTTGTCAAATTTCCGGGCGAGAAACATAAGCCTTTCCTTCAAATACAGGCCTTTTTCCCTTACCTCGGAGAGAAATCTACCGTTGCTTATCGTTTCCAACACCACCTGGGCGGCTGCCATAGCGAGGGGATTGCCACCAAAAGTGGAGGCATGACTGCCTGGCTCGAAACAATCCGCCACCTTATCGGTAGTAATCATAGCACCAATGGGGAAACCGTTTCCCAGGGCTTTGGCCAGGGTCATGATATCGGGGGCAACCCCGAAATGTTCGTAGGCGAACAAGCGGCCCGTCCTACCCATACCCGTCTGCACTTCATCAAGGATCATGAGAATCCCGTGTTTATCACAGAGGCGACGCACCTCTTTTAAATAGTCCTCATCGGGAACCCTCACACCTCCCTCCGCCTGAATAGGCTCCAGCATGACAGCGCAGGTACGATCGTCTATTGACCTCTCCAGGGCGTCCACGTCGTTAAACGGCACGTACTTGAAGCCGGGTACTAAAGGCTCAAAGCCTTTTTTAACCTTATCCTGACCGGTGGCAGTAATCGTTGCCATCGTACGCCCATGAAAGGAGTTTTCCATGGTGATAATTTCATACCGGTCTTTCCCCGTCTTTCTTCCATATCTACGGGCGAGCTTAATAGCCGCTTCGTTTGCCTCTGCCCCGCTGTTGCAGAAGAACACCTTGTCTCCAAATGTTTTTTCCACCAGCATACGGGCATAGGTAACCTGAGCCGAGATATAGTATAAATTCGACACATGCACGAGACGCTCCGCCTGCTCCTTTATTGCTTGGGTCACCAGGGGATGGCAATGTCCCAAGCTACACACGGCTATGCCACCCACAAAATCGAGATACTCCTTCCCATCCAAATCCCAGACCCGAGTCCCCTTCCCTCGGGAGAGGACAATGGGGTAGCGGTTATAGGTATTCATGAGATACCGGTTGGCCTCGGCGATGATTTCTGTATTGGACATTTTTACCCTCAAATAACTATTTCCGTTCCGATACCGCGATCGGTAAAAATTTCGAGAAGTATGGCATGTTTCAGCCTGCCATCAATGATATGGGCCTTGCCTACCCCTTCCCTCAGCGCCTTGAGACAGCATTTCACTTTGGGAAACATCCCCCCATGAATGATACCCGCCTCGATGAGTTCCTGGGCACGGCCACTGTTCATAGCATTTATAAGCCCGCTATTTTCATCCAGTACACCCGGCACATCCGTAAGGAGGATGAGTTTTTCCGCTTTTATCGACGCCGCCACTGCCCCAGCAACTAAGTCTGCGTTAATGTTGTAAGTTTCGTTATTATCACCGTACCCCGTCGGGGCAATAACGGGGATAAAACCGCTACGAACGAGGGATTCCAGTAGAGTCCCGTTTATCTCTTTCACCTTTCCCACAAGCCCAATGTCTATAATTTCCGGCGGTGTATCTTTGGCCTTTTCCTCGTTTAAATAGTACTTTTCCGCCCTTATCAGTCCCCCATCCTTCCCGCTCAAGCCCACCGCCTTACCACCATGCTTGTTGATCAGACCCACGATTTCCTTATTAACCTTGCCTACCAGAACCATTTCCACTATATCCATTGTCTCCCCGTCCGTTACGCGCATGCCCTGAATAAAGTGGGATTCTATCCCCATGCGATTTAGATAACGACCGATTTGCGGGCCCCCACCATGTACTACTACGGGATGTAGACCGATATATTTCATCATCACCAGATCCCGGGCAAACATGTCCTTCAGCTCTTCATCAACCATCGCGTGCCCACCGTATTTAATAACAATGACCTTGTCGTAAAAGCGGCGGATGTATGGTAAAGCCTCAATGAGAATATTTGCCCGTTCCATTGATTTTGCAATATGGTCCATTTCTTACCCCTTTTTACAAAATGTAGCGGCTGAGATCCTCGTCCTCTACTATATCTGATAACTTATCGCGCACATACTGCGCATCTATAACCACCTCTGCCCCCTTCATATCCGGCGCATCAAAGGAGATGTCTTCCAGGAGAATTTCCATAATGGTGTACAGGCGTCGGGCCCCGATATTTTCTGTCCTCTCGTTGACCATAGCGGCAATCTCTGCAATCTCGGCAATGGCATCATCGGTAAAGGCAAGTTTCACCCCTTCCGTAGCCATGAGCTCGATGTACTGCTTCACCAGGGCATTGTGGGGTTCTGTAAGGATTCTTATAAACTCTTCCTTTCCCAAAGAGTCGAGTTCCACCCGGATGGGAAAACGCCCCTGAAGTTCCGGTATAAGATCAGAAGGTTTCGAACTGCTGAAAGCACCGGCTGCGATAAAGAGGATATGGTCCGTTCTGACCATTCCGTATCTCGTATTTACGGTAGAACCCTCTACGATAGGCAAAAGGTCGCGCTGAACACCCCCTCGTGATACATCGGGGCCATGTGACGTATCGCTTCCCACAATCTTATCAATTTCGTCCAAAAAGATAATACCCGATTGTTCTACCCTTTCCAGCGCCGTCTTTACCACCTTGTCCATGTCAATCAACCTCTGGGCCTCTTCCTGCTCCAGGATTTCCCGGGCTTCCGCGACGGTTACCCTGGTCCTCTTCTTTCTCGGCGGGAAAATGTTTCCCAGGAGATCCTTGATATTAAATCCCAAATCCTCCACCCCGGCCGTGGAAAAAATTTCAATCATGGGCCCCGGCTTGGATTCGGCCACCTCTATCTCCACCACACGGTCGTTTAATTTACCCTCCCTCAGGAGTTTTCTCAATTTTTCCCGTGTTGTCTCTTCCTCTACCTTTTCCGGGCGGGGGGAAGAAGAAATTAGTTCTCCTACCGTTCTTTCCACCGGCCTTATGGGAAGGAGAATATCTAAGATCCTTTCTTCCGCGAGTTCTGATGCCTTCTCCCGTACTTTCTCCTGTTCTTCCGCCTTGGTTTGGCTTACGGCTATCTCAACCAGATCCCTTATCATGGATTCCACATCCCTGCCCACATACCCTACTTCCGTGAATTTTGAAGCCTCCACTTTGAGAAAAGGGGAATTATCCAGTTTGGCCAGCCGTCGCGCAATTTCCGTTTTCCCTACCCCCGTAGGTCCAATCATGATAATGTTTTTGGGAGAGATTTCCTCCCCCATATCTCTGGACACCCTCTGCCTGCGCCACCGGTTGCGCAAGGCGATGGCTACTGCCCTTTTCGCTTCCGTCTGCCCGATGATGTACTGGTCAAGCTTCTCCACTATTTTTTTTGGTGTTAAGTCATTTTCCGTCATAAGTTACCGCTACCCCTTGTCCTCTTCTAAATCAAGTTCTTCCACCGTGATGTTATCGTTGGTGTATATGCAAATTTCTGAAGCAATTTTCACCGCTTCCCGGGCAATTTCCGTGGCGGACAGGCCGGAATGCCTGATGAGGGCCCTCGCTGCTGCCAGGGCGTAAGGTGCCCCTGAGCCAATGGCCATGACCTCATCATCCGGTTCTATGACATCGCCATTTCCTGAGATAAGGAGAAAGTTATCCTTACTTGCTGCGATCATCAATGCTTCTAAATGACGGAGCACCCGGTCCGTTCGCCAGTCTTTCGTTAACTCCACGGCTGCCCGCAGCAGATTTCCATTGTACTGCTCGAGTTTCTGGTCGAAACGGTCGAAAAGGGTAAAAGCATCCGCCGTGGTTCCCGCAAAGCCCACGATGACTTTATTCTGATACAGACGCCTTACCTTTCTCGCGCCGCTTTTCATAACCGTCACGTCAAAGGTAACCTGACCGTCTCCGGCGATCGTAACTTTACCTTTATGTCGAACCGCCACAATCGTGGTACCAATAACTTTCACTTTTACACCCCCTTGGCCCTCGGATGCGCCCGGTCGTAAATCTCCATGAGCCGGGCTACATCTACCGTAGTATATCTCTGCGTCGTGGAGAGGCTTTCATGCCCTAAGAGTTCCTGGATAACCCTGAGGTCCGCCCCCATTGACAAAAGATGCGTAGCAAAAGAATGGCGAAAGACATGGGGAGAGATCTTTTTCACCCCACAGAGCCTCGCGTATTTATCCACTATCTTCTCTACCGTTCTCGGGTTTATCCTTTTCCCGTTAAGACCGACAAAAAGCGGCTTCTCACCTGTTTCTTCAATTTTTCCTGACTCCTCAAGATAGGCCTTAAGAGCGTCCATGGCCGGCTTGCCGATGGGAACGAGGCGTTCTTTCTTACCTTTTCCCCG
>Ga0272448_1004059_pt1 | contig 16939 bp, 12 predicted proteins | sample YNPCB0191_FD_202220 | JGI IMG/M metagenome (GOLD analysis project Ga0272448, IMG submission 202220) | Hot spring sediment microbial communities from Yellowstone National Park, WY, United States - YNP-CB-019-1 | ecosystem: Environmental > Aquatic > Thermal springs > Hot (42-90C) > Sediment...
AAGAACTGACGCTGTCCTCCTCACACTGGATGAGACCAGGTAGGTCGCTATCGCGAAAAGCTTAATTTCTAAAGGCACCTTATTCCTGCTGAATAGGGGTATGCTGGATAACACAGAAATCAAAGATACGGATGTCATCCGGCATCACCTCTTTAAATTTCATTGAAGTAACCATATACTCAGCTCTGGCTTTTATCTTATTCGGACAGGTCCGAAATCGGCTGCAAACTGCTGATCTTTCGGCATTATGCGCGTCCTGGAGAAGATGGGTGTGGACTGCATGCAAAGCTGGATCGCTCCCGCAGAAAGCTACCTTGCCATCTCCTCATAAATCAGATTGTAACGGTCCGAACATGCTTCCTTATTCGCGTCCAGAGCCTCTTTGGAATGCTGTCTGCAGGCTTCCACCCTATCCTCTAAACGCTTGATCGGATCCTCTCTCAGATGTAACAGTGTGGGCAGTGTTCATAGTCTGTCTTGCATTTCAGATGGCACACTTGCTATATCAAGGGTCTCGGCTGGCGATCCGCATGCAGATACGGCAGGCTCGATCTGTGGATCACAAGCCTGCCTTTGAAGTGCAGCGCCCTGTTCAGGAGAAGGCGCTTCCCCTCCCGGGTCATGGCAAAGACCGGTATTGAGATGCCTATCTGGAGCAGGGCCCTCTCCCCTGCCACCTCCCTGACAGCCTTGGACGCGCAGGACCATATGATATCACAGCTCTCTGCTAGGGAGACAGCCTCATCCCTGCCTATGCCGGTGGTGTGTACCGCAAGGATCAGGGGACTCCTTCCAGCACTTGCCCCTATTGCACGGAGATCTCTGGCAGCAGAGGACATGCTGCCAGCCAGGGTCACAGCAACCCGCTCAAAGCCTGCATCTATTGCGGCCGCAAAACCTCTGACCTGGTCTATGGTGGCATGCCGATCGATGAGGATGCATCCACGCTGCTCCAGGCCATCCTGGACCTCATTTATCGGGTCGGTCTTGATGAGACCTGTCATGTGTGCTCCGACAGCCTGCAGCACATCCGGCCTGGTTATGACAGCTGTGCCAGCGCCGTCGCAGACGACGACAGCAGCGTCAACTAGGCCCTCGGCCATGCCATCCATGAGGATCTCCGATGCGCCGAAGCTCACAGGATCTTCGGCAAGCTGAAGGACCCGCTGCGGGCTGTACATTCCGAGCTCCTTGATGTGGCTGCGAATCACCTTTTCCACGGTTTCACGGCTCTCTTCATGGATCCCGTACAGATCCCTCCTTAGAGGGCAGAACCTGATCAATGGAGCTGTGAGGACCTCAGGTACCCCATCCCTGATCCTCACCAGAGCCTTGGCCATCTCAGCAAGATGCTCCGCCATCCAGGAAGCATGGATCTTGAAGGCACATATACCCTATGGCTGCAACGTTCGTCACACGAAATGCTGGTAGATGCGTCTTTATGAAGGTGCGGAGATGCATGGCATTCTACCCCCTCTCGAGCCACCATAAGCGATCGGTATCAGGTGGAAGCGCAGAAAGTCCCATCTTTTCAGCCGGGAATGGGAGCGGAGCCCCGTCGCATCAAAGGCGAAATATGTGGACGCCTCTAGCGCGTGGATGCATGAGTTTATATCGTTGAAGATCGAAGATGCTAACATGAGTGAATCGTCAGCTATGACGGATCAGGAAAGCCTGATCGAGTCGTTCACCAAGAGGATCGCAGCGCTCGAGCGGGAGAACAGGGCACTTGCTGAGGAGGCCGAGGCCCTCCGCATGGAGCGTGAGGAGGCCAGAGCGAAGCTCTTTGAGTCTCTGATATCCAACAAGAAGTACCTGCGCGAGCTGGAGCGTCTGAAGAAGGAGAACGCTCTGCTGAGGCGCATGCCGCTGTTTCTGGCCACAGTGATAGAGGTGGGCGACGACTACGTCATGCTCAGACAGCATGGGAACAACCAGGAGTTCATAACCACAGCTCCTCCGGAGATAATGGAGAAGCTGCAGCCGAACAGCAGGGTTGCAATAAACAACTCCCTGACGATAGTGAGACTCCTGGAGAGATCTGTGGATGTCAGGGCGAAGACAATGGAGCTGATTGAGGCTCCGAATGTGACGTATGATGATATTGGAGGTCTCGACGCTCAGATACGGGAGATACGCGAGACCGTTGAGCTTCCGCTGACAAGGCCGGAGCTCTTCAGCAACATAGGAATAGAGCCGCCCAGGGGTGTGCTCCTCTACGGGCTCCCGGGCACTGGCAAGACGCTTCTAGCGAAGGCTGTTGCACACCATGCCAAGGCGACGTTCATACACATGTCGGGAAGCGAGCTGGTCCACAAGTTCATCGGAGAGGGCGCGCAGCTCGTGAGGGACATATTCCAGATGGCGAGAGAGAAGGCACCATCAATAGTCTTCATAGATGAGATAGACGCTGTGGGAAGCATCAGGACGCATGATGGCACAACAGGCAGCGCAGAGGTCAACAGGACCATGATGCAGCTCCTGGCCGAGATGGACGGCTTCCGGGAGAGAGGGGATGTCAAGATAATCGCTGCAACAAACAGGATAGACATCCTGGATCCCGCTCTTCTCCGCCCCGGCAGGTTCGACAGGATCATAGAGATACCGATGCCAAACGAGGTCGCGAGGCTGAAGATACTTGATATACATACGAGAAAGATGAAGAAGGCCGATGATGTAGATCTTTCAGCCATAGCGAGGCAGACTGATGGCGCAAGCGGCGCTGAGCTTAAGGCGATTGCTGTTGAGGCCGGAATGAACGCGATAAGGAGAGAGGCCACTGTGGTCACAATGGAGGACTTCAGACAGGCTGTGAAGAAGGTACTCGGCGAGGAGGAGAAGACCGACGAGTCTCTCAGGATGTTCTACTGATCCTGAGAGCTCAGCAATCTATTTTTCAAGATCTTAGCGTGGCATGCCTTGATTGTGCAATACGTTGGCGAGAATATGCAGCGCATTTGGCGTGGCTTTCCTGTTATGGCTCAGACAGATCACACTCCACGCGATCAATACATCGACTGAAGAGCCGCCTGAGAGCGCACTGCCTACAGGCATTCTATGTCAACCTGCAGCATGTATGACTGCTGGTCTCTTGTAACCTGAAACAAATAAAAAAGCGGGGAGATCCTCACTCGATATGTATTGCCTCAGATGGGCAGACCTCTACGCATGTGCCGCACTCTGTGCACTTCTCCGGGTCGACTACTGCTATCTCCTCGTCATCGAGTTTGATAGCCTCCTCCGGGCACTCCTCCACGCAGGTTCCACAGCTCACACATTCCTCTCTGTTAACTACTGCAGGCATTACGAAATCCTCCAATTTGCCTTTTATCGGCCAGTAATCGTGGAGTAGGCAGATATGATATATACCTTTCGTCAAGCAGCTCTTGCCATCAATGCGGATCAGCATGCTGCACTGGATATGACCTCGGGGAGGGTCTGATCAGCTGAGATCCAGATGCTTGTATCTCTTCCGGTCCCTTAGCTCCTGCTGCTTCGCAGCATTCCAGCCGCTGACGGCCTGCAGGTATCCCGTTATCCTGCTTATGTGATCCACATCAGATGAGCTGCAGCGCGGGCATCTCTCCTGGAGACCCGGAGAGATCGCGCAGCAGCTCAGACACACAGTCATATCCCTGGTGAATGCGAAGTATCCGATCTGAGTGTTCTTCGCGAGGTTCATCCCGAAGCTCATCAGCGACTCTGGATCGGGATCGTTTTCCCCTAAGAAGATATGAAAGATGTTGCCACCATCCACTATCGGGAAGAACACATGCTCCAGCATGGCCCGCTCCATGATCGGGATGTCTGCATTCACGCATACATGTGTGCCGTTTGTGTAGTAGACCGGCAGATCCCGTGTCCTGTGGAGGTTCTCCATCGCTGTCTTGAGATCCCCCTTGACAACACGCATTGCGCACTCCCTGTACTCGTCATGCAGCAGATCTGAGACCGCAAAGCGCTGCGCCGTGGTCTCGGCCGGAGTCCTTGCAAGCGCGATGGTCATCCCGTGATCCCTGCTCAGCTTTTTAACATAAAGCTGCATCTCGGTCATCGCCCTGACAGCAAACCTCCAGGCGTCCCTCGATTCATGCAGCTGTTTACCTGTGTGGAACTGGACCATCTCGTTTATGCCCACGACGCCTATCGTGTAAACGAGTTTCTCAAGATCCACCGCCATCGCGCCGCGTTCGCCGGTGACGGGATCCCTCGGCTGCTGGGTGGCAAACGGCATCCGCCCGTTTGCTATGATCTTGTTCATCCATTCCCTCTTCACCCTGAAGATCTCTACAGATAAATCCATCAACTCTCGGAGGTACTCGAAGAGAAGCTCATCCTCACCGCGCGCCTTGTATGCAGCCCTCGGACAGTTCAGAGAGACGACCTGCCATGAGCCCATCGAGAAATGCTTACCGTTGCGGAAATACAACTTGTCCTCAAATTCGCTGTCGTTCTGCAGACTGGAAGAGAACTGATACGCGCAGCACTGATAGCACGATATCCCCTTCCCAGCGCCTCTATACTCAGGTAGCTGGTTGTCAAAATATGGCGCACCGTACTTTGCAGCCAGCTTGAATGCCAGCAGGTACAAATCCCTGTAGGTGGGCAGATCTGGATGTGCCCTGTTGAACTCCTCGTCCTCCTTCATGAAGTCAGGCTCGATGCTTATCTCCGGCTTCGGGAAGTTAAACGGCTTTCCCCAGTAATCGCCTTCCAGCATGACCTCCATCAGCGCCTTGAAGGCGAGCCTCACCTCTCTCTCGAACTCGCCGTATGTCCGGAGAGGTGCCTGCTCTCCGTTCCATATCCGACCCTTATAGACAACAGGCTTGTCCTTCCAGATTGTGGGCACACCAGGCGTGAGCTGGACCGAGGAAAAGACGAGCTGCCCGCCCCTCGCGACCATCATCTGTGTCATCTCGTATACAAACATCTGCATCAGCTGCTTTATCTCCTCATATTCCAGTCCTTCGATATACGGCGCCACGAAAGTCAGGAAATTGTAGAAGCCCTGACCGCCAGCAAAATTGGTCTGCGCGCTGCCCAGCGCCTTTACGGCATGGAGTATAGCCACCTCAGGCTTCTTTGCTGGTCCTGCAACTGATGATTTTGTTCCGCGACCGTCAGGCATCAATCCGTAGTAGAAGAAGTACCTGAGATCGTGGTCCTGGCAGAACGGCCGTGTGCCGAAGTACTCCAGATCGTGGATGTGGAGGTCCCCGGAGATGTGGTGATCTGAGAGGTGCGGGGGAAGAAGCAGGAGGTACTGCTCCTTGCTGATCTTATCTGCCTTCTTCTTGTGCGATGTCTCCGCGTTGTCCTGAAGGTTCGCGTTCTCCCTCGATTCGAAACCTGTGCCTATATCGATGAGGTGAGCATCGTACACAGGAGTGCCTATTCTTGTGCATATGTTGCGCCATTCGGGATGATGCCTCTCGAGAAGAACCACGTTTACGATCTCCCTGACAAGGGGACCTGAAAGATAGCGAACATTCATCCATCGTATCCTGCGCTCCACCTCTTTCGCGATATCCTTGGCCTCGTCCTCGGTTATGGCCGGAAGTTTATAAAAATTCTCCGATAGTTTGGTCTCCTTGAGGAGCTGCTTTACTATGGCGTTTCTGTCCCAGTCGAGCAGATGCCCGTCAGTAGTGCGCACCTTGGGCATCGAGGAGACAACAACACCCGTGAGGGTCAGCTGCTTGTTTTTCCCGTTCACCATCCCCACCCACGATATATTTCGACAACAAAATCAGCATATCCACAACACACGCTTTAACTGTTTCGCTCATAGAAGAGAAGCTCATCCTCACCGCGCGCCTTGTATGCAGCCCTCGGACAGTTCAGAGAGACGACCTGCCATGAGCCCATCGAGAAATGCTTACCGTTGCGGAAATACAACTTGTCCTCAAATTCGCTGTCGTTCTGCAGACTGGAAGAGAACTGATACGCGCAGCACTGATAGCACGATATCCCCTTCCCAGCGCCTCTATACTCAGGTAGCTGGTTGTCAAAATATGGCGCACCGTACTTTGCAGCCAGCTTGAATGCCAGCAGGTACAAATCCCTGTAGGTGGGCAGATCTGGATGTGCCCTGTTGAACTCCTCGTCCTCCTTCATGAAGTCAGGCTCGATGCTTATCTCCGGCTTCGGGAAGTTAAACGGCTTTCCCCAGTAATCGCCTTCCAGCATGACCTCCATCAGCGCCTTGAAGGCGAGCCTCACCTCTCTCTCGAACTCGCCGTATGTCCGGAGAGGTGCCTGCTCTCCGTTCCATATCCGACCCTTATAGACAACAGGCTTGTCCTTCCAGATTGTGGGCACACCAGGCGTGAGCTGGACCGAGGAAAAGACGAGCTGCCCGCCCCTCGCGACCATCATCTGTGTCATCTCGTATACAAACATCTGCATCAGCTGCTTTATCTCCTCATATTCCAGTCCTTCGATATACGGCGCCACGAAAGTCAGGAAATTGTAGAAGCCCTGACCGCCAGCAAAATTGGTCTGCGCGCTGCCCAGCGCCTTTACGGCATGGAGTATAGCCACCTCAGGCTTCTTTGCTGGTCCTGCAACTGATGATTTTGTTCCGCGACCGTCAGGCATCAATCCGTAGTAGAAGAAGTACCTGAGATCGTGGTCCTGGCAGAACGGCCGTGTGCCGAAGTACTCCAGATCGTGGATGTGGAGGTCCCCGGAGATGTGGTGATCTGAGAGGTGCGGGGGAAGAAGCAGGAGGTACTGCTCCTTGCTGATCTTATCTGCCTTCTTCTTGTGCGATGTCTCCGCGTTGTCCTGAAGGTTCGCGTTCTCCCTCGATTCGAAACCTGTGCCTATATCGATGAGGTGAGCATCGTACACAGGAGTGCCTATTCTTGTGCATATGTTGCGCCATTCGGGATGATGCCTCTCGAGAAGAACCACGTTTACGATCTCCCTGACAAGGGGACCTGAAAGATAGCGAACATTCATCCATCGTATCCTGCGCTCCACCTCTTTCGCGATATCCTTGGCCTCGTCCTCGGTTATGGCCGGAAGTTTATAAAAATTCTCCGATAGTTTGGTCTCCTTGAGGAGCTGCTTTACTATGGCGTTTCTGTCCCAGTCGAGCAGATGCCCGTCAGTAGTGCGCACCTTGGGCATCGAGGAGACAACAACACCCGTGAGGGTCAGCTGCTTGTTTTTCCCGTTCACCATCCCCACCCACGATATATTTCGACAACAAAATCAGCATATCCACAACACACGCTTTAACTGTTTCGCTCATAGTATTGATATAAAAATAATGTATTGTATATAGTGCCTGCTGAGCGACGCGCGAACTCATAAAATCATCTGGCTCTCAGAAACCGATCAAAATCCAACAAATCACTCACTCCAATCAGCCCGACATCGTGCACAACGCATGTGACACATCCACACAGTATCGTGGGTCCACGCTTTATTCTCGTCGCGCCATGATGCGCATGGGAGTGTGCTGCGCATCCTGAGTCTGCTCTCCAGGTTATCGCGAACCGCGCGAGCCATCCGCCCTTCTGTAGGCTTCGAGGAATGCATCGTTCTGCTCCGGAGTTCCTATGGTGACCCGAATGTGGTGATTGTCAGATCCGGGTATTCCTGAGCAATCCTTTACCGATATTCCTTCCTTCAGAAGATCCTCGAGCAGCGCGCTGGAATCCCGCATGGTCTCCACATACAGAAAATTTGCATGCGATTGAGACGCCCTCAAAGATCCTGCCATCCTTTCCCTCTCAGCCACAATCCTCTCAACGACGCTTCTCATGTGGTTTAGATCTCTAAGAGCTGCCACGCCGCCTGCTATCGCTGGAGCGCTTATGCCGAAGACCGGCGCAGCCCTGTTGTACTGCTCGACCACCCACTCAGGCGCGACCGCATACCCAATCCTGAGCCCTGCCAGGCCGAATGCCTTTGAGAGCGTCCTTCCAACGATGAGGTTCTCGTACCTCTCGACCCAATCTGCGTGACTCACACCCGCGAACTCGGCGTAAGCCTCGTCCAGGAAGACCATGGAGTCTGTGCCCTCAATGACCTCTCTGAGCATCTCATCGTCTATGAGCTCCCCCGTGGGGTTGTTCGGTGAGCAGATGAATGTGAGGGATGTATCCTTTGGAATCGCTCTCAGATCGCGGCTGAGCACTGGCGTTGCCCCGCAGAGCCTCGATGCGAGCTCGTAGTAGGTGTATGTCGGCACAGGTATGAACACCGACCTGCCCCTTTCCAGGAAGAGTCTTGAGACAGAGTCGATTATGCCATCAAGCCCTGCCCCTGCGATTATGAGATCCTCTGAAACTCCCAGGTACTCCGCAGCAGCGCTGAGAAACTCATCCTGCGACGGATACCTTCTCAGATCCGCGCAGCTCACGGCCCTGATGACCTCGGGAGACGGCCCGTACGGGTTCTCGTTCCTGCTGAGAAATACTATCCTCTCTCCCGGTATCCCGTAAATGCGTTCTATCTCCCTTATGCTGATCCCAGGATCGTCAGGAGCCACGCTCTGCAATGCATCCACAAGGAGGTGCCTGTAGCCCATCACAACATGCCTCTTTTCCTTGCATGCGCATGCTGTTTATTACTGGTTCTGTTATCGCCCACCAGCAGATCGCCGATCCAACACGCATTATGCCGCCCGTTCGACAGCAGCCCCATATCATCAGGCCGGAGAACTCATGCCCCGATCTCCCAGCCGAGCCACTCCTTTATTATTAGGTAGCTCATCTCCGGAGGTATGGCTCCGACCTCGGTGCATATCACATCTATGTACTGATGTGGTGTCACATCGAAGGCCGGGTTTCTCACGCGGAGATGTTTGTATCTCATATAATCATCCAGAACCTCCTCAGGTCCTCGCTCCTCGATCTCGACGAGCTCACCCATGAGCGTCTCCGGGCTGAACTTGTATGTCTCTGCTGCCACCATGAACGGCTTCCTGGCCTCGTGTGCGCAGAGAGCGATCTGTGATGTTCCTATCTTGTTGACGAGCGAGCCGTTGGCTGTTACGACATCCGCGCCAACAACGACGAGATCCACATCCTCTATAATGCTTCTGACCGCAGAATCCACGATCAGCTCTGTTGGAATTCCAACCTCGTCGAGCCTTTTTATGGTAAGATGCCCCTGATACCTGGGCCTGGACTCGGTGGCTATGACTCTTATGCTCTTTCCATCCGTGTGAGCGCGCTCGATGACCGCCAGAGCTGCGCTTGAGTTGCAGTGGGTCAGTATCACATCCCCATCCCTGACCCTTCTGCTTCCGATCTCACCGATCCTCTCCACAGCCTTCAGTGATCTCTCTATGAAGCGCTCAGCATTTGCCACGACCTCCCTTCTGGCAGACTCAAGATCATCCGAGCGGTACCTCACAACCATCCTCACGGCATTTGATAGAGAGACGGCCGTTGGCCTGGTCCTGAGAAGCGTGGCCGCGGCATTCTTCAGCCGCATATCGAACTCATCCAGGCTTGAGACTTCGAGTCTCAGAGCGAAATCCCTCAGCGCAGCAGCTGCGGCACGTGCGATGAGCCCTGCGCCCCTTATCTCCATGCTCCTGATCTTCTCTGCGGTATCCTCTATCATGATGTTATGCAGCGCATCCTTTGGAGATCTATGTTGCGATTGTATTAGAGATGCAGAGCCTGCGAGATCATCGGATTCTGCTCATCATCTCCTGATCTTCTCAGCCAGCCTCGCGACCCTCTCGCCAAGCTTCCGGCATGTATTCAGTGAGTTCTCATCAGGAGATCCGATTGCTATGGCTCCGTAATGTCCTCCTGTCTCCATCGGATCCCCTGCAACTATCATTCCATGTATCATCATCGCCTGAATTATTGAGAGTATCGTCGTCTGATTTCCTCCCTCGATGCTCGCAGACGAGGTGAAGGCGGCACCGATCTTGTTCTCCAGCTTCCCCCTCACCTTCGCGCTTCTGTCGAAGAGCTGCTTGACCTCTGCTGCCATCAGCCCATAGTATGTGGGGGAGCCGATCACGATTCCATCAGCTGACTTGAGATCATCGAGCTGTACATCCTCGACCTTCTTGAGAACAACATCTGCTCCAGCATCCCTCGCTCCATCAGCCACAGCTCTGGCCATCTTTTCCGTATTACCCGTGCGGGAGTAGTACGCGACCAGTATCCTAGCCATGATATTCCTCCATTTTGATTGTGTGCATTCATCATACTTAACTTTCTCCCATCGTGCATCCGTATAAACATCTGAAAACGAATCGGTACATAAGCAAAAGTAGGAATACATTATATTTTTTAATTAACATTGTGTAGTTCACCAATCTGCAGGAGGAAATCACAGATGATCTGCCCAAGAACAAATATAATGAATGATAAATAAAACCCGATGCGCACGAAAGTCTGCAATAGATGCGGAGAGGACTGCGGAAAAGAGAGCGACTGCGGCATCGCATGCGATTGGGGGCAAGCCAGAACTTCGTCTGCAATCTATTGTGGCGGGGGCATTCAGTGCTTATATGTTCCAGCACCCTCCCGGCGATGGCTGGTTATTTTCGACAGTTTCTAGCTGGTGATCCTGCTGCGCATCCAGGACCGAAGCCTCTTATCCCCCGGATCCAGCCACATGCCCTCCGCAGGATTCAGAAGCGAGTACTGAACGCTCGAGTTGTACATCACCCCTCTGTAATAATCTGCCTCGCTCTTGATCGATCCGAGGTTCACGAAGTTCTGCGAGCTTCCCACCACCGCGCACTCTATCGCGGTATATCCATGATCTGTCCTGACCACAACCCACATGTGCTCGCCGAGCGGATGATCCCTCGCCCCCACCATCAGATACGCATCATAGCCCAACCCTTTTAAAAAAGACCAGCAGACCTGAGATGCGTTGGAGCAATCGAACCCGTCCTCACTGTATCTGGGGATGTAGGTGTGCTCCCCGAGGATCCTCTCCAGGTAGCTGCTGTCTGTGCTGTTGTCCATCTCCAGTTGAACATACCTGGACGGCTCGCATCTCCTCACGATATAATCAACAGGCACGCTGATATTGATTGAGTTGGCAGTTGCAAGCTCCTCCGGATCGCTGTACGCAATTCCCGTGTACCATTCGCCCTCGAAGACCTGCACCCCCACTCCCCTGTCGGGGTTCAGAGGATTGAGCGAGATCGCCTGCCATTCATCACCGTCCTTCACAGCGATCCATACGTTGCCACGACTCTGCATGATCACAGGGGTGTAGCCAGCATCTCTAAGGAGGTAAAAGACAGCAGCAGGTCGCACGAACATATCCTGGGGAAATGAAACATCGATGCCATCATATGATATAAGCCCCCTCTCAGAGACTGTGTGATTCGTGTGTATCAGAAACTGAGCGCCGGTCAGGTGTGATGGCTCTGCGTACCTCCAGCTCGAGAGGAGGTCTGATAGAAGCAATGACCATGTGTCGTTGCGGCTCTCTCTTTTAACAAGAGTCCTGGATCTGTCGGTCTCTGAGATTGATCTCAGAATGTTAAACAGCATCTGGGCATCGCCGGAGCACGACTCCATCGAGGCGAGGTATGTGCGATCCGTCGCAGGAGAGTACCATGCCGCGAAGGTCTTACTCGCTCTGTATCCTGCGAAGCTGTAGTTGATATCAAGAATGCTCACCTTAATATCCCTGATGCGGAAGCTGGAGCGGCTTTTTGATCCAATCACAAGACCGTTGCCTGTGTAGAGATTCTGGATCGTGTCAAGGTAGCTCTCGGGCCCGACTCCAATATCCTTCATCCAGAAGAGATTGAACCTCACGCAGGGCGCCTCTGAGGTCAGCACCCCAGCTCCCTCGTTTCCCTGAACGGTTGCATTCCCGATAACGATGGAGAATCCGGGCGCCTGAAGCGCCAGGGAGGAATCGATGAGGAACCCGATGAGGAGAAGCATCTTCAAATGCATTTGATATCCCTACCGCCTCTTTCTGTACAGCTCCCTCATCACCTCTCTGTGCATAGTCGCCATCATGTCCCCCTGGATTCCCATGAGGAACAGCTGGAAGCCGACTATGATCAGTATCGCGGTCAGGATCGTCAGAGGTATGTGCTCAACCCTCCCGTTGAGCCAGTCCCTCACGACGTATAGACCGAGCAGAAATCCGACAGATCCAAAGATCGCGCCCATCAGCCCGAAGTAGAAGAGAGGATTCTGTGTCTTGGCGAGCCTGTAGATAGTGAGCATGATCTTCGGGCCGTCGCGGAGCGGGCTGAGCTTGGTCCTGGTTCCACCTGCCCTCGGCAGATACGTTATGGGCACCTCCACTATCCGGAGACCCTTCTTCAGGCTCTCTATTGTTATCTCAGACTCTATCTCGAAGCCGGTCACCGAGAGATCCAGGCTGGATATGCCTGATCTTGTGAACGCCCTGTATCCGGAGAGTATGTCCCTGAGCCTCACCCCATAGATTATCCCGAAGAGGAGGTTGATGAGCCAGTTACCCACCAGGTTCAAACGCTTCAGCGATCCTCCTCTCAGATTGGAGAACCTGTTTCCTATGACATGATCAGCTCTGCCTCTTATAAGTGGATCAAGCAGCCTGTCAACCTCTGACGGCAGATACGTGCCGTCGCCATCTATGAGCACGATGTACTCTTTGTCTATATGCCCGAAGGCCTCTAGGAGGGCCTGCCCCTTCCCGGATCCGCTCTGGACGATCACCCGCGCGCCGGCATCCCTCGCCAGATCAGGAGTGCCATCTGTGCTGTGCCCGTCGATCACCAGGATATCCTGAAAGCCCATGCTGCGGAAGCCCTCTATGACTCCCTTGATGGACCCCGCCTCGTTGAGCGTGGGTATCAGCACACAGACATCGTCTCTCTTCAATTCCCGCTCCTCATCGCGCTCAGGATCATCTTCTCATACATGCCAGCTATCTCATTCACGTCATCCTTCACGCTCTCCACGTAGATCCTGATCAGCGGCTCGGTGTTCGACGGTCTTATGAGAACGCTATGCCCCTCACCCATCACCTTTATGCCATCGGTGGTGTCTGGCTCGAGATCCGAGAGCCTATCCAGGAGTCTCATCATCAGAGTCGGTGCATCGGCGATATCCTTCAGCCTTATGCTCTTCTGGAGGTACGGGTAATCAGGTATATCATCGGCCATATCAGAGAGCCGCTCCTCGGATACGATCTCGGCGAGCGCCAGGCTCATTGCGAATGGATCGTCAGAGTACTGGAATTCAGGAATGAAGAAATGACCGCTTCTCTCGACGCCGAGAACCGCCCCCGAGTTCTTGACCCTGTTGGCGACAAACACATCACCAACCCTCTCACGCTGCACCTTTATCCCGTCGCGCTCGAGCTCCCTCTCAAGTATCATGGAGCAATCGAAGCCTGCGATGACAAGATCCCCCGGCTTGTAACGCCTTCTCGCAATTATTATCGCTATCTTTTCAGGGGGCAGAACTCTTCCTTTATCATCGATCACCATCCCGCGGTCTGCATCAGGATCAAATCCCACCCCGAAGTCTGCGCCTGTGCTGATAACCTTCCCAGCTGCATCTCTCAGTGATTCAGATGTTGGCGCAGGCCCTCTTCCCGGAAACCTTCCGTCCATCGTCGCATTTAAGAGCTCCACATCGATTCCGGCTCTGGTGTATACAGGAGATATGCCGCATGCGGATCCGTTGCCCGTGTCGAGCACAACTCTGAGATCTCTGGTTATCTCGACCTTCTCTGCCGCATAATCCCCGTACTCGATAATGGCCATCTCGGCGTTTTCCAACGTTAGGCTTCCATTTCCAGACCTGAACTCGCCTTTTGCGTAAACATCCACAATTCCGGCATCTCTGTAAAGCATGCCATAGCCGTCGCCGGTTCTGAAGCGTATGCCGTTGTACTCAGGTGGGTTGTGAGAGGCAGATATGTATGCTGCAGCTCTTCTGGCTCTCTTCATGGTCACATATCCAAGAATCGGTATTGGTATCACTCCGTAACTGTGAACATCCACGCCTGTCCCGAGAACGCCCTTGAGAAACGCGCTCTCCAGCGAGGGCCCGCTGGTCCTGGTGTCCCGGCCCAGGGATATCGCCCCGCCTGAGAGATAGGTGCCGAAAGCGGCACCGACGCGCATCGCAACGTCCTCTGTCAGCTCATCTCCGTAGATGCCCCTAACATCATATGCTCTGAAGATCACAAAAGGCTGTGATCGCCGAGATTAAAAATAGTTTTCGAGAGACGCAGCGGTAAGCCAAGAAGACACCGGAAGTTGCGGAAGATCCGTATCCGAAATCGCAGAAGAATCATCAATCCTGGAGCGGTAATATTGGTAGCCCGGCCAGGATTCGAACCTAGGTAAGGAGGTCCAGAGCCTCCCGTGATTGACCGCTACACTACCGGGCTGCCTGTCTCTTCTCGTTGCAGAGGTGTCATATTAATCTATCGATCAGGCTCCGGAGACAGCATATCATGCTGCTTTGCTCTGGGTTGCCCATGATCTGTTTTGTACGCTGAGAATGTCTTTATCTGTAATTTGCAGCGCGCTCTCTCATGCGGCCTCATGCTGCTGATTGCCGATTCCGGAAAGGTTACCTGGCGCACGCACTAAAATCCCGCTTGCTCACAGCAGGTACTCCGCGATTCTCTCTGTCAGGGGCTGATCGCAGTAGAAGCATCGCAGCACGACCGGGTTTTTCCCCTTGACAAGCATCTTCGGCTTTATCGGTTCGTTTGTGTTGGATATGCAGCTCGGGTTCTGGCAGCGCACAACTCCCACTATCACATCAGGGAGATCGACGGTGTATTTCTCCACAACCGCGTAATCCCTGACTATGTTTATCGTCGCGCCCGGAGCTATGAGGGCTATCTTGTTGACCTCATCCTCCCTCAGCTCTCTGTCCTCGACCTTCACGATATCCTTCTTGCCCAGCTTTCTGCTGCCGACATTCATTATAACGCTGACTGTAGCATCAGTTGTGCCGGAGATGCCAAGGATCTTGAGGACATTCAGCGCCTGACCTGCCTGTATGTGGTCTATGACGGTTCCCGACCTGATGGGCCGGACCTTGAGCTCTCTCTCCGCCATTGTTCAATCCTCCAGGATCATCTTGAGCAGGGCCATCCTCACAGGCACGCCGTAGAACGACTGCCTGAAGTAGACTGCATGTTTCGTCCCATCTATCGATGGGGATATCTCGTCAACTCTGGGGAGGGGATGCATTATCCTGAGCTCCGGTTTTGCACCCTCGAGATCCCTTGTGTTTATGCTGTAGCTCCTAGCCACCCTGTTGTACTCTACCGGATCCGGAAAGCGCTCCCGCTGGATTCTTGTAATGTAGAGCACATCGACCTCTTCTATGACCTCTCTCAGGTCAGAGACCTCTCTCACCCTTGTGCCCATTCTTGAGAGATCCCCAATTATCTGTTCAGGCATTCTCAGAGTTGGCGGTGACACCAGGTATATGTCAGCCCCATAAAGGGAGAGCGCGTATGCGAGGGAGTGAACTGTCCTGCCGTACTTCAGATCCCCGACAAGCGCGATTGAGAGATCGTCGAGATGGCTCTCTTTTTTTATTGTATACAAATCGAGAAGCGTCTGCGTTGGATGGTGGCCTGCACCATCACCGGCGTTCAGAACCGGAACTGGCGAGAACTCGGCGGCGAGCCGTGCCGAACCCTCCTTCGGATGTCTTATGACTATAGCATCCGCGTATCCACCGACGACACGTATCGTATCTGCGAGCGACTCGCCCTTGGCTATGGAGCTCGCCTCAGCCGAGCCCAGGTTTATTGTCATGCCGCCGAGCCGCTTCATCGCAGTCTCGAATGACATTCTGGTGCGTGTGGAAGGCTCGAAGAACATCAGCGCGAGGATCTTTCCATCGAGAATGTCCGATCCCTTCCCTCGCGCGTACGGCTCGAGCGACTCCGCAGTCTCCAGGATCTCGTCGATCTCCTCCCTTGAGAAGTCCTTCATGGAGAGCACATGTCTCCTCTTGAGCATGCTAGCTTCTTCTCCTGTGAGGGATATAATGCTTCGCTATGCTTAAAACGGGTCGGCAGCGTAACGGATCGATACGAAAACGATGTATGTAATAAAAATCGTGCCAAAAAGATGAAATTGGTCCACGATATAGTTGTAAAGTGCATGATTTGTAAAAATCATGATGACAATTGAGCTCTTTCATGGCAAGCGCTCATCAGATGATGTTCCTTTATCTGGGTGGGCCTCGAATAGCTGATCTGTTGTCGTGAATCAACAGGCACTGGCATAACGCCACATGGATCCAGTGTCGCATGCGTCTGGACTCGATGACAGGAGTACACGATTCATGCGTGAACTGATAGCGTAATCCTAGAGCATCCGGCCTTTGGGCCAAGAGGTGCTGTGTTGAATAACTCTTCAAAGCTCTGCAGGAGATTGTTCTGTCTGCGCCTTTCTTTGATTTTAATGTATTATAAAAAGTGAATTTTAGAATGTCCTCTTGCATCATATTTTCCGTTTTGGTTGCGGCTACATGCTCTCCTGATATTCTTTTCACCGCTGAGAAGACGGTTTCCGCAGCCCATCTCCTCCCGTAGTCGTACTTCTCCTTCCAGCGCTGATACCCTAATGTTTTCATCTCTTTGACCGCATTTGCTCTCGCGGGAGAACCTCTTGCTTTCGCATCAGATCGAGTCTTTATGACTGGCTGGATCTCCTTTTCCTGGAGGTGATCGAAGATCTCTCGCTTATCAAAGGCGCCATCGCCTTTGGATCTTGCGTCCTGAAAGATTCTCTTCCGGTCGGCGAGCGAGTTAAACCTGCTGCCGTCAGATACTCGCTCATCTGTGACCTCGATTGCGACTATCTCCTTAGTCTTCACGTCAACCGCCAGATGGACCTTGATCCAGCCTCGATGGACCTTCCATTTCTCTCGCACCCATTCGCCACGGTTGGTCACCTTGATCCCCGTAGAGTCTACAGCTATCACAACAGGCTCAT
>Ga0272448_1004062_pt1 | contig 16932 bp, 9 predicted proteins | sample YNPCB0191_FD_202220 | JGI IMG/M metagenome (GOLD analysis project Ga0272448, IMG submission 202220) | Hot spring sediment microbial communities from Yellowstone National Park, WY, United States - YNP-CB-019-1 | ecosystem: Environmental > Aquatic > Thermal springs > Hot (42-90C) > Sediment...
TTACGGATAAGCGGTTGACGATTGCCCCAATAGTAACGGCTTGCGGGGACGGATAAAGGGTCAAGAACCTGGGGGCAGGCGGGCGGAAGGCCAAAAAGAGAGGAAGGCCAGCCGTGCACTTTCTTAGCGGGAAACGCACAGGCTGGCCGGGCAACAATCTAACCTGAGTGCGGCGAGGCTGGCAAGCGTGGCGTTGAGGCGCTCCTCCGTAAGCGACACTGGCTTTGGCCCGAGCTTCTAGTCCTTGCAGGGGCGCGGTGGCGGACAGAAGGGCGAGGTGCGAGCGAGGTACCTCAAGTTAGTGCTGGCCCATCAGTCCGCTTGAGTATCGCCTCGGCAATCATGCGGGTGCGGGTAGCCAGGGGTCGCTCACGGTAACCGTTGCGGTACTTAACGCGCATCTCAAAGCGTTTGTGCAAAGCTGTCCGCAAAGGCGACTCGCTTCAGCACCCAGCAACGGCACAGCAATGGCCACACGATCTCACTCACCTAACCTCACTCCCTAGTCCGGTAACTTCTCGGAGCATGACCAGACCCTCGTCAAGGCCATGCCGCAGCACGTCAAGCTGCCCGGACACCGTGACCAGGTCGTATACACGAACCGGCGCCAGACGAAACGGGAAAAGGCTGGGAGAATTAACCAGTCCTCTCAGACTCACTGAGCCGTCCGGCTGAGCGTGGAGGAAAGCCTCGACTAACCACGCAATGAGTTCCAGGCGTTCGACGGTACGTGAAAGCCCAAAGGTATAGATGCCTTTCTCCGGTGTTTCTTCAAGGACCCCCCAGTCGACGAAGCTGCGGAGGATGTACCTTACCCGGCGAGAAACAGTTTCACGTTCCCCATATTGCTCCCGCAAGCGGCGCTGTACCTGGCTAGCCGCAACCGTTCCCTGAAGTCTCAGCAGTCGCCCCACATGCGCCGCGACAGCACCCCAAAACGGATAAGTGGCCATAGTCATACCCCAGTGAACTGCCATGTGCTCTTCACGAGGCAGCTGTGCGAGAAGGCCCAAGCCCTTGACTCGTAGTGGACGAAGATCGCGCGGAGAACAAATCCACACGTGCATGAGCACAGTGACCGTCTTATCCAGAGAGCTACGTAAGCTGGGGCTTGTGGAACGAAATGCTCCCTGGAGCTCTTGTCGCAGTGCCGCTTTCACGGCAACCGCCTCGTTTCCTGCCAAAATAAGGTAAGCAGCCCGGTCAAGCCACCGGAGACGCACGAGGCGGTCAATTCCGATCTGGTTGTACCGCCGATTTGTTGGCGAGCTCATTGGTGGCTTTCGTCGACTCGAACAAAGGGGACAAGCAGTTCCTCTGCGCTTATACCTCCGTGGCTAACGAGGCATCTCCCTTTTTGCACGAAGGCAGTACCGTTGGGAGCGATCAAGGCAAGGTAGTCTTCCGGCAGTCCGAACGTGGGCCACTCCAAGGAATCTGGGAAGCGCTCTTTGATTTGCGCTCTGAGCCTGAAGTCAGAGTAGACGCGTACGCGCTCGCCGCGCATTTCCGCGACAGCCCCTTCGGCAGGCCGACCCACTCCTTTCACCTCAGTGTTGCCGTGGTCTGAGGTCAGGTAGACCTGGAAACCTTTGCCGTGAAGCAGATGGAGGAGTTCGCGCATGTACCCCTGCCTGGCCCATTGTCGAACCTGGTTGTGCATGCCTGAAGCGCCAAGTTCCATGCCATGCATGATTCGGTCGACCTTGTCCACGACCAGTCCGACGATACGCAGTTTAGGCAGAGAAAGGAGCTCGGCAACTCGATCCAGATCTCCGTCACCAAGACCCTTGGCGTAGGCGATCTCGTCATCCTTGCGCCCCTCATTTACCCAGAACTGCCTCCAAAGGTTCTGCTCCCTGTCTGTCGTGTGGATACTCGCCGGGAAGTAAATAGGTGGCTTGCCAGCGAACGCAGCTTGACGGGAAACCGGCGTGATAGTGGGCATCCAGGCGAAAATTGCACTCTCGCGGAATCTTAACTCCACATCCTGTTCTGCAAGCTCGTCGCGCAGAGTGATCCACTGGTCCAGAGAAAGGCCATCCAACACAAGGTATGCGATCTTCGCGTGCCGGCCCTCTTCAAGGATGCGGGCAAGGTACCGTGGAATGTGATGCAACATTGCCGGTGGCATGGCTGGGAGGTTGATGAGACCTGCGTAGCACCTCAGCGCCCACTCGGTAAGAGCACGGTCGATCCTAGATCTCAATGTGCGCAAGCGTTCCTCGCAAGCGTGGGGCACGCTAGCCTCTTGATCCAGCGCCAGGGAAACGAGCTCCGCCCAGCGCCAACCAAAATCGAGCCACTCTCCATGGCGCGCTCCTGTGGTCGGAAGCTCCGTTTCGAGCAACTCCAACAAGTTTTCCAGTCGACGGCGCTGGTCTTCAGCCTCAGAGTATCGGACGCCACAAGCTACCCAGGTCTTAGCAAGCGCTGCGGCGTGGTGGTGCGGGACGGGCCGGAGCAAGCCCTCTGCAAACAGGTCGTCAATGTAAATACGAACGTCGTCGTGATCGAAAGGCAAGAGAGCCGGCCCCATGTACTCAAAGCTATACCGTGAGGCGTTCTCGCCACCGGCATCGCCCTTTGGCTTTGCGAGTGAGTCCAGGAACGCCGGCCAACGCTCCTGCAGAAAGGCAAAGAAAGCCACGCGATCCGGAATGATGATTTCCAGAGCCCAGTCATCGAATAAACCACTTTGACGAAGGACCCCGATGAGACGCTTATCGAGGATGTCGGGAATTCGACGGCCGCGGTAATGGCGACGCAGCAGCGTTCTGAGAAGATCGTGAGGCTCTCTGATCAACTCAGGCGCAATCTCAAACACGTGACGGAGGATGAACTCCTTGGTGGCGTTGTCGCCGAGCTCGCCCGGCACGTGCTTGGCCTGCGCAGCAACCAGGGCGTCCAAATCAGCTCGGTCGAGCGCCGCGACCACGGGATAGCTGAGATTCGGGAAAAAATCGCCCAAGGAGAATGAGAGCTTGCGGCCAGCCTGCAGCAAGTCGTAGGGCAAGGTGTCGAGGTCGCTCGACGATGACCTCAACACCACCACCAGACCGGTTTCCTCACCACGATCCCAACGCGAGCGGAACCTAGACTCGTAGGCATAGCGAAAGGCAACATCATCTTCGAACTGGATTAACTCGAAGCCTCGTTCCCGGATGCCTTCGAGGACGCCGCCTTCGAGAAGTAGGCCGTCCGGATCCGCGACCACGGTAAGCCGGGCGACCTGCGGTACGAACTCCTTCAGGACTTCGTCACGCCACGAGTTCACGCTAAGCGACTCCGTTCGCGTAGGAACACAGTTGGGCCCGGCCACACCGTGCATAAGCCCGCTGCCACGGTCGGCACCACGGTCGGCACATAGAGTATGGCGTCGGCCTCTCGTACGCCAGTGAATGGGACGAAAGTGTGAACCCATACCAGGCGGTCAGAGGCCTTTACATTCAACCGATTCTCTGTAATTAGCTTGTCTGTACCCACACGATCAACAACGGCTCCATTCCCGGCAGGATCTGGGCCCGGCGCTCGAGTTCCTCCGTAAATTTGCGCTCCTCCTGCTCGAGAAGAACCAGGCGGTGGCCACGAACTTGCGCGAGACCAATCCGCTCGATGGCCCGGCGCCGGGAGGCGAACGCGTACTCGCTCTTCTCACGCTCCTGCGCGAGGCGCTCGCGATGCGCCTGCAGCAGCTCGTCGTAGATCTCCTTGCCCTGCCGTTCCGCTACCCTCCGCAGTCGTTCGAACGCCTGGCTAGACGCCTCAGCACCGAGATAGTCCCGGATTGTTGGCGAAGTGGTCAGGAGTTGGTCCCAGATGCGGTGCGCCGTTGGGAGCAGCACTCGTTCGTCGTCGGCGAGGAACAACGGTATTATGCGGCGGCGATTCCACTCCGCCGCTGAAATCGAGATGCGCCAAAGCGACCACAACCCGGTCACGCCCGGCGGCAGATCCGGAAGCGTGATGACCGGCACCGGTTGGCTGGGAACGAAGACAGGCAGCCGCGTGGCCAACCCACGTACCTTGGCATCTTCGAGGGTCAGAAGATGGCTCGCCGGCCTTTCGCCTGCCTCCTTGCCGTGAAAGACGACGTCCGTGAGCCGCTCGCCGCCCGGCCAAGTGAGGTACCAGACTCCGTCTCTCTTCTCCGCTTTGCCGCCGTGAGCCGCAAGATAACTCACGGTCATGCGCTCAACCCAGTGCGGCAGCGGATGGGCCAGGAGCTGTTGGGCCTCACGCGGGTCGAGGTCCTCGGTGGAGCCGAGCACCGAGGCGCTCTCGCAGACCGCCTCAGCCTGCTCTTGGAGGCTCCTTAGAGCCTCATCGGCTTTGGTCTCCACTGCATCCGGGTTCAGGATCGCTTTCACGTACAGATCGTCGAAAATCTGCCCCGCCTGAGCGGAATCGAGCACGTCGCCTGTCTTGTCGATTCCGAACTCCTCGAAGATGACCGCGAGCTTCTCCTCCAGAACCTCGCGGACGCGGTGCTCGACCGAGTCTTTGAGCACGAAGTTGATGGCGTACACGGTGTGGGTCTGGCCGATACGGTCCACCCGGCCGATGCGCTGTTCCAGACGCATCGGGTTCCAAGGGATGTCGTAGTTGATGACGACGTGGCAGAACTGCAGGTTCAGCCCTTCGCCCCCAGCGTCCGTGGACACGAGAATCCGAGCATCGTTGGCAAACGCCTCCTCGACCCGCTTGCGCTCTTCGATGTTCATGGAACCGTTGAGGCACACCACCTTGAAGCCGCGCTCGGTCAGGAAGTCGCGGAGCATCTCCTGGGTCGGTACGAACTCGGTGAACACCAGCACCTTGAGGTTGGGGTCGCCTTCCTCTGCCTGCAGGCGGTATATCCAGCCCAAGAGAGCTTCCGCCTTGGCGTCCGGACCACGGCCCTCGCAGCGTCTTGCCGCTTCCAACAGTAACTCAACCTCGGCCCGTTCGTTCTTCAAAGCCCTGAGCCGGGCGCCCAACAGCATGTCCATCTGCTCCTGCCCGTCCAGATCGAGCCAGTCCTCTTCAGGACCCACCGGGAAGAGAGCCAGCTGCTCCTCTGGCGCTTGAAGCGCTTCGAGGCGCCGTTCCAGCGCCGTCAGGATGGCGCGGGTGCTGGATACGACCAGGCGCTGCATGAGCAGCAGCAGGAAGCCCACGTAACTGCGCTTCTCGGCGAGCGCCTGGTTGTACCCCTCGCGCACATACTCGGTGACTGCCTCGTACAACAGCCGCTGCTCTCGGTGGCAGTCTTCCCACATGACGGGCATCAACTCTGTTCGGCGGGGCTTGAAGAGCGTCCGGCCGTCGGCGTCGATGGCGCGCCGCTTCTGGGTGCGAATCACGTATGGCTCGACACGCTCCCGCGAGATGCTCTGCTCATCGGGAAAGGCGGTCGGGTCCAGAAGCGACATGACCCTCCGGAACTGGTCGGTCTTGCCCTGATGAGGGGTGGCCGAGAGCAGCAACAGGTAGGGGGCAGCCTCGGCAAGCCCTTGGCCGAGCTTGTACCGCGCGACTTGGTCGGTGCTGCCTCCCAAGCGGTGCGCCTCGTCCACGATGATCAGGTCCCAGCCGGCGCAGACCAGGTCCGCGAAACGCTCGCGGTTGTATTCGGCCACCTGCTCCAAGGACCAGCCGCGCCGGCCGTCCAGGGGCTTCACGGAGTCCATGGGGCAGACGACCTGCGGGTGGCTCCGCCACAGGTTGTCTTCCTTAGCGATTCGGCGATAGACCGAGAAGTCGCCCGGGATGAGCAGGCGGAATTCCTCGCCGAAATGGGTCTGCATCTCTGCCACCCATTGGGCCACCAAGCCCTTGGGGGTGATGACCAAGGTTCGAGTGACCAGGCCGCGGAGCTTTAACTCCCGCATGATGAGGCCCGCCTCGATGGTCTTGCCCAGCCCCACCTCGTCGGCAAGGAGATAGCGCACACGGTCGCCGGAAATGGCCTTGGACAACGCTTGAATCTGATGCGGCAGCGGGATGACCGCCGATTCGATTGGCGCCAGGAGGACGTCCCGCGTCAGTGCATCGGCAACCCGCGCTGCAGCGGCAAGATAGATGATGCCCTCGACTGTGTCGGCTCCGGCGTCCTCCAGGGGCCGAAGGCGCCCGGCGGGCAGCCGCACGACGCTCTCACGGGCCGGCAGCCAGACGCGGCAAACCGTCTCGCCCCAGAGTGTCTCAGTGTCAATTACCCGGCAGGGCTCGCCATGCTCTGGGCTGAAACACCACTTCCCAGTGGCGACGAACTCTCTATCCCGCATGTCCTCTCGCCAACTGGCTGATAGCCACGAACCACTCCAAGACCTCGCTGAGAGCGCCCCGTTCCGCAAGCATCTCGACAGTCATCGCCTTTGCCACTTCGTGGTTCAGCCGCTTCTTGGCATGGCTGACTCTCTTTCGCCGCGCTTCGTCGTGCAACTCCTCCCATGCTTTCTCGGTGCCTGATTGCTCATGGAGAGCTTGCGCAACCGCCTCAGGGACATCGACCTTGTCCCAGTCCGAAACATCAACTTCGACTTGCAGGACTTGTCGTATAGCATCCGGATGAAGGTAGTTCTCTGCCTCCCGCTTCGCGGTCAGGAACCCCTTTGAGCCGTTGCCACGACTGTCGACTGCCTCCACCTCCTTCTGATATTTCGGTGGAGTATCCGAGTCGGAGTCGCGGTCGTAGATATGAACTTCCGGACGCCTCAATTCCTTGAGATAGTTCGAGTCCACCCAGTCGCGCAGCGTGCTACCACCGAGTGGCAACAACACCACCTCTGGGCTAGCCTCAAGGTCAATCACGTCACCGTAGCCGCCGTTGATGAGCACCCGTGCCAAGTTTGTCAAGAACGCCACATCGTTCGGTCCCTCTACGCAAACGAGGACGCGCACACGATTGTCAGGAAGAACGCCGAGCTCGGAGGCCACTCTCTCGAACACATCGTTGTCCCCGGTCTCCACCACAGGCACACCGTCCTCGCCCAGCCGGATGTAGCGCAGAGCATGGACTGGAACAAACTGCGCCAAGCCCGGCACGTGCGTGGTGATGACTACTTGGCAGCTCTCAGCAGCCGCGAGACTCTTGAGCGTCTCGATTACGACCCGTTGGCTGGCCGGGTGCTGAGATGTCTCCGGCTCCTCGATCGCGTAAATCACGTTGGCCCGACCCTTCTCGGCACCGAGTCGCTCTGCCTCTGCCTGGAAGAAGCTGAGCAGCACCAGTCTGCGCACACCGCTTCCACGCTTGTTCAGCGGGATACCGTCCTCGGTCTCAAGGGCCAACTTGAACAGGCTCTCCCATTTCGGGTCAGAGCGAAACGCCGGACTAAGGTCTCTCGCAAGATCAGGGTCGAACGCGGCCAGTTTGTCTACCGTGCGCCGCGCCACGCCCAGTGCCGACGTTCGAACCTTCTGCTGAATCTCCTGCAACTCCTCCGCCAACTCAGACAGAGCTTGGCGAACAGCCAGTTTCATGGGATCTTGAACCTCGCTGTCCTCATCCGTGCTGGGTCGGTCAGCGCGGAACAGTGCAAACAGCGGCAGGTAGGTCTGAAGTTGCTCCCAGACTCTCTTCGCATCCTCAGTGTTCAGTTCAATGTCACTGACATCAAGGCAGAGGTCGTCGCAACTGGCCCACAGCGCTCTTCGCAGCGAAGGGTTTGATCTCTGGTCGACTCCGTCAGGCTTAACTCGCTGTTCCTTGAGTCGCTGCTTCAACTCTGCGTTCTTGAGTTGTAGCAGGTCGCTGCAGCCATTGGCTGTGGGGTGAAGTGCTCGCGCAAGAATGCGTGGTCTTGGTGATGTTGATGAGCATTCAAAAACCTTATGTATCTCTAAATAGCCATCCTCGTTGAGAAGATACTCGTCCTTGAGAGTGGTCGCTGCTGTCGCATCAAGCGTAAGCGACTCGGGAAGTTCGTCGAAGACACAGCCGATGCGAACCTTCCTATCCTCCGCGTAGACACAGAGGTCACTACGGTCGAATTTCACGAGTGGAGAGTCATAGAAAATTGCCAGTGCGTCGAGTATCGACGACTTGCCCACATCATTGCGGCCGATGAAAGCCGTGAGGTCGGCATCAATGGGAATCCTCACCTGCCCCTTATAGGCTCTGAAGTTCCGCAGGATGACCGCCGTGACACGCATAATGCTAACGGCCTGCAGTCTGACCTGACCGCGTCAGCGCCTGCTCGTACCACATGAGCAGCTTCTGGTCCTCTTGGAGGACCGAGCCGGGAATCTTGCGCGCCACCTCGATGATCGTGGCGTAGTCCCGTTCCTGCCAGGCCTTCCTAAAGCCGGCCCGCATGGCCTCCACGCGGAAGACCTTCAGGCGCTTCTGCCGGGACTGGCGGTACTCCTCGAACTCCCTCAGGAGGGCGCGCTCGCGGAGCTTCTCGAGGTCACCGGCCTTGTTGGGATCCGGCACGTACCAGCGGTCCTTGGCCTTGGCGCGCAAGCGCTGGTCGTCCTTGGCCAGGTTGCGGAGCTCCTTGAAGTTGCTGGACAGGTAGCTGTGAATCTGGCTCGGCACCTCCCCTCTGCCGTCATAGCAGAGGAAGTTCTGCTCGAGCAGCACCGACAGCTCAAGAGGCTTCTCGTGCTTCTGCCAGCCGGCGACCTCCCTCAGGAACTGCGGCTGGATTTCCTGGAAGGTCTGCGGCTTCTTGCTGAGCTGCTGCTCAAGCCACTGGATGGCGGAGGCCTCGTCGATGACCATGATGTGGAGCTGGTGCACCTTCCTCGCCCTCAGGCGCCGCCTGTCGTATTCCGCCACCTGTTCGGGCAGGAAGTACATGCCGTCGCGCTCCGAGAAACGCTCTGCAAGACCCGCATACAACTCCGCTGCTGACAGCGGCACTGTGACGCCCCGTTGCACGTGGAAGGCCACCATGCGGTCGTACAGCAGGTACGCCTGCCGTTCGGCCACCACTTCCAGCTCTGCCCCCTTCTCGACGACGACCGGCAACTGGCGCAGGTGTGTCCGGATGAAATCCCAGACGCCTTCCTCCGTGCCGGCCTCCCTCTCGAACCGGGTCTCCAGAGCGTCGCCCGGCTTGTAGCAGGAGATGACCAAATCCTGCTTGACGGCATTGGCGCTCGTGACCTGTTTGAACGAACCCTGCTGCTTGTCCAGCGTCCGCACGTCGGCGACCACGAACCCGGCAGCCTGGAGCGCCTCCTGGATGGCATTCCAGACGGCGTTCTTCGAGTTGTGGAACTCGACGGTCATCCAGCGGCCGGGCTTGAGCACGCGGTGGTACTCCTTGAAGCATTCGGTCATCAGCCGCTGGTACTCGAGCAGCCCTTTCCCCTGGGCGCTGTTCTCAATCGCCTCCGGCTTGCTGTTCGTGAAGACCCTGAGCCAGGCCTCCCAGAGAAAGTTGAGCTCGGAGTACATGAGGTTCCCGCCGAATGGCGGGTCGGTAAAGATGTAGTCTACGCAGCATTCTTTGCCGTCTGATGTGGTAGATGATTGAGCACTAACGACAACCCCATCTTCAGACAAACTGGCCTTGTACTTCACGATTTTCCGTTTCAGGAACGCCAAAGCGTCAATCTCGCGGGTCATTGAACTTACATACAGGGTCCCGGATAGCTTGCTTGGCAGACCAAACGGCCGTTCGCGATTCAGCATGGAAGAACCCTCAGTGCACGCGGTTACGAAGTAGAGAGCCCGGCCAAGATTGTCGCGTGCGGCCGCTGCAAATGCTGCGAGCGTCCACAAGTTCCGCTTCGTATAGAAATGGTGCACGTGGGTGAGGCCAGCATGGTAGCCAGCTCGCCAGGTATCCCCCCACTGTGCGCCCTTGAACATCATCGGCTCCGTCGGAAACCAGTGGGGAATCTCGAGCGCTTCGATCTTTTCAATTAGCGCCAAATCAAAGATATCCGGCGCCTTCTCGCGGCGTTTCCCGCCGAAGCTGTAGTTCACCAGCACTGGCACCTGCTTCACCTGACGGACGGTCTGCCCGAGCGCCCTGTCATACCTCGTGACCCAGGCACGTTCCATGTTGCGCTTGGAGAGCAGTGCGCCGCAGTGCGGGCAGGGAAACTGGTCACGCACCTTGCCCGCCTGCTTGTCAACCGCCACTTCCAAGAACACCACCTCGTGCGTGCACTCCGGGCAGACGAAGACATCGGACCAGACGGTGTAATTGATTCGGCCGCCGTCCGGGATGCTGCGAACCAGCTGTCGGGCCTCGTCGGCGTTCCGGCACGCGCGGAGCCGCTCTGCCCACGCCTGCGCCTCTTCCTCCTCGCGGTACGCCAGCGTGGCGTACATCCAGTCGCACTCATCCTCGACCTCGGCGAGGATGCGTCGCGCCTCGCTCTCGAAGGAGCGCACATCCAGCGGCATGTTGTAGTTGTAGGCAATGAAGGCGGCCGCGGGTGAGAGGTCGTTCAGCACGGCGCAGCGCGGCCCGAGCTGCGAGAAGGGCTTCCAGACCTCCCGCACCTCGCCGGCCTCGTCCGTTTCTTCTTCTTTGCGGTACACGAGCCCCCGGTCGTCCACACGGTAGCCAAGCGACTCCACCGTCTTGCAGTCGCCGCAGAGCTGTGCCGCAACGCCCGTCATCCCGGTCCCACAGAAGCCGTCGAGCACCACGTCGCCGGGCTCCGTGTAGTGCAGGATGTAGCGCATGATCGCCTTGTGCGGAACCTTGGTGTGATAGGAGTGGGCGTTGTAAATCGGATCGTTCTTCCCCTCGCTCACGTCCGCGGCGAACGGCTCCCGGCTGTACAGCCGAGTGGGGTCGTGGGGCGTGCCGTGACGGCTCAGGAAGTCGCTGAGGAACGGGTTGGGGCAGGCAGTGTAGTAGGGCGGGTCGGAGAGCCTCAGGATGTCGTCGATGGTGCCGTGCGGGAAGCCGACCTCGTCCTTCCACAGTTGAAGAAGATCCTTCCTGCCCTCCTTCCTGTGGGCAGCTGCCATCCGTTGGGCCAGTTCGTGGAGCCGCTCCTCGTCGCCCATTGGCCATTTCGCCACGGCCTTCATGCGCTCGACCGCGTCCCCAACGGTGGTGAAAAGCACGCCGCCCAGAACCGCCTCTAGCTCTTCGAGCTTCTCGCGCAAGAGCGCGGTGAAGTGGTCGCGCCGGGCGGCGTCGCTCTCGAAGCTCATGCCCAGACAGTCCACCGGTCCGTGCAGCGTGACCGGTGGCTCCAGGTCGAACAGGGCCGGGTTCTTGTCTGACCGCGCCATCAGCTGCTCCGCGTTTCGAGAACGATGCGCACCTTGGCGGGCTCGTGGCCCTTGGTGAGCGTGTCGAGGTACTCCTGGAAGCGCTTTCTCATCTCCTCCGGCGTCGCCGGCGAGCCCCCTGCGAGCAGAGCCCTCGTCAGGTCCTCAAGCTTCAGCGGAATCCTGACCAGCCCCGAGAGCGCTTCTCGCAGGGCGGAGACGAAGTCCCCACCGACCTCCTCCGGCAGGTGGCGCTCTTCAAGGAACTTGTCGATCAGCTCTCTCGCTTCCGGCTTGAGCAGCTCGAGGTTCTCCCGCGTCGTCGGATCCTCTAGGTTGTCGAGCAGCGTCCGGGTCCACTCGTCGAGGAGCCTGTCGAGCTCTTCCTCCAGCTCCTCAAGTATCAGGACAGCGCTCGCGGAAACTTCTTCTGACGATTCCCTGGCCGGATTGAATCCGCAGTGCGGGCAGACCGCCGACGTCTCGAGGTCCTGTTCGGTGAGCTCAAAGCAGCTGTTGAGGTTAGCCAGCCGGTTCTGCAAATCGGCGAGTTGTTGACGTGGCATCAACTCAATCGTCGCCAGTTGCTTCAAGGCTTCCAGCCGTTCGTCTCTCATAAGTTCAGCTTTGCGCTTGTCCTCGTTCCTGCCCAGACGAGCCCGCGCGTGCATGGCGAGATAAGTTTCGACGTACTGCTTCTTGAGTTCGGTAAGTCTACGCAGAGTCTCTTGACGGAATTCACCGGACGATCGCTGAGCGCCGTCCGTGGCTCGCCTGAGCACTTCCTCGCGTGCTTTCCCGACGTCTTTGACCCACGCGTGGTGCAGCGGCAGCACCGCCTCGGCGGTGGAGAGATAGGAGACCACCGGGCCAAGCTCGCTCACCAACTCCTTCAGGGACTCAATCTCCGCGAGAGCCTTCAGCCCGTCTTCGTGAGGCTTCACCTCCTGGGCTTCGTAACGGAAGTTCTTGAGCTTGCCCGGTGTGGAGAACGCCTGGAGGGATTCGAGGAAGCTCTTGGTCTGATCGAGCTGCTCGCATAGCCTGGCTGCCTCCTCCTCGGCGAGCAGGTTCCTGCCCCAGAACGGCAGGTCGCTTTGCAGACTCTGCTGAGCCAGGACCAGCTTCTCCACCTTCTCGGAGACAGCACTCTGCAACTGCTTGACCGGCTCTTCCTTCCCCTCGGTGACGAGTTGCGCCATGCCCGGCGTGAGCCCGAGCAGTTCGAAGAGCGCCTTGAGGGCGGGCAGATTCCAGCCTTTGGGCTGCTCGATGTGCTTGAAGCGCACCAGCTCATCAATGGGCTTTGCCGCCAGCTGCTGCAGCTCCGCGGCGTCGAACTTCGACCCGGGGACCGAGAGCACAACGTCTCCCGAGTACACCAGAGCGGCGAGGACGACAACCGCCCATTCCGGCTCCAGGCGGTAACCTGTGTCGGGCGCGAAGTACTCGACGCCATCAACTTCCTGGATCAGTTCCGAGCGGTTCACGACTTGGCCCGGTCCCTTCTCTTTGAGGACGGCCAAGACGTGCTTGGCATACCTCGAGCGGTAGGGATCGAGCCGCTCAGCGCCGAGGAGTTCCAGGGCGTCGAGCACGGCGGTCGCCTGCTTGGTCCGGTCCGTCCCGGCAATCGCGCGCAAGGCGTCCTCAGCCGCTCGCTCGCGGCTCTGCGAAGTGATGAGCACTGAGAAGTACGGATACTCGGGCGCCTGGTCCTCAAAATGCGGGGACAGGAGGGCGCCGGCAACTTCGTTCACCAGGTCACGGAAATTGATTTGGTCACGGGGGACGCTAGCAGACAGTGCACGGGTGGAGGTGGCTTTGCTCCACTCGACCAGGCGCTTGGCGCGGCCCTGATACGTCACCTCGAAGCCGTCGGCCATGTTCTGCCGGAGCCAGGCGACGAGCTGCCTTAGGAACTCTTCTTCGGCCTTGGACTCGTACGTCGCCTTGGCGTTGCCGCTCGAGGTGGTGGCAAGGTCGAGCGCGGCAGCGTACATCTTCAAGGCCCTCAGGAGCTGCTCGTCCTTGTTCACCAAACGAAAGAAGACCTCGTCGCCTTTCCTGTCGTCCTTGAACTGCGGCGGGTCGAACGGCTGGATGAAGTACAGGTAGAAGTCACGCGCCGGCACCGCTGTCGAGCGCTCGTTAGGGGCGCCGAAGAACAGATAGCCTTGCCTCGCCGCCTTGCGTTGCGGCCACTCGAGCTCGTGCTCCCAGATCTTGTACCCTGTCACATATGTGTGGTCGGTGCACTCCATGACCCTCTTCAGGGCCTCGTAGTAGTAACGGTCCAGATGGGAGCCCTCGAGCGTCTCGGCACGCTGCTCGATGAGTGCGTCAAAGTCCTGGGTCTTCTTGAGATCGAGGTAGTACTGGCCGTTCTCCGGGTTCGAGGAGATGAACTGCCCGTTGACGGTCTCGCGGATCTTCCGCAGCACCGTTTCCACCTGGGAAAGGAGATCGTCGGCTGGCTCTCCTCCCAGGTCCTCAACGCCTGGGTGATAAAGGCAGAGGCCATCGCGGAGCTCCTCGGGCGTGGCGCCAACCGGAGCGTTGATGTCCCCGATAGTCAACCTGTGCACGGACAGCGCATGGATGATGCGTTGCGCCATGGGCTTGTAGTCGGCAAGGGGAAACGCCTGCTCGACTCTGGATTCAAGGACCTGGCTGCAATCGATGACCTGCTTGATTTCGGGAATCGTGCGGAAGGAGGGGTTGCCGCAGAGCGTCTTCCAGTAGCTGTCATAGGCGATCAGCCCCGGCCGATCTTCCGGTACGTCCTGGTCAAGCAGCTGTTTCATGGCCACCGAGAGCGTCTTGAGCGCCTCGCGCTTCTCCACGGCCTTCACGAGCTCGAAGGTGTCGATGTAGTCGGGGTGCACCGGGAACAGGCGGACGAACTCGTCCATCCGTTCGTTCATGCGGCCGTAAAGCTTGGCAAACGGGGTGAGGTACTTGCGAATCTTCTCCTGCTGCTCGCCGGTCTTCCGCAGCAGGCGCTCTGCCACGACGAATTTCACGTCCTCACGGGCAATGAGGATCTGCTCGAAACGGTCCTTGACCCTCCGCAGACTGTCAGCCGCGAAGTTGAACCGAGAACTGTCGAAGATCGCCTCCTGCACCCCTGCCATGAAGCGGAACCGCAAGTCCTTGCAGACCTCGCCCACCTCTCGCAGGAAATTCAGGTCGAGAATGAGCTCCTGGTCTTTCCGTGTCCGGAGGTAGTCCAGCAACTCATCAACCACCAGCAGCAGGCCGTGGTCCGGATACTTCTCATGGAACGCGGCCATCATCTCTTCGAAGGCCCTCTTGTTGTTCGGGACCTCGCTGGGGTCGGGAAAGGCGTACGCCACTCCCAAAGCGCCGAGATGGCTCTCCAGCTCGCTGGCAAGGATGTCGCGCAGCGACATGGTGGTCGCCCCAATCTCGGTGCGAACCACCCTGAACCTTCCGGCGACGCGCTCCGCCGCCTCCGCCACCCCAGGGTTGCTCAAGGCGGAAACCAGTTCGTTGTGCTCGCACACGGCCGAGATCACGGACATGAGGTGCGACTTGCCCGTGCCGTAGTTGCCCACAACCAGAAGCCCCTTGTTGTCGGCAGGCTGGTCGAACTGCAGATTCGGGATTGCGACGTTTACCAAGCGGTCGGCCATCACGTCCGAGATGACATAGGTGCCCACCAGGGCCTTGGCACTCGTGACCTCGTCCGCATCCCGAAGTTGGACCACGGACTCGATGGGCTCGAACTGGATGAGGTCCCGGTATTTCATTCCTGCGCCCCCTCGCGATTTCGCTTCCTGTCTTCTTGCTACGCCTTGGTGCCCGCAGCGACCCAAAGCGCGTCAGGCAGCGGATACCGGCGGTACTCGGGGTGGCTCGGTACGGCGTAAATCAGATGTTCGTCAACAATCAAGCCGTTCCAGGCTGCCACCACCGTCTTGCTCCGTGACAGGCGCTGAAGCAGAAGCAGAGGATCCTGCTTCAGCCTCACGTCGAAGAGCATCTCGAGGTTGTCGAGTAGGACCAGATCGCCCGCGACGTTGTCGACTGTCTCGCTCAGGAGCGGCGCCACCTGCAGGATTCGCTCACGCTCGGTGAGATCCAGCATCCGGCTGGACAGTTCGAGATTGACGTTGATGAGTGGGGCACCAATGGAGTCCGACACCGCCCTGAGTGCCTCCGTCTTGCCACTTCCCGCCGGACCGATAAGGAGAATAAGGTGGTAATACAGCTCGCGGGCTTCCGTGATTCTCTGCAGAATCTGGTCGGGCAAGAACTCTGGCATTAGGCGTTTCCCCCGCCCTTCTTACTCACGCTCACCTCTCGGTCGGCAAGCGGTCGAGAATATTCTCGTAAAGGCGTACACGGCCACCAGTGACGCAGTTGTTCGAGTGCACGATCTGTCGTTCGTTGTTTCCTTTCGAGCGGCCGGGACCCTGCAGCGTGAAGTTCCTCGAGGCGCTCGTCGCACAGATGAATCCGAAGCGAAGGCCACTGCATGCAACCGTGAACGCGGTCCTTGACCTTATCGGTCACGCCCTCGAGGCGCTTGACGAACAGCCCGGCACAAAGCTCGCGGCCGAGCGCCTCGTGGTGCAGACCACAGATCTCAAAGGCCGTCTTCACGGCCACCTCGTTTCCAGCCATCAGGGCTAGCCACGCCGAAAGCGGTCCTACCCCGAAAGTTACGTCGCCCCGTGGTGACGGTCGCAGGTGGGTGCACTTCTACCTTGGGGCAGGCCTTTGGTCATTTTGTAAACTCTATCGCACTGTAATGACGGATCGCCGACAGCTCCACGTCAGCATCGGCTCGACGCGATGAGAGGCTGGCGCCCAGACCACATCCCGTAAGGAGAAGACAGGGAACCGCTCGAGGTGACCGTACACCGCGCCCGAGAGACCAAGAACACCGTGCGCTACGCGGAGTCAAAGACGGACCAGCTGCCTGCTATCAGCACGCTCCATGTGCAGAAGTGGGCTGTCCATCGCCCCCAGGACCCGCAGGCGATCGAGGTTACCATCACGCCAGCCTGAAGGGGCTTGGTCTACCGAGGGTCCTTGCCGGGCGACGTAAGACGCAGAGACGCCCGTATCCGTGAGGCGAGAAACCTCATCGCGGCGAAGCTCGCTGTTCTCGATTTCACGGACTCCGAACTGGTTCTCGTCCATGGCAGAGCCCCCCAGGCAAAACCACATCTAGCGTGATCAGCACAAGCTGCGCCATCGCCCAGCTCCCAACGAAGGTAGCCTACGGCCAGCCTCCGCTGGAAGCACTCGCTACTCACCGCCTCAGCTCCCGCCGCCCAGCCGCCACAGATGATAGTCCAGTTGCTTGACACTCGTGCCTGGGCGAGACTCCTGTACCTCCTCCCACAGGGGGATGAATCTCGCGCATAGCCGGCGGTAGTCTCCCAACTGCTGAGGCAGCTTGGGTAATCGACTCTCGCGAGCCACGAACTGTTTGCTGAATCGTGCCGCTATGTACTGTCCCAAGGCCGTGCACGCGTGACTGTCGTAGATTGGCACCACGGGTGCGTGAAAGTGGAGGTACTTTGAGACGAAGGAGACTGGCTGGCCGACTCCCGCCTTACCGAGAACCTCTCGAGCCAACCAGCCGTGGACCTGGGCCACCTGGGCGAGACTCTCCGGAGTGAGGATCGAAATGGCTCTTAATGCGTCGATTTGCGCCTCGATCTCGCTCCCCTGCGACACCAACAAGGTGGCGATTCGCTCGCAGGGGTCAGGGC
>Ga0272448_1004063_pt1 | contig 16927 bp, 9 predicted proteins | sample YNPCB0191_FD_202220 | JGI IMG/M metagenome (GOLD analysis project Ga0272448, IMG submission 202220) | Hot spring sediment microbial communities from Yellowstone National Park, WY, United States - YNP-CB-019-1 | ecosystem: Environmental > Aquatic > Thermal springs > Hot (42-90C) > Sediment...
AATGCGCGGAAATCACCTCCAAAAAGACCTCCAGGGCCAGATGTCCTCCCTGATAAGTCAGTTCTACCACTATTTGTCCTCAATACAATATAATAATCGGTTTTTTCTATTGCAGTATCAGTTCTGCCGGGTTCATAGTAATCTGGTAAAGGATCAAAATATCCCGTTGGGGTTTGATCGGGGCACCTTCTTCTTCCCCCTGAGAATCTTAATCGCACTTTCCACCATGGGTCACCGCCACCCGGTGGAAAAGGTTCATATTCCCATTGTATCATTGGTTCAACAGAACCACCCTGGTCCCGACTTGCTGGATACATGGGACAGTCCGTAAATGAAATTCCGTAAGTACTCCCAGATGGGTCAAGAGGTGTTGGAAAATCAAATTTCCCGTTTCCTTCCTCAGAATCAGAATCATGCCAGAGCCAGGCTCCATTAAAAGCAAAATCATTCTGAACAGCCACAGAACAATTACCCCCTTGAGATGTTGTTATTGGTTCTAATGCATAGTTAGGATTAAATCCACCATTTCCGGGAGGACCAAACGGGTCACCTCCTATATCTGTTAAAATCAAGTTTACTTCCCAAATTTGTGCTGATGACTCTCCGTGAACATTAATACCGATTACAGGTATCCAGGCATCCATAGGCCAGATATGACGCAAATCCATTATCTCGCCTGTAACAGCCTCTATTACGGTGTTAGATATGTCCCATCTTGGTCTTGTATGCTCCGCTACAGGGGTATACATAAAGAAGGGCCAACTGGAAAGATTACAGTCTTCTCCAGGGCGGTAACCAAAAATAGTATCCCCTGTTATATCATAGATATTGAAGTGTGCTGTATAGGAATTTCCATCATCTACAATATCACCTTGATAAAAATTTGGGCTGTAAGAATCCACCGGTCCTCCTGAGCTCTGAGTTGGGAAAGAACCCACTCCATAATTCCAAAATGGGAAGGGGACATTACTAACTATCGTAGATAAATTAGGACCGCTATAGGGCTGCATTCGGGCTCTATTGACTCTTAAAGCCATATTACTACCATTTTTCCAATTATATGTTAATCGAACTGCAACAATATATCCATAACCTGGGTCAGGTCCTGCTATTACCCATTGTCTTAGTATTCCCTCAGTTGTATCAACACCATCATTGGCACTTGAATCTGGGTTCAAATTTTTAACTTTCACAAATGGGAATAATTCTGTAGGAGGATTGTTTCTTGGATTTACAGCCGCAAACGGGTCTGTTGGGTCGTAAGAAGAACTGTCCGGATTCATTGTAAAATTAAGGTTGTAATTTAAATCTCTACTAAAGTCTCCATTGTTATTAGGCATTTCATAGGGGAAACCATACCTATCCCATTTCAACATAGGTTCTCCAGGTTGAATATAAAACGCATTAGGTGTTCCCGATATATATACAAATCTGCCATCATATTTAAAGTCTAAAACACCATCCGGTTTCCCTTCCGGTCCTGAATCAGCAAATAATCCGAATTCAAGTATATCCTCAGGCTTCAAAATACCTGCGTTGTCGTAAAGACTATAATTTAACTGAGTTAAAGTTCGCGGTGCGGGTTGGTCGGGATTATACTTCATATTAAAATAAAATAGCGGAACCCAATCATTTAAGGGAACCAGTCCCATCCCATTTGTTATCAAATCTTTTGCCTCAAACGATGCCTGTGGAATCTGAGATTCCTGCCGAACAATTATATAGTCCTCTTTATAGATAAGTGGATCAGGGCAATACCGATAATCTCCAGGATTAGTAGGATCTTCCAAACGAATCCGCATTCCTATCGTGTATCTACCCCCGGTTTGAAAATATTGAGAACCTTGCCCTCCAATCACAAATACCTGCTGTTCCGGAGTCACTCTTGGGTCATATTGTTGTTCTACTTGATATTGCCACTGGAATCCCGTTGACCCAGGTCTTCCTCCTGACGGACTACTAATATACCATGTTATATTCTTTATATTCGGCATGTCATTAGGACCAAAACCCGTCATTGTATATACAAGTCTGAAACTTACCGTTAAAGGAGCCGCACCATCAGTAGGTTCTGCAACAAAGTTCAGTGTCAATTGGTCACATGTTGGATATACAAGATTAGCAATTTGCCCGGAAACGAGGGAAGGCAATATCCCGGTAAGAGCACTATTAGGAGCAGTAGAAGCAACTTGAACCCTATTTGCAGTGTTTTTTATTTCCGCTTTTTCATTTACAGTAAGTTGTAGAGAACCGGTCTGTGATTTCTCCCCTTGTTTAGGTAATTCTATATTTTTACTATCATTTCTATCAGTAATGATAGAGGTCCCTCTAACTTCTCGATTTGAGTTTCCTATATTCCCTCTGTTGTCCGACAGGTAAAAAAACACTCCCAGAATAATTACACAGGACATAATAACAATTAATTGAAACGGCAAATAAAATTTATTTTTTCGTTTCACGGCTATCTACTCCTTATATTTTTATATCATTTATACATATATCTTCATGTAGATAGAATTTTTATCCTCTCTACAATTTTTCTGTAATTGAAAATATGTTATCACACTTATATGATATATTTGAAACTCTTATCCTTTTCTTTTAACCTTGTTTAATATTTGATAGTAGTTTACCATTAAATACAAACCAATATACAATTTTTTTATTACATAAATTATAATACACTTTTATAATTATGTCAACAATTTATTTCATTTTCAAATTATTTTTGTATTTTTATTCTACTTTTTTGAATAAATTAATTTTACAGCATATTTAACACTCATCTGTCAAGAGAATTCTCCAGCAAAAACTCCATTAAAAAACTTAAAAATTGGATTTTAAAAAGAAAATGTTTTTGGCTTTTATTGAGAATTCTCTACATCATTTACAGACTTTAACATATCACGAACAATATCTACCAATTCTTGTTTTACCTGATAAACTCCCTGTTTGCCCTCCTTTGTTGCCCAGCGGTAGCGAGAATCCATATCGTCGATTGTACCTATATTTAATGTGCCTTCTATGATATTTGAAGACTGCTTCTTGTCTGCAAGTTTAATAGAAATTGTTAATAAAATTTCTCCTACTTTCGCTTCATCCTCTTTCTGATTGCTGACATTACCTGCAGTTAAGGTTGACATATAACGAAGCAATCGAAGTAAATCGCCTTGATTGGTTAACACTTTATTTTTGGGCTCTTTTACTGTCCATTGGCCATCAATCTGTGTAAATAGATATGATATAGAATCTATTACAATCCCAATTTCTTGAACTTCAGATGGAGAAAAACGATACAAAAGTAAACTGCGGAAACTTTCGGGGCGAATCCAAATTTTTGAAATAATTTCTTTGGAAATAATTCCAACTTCTCCGCTGTCATTGTTGATATAAGCATGTAATTCATCATCAGGAACAGGGACATATCGGATTTCTAATGTTTTTCCATCTTCTGTAGTAAATTGTAATATATCTTTTGAATTATTCAATCCACGCTCTTCCCATGTTCCTCCGGGAAAACTTTGCACCTCGATATTTTTTAAATTCCCCAGATAGTTATTTATACTTAATACATCAATATCCTCTAAAGGGGGGTGTGTCATTATCCACCCTTTTTCTTTTGTTTTTTCAAGTATAAATACAGGTTGTCCTGCTTCAATTCTTTCTATCTTATTCACATTGGTTAACTCACTTGTAAAAATTCTACGATTCCTAAAACTTTCTGGGGAACGGGGCAATAATTGCAAAAATTGCGGGTCTAATAAAAAGACAGAATTTTGTCCCGATAATTTTGCAAAAACCCCTGTACATTCCGATAATTTCAATCGCTTCCGTTTTTCCTTATCTTTCTCCTGAGTACTTTGACCTGCCGTTTGCACTCCTCCTAAAAACAATGTCTGAGGTTTTCTGTATTTTGCATCAAAATAGGTTAATCGGCATCGGGGTGGGTCCAATCCATAATCAGATAAACTTTCAGGATTATCAATAAAATCTCTTGCCATACCATATTGTATTTCGGAGGCAAGAGCATTAACGGCTTCCTGGTCTGCAAGCCCCTGACTGGGTGCTATTATTTTCCATGGGGCTTTCTCATTCTCGCGTTCCATTATAACCGCGGTGGATTCTTCACCTAATTTAGGAGAATAATTGGCGTCCTGTATATCATCATCTTCGGTCCATATCCGTGCATATTCAATACGAACCAAAGGAGTTTCCCTCTCTGCTACTAAAAATCGGAATCGCAAATCTTCTAATGAACGATTCAACTCAAAAAATTGCTTGTCATCAACTAAAAATACAGATTGACCATCCCTTGTTGTGTAACGATAAGTATTGGTAGGGTCAAGGAGACCAAAATTTAATTCTATTGGTTCTTTTATACCATCTATTACCGCTTTTACAATCAAACTCGGTTTGTCCAATCCGTAAGCGGTTTTATCATCCATTTTTGCAACAAGTGTTCTTTGATTTTTTAATTCCGCAAGATTTTTTGCAACCCGTTCCCACATTAATTGCAATGCAGGAATATCTGTAGATGGCTTTACAAAATTCCATTTACCATCTGCGTCCTTTTTGGCTATGCAGGCAGACTTTCCCGCTTGCTGTATATGAAGTTCACGGACAGACTGAGGGTCAAAAGTAAAAATCTTTTTTACCTCTTCCCGAATTATCTGTTGCTCTTCTTTACGCCAATCTAAAAACCCGTAGAAAGAAATGAGACATACCAAAGCCAGTATTAGAATTACGGTATTACGCCATTTCACTTTGATTTCCTCCTTACAAAATAAACAAGAATTCCTGCAATCAAAACAATTTGAGGTGTCATCATCACAGAACACCAGAGCAACCACTGTTTTTGTGTGTTTGTAAGGACTATCGGCTTGTCTTCTTTTGTTGTAGGACGAATGGCAATAAGTTCATCATGTTCTGTAAGCCATGCTAAACTATTTAACAAAAAATTAATATGTCCTCCGATACTAATTCGTTCATTGGTAATAAAATCTGCATCGCCTACTACAACAAAACGGCTTCGTTTTTTTGTGCCATCGGGTTGTTCTTTTGTTCGTATTCCTGCTACAGCCACATAAAGTGGACCTTCTTTCTCCCCTGACTCATACTTTACAGTTCCACCTTCTGCTAAACGCGATAGGTCTGTTTCTGCCCAATAATCTGGCGGGGTCCTTAATAAAGGAAAAACTTGTAAATTATCCGGTACCTTTTCAACAGGTTCCACAGTTCGCACGGCTCGCCATAATAAGGGCTGGTCCATTCGTTGGGTAATCGGATGGTCAATACGCATGGAGCCACGAAAGTCCATAAAGTCTTTTTCCACATTTTCAAAAGGTTTCGGGTCCGAACGCATTTCTATTTCCCATGCATTTTTTCGCTGAATAGTAAAGGCAATATCCGAACCGACATCCACACCCAATTGTTCCTTCAGCCACGGACGCAAATTTTCTCCACCACTCATTCCTAAACGGACACTTATCCACGGTTCAAAGAGAATAAAAAGGCGACCGCCTGAATTCAGGAAATTTAAAATTGCATTTAACTCTTCACGGTTTAAATCTCCTTTGGGGTTATGAATCATCACCACTTCATAACTTTTAGGAATCTCTGGCAATTCAACACTTATCTGGAAAGGTTCAATTTTGTAGGTTTCGCCTTCTATAATCTTTTTCGCTGTGGAAAGTCCACTCGGGCTGGTATCATCAATCGGTGTTTCATCATGTCCTGTTAAATATCCAATTTTTGTCTCGGTTTCTTTTAATACACTAATTAAAGCCTGTGTGAAATCTCGTTCTTCCATCCGTGGATTAGCACCACTTAACATAATAACCCGCTGGCGACTTCCACATTTCAACACAATAGTCCCCTGAGTAGAGGCATGAGTTATCTCTAACGCTTCCAGACGGGCACGGTCTATTTGCGGGTCCAAAATTTCCACATCCAAAAAAGGTGTGTGTTTTTTACACTGTTCTAAAAAACGAAGCGTTTTATCTCGGGCAATTACCACAGATTCTTCATCAATATTGATAAAAAAACACAATACTTTTACCTCTTTATTGATTGACTGCAAAACTTTAACGGTCTGTGGAGATAATGTCCGACGACCTTCCTGAGTTAGGTCAACAGAAACATCCCACCGTAAAACGAAAGCATATAAAACAATGCATATACCTAAAAAAGCAAATGTGGAAAGAATGGCATTCAGTCCCGAAACCGCACGACCTGACCAACCCGATTCCATTACAATATTCCAGAAAACAGCCCCTAACCAGATAATGCCAGAAGCAAAAAAAACTCCACCCAATAACAAAACCCAAAAATTAAAGATATCTTGTTTCCAAACAACATAATTTAAAACTATCAATAAACTGATGGCGGAAATAATACCACTATAAGTTTTTAAATACCTTTTCATTGGCTAATAATAACTCCTACTTTCGCCAGTTTCTCGACTCTAAGGAACGGAATGTCAGGAATATAAAAAATGCTGTGCAAAGGAAATAATAGGCAATATCCTTCGGTTCAAAAATTCCCAATGCCATATTCTTTGCATGATTATCTAACGGTAATTCTAATAATAATGAACGGAATAGAACATAACATTTTTCAACTATATTTTTTAACATTAAAGGAAAGGTGTTGGGTAATGGTGCAACCGCAGGTAATTTCTCTGCCACATTTCCAATGATAAACATCATTAAATAAATTCCAAAACTCACCAACCCCGCTGTTATGGGATAGGTTATCAAAGAAGAAATAAACAATCCAACACTTAATACAGCCATTCCCATTAAAAAAACAGAACATAATCCAAATAGTAAAACACTTTTTTCAACATCTGTAAAGGGAAGTAGTAAACAAACATTCAAAGCAATAAGAATTATCGCCAGTAATAACACTGCTAACGCCGAACCAAATTTTCCAAAAATAATGTCCCTATCTCTTAACGGATAAGTCAACAATAATTCCATTGTTCCCCGATGATATTCCTCAGATAGCAGCCGCATGGTAATAATAGGCGATAAGAACATAATCATAATCCCGCAAAAAACAAAGTATGGGCTTAAAAAAGTCTCTTCAAAATCGGGTACAGAGGAATATCCAAACTGAAACGGAGATTGAGAAATCTGCACATAGGTCAAAAATGACATTACAAAGGCTGTCCCTGTCAATAAAGCAATTAAACCTAAAATGACATAGCCCGAAGGAGTTATAAAAAAACTCATGAATTCTCTTTTAGCAATACTCCAAACAGATTTCATCGTCCTATCCTATTCCTTCTTTTGATATAGCCTTCAAAAATGCTTGCTCTATTTCTACAGACGGTTTAAGCGGGTCAATTAAAATTTCTGCTACAATCTCACCTCTATTCATAATCAAGGCACGCGAACATAATAAAGATACTTCAGACAAAATATGTGTGCTTAACAGAACTGTATGTTTCTCCCCTAAATTTTTTATCAATTCTCGAATTTCAACTACCTGCTGCGGGTCTAAACCAACTGTGGGCTCGTCCAAAATAATTACGGGTGGAGAACCTATCAAAGCCTGTGCCAAACCTAACCTTTGACGATACCCTTTTGATAGGACACCCACCACACGGTTAAAAACCTGTTCCAACCCGCAAGTGTGAACCACTTCATCCACTGCGGATTTCCATTCTTTACGCGGTAGCCCTTTCACCTGAGCCACAAACTTTAAAAATGATTTAACCGTCATTTCGTCATATAAAGGAACTCGCTCCGGCAAATAACCTATTAACTGTTTTGCCTCCAACGGATATTCATGTATTTCATACTTCCCAATTTTTGCTGTCCCATAACTCGCTGGCATAAACCCTGTAAGAATACGCATCATCGTGCTTTTCCCCGCTCCATTCGGACCTAACAATCCGACCCGCTCTCCTTCCTGAATAGAAAAAGATACATCCTTCAACGCACAAAACAAACCATAAAATTTTGTTAACTTCTGAACTTCAATCATATATTAAAATCTCGGGTTAATTTTATTTATCATTCATTTTTACTTGTTTATTTTACATCCGTGCAATTGTGACTTTTTAAGATTTTTTTATTCGCTAATCTCTATAATTCGTGCATTCGTGGCTTTCTTTAATATATTGTCCATTTGACAAAATTATATTTTCAAACTGGTAATTTGTTGACATTATTACATAGGTTTTCATATATCAATCGGCATTTTTTTCTTACAGACAGGAACTCTTTTCCGATAAAAACGCCATTCTACTTAAATTATATGACCATACTTTATTGATTTTCAGTGCCTTAAATCAAATTTTCACCTCAAAAAAAATATGGCACAAAATATGCTTACAATGGTATAGTAAATAAAAGAAAGGTTGTAGTATGATAGTTCAATGTTGTGTATGCGGAAAAATCAGACATGATGCCCAATGGATGGTACCTACGCGTCAACAATTAAAAGACCAGCAAATCAGCCACACCTATTGTCCTGCCTGTGCCCATAAAACTATCTCCGAATACCGCAAAAACCATTCAACACTCCTCCCCCATCTTACTCCCAAAGCCACCCCTCAATCCGCATAAAACCTCTCAATAAATATATACCCGATACAGAAACATTGAAGTGATAACCCATAGAATATAGGTAACGGATTTATATCTTCTCTCTCAAATCATAAAATTAAGCCATGCCGTGTGCCCTTACCATAACCATAAAAACGCAAAAATCATGTCCCTAAATTATTACGGGTTTAATTTTATAACAAATTTAAAGTTTTTTTGTTTGGGATTAGAAGGTATAGTATTATTTCCTAAAATTTAATTTATTAAAAAGGAAAATTTATGAACCAAAGAATTTGTTTTTATTTATTATTTTTGTGTTTTATCTTAACAGGTTTTTTTATATCAAGCAATGATGAGGTACCGGAGCCAGATTATTCTACATCGTTGATTAAGTATCCTGGACCCTGGCAATTTCTATTACCGAAAGCAGGTATTATTTTAGTGCGGGATGATGAACTGGATACATTGTGTAATCCCGATGCTGAAATTAATATTAGTATTACTAACGAGCCAAACATTACTACATTGCGAAAGATTTGTGAGAATGCACAGGCAAGAGGTGTGCGAACACTTACAATTGCATTTGACCATTTCTTCGCTCAGTATCGCCCGGGACAAAACAAACCCCGTGAATGGACCCCAGATAAAAAGGAATATATTGAACGGATAGCAAAAATAAGCCAGTTTGCTCAGTCGTATGGGTTAGGTCTGGATTTAAGTTTTCTCACACCTCTGGAATTAGGCACTGAATATCGGAAGGAAACAGGGGAATGTGGTGTATGGATGCATTTTGGGAAAGGTCTTCGGGACCCAGACACAGGGAAATACAGTGTAGAATTATGGAGACAGGAACGCTGGGCAAATAACAAAGGTCCTATTGATGTTGAATTTGCTGGTGTTCGTGTATTTGCTTTCAATGAAAATTCTTACGGCAGACAATATAAGGTAGTTGCCCCCAATCAGATGGTTGAGATTAGTGAGACAGCACAGATAGAGGAGTATCCCTCATTAAAAACGAAGCATGGTGATTTTTCCGCTACTCGCATTCGCATTTACGGCAGTGGTGCGGTAGATAAAACAAAAGGAAATCGTATATTGGTTGTTGTTCATTATAAAACACCTGAAATGGATTATTTCAGTGAACATGCTTTACCTTATTTAAAATCTTTATGTGATAAATACATGAATGCCGGTGTTAAAATTAATGCCCTCTATTCGGATGAAATGCATATTCAACAGGATTGGGCTTATTTTAATCATCATGATTTAGGTTCTTTCGCATTGCGTTATGTCAGTCCCGGGTTTCAGAAAGCCTTTGCTCAAAAATATGGTGAACAATATGCTGACCTTGCTCCTTATATGATTTATTTTGTGCAGGGACAGGATGTGTTCACAGATGATTTATTCGCTCATGAGCCTATACAGCATATAATGGCACCCGGTGTTGAGGGCTTAATTAAAACGGCTCTGTTCCGTGCTCAATACTATCATTTCTTACAGAACGGTGTTGTTGACCTATTTACCCAAGCAAAAAAATACCTCGAACAGAAAGTAGGATATAAATTAGAAGCACGTGCGCATGCAACATGGGCAGAAAGCCCTACCTGTGATTTATGGCGAACAGAACGCTGTTTGCACCGTTTAAATTATGCTTATGAATATACCTCTAATTTTATGTGGTCAAATACGGTTCATCAAGCAAGTTCTGCCTGTTATGATTATTTCAAATGGGGTGATTTTCTAACAGGCAATGGGAATGATACCGCCGAAGGGGGTTTTCTTGACCGCAATTATTACGGATTGGCTTTAGGGGCTTCTACCGGGGTTATTAACGATGTACCTAATTCTTACTCCGCACATTGGGGTATGCCTCATGAAATCGCTGACCGACGCCAAGCACTCTGTGATGTTTACGGAAATGCTCCATGGTTACCCTTCGCTTTAGTTGAAGATTATGAACATCGTGATACCGATGTACTTTTTTTATATCCCATTGACCTTGTCGCTTTTGACGAACGCTTCGGAAGTTTGACCGTTCAATATGGCTATGGAAATTACCTTACGGCAGAAAAACTTATGGAATTGGGCTCTTTCGAAAACGGCGTATGTCGTGTTAAAAATCGTTCTTATAAAACATTGGTAGCATTATTTGAACCTACCCCACCTGAAGGACTTCTGGACAAATTATCCGTTTTTGTGGAAAATGGTGGAAACTTAATCTGGATAGGACCGCCGCCTTACTTTGATTTTGCTGGAAATCCCATTTTAGATAAGTGGCAAAACTTGATGGGGGTCAATTTCCCTCCCGCAAAGTTTTACGGTTATTCTGCCGTAGGAATGGATATAGAATTCTCAGGACCCCTTGCTCATTTATCGCCTATGACTATATTAACAGATTTCCCTATAGACGCTATTTACCCTGTTCAACCTTTTGAAAATACAACAACCATAGCAACATGTAAAGGCAATATCGTTGGCACATACAAAGGAATAAACAAAGGGAAAACTGTTTATTTGGGTTTCCGTCCACGGGATAATCAAAGTGCAAGTCTCGGGAAAGAAACACGTTGGTTATTCGACATCTTATCTGCCATGAATGCTTATCCACCTTCCGGTATATTTAATGATTATAATGATAACCCCGACTATCTCTCGCGGAATAATCCTTATATGTTCTCCCGCTTCCCAAATGGCACAATCGCAGTAGCACCTCATTATAAAGATATCGAAGAGGGCTGGGAAGGAGGTTTTGCTCGAAATCGTGAAAGAGATGAACAGACAATTAAAGAACTAAATCTAAAACCTAATATTATAGAATTGAAAGACTTTAAAGTCTGGGGGCATACAGTTACATATCAAGGAAACAGAGCCATGGCGTTTCGTGTTGCAGATGGAAACTTACTCGCTTTTACTGGAGCCGGCTCAAAAGAAATAACTATTGATGGGAAGACCTTCACTTTTGCAGATAACCCTGTTAATTATATTGCCTGGGCTCCTGTTCCCAAAAATCGTTATGTTGAAAATGGGGCAATAGCGATAATTTTTGTGAATGGGAATGGGAACATTTTTATCCCATTCAAGGCACCTCAAAACAAATCCTTTGAGATTATCGCAGAAGGAGCAACACCCGGGAGCCCTGGTGAAAAAATACCTTTTGAATATTCAGAAACAGAGGGAAAAGTTACTGTTGCAATAACTCCTAATGCTCTCAATAAACTTCTGTATATAGTTCCATTACCACAATAATATGTTTATACAAAAGTTAAAAGGTTATATTCCGAAAATATTTTCAGACCCTGATTGGCTACTTGCATGGAAGAATATACTGTTACCTTCCTATTGCATCCATTGCGACAGTCGTTTAATAACAGAAGAAAACCCTTTTTATTGCCCGGCATGTTGGGCAACCTTACCTCGAATAGAACGACCTTATTGTTCATTGTGCGGTGTCCCTCATCCTGTTGCTATTGGATTTGGAACACGCTCAAATTTTCCTTGCGAACAATGTAGAACTCATCCTAATCCGTATATTGATTCCATACGGAGTCCTGTTCAATACAAAGGGATTGCCCGCGACGCATTAATTACATTCAAATTCAAAAAGAAACAGTTTATGGCAGACCCATTGGGAGCATTACTCCGTGAGTGGATAGAAATAGAAATGGCAGAGAAACATTTTGATTTAATTGTCCCTGTTCCTTTACATCCTTTTCGACTTAAACGCAGGGGTTTCAATCAATCCCTTCTGCTTGCAGAACAAATCGTTAACTCTTTTGAAGGAGCGAGACTATCCGAAACACTCATTCGTGTCCGACCAACATTAACTCAGACTTTACTTACCGTTCAGGAACGAAAAAAGAATATTCGTAATGCCTTCCAGGTGCAAAATCCCAATGAAGTAAAAGGAAAAAATATATTACTTATTGATGATATCGTTACAACATCTGCCACGGTTACGGAATGCGCCCGCGTATTAAAAAAGAGCGGTGCTATATCTGTTCATGTTTTATCTGTTGCAAGGGCTTCCCATTTACCTGATATAGACGATTTATTGGAGCCCGCTATTTAAGCCGACCCGATAATGCACTAACAGTATTCAATCCGTTAGAATTAAGCAAAGTTAATCTAAGATATTGACATGGAAATACCCTACAAGGACATATCAAAAATTCTTATTATCCGTTTGAGTGCCATCGGTGATGTTGTCCGTGTTATCCCCGCAATGGAAGCCATTCGAATTGCCTATCCGAACGCACAAATAGATTGGGTAACCGAAAATAAAGCCAGCGATGTAATTAATGGTCATCCTGCATTAAACAATTGTATTGTATTCGAACGCAGTAAACATATCCTTACATCATTAAGAAATTTTTTTACTATATGTAGACAAATTAGAGAAAACCAATATGACCTTGTTATAGATTTTCATGGAATCTTAAAAAGCGGACTTATATCCTTTTTATCAAAAGCCCCTTATCGTTTTTCGTTTGCACCTCCTCGGGCACAGGAATTTAGTTATATATTCGCTACACATCGAATTTCATTACCTACGGATAAAATTCTCACACGGATAGAAGAAAACTTTATCCTTGCTAAGGCTATAGGAACAGAAACAATAGATGACTGGATTGGAATGGTATTTCCTATCGAAATCGAACAAGAAATACAAGATTTTATAAACACTCTTTGTGAAACAAATAAAAAATTAATTGTAATTCATCCGCCTGTAGAACGACCTGAAAAACAATGGCCTCTTGAACATTTCGCAAAACTTGCAGATATGCTTATTTCCGATGGGAGATTTGAAGTTTTGTTCACCTGGGGACCCGGACAACTCGATACCATCAAACAAATAACAAAATATATGCAATATCCTGTGCTTGTTTGTCCCCAACTCCCTACCTTAAAACATCTGGCATTATTGATTGCGCACTCCTCCGTTTTTATATCCGGCGATACAGGACCTATGCACTTAGCATGGCTACTTCACCAACCTGCCATTTGTATCTTTGGCGGAACAAACCCACAACAACATGCCCCGCAAGGACCCCAATTTCGCACCCACTACAAAGGGACAATTCCCTTCCCTAAAAAAATTTCGCTACAACAAGCACAAGAAAACCTAAAAAAAATCACCCCCGAAGAAGTCTTCAAATCCGTATTAGATTTAACAAAATAAAATTTTTTACTATCTTATTAAAATGCTTTTTTCAGATAAATCATTTGTTATTCTATAAATAACAAAGTAAAAAAGGAGACCCTTATGAAAATTGCTATTACTTCAGATATCCATTTAGGGGATAGCGAATCAAGACTTGACCCAAATTGCTCGGGATATAACAAAGGTCATTTATTTTACGAATTCGTAGATTTACTTTACAATCATTCTCCTCGAGGACCTGTTGATTATCTAATATTAAATGGAGATATCTTAGACTTTTCTATAAATTCCTTTGCAAACTCATGTAATATCGCTAAAAAATTTTTTCAGGAAATCAAAAAAAAAGGACAAAGTATAGTTAAGCAAATTATATATATTCCAGGAAATCATGATAAACATATATGGGATGCTGTTGAATGGGAAGTAAATGTTATCAGGAAATTGGAAAAACACAAAGATACAAGAGCATTTAAAAGGACCCAACCAGGGATCATAGATTTATCAACAAACTCGAAAGACAAAAATTTGTTATTACCCAGAGTAAGCTATGTCGAAGGAGAGAATAGATACGGTGACCTTTTTTTAGAAGGACTTTTTGAAAGTGAAGATAATAAATTACCCATAAACATTGTATACCCGAATCTATACATTAAGGTAAATAACTGTATATATATAATTACTCATGGACATATGTTTGATACACCCTGGGTTTTACTTTCTGAACTTTTAGAAGGATGGAAAAATATTGAATGTGGCGAGATTCAACATTTTGAAGAATACAACTACCCACTCACATCTATGATTTGCACAGGTGTAGGACAGGGAGGGGATGTTTCTGATTTGCTCTACAATATACTAACTGATATACGAAGAGATAAAAACAAAAAAAATCTTGAACAAATGATTGGTTATATGTTATCTCGTTTACCAATAATTTTTGGGAAAAATTTATTTCTACTTAAAAGCAAAAAAGTAAATACCTTCATCACAAAAATAATAATCTGGTATCTTCTTAGAAAAAAGGGTATAGAGAACCCAAGAGATAATGACTTATTTCCTGATACCAAAAATAATCCTGCTCAAAAAGAACGACTAAAAAGATTTTATGAAGCAAGTTTAAAACAATTAGAGAAAATATTGCCAAATACAGACAAAAATAAAGAAAACAAATCAGAAAGAGAGTTAAAAACAGTCGGCATTATATTTGGACATACCCATGTTGCTAATAAGAAAGATTCTCGTTTGTTGGATAATATTAACATAGATATATACAACACAGGAGGATGGTTGAAAAGTACCAAAAAAGGTGCAGAGATTTTCTTTTTTGATAACGACGGTAATTTAACAAGTAAAAATATTAATGAGATCTCTAAATAAAAAGGTTACTTAATTTTTGGAATGAGTTATAGAACTATTATACCGTTCTTGAAGTGACAAAATTATCAAAGAAAAGAAATTCTTTACTTTCTCTCCTCTGTTTATTTTTTTATTGCTTTCTTTTTTATTAAAATAAATCAGCCGATTATTTGGAAATTTTGGAGTTATTTTGTTTTTGGTAAGTAGAAAAACTATTTCCAGTAGGAGAATTATTATGAAACAGAATAATCGTATGTGTATAGGTAAATATTTTTTTGTTTTATCTTTTGCACTTTTCTGTTTAGGGATTAGTGCTTTTTCTTATGGTCGTGATAAAGGAAAAGCAGTAGATGTAAATGTCAATAAAATTTATATAAAGTTATACGATATGGAGGGAAAACCTTTAACAACCTCCGTAATGGCGTTTAAGGACATAAAAAGGGACTGTATTGCTGATGCAGGTATACTTGATTCGGAAGATTATACTCCTGAATTGGAACTTGTTTCAGGTGCAATTAAAGAAGTAGAACCGGGGAAATATGAGGTATTGAAAACAAATATAAAACCGCTGTGGATACGGACATTGTTACCGTTGCCGGGTTTAGGTAAGATTTGGTTTTCATTAGACCCCAAAGGTTATAGGTTTGATTTAGATGCAACTAAAGAGATAGATGGAATAGCCGAGATAGAAAAGAATTTGATAAATATGTTTAATCCCATTTTGAATGGAGGGGGCGTATGCAGTGATAGTGGGCTGGTAGGTTGTTTTGCACGCCAATTAACAAAAGATGGAAGTCTTTCATATACTGAAGAACCTAACGCTCCAGAGAGGAGATATAGGAATATCTACAAACTTTCCTCGTTAAAGTCATCTATAGTTGATTCGGATATTTTTTCTCTCTGGTATTCCCCTGTGATAGAGAAGGTAGGTCTGGATGAAGGTGTCCCAGAAACAAAATTAGAATTTATTCCTTTAGATATAGCACGGAATGAATACGAATCGTTTCAGTTGGTAATTCGTCCGAAGCAGACTTTGGAGAATGTTTCCATTGTGGTTCGGGACGCAGTAACCGATAATGGAAATGTTCTTAAAAGTTCGGATTTTAAGGTATTTCGTGTGGGTTATATTCGAGTTGTTGAACCCACCGATGCGTTTGGTCAACCCAACAAAGATTATCCCGACCCCATTATTCCACTTAACCAATCGTTTCAACTATCGGTGAATGAAAATGCAGTATTTCTATTCCGATTGAAGACATTGCCAAGTCAGGCTTCAGGAATATACAAAGGAAAAATAGAAATACATACATCGCAAAAGACAGTAGAAGTTCCGTATCAGGTTCAGGTATATGCCTATACCTTACCTGATACAACGAACACAGAAATAGCGTATGGTGTTTATCCCGATTATGCTTATCATGGTCCGTTGAATGATGAACAGAAGAAAGAGGTATTTGGGTTATACATGGATTTATGTGCTGAATATCGAATCAGTCCTTATTCTCCTCATGCTTTCGCACCGATTCAATGGGTATTTGAAGGGGAACCACCCGAGCCAAAGTTGGATTTTTCCGAATTTGACAAAGCAATGGAGAAATATCTGGACCAATACCATTTTACTTCTTTTAATATGGGGGGCTTACCGAGAGAACTAAACGGGGCAGAACAATATAGTCCTGAATATGTTCGGTTATTTACATTGATATTTCAAAAAGTTCAGGAGCATTTGAGGGAAAAAGGTTGGTTGCACAAAGCCTATTGGTATTGGGTAGATGAACCTATGAAAGAGAGTTATCCCGAGGTTAAAAAAGGATTAGAATTATTAAAATCTTCTTGTCCTGAAATACGCCGATTA
>Ga0272448_1004064_pt1 | contig 16926 bp, 17 predicted proteins | sample YNPCB0191_FD_202220 | JGI IMG/M metagenome (GOLD analysis project Ga0272448, IMG submission 202220) | Hot spring sediment microbial communities from Yellowstone National Park, WY, United States - YNP-CB-019-1 | ecosystem: Environmental > Aquatic > Thermal springs > Hot (42-90C) > Sediment...
TTTTCCTTTCCTGAAATATATATTTTCAAGCCATATTACTTTTTCATTTCCTCCCTTTATTTTATAAAATATGCAACTTCCATCGCCAGTTATTTTTTCTTCCTTTTCTGGATTGAAACCAAAAGAAACAAAATCAACTTTTTCTGGCAAATTTAAATCAAATTTTCTTTTATCACCGCTTAAATCGGATGGATTATAAATCTTCCTTGCATCTCCACTTGCAATCATTATTTCTATTTCAGATAAAACATAATCTATCTGCTTTTTGACATCGCTCTCCGCCTTTAAAATCTCCACTTTTCTCCATGATAGATAAAAGATTGAAATTATAAAAAAAACCAAGATTAAGCTGATGAGCACCCTTACTGGAATGGCAAAACCTCTTCTATTCATTTTTCTCAATTAATGAAAGTGGCCAAAAGGGCGGCGCAAGATCGGCAATTGGCATCTTTGGAGGAGTTACTGCAAAGAATAATGTCGCAAATGAAAAAGTAACATTCTTATTGTAGCCTATGATGCTATTGCTAAGCGGGTCAATAACTTCTGCATCTTTTCTTTTTAAAACCTGACTTTCATATCCAAATAATTGATTTGCCATGCTTTCATTTGAATCTTTTAATGTGAGATTGAATGAACCATTTACATTTATATACCATACATTTATTGTAACAACCCATGGGGTAACTGGAGTTGGAAGAATGGGGAAACCTGTTGGGAATATGCAAATATTTGTAAAATTTTTATCCTGATAATCTGGATCGCAATCAACAGCAATTGAAATAATTTCATTCCATTCTCCCTCTATCTTCATATCAAATATCCCGATATTTATAGATGGAAAATCGACTTTTAGGCTATCAATTTTTTCATAGTCAATTCCATATTCCTTAATTTTTTCATCCAATTCTTTTTCCCAACCCAGCGATTTATTCAATTCCTCTTCAATTCCATTTAGATACCATCTAACTGCCTCTGAAATAGCTTTTGCACCGGCGCTTTTATATAGATTTGCCTCTTTATAATAGTTATCTGTAAAACTTTGATATTTTTCCTTATTTTCTCTGAATTTCTCAAGCAAAAATTTCCTTTCTTCTTCTATTGAATTCAGATTTGGCAAATTGGATTCATTTGTATTTTCTATCATTTTACTCTCATACTTATCTTCCCTAATTTCTTCCAAAATTTCTTCAAGTTCCTTAAAAGCCTCTGTCTTGACCCAATTAACATCAACCATATCAGCCACCTCATATCTTTTTCCAAAACTCTCATTACTTCCATTTAAATTTTTAATACAACTATTCCTGAAATATATAAAATCATTTACAAATAGCTTAAGGCCGTTTTCAAGATTATCGTCATTGTAGGATGCATTCCTACAATTCAAAATTTTACTATGAAATAAATCTTCTATATCTTCTATATCTGGCTTATTAATTCTGAATAAAAATTTACCGCTTATATAATGTATTACACTTGATTTTATTGTTTGGTTTTCTTCATAATATTCATACCGCTCCTCTCTCTTAAATTCAAATTCTACGGTTTCCTCGTGCGGCAACGAAGGCAAATTATCTGGCTGTATCTTATTTTCCCATCTTTCATATACTTTTTCCCACTCATCCCACCAAATCAAATTTCCTTTTTTATTTCCCTCGTATCTCTCATTAAATTCTATTACTTTTTTCTCCGCTTTAAAATTCACTCTGTAAGTATTATTTATAGTTCTGCTTATATTTTCTAAAGTAAAGGAATTAACCTTATTTTTATTTAGGGAAAAGCCGCTTAATACATATTCTTTACCATTTTCTTCGATTTCATAATCTTTATACTCCTCCTTAATTATTTTTTCATTATAAATAGTGTTCAAATACTCATAATTTCTTTCATATAATAAATCTTCAGCAATTTTTAAAACTGGGTTCTCTTGCTCACCTTTGCAATCTTTTAATTTTTCAGTCCCATTTCTATAAATTTCTTTAAAATCAAATTCGAAATCTTTTCCAAGCAAATCTTCTTCGGAAAATTCAATGGTGGAAGAGTGGGCGTCATCCAAAAAAATTTTTCCTAAACTTGAAGATGTTTTAAATGTAGAAACAATGTCGGCGCTGTTAAAAATTAAAAATTGATTAACAATCAATCCGAGATTTGTTATTGGAATCAAGGAACAATTATTACTTACTATATTCTCTATCTCCCCTGTCCCGTATTGGAGGAGGGCTCTTATTTCTGTAACACCAGTTCCTAAAGATGTAACAAATGTCATCAACGGTTTAAATTCACCATTTATATTATCTTCATAATCTATAACCAATTCCATCAGCAAAGGAAGGCGCGAAGGAATTAGCGAGGATATTTCCAAATCTTTCTGATATTTCATATCTCTTTCCAAATCATGTATCTCTATTTTTATTCCATCAGCAATTGCTTTCCAGTAAATTGTATATTCTTTATCACCTACATCCAAAGCTTCGATGCTTCTATTCAACTCCATTTTTATGTCTTCCAATTTTATATTTTCATAGGATGGTAACTCAATAACATTTATTGCATAGTTTCCTATCCTGTATTTATCATTTTTAAATATTGCTTCAAGATATTCATTAAACCTGTTAATTATCAAATCTCTTGTCCAGTTTTTATTATAATTCATTATCTTTGTTCTATCTAGTGTATCAAAAAATGGGTTTTCCTCGCCAGCATACTTTCTTGCTATTGTATAATTTATTTCCTCTTCATCTTTGGGTAAATAAAATACAGGATTATCTCCTACAATTTTCATTGCTTCGAGCCCTGCATATCTTAAAATTCTCACCATTTCCCGCTCAAAATTTAATAAAGCATATTTTAAAGAGGATGATTCCATCGTTTCAGCATGCTTTAAAGAATACTCTCTCTGCAAATTTGAAATAATTGAAGAAGTAAATATAGCTCCTATCAAAAGAAAAACACCGAGCAAGGAAAAAGGAATTCTTCCTTTATCATCCATTTTCTACCTCCATATACATAGCGTTATCTCTGCCCTACAAAAATCAATTTTTTCAAAGATTTCCTCTATTTTATCATAATTTTCATCAATAAAACTATTTATGCTATTTTTTACAGATTCACTTATCTTCTCACATAGGTTTGAAAATTCATCTTCTATAAATTCATTAAATATCTCATCTAAGAATTTTTCACTTTTTTCATTAAAAATAAAATCAGATAATCCTTCTCTAAAATAGTTGAAAGATTCATTTAAATTATCCTCAATAAATTCTTCCACAAATTTATCCAGATAATTCTTAATTCGCTCCCTATCAATTTCATTCTTTATTTTTTCTATTTCCATCCCAAGAGATGTTATAAATGATGGAGGCATTAAAATTGAAAGGCGAGATGAATAAACATTTTTATCAGGAATTTCTTCCCCTGTGCTTATTTTTCCTCCAAAATCAAATCCAACAATAGGTTGCCATATTGCAGTGAAATTGAATTTGTATCCTTTCAGATATTCCCCTAAAAATTCCTCTGTTTCTTTCCTAAGATTTTCCTCGAAATCATTAACAAAAAAGTTATAATTTTTCCCCTCACATCTTATCTGGCATAAAAGACAAGCTGAAATTAGCTCCCCATAGGATGCATGAATTGGCTCCTTTCCAAAAAACTTTTTCATCAAATCTCCAATAAATCCCTCCTCCTTTAAATCAAATAAAATATATTCAAAGTCATTCGTATTGCTATTCAAAAAGGTATATAATGCTTCATTAACCCTCTCTTCGCCTTCCTTCTCCTCATAAACCTTCACCATGCCAACGCCGAAAAGGGCAGGCGCCAGCACCCCCGCCGATATTGAAACCATTATGCAAAAAATAATTGCATCCTGCATGATTGAAATCCCCTTCATTCCTAATCCCATAAAATCACCGTTATCCATCCGTAATCCACTTCAGCATCGTTGAGCATAACAGGCATGCATTTAGAGGCAGATATTGCATTTTTTCCCTTATTTTCTCCAATTTCAAAAATTTTATCTCTTACTTCAACCTTTAAAAGAAAATCTCTTTTCATTATATCTTTCAATTCTTCATAATTAGCATTTTTAATTTTTTTAGCATCTATGCATCCGTTACTGAAAATAGGGCTATTTTCATTTGTTAATTTTTCAAGCAAATAATTTACATCAGCATATCCATCTACCTTTCTGACCATTTCTTTATATGAGAAATATGCCCCAGATACTAAGGAAAAAAATATTGCAAGAGCTATCGTTACTATTAAAATAGAAGGAAGTGCTGTGAATTCTTCAGAAGCTCTTTTATCCCTTATAAAGGATGACATATTCCTCACCAAAAATTTTTATTTTTTCTATAAAAATCTCCTCTCCAGGATAAATCTTTAATGGCTCATAAGAAAAAAATTTTACTGATTTTGAGAAATTTTCTATTAGATAATCTCTCGGATTGTTATATCCAAAATCTTTGTATTTTTCTTTCTCTATAAATTCTTCCAAATCCGTGCCATTTTTCCATTCCCATTCATTGCAACGAGGATAAATCTTTATTAAAAATTTTTTATTTATTTCTATATTCTTCTTCAATCTTCCATCATTCCTTATAATTTTTATATAATCTGTTGACACCCTCACTTCATAACTGAAATTTTTATCTGGAAATTTAAATGTGGCATTGCCAGAAAAGCTCATGAGATCAACAGAATATATTGCTGATGCAAAATTTGACGCAATATTTTTTATTTCAGCTTCTTTTACCCAATCATTATAAAATGCAAATCCCGCAATGCTTGCCATAAGAAAAGAGGTTGCTAAAAATAAGCTGAGCTGAGCAAGAAGCCAAGAGATATCTCCTCTATCTCTCAATTTGTATTTCAACATATTTTTCCTCTACCTCCTTTTTCAATTCCAAACTCAAAAGATTTTTTCCAGGGTAAATTCTATCATCGCATTTCAACTTTACATCTGAATATAAAATCCTGTTTTCGTTCCATCTCATAATTATTCTAATTGAATTATTCTTTATTTCAACAAAACTTACATCCTTTCCAAGATTCAATTCTAATGACTTTTTTGTGCCCTCCTCCGCCTGCGCCGCCATAAGAGATGCTTCACTTATTATTTTTTTGACCTCTTTTTCCGTCTCTTCCGCTCTGTAATCTTTCCAGGTTTTATATAAAGCAAGAGATATTGCTGAAATTGTAAGAGAGGCAATTACTATAGCAATTATGTATTGAATTGGCGTTTCTATTATTCCATCATTTTTCATTTAAACGCCTTCCTTCCAAATGTAAGTAGAATAAAAATAATTCCAACTATTGCAAGGAAAGTAGGAGATGAAACAATGCTCTGGTATCCTGAAAAAATCAGAATCGCTGCAATTACTAAAAGCAAGCCAACAAAAAAACCTGTAATTTCCATAGGTAATACTATCTTTTCGAGCCTTTTTTTGGATATATTATTTTCTATTTCGGCTATTTTTTTGTCTATTTCCTTTAGCTTCTCATTTTCTTCATCAAGAAAAATTATTGGTTTGCTCTTTTTAATTTCCTTCTTTTCATAAAAATTTACATCTTCGCCAGATAATCTTCTCTCTATCGCATCAATTCTTTTATCCAATGCTTCCACATTCTGCTCTATTTTTAAAATCCATCCCCTAAGCTCCGCATCCTTTGCATACTCATTTTTATCTTCTTTCCTGCTTTTTTTTATCATTTTCTAACTATCTTTATTTGCTCTTTTCCTTCATATTTTTCATATCCAATTGCATTAACCTCTATATCCAAATAACCTTCATTTCCTTCCAGTTTTGGCATAAATGAGATTATTGCTTTTCCATTATGAGTTTTTGCAGAGGCTACGCTTCCCAGACCCTTGATTATAACACTTGCTCCATCGATAGCTCTAAATTTTTCATCAGTTACGCTTACCTCTATTAAAATTTCATTTTCATCAAATTCATATATATCTTTATCCCATGATACAACTAAGCGAGGAGATGGTTTTAGAGTTTGAATGTAAGCAACAACAATAAAAAGCGCAAATAAACCAATTGTTAAACTAACAAGTGTTTTTAATGGTAAGTCAATTGTTGCCCTAGAATTCATTCTCTTACTATCAAGATACCTTGGTCATCAACAAAATCCTGATAGCCAGATGCCTTAACTTCTATTTTCAAATAAACTTCATCCTGATTTTCAGCAAGTTCAGCATTTTCAACTTTTACTTTCGCAACTCCTGTTTCATTTGTTTTTCCACTTCCTACAGCGTTGGCACCAATAATTGTGACAGTTGCTCCCGTAATTGGCTTTTTGCTGTCTTTTTCATAAACTCGGACATACGCTGTAAAATCAATGTTTGTTATTTTTTCTCCACCTGTAGAAGTTACTTTAACCAAATAGCCATCGCTATCCTTTACTTTCTGCACATTTCCTTGGATTTTAATGCATGTTGCTTCCATTGGTTTATCAAATGTAACATATTTCATCATTGCAAGAACCGCTGCAAGAACAGCCACTGCAATCACAACTATAATTATCAGATGCATTGGCAATCCTTCTATTCCCCTTCTATCTTTAAATAAATTCCCCCTTAGATTCATCATAAAAGTATATATAAAAATTATTTATAAATTTTTTTTGAATAAAGCAAAAAATTTAGGTTAACCGAAATATTTTTAAATGTTCATAATTTCTGCGGGATGTGGAAATCTCACTAATTGATTTAGAGCCAGGAAAGAAAGGAAAAATTATCAGGATAGATGGAGGGTTTGGCTTTCAAAGAAGGGCAAGGAATATTGGATTAAGAGAAGGAAAAATTGTTAAAAAGATAACATCTCAACCATTTTGTGGCCCAATAGTTGTGGAAGTGGATGAAAGAGAAATAAGCATCGGCAGGGGAATAGCAATGAAAATAATGGTGGAGGTATGAAAATAGTTTTGATGGGAAACCCTAATGTTGGAAAGAGCGTCATTTTCTCCCGCCTCACTGGGGCGGATGTTATAGCGGCAAACTACCCTGGCACGACTGTTGATTTTACAAAAGGAAAAATGAAAATAGAAGGAAAAACATTTGAAATTATAGATGCGCCTGGCACATATTCATTGATGCCTTCAAACAAAGCAGAAGAAATTGCAAAAAAATTGTTTGATGAAGCTGATTTAGTAATAAATGTTGTTGATGCAACAAATTTAGAAAGAAACCTGTTTTTAACCCTCGAGCTATTAGAGGGGAATAAACCAGTTGTTATTGCCATAAATTTGTGGGATGAGGCAAGGCATGAAGGAATTGAAATAGATCTAAAGAAGCTTGAAAAAATTCTTGATACGCCTGTTATTGCAACCGTTGCCCTTACTGGTGAGGGAATAAAGGAGCTAACAGAAAGAATAAAGGATGCAAAAGCTAAGGAAAGAAAGAAAACCAGCGATGATGAAAAATGGATGGAGATAGGAAGAATTGTTAAGATTGTTCAAAAAGTTAGGCATCGCCACCATACCCTAAAAGATAAATTATCCGAAGCATCAATAAAGCCAGTCACTGGCTTACCAATAGCAATATTTGTTTTGCTAATTTCTTTTTTATCGGTTAGATTTATAGGAGAAGGACTAATAAATTATATTTTCGATCCAGTTTTCGAGATTTATAAGATATTTATAATGAAAATTGGAAATTTTTTAGGAGAGGGTTTTATTCATGATGTATTTATAGGAAAATTAATAGATGGGGAAATAGATTTTATGCAATCTCTTGGCTTACTTACAACTGGTTTGTATGTTCCATTTGGAGTTGTTCTTCCTTATATATTTTCATTCTATCTTATGCTTGCAATACTTGAAGATACTGGCTATTTGCCACGCTTATCAACGCTACTCGATAATATTTTTCATCGCCTTGGAATGCATGGCTCTGGTATAATATCTGTTTTTCTTGGATTGGGCTGCAATGTTCCAGGGGTGCTTTCTTCAAGAATACTTGACACAAAGAGACAGCGCTTTATTGCAGCAACTCTTATTGGCATAGCCATTCCTTGCATGGCACAAACTGCGATGATTTTTGCTATTCTCGGAAAATATGGCATAAAATACATATTAATAGTTTATTCAACACTTGCAATTATTTTTATTTCTGGTGGCTTGCTGCTGAATAAATTTTTAAAGGGGGAGAGCCCTGAAATATTTTTAGAAATTCCTCCTTATAGATTGCCAAACATTTCCTCAATTTTCAAGAAAACATGGATGAGGGTAAGATGGTTCCTCGCAGATGCTTTGCCCTGGCTCTTCGCAGGAGTTTTTATAACTGGCATCCTTTATTCAAGCGATATAATTTCAAAAATCGCAAATATATTTTCACCCCTCATGCAACCTATTTTTGGACTACCCGGTGAGGCGGCTATTCCTTTGCTGATGGGTTTTATCAGGAAGGATTTGGCGGCGGGCCTGCTCCTGCCCCTTGGGCTAAGTGCTCCCCAGCTGGCGGTGGCGGTAACGATACTTGCGATATATTTTCCGTGCGTTGCTACATTTGCGGTTCTTCTAAAGGAGCTTGGCTGGAGGGATATGATAAAATCCGCGGCAATAATGCTTTTCACTGCCTTATTTGTTGGATTTATAATGAAGACAATACTTATTTAAAACCTTCTGATATTTCTTTATGAAACTGCTTTCATTGCTGCTCACCTTACTATTCATAACGCCAGTTAATTATGATTTAAAAATTGAAGGAAATAGTGTTTATGGAAATGCATGCAGGTATAACATTCAGGGATGGATTTATGTCCATATAGAAGGAGATGCATATGAGCGTGGTTATCAGCATGGATGGCTTCTATATGCTGAAATAACAGATATGATTTATAGATGGAGCAATATTATTCATAATTGTCCATTTATTATAAAATATTTGCCAGTTGATGTAAATTCTTCAAAATATGAAGAAATATCTGCGAGATGGTGGAATGAATGCAAAAAACTTGCTATAAAAATATTCTGGCCATATTATCCAGAAGAATATAAAGAAGAGATAAGGGGAATAGCTGATGGAGCAAAAGCAAGAGGGGTTAAAATATATGGGGAGGATATAACATATGAGGACATTCTTACTCTTAATGAAATGTATGAACTGATGAGCATACTGACCAATTTTCCAAAAGGTTTTCATCTTTTAAAAGATATTTTCAATGCTTTTTCTTTCTCAAATTTTTATGAGTTTTCTCTCTCATTTTATCCATCCCATCACTGCAATGGATTTGCGGCTGTTGGAAATGCGACAAAAGATGGAAATATTGTTATAAGCGATAGTGTGTGGTGCGGTGGCTGGTGGTATAGCTATTATATAGCCCAAAGATGGAATGTAATTCTTGACATAGAGCCGAGCAGCGGTCATCGCCTGATTATTTCGACTTCTCCTGGCTATATATGGAGCGACGAGGATTTCTGGCAGAATGATGAGGGCTTGGCTATGATTGAAACAACTTTCATACAGGGAATTTTTAAACTTAATGGAATACCTCTTGCAATAAGGACAAGGATGGCAATTCAGTATGGGGATAATATAGATGATGTAATAAAATACTTTCTAGAAGGAAACACAGGAGTGATGAACGCTCAATGGCTTATTGCTGATGCGGAGGAAAAGGAAATAGCTCTTCTTGAATTTGGTTTATACCATAATAATGTTATAAGGAAAAAAGATGGATTTTTATGGAGTGCAAACAATCCATTTGATTTTAAAGTAAGGAGAGATATTATAGGATATGAAGTGCTTAAAGCGCCTTTCTTCAGGTTCGCTCATCTGCTTTTTAATACAACTGGCTATCAATATTATACTCTCTTTTATACTCCTTCTGAAAGAGATATAAAATTTGAAGAACTTGGAAACCAATATTATGGAAAAATAGATGTTGAAGTTGTAAAGAAAATAATGTTTTCTCCCCCAATAACTGATTTTACGACAGATTGCAAGATAACGGATGGAAATTTAATATTCAATAATTCTCTCTGGGCATTTTTTGGAAATCCAACATATATATGGAATACATCTTCTTTGAATAAGTTGAAGGGTGTTGTTGATGTGCCTCCTGCTGGATGGATTAGGATTGATGGTGTTGCTTACAATTTTACCCCTAATTTTAAGAAAAATGAAATCGGTAAGGGAAGAGAAGGAAGGCTTTTATGGACTTTTGAATTCGGTGATAAAAATTATGATTATGCAATCTTAAAAAGTGATGGGAAAAATATATATGCCTGTTTCAATAAAACTCTATATGTTTTAAGTGAGAATGGAAGCTTAATAATGGAGAAAAGTTTTGGTGAGGAAATAAATGATTTGGAAATAAAAGATGGAATAATATATGTTGCAACTGATGAAATTTCTTATTCATTTTCTATTGATGGAAAAAGCTTATGGAAAGGAGAAGGAGGAAAGGAGATTGAGGCGGGCGATAAAATCTATGTAAGCAATGATTTAATAAAATATAGGGATAAAATATACTATGTGGATGGAAATAAAATTTATTGTGATAAATGGAGCTATAATGCGAGCGGGAAAATTTTATCTTTATTAATAGAGGATAATATCTATTTTGGAGCTATAGATGGAATTTATTGCCTCAATAAAAATGGCGAGCTAAAATGGAAATTAAATACTGGATGGGGAATTGTAGATATAGACTGCAGAAATGAAATATATGCTGCCTGTTTAGATGGAAATCTATATTGTATTGATAAAAATGGCGAGCTAAAATGGATTTTTACAACAAATGCATCTATTAAAGGAATTGATGCATATGGAGATAAAATTTTTGTATCATCAACTGATGGAAGATTTTATGCAGTTAATAAAAGTGGAAAAGCGGATTTCAGCTTTTCTCCAGCTTATGAAATTAATGGCTTATATAATTTCATCACTACTCCCATATCAAAGCCAGTCACAATAAATGGGAAAGTGTTTTTTTCAGCGAGTGGAAAAATCTATTGCATGGATGCAGAAACATTCGAAGTTTTAAATGAAGAAAATAATAAAGGAATTTCCCTAATAGTTATTATAATCTTAATAGTAATAATTGGATTAGCTGCAATTTATCTCTATAAAAGAAAATAAAGTTAAATATCAATTTTATTTACATTTGTGGAAAGAAAAGATATAAAGGTTGCAATTCTAAGAATGGAGGGAACAAATTGCGAGGAGGAAAGCTTAAATGCCTTTCTCCGCCTCAAAGTTAATGCGGAATATGTGCATTTAAAAGAATTTGAAAGCGGGAGAAAGAGCCCGATGAACTATCAATGCATATTTCTGCCGGGCGGCTTCTCTGGGGGTGATTATGTGAGGGCTGGCGCAATTTTCGCTTCCCGCATGAAGGCGAGCATTTTTAAGGAGCTTGTAAGGTATGTTGATGAAGGATATGTTATCGTTGGAATTTGTAATGGATTTCAGGTGCTTGTTGAAATCGGTCTTCTTCCAGCCCTGTATGGAATAGCCAATGAACCTGAAGCTTGTCTGGCAACAAATGATTCTAATAGATTTGAGTGCAGGCAGACATTGCTGAAGCATGAAGGAAATTGTGAATTAACAAAAAATATTGAAAAGGGAAAAATTTGCTTGATTCCATGTGCTCATGCAGAAGGAAAATTGGTATTCAAAAGTGATGAATATGCTGAAGAAGTAAATAAAAAGCAGGTTGTTTTTAGATATGTAAATGAAAATGGTAAAGAAAACGGTTATCCTTTCAATCCAAATGGTTCATATGCAAATATTGCTGGAATAACAAATCCGCAGGGAAATATCCTTGGTATGATGCCCCATCCTGAGAGAGCATTTTATAGATGGCAAAATATTAACTGGAATGCTGGGGATGGAAAAAGTATATTTGAAGGAATAATTAAGTATATAGAGAGAAAATGTTAGCAAAGATAAAGGGTAATTTTGTTGAGGGAAAAAACAGGATGAGCCTGATCGAGGCATGCTATCTACTTGAGAAGGGTAAAATTGAAGTAGAAAGGGATGGGGAAAAAATTAATTTTGAAGATTTTTTAAAATATTCTATTTCTGTTTTTAATGATTTTGAAATAAAATATTTAGTCTATAGAGATTTAAGAGAGCGTGGCTATATAGCGGAAATTGGTGAAGATTTTTTGCTTTATGAGCGTGGAAAGAAGTCTCCAGCTAAGCCGTCATTCTTTGTAAAAGCAATTTCTGAAAGAGCAAAGTTCAGAATAAAAGATATAATTGATTGGTTATCTGATTTAGACAAAAAAATAGTGATTGGAATTGTTGATGAAGAAGGAGATTTAACCTATTATTCAATTAAATTTTTTGAAATGAAATCTGATATAAAAAAAGAGAATTATTCTGGTAACATATTGGTTCTTAATGATAGAAGTGTTGTTTTTGATGAGCAATTGATAAATAAAATAAAGGAGGAAGGAATTGGTAGGGATTTTGGGAAATATGTTCAAATATCTTTAATGGAAACCGCATATATGGCAAAAAATGGGGCGGTCCTCATTAAAGATGGAAATAAAATAAGTTTTGAAGATTTTATGAAGAATGCAAAATATATTCAACCAGATATAAAAGAGAGATTGAAAGTTTATGAAGATTTGAAAAATAAGGGCAAGCTTCCAAAAACTGGCTTCAAATTTGGCTCCCATTTCAGGGTATATGAAGGGAAGATAGAAGAGCATGCTCCATATTTGGTTCATGTGATAAAAAATAATTACACTGCAACATGGGCGGAAGTAAGCAGGGCGGTGAGGCTTGCGCAATCGGTTAAAAAGGAAATGATATTTGCGGTTGCGGGAAAGGAGATAAAATATATAAGAATAAAAAGAATTACGCCTTAAATGAAGAAAATAGCAATCATATTTATTTGCTTTCTGATGCTTTCAAATTTTGGCCATTCAAAAAGTGATAAAAGAGAAATAAAAATTGCAATTTATGATTCGATATCTCCTTCAGTAAGGCTTTTAGAAAGAGCATTTAGATATGAGTGGGAAGAAAACGGGATTATGTATGAAACTACAGCTGAAAGAATCGATTTTAAAGATGTTATGAATGGAAATTTGAGAAATTATGATATTCTTATAATAGGGGCTAGCGGAAGGCAATATTTTCATGGATTAATAAAAACATGGAGGGAAAAAGTTAAGGAATTTATTGCGGATGGAGGGGGATATGTGGGTATATGTGGCGGAGCAAATATTGCATCTAAGGGATATGAAAAGCCAAAAAATTTTTTTGATTTTATTATAAATTTGGCATGCCTTAAGATAGTTGACGCATACATAAATGATAATCAGGACGAGGAATGGCAATATTTATGGAAGGAAATAGGCGATTCAAGAATACCTCTTAAAAATGAAATTGTATCCACATATCCAGTTTTTGGGAATCTCTCATACCGATATATCACATACGGCGGCGGGCCCGGCATGTATGGGATGGAGAAAGCAAAAGGAATTGCAATTTATGCTGATGAGGTAATGGAAGTAGCACCCCTTCATTACTGGGTATGGCTTGGAAAATGGATTCCATATAAAGAAATTAAAACAGATATAAAGGGGCAATATTCAATTGTCGAATCAGAATATGGAAAAGGAAAAATTATTGTTTTCAGCTCCCACCCAGAAATACCATGTGGAATGAATGGTAGTGTGTATGAATTTTTTGGAATTTCAATATATGGTGTGCCAAGATATGTATATTCCTGGATTAACGGAAATAATACAAATATGAGTTATAACTGGTGGATATTAAGAAGGGCTGTTGCCTACACTTTAAATCTCCCTCTTCCACCAATGGAAGAACTTTCTATTTATCTTAGATATACAAATGGAGAGGTAAATGCATATGTGGAAAATGCTGAAAAAGTTATATTTTATGTTGATGGCGAGATATATGCAGTTGAAAATGAGCCACCTTTTAAAATTTCTATAAATGATGGAAAATCCCATGTTATAAGAGGAGTTGCCATAAAAGGAAAAGCATCGGTATGGGATGAAATTATATTAAGTACTTAGTTTCCATATTTCATCACCCAGATGATGAATGTTTTCAACAACCTTTCCTTTCTTCTCTTTTTTTATCTCTTCTGCATCCATCAAAGCTTTACCCACCGAAATAGGATTTCCCCTTCCATCCCTTACCCACACAATATCCCCTCTCTTTATTCCTTCATCCATCTCAATCACGCCCGGCGCCATCACATCCGCGCCGCCGACTATGTGTTTTATTGCGCCATCATCTACTGTTAAAAACCTCTTTTTTGGGCTGTAGGTTCGCAGACCGAGTAAATTCAAAAAGGGTTTATCATCTATAAAAAATACGGTAAGTTTTTTATCTATAAACAATATTTTCATATCCTTGAATTCTGCAATCTCTGCTTCTCCATCTATCTTGCAATCAAGTTGCTTTTCTAATTCATCAAAAATTTTTCTTGCATCTTTTTTTCTCAAAACATGTCTATTCCTGAACATAAAAATAATTTTCTCAAAATTTAAATACTTATTCCCTATAACAGAACATGCTTGAAGGTAGATGCATAAGCTGTGGAAAAGGACTTATAGTTGAAGGATATGCTCAGTTTCCTTGCCCTGAATGCGGAGCTTTGATAAAGAGATGCAGGAATTGTAGAGTTCTTTCCGCAAGATATAAATGTAATGAATGTGGTTTTGAGGGGCCATAATATGGGAAAAGTGGCAATAAAGTTTAAGTTAATGCCATCTGATATTTCTTTGAACCTTGAATCAATTAAGGAGCAGGCTGATAAAATCATTCCACACTATGCAAAAATTGTAAAACAAGAAATATCACCAGTAGCATTTGGATTAAAAGCTCTATTTTTAACAGTTGTAATGCCTGATCAAAGTCCTGATGAGATAGTTGAAAAGCTCGAAAAAATAGAAGGAATAGAAAGCGTAACAGTTGAAGAAGTTGGCTTGATTTAATCCCCAGAATATAAATTTCGAAATATGTAAATATAAATTTTATTCTTATAAATGTGAAAATTTTGGTTGAATTATCAAAAGAATATGCTACATTGCCCCTATCAGAAGCGAGAGCATGCATGAATTCATGTGAAATTAATTATAGGGATATTTATCACAATTCAGTATTCCTGGTAGAAGTTTATAGTAGAAATTTTGATGAATTTTCAAAAAGAATTGCTCTTACTTTCAGCGTAAATGAGGTGATTAGTGAAAATCTAAGAGATTTTGTTGAAAATTTAAACGCCGAAGGAAGTTTTAAAATAGAAGGAGGCAACTATGAGATCAGAAAAAAATTGGGGGAATTAATAAAAAATGAAAAAAAATTAAAAGTTGATTTAGAAAAACCAGATAATGTATTAAAAATTTTTTTTGGAAAGAAAAAATATTTTTGCAGGGAAATTAAAAAAATTGATAGAAAAGAATTTGAGATAAGAAAACCAAGTAACAGACCATTCAGCCCGCCTGTTTCAATGCATCCTAAAATTGCAAGAGCTTTGGTAAATTTAACACAAATTAAAAAGGGACAAACTCTTCTTGATCCTTTTTGCGGCTCGGGCGGCCTGCTAATTGAGGCCTGTCTGATAGGGGCGAAAGGGATTGGAATAGATATAAAAAAGAAAATGGTTGAAGGATGCAGGAAAAATATGGATTATTATAAAATTGAAAATTATGAAATTTTTAACATGGATATGAGGGATTTTGATGCAAAAGTTGATGCAGTTGCAACAGATTTTCCATATGGGCGCTCATCTCATATTTCTGATGAAATGGATAAGCTATATGGGGATGCTTTTGAAAAAATAAGCGATTTTTTAAAAAGAGGTAAAAAAGCGGTTGTTGGGCTACCATCTCTTGAGTATAGAGAAATATGCAAAAACTACTTTAGAATAGAGGAAATACATTGCTTAAGAGTTCATAGAAGTCTTACAAGATTTTTTTATGTTTTATCCAAATTTTAGTATCCTCCTATCTTAAGAGTTGGATCTCCAAGCAAGACCCATTCCTGAACTGTTTTACAATGAATTTCATCTTTCATAACATCATGAGTATTTATGTAGCTTATTAGAGTATTTGCATGAACAATGCCAAGTATATCATTTCCACTTGCATATTCCTTAAAGAAATTAACATTCAAAAAGCCAGAGTAGTATTGAATGCAATCTGGCAAGTTGTCTCCATCTTCATTTCCAATTGCAAAATAATCCAAGCCAGTGTATCCAAGGCTTGCTATTGCTCCTCCATTTTTTATTCTTACTATTTTCCATCCCCAGCATTCATAAGCAGTTTCTCCTTTATATACATAATTATACCATTCATTTATATTCCATATCTTGAAAAGATTGACGATGCTAACATTGAACTGGCTGTTGTGGCATCCTCCAACAACGCAGACTGGATACATTCCTTTATTTGCTAACTCATTCATATCTCTTAAACCGAGCCCATCAATCCATGTACTTTCATCATGGGGCGGATGAGTTGCCCAGTTCATAGGATTTCCATGCCCATCAAAGAAAAGGAAGCCGCCCCCACCATTTACTGCATTTATAACATCCCGCGGACCAGTAAGGGTGCCAAGAGAAGTCCATAATTTTATTGCCTCAAAATCATGCATATATTCAAGAGCCGCTTTGTTCTCTTCTTCCCCTTCATAGTAAGGGTCATCGGCATTTGGCCAGCTGTCGCCCCCAACAACAATCATTCTTTTGAACCACTCCTTTCCTTTTGCATTATTCTCATATTCAATAATTTTATTTATAGCATCTCCTAACTCAATTTTATTTTTGCAAGCAAGCCTTCCAATATAAACATCTGGAACCAAATCAAGCTTATCCTTCTTCATTCCCTTCCATTCAGCAAATATTCCATTTCCATTGCTGTCCCAGTCCTCAAAAACTATGCTTCCATTATCATATTTATAAATATCTGCAAAATATAAATCGCTTAAAT